>Ga0075152_10002486_pt1 | contig 13087 bp, 11 predicted proteins | sample JI61114C2DNA_FD_70964 | JGI IMG/M metagenome (GOLD analysis project Ga0075152, IMG submission 70964) | Wastewater effluent complex algal communities from Wisconsin, to seasonally profile nutrient transformation and Carbon sequestration -... | ecosystem: Engineered > WWTP > Effluent > Algae...
AAGCACTGGAGCTTGCCCGGAACATGAACGGGGGGCACCTTTTCAGGACGTTCTTTATTCGTTTCTGGAGGCAATACGGGAATTTGTTCCAGAACGCGATCATCCGGGCAAGCAAGCGCGCCGCACACCAAAAAATGAAGTGCGAAATGCTGTTCCTTCAGCGGGTCTAATTCGGGGGGGAGACCAAAAATATTATTCGGATGAAAATCCAGTTCAAACTTCTGCAGTTGCACGCAATAACTCAATCCCACCGGTGGAGAATCCACTCCAATCACCGGCAATGGCGGCAATACAGTAAATATCGGGTTGCCATATTTGGGTACATCATCGGTAAACTTAACTTGCTCGCACCACAGCTCCTTGTTGGCAGCCACATCGGCAGTCGCATAGTTAAACATGGAAGGACGTTGAAGCATGAGATGCTGAATCAGGCGATTGGCACCTTCTTCATGTACCGCTGCATATAAATCGCAATGATCGGTAAAAGCCATTATCCACCTCCTTTATATTGTAGGGGAATCAGGAACACAGTGCTCAACCCATTAGCAATAAGCACTGGTTAAAATGCTAGATCTAATTCATTGAAAAATATATAGGAAATTATTTAGTTTACTTGTAAGAATTTGCCGGGCGGCTCAGTAAACAAGGTTTATGAGAGTAGTAATCGAATACTAAGAACCGGGAAAGTCGACTCACCCATGACAATCTGTTCCAACCGGAATGCATCATGGCGCGATGACCGGCCTATGATAAACATGGATGCTTGCATTGATTGCGCAGCCTCTGCATCAATGGTTCATCAATGAACAATTCCTTTCGGATATGCTGCTGCGCACTGATGATGGTCAGGAATTCATGCGGCAGTTGAGTGCGTACCTGGGCTTTAATAGTGTTTATTGGTTCCCACGCTGCATATTTTCTGGAAATCCACCCCAATGGCAAGTCCTCATTACCGCGATAGCAATCGGATTCCCCGCCTTGTATGCGGATAAACCACGGCGCATTCGCGCAATCAACCATCCATCCATCGCCTGATCTTTCAATCGGCGCATCCACATGCCAGTGCATCGCCAAATGATGCTCAGTCATGCCATCAATGCGGTCCCACACTGCCCAACCGAACCGATGATCATAGATCAGCGCCCGCCAGTGCGTGACTCCCAATCCAGAATAACCATCGTGACAGGCTAATAGTATGATTCTTCCCTCCGATTCCTTTTGCTGCCAAACCAATCGAGCCTTATACGGTTGTCGCCAGCCAAATGCTGTTTGGAGATTTTGCAGCGCCTGATCAAAGGCATCAATGATAATCGTATTATGCGCCGCTGTGCCGCGGAAATAGCTTCTAAAATGCGGATCTCGGTCGTAGAGATAGGTTCCTGGATCGACCAGGATCGGTTTATCACCCAGATCCCAACAGACCGACAAGGCATCGGCATGTCCATGACCGAATCCACGCGCAATACCAAGCTGTCCATGAGTAAAGCGCATATGGCCATGTGCGGTTTCACCCAGTATCCTTGAAAAACCTGATGCTTCAAAAACCTGTAAGCGATCTCTGAATGATTCAGGTAACTGGCTGTTTGGTTGCCAGGATAACCGAAGGTAGCGAGATAGCGCATACCCATCATCGCTGTCCCCCACAGCAGGCAATTTGTCAGGAGAAGCCGCAAATGCTTGCAAAAAGGAGCTGCCGCGCATCCAGGCTTGCTCAATGCCATCCGGCACAGATTTGTCGTAATGTTTTAATAGCGCCGTCACCAATCCACACAGATCGACCATCATGGCCAGATAACTAAATGATTGTTCACGATTGCCACCATCGGTAAGTATTTGCACGTTGGCCTCCCGCTCCATGTGATCCAATCCTGTTTGCAACCATTCTTGTGCATCGGGCAATTCAGGAAAAAGTAAGCCGGCATATATCAATCCTGCGCATTCCCCGAGCGTATGATTGCCCGCATACGAATAAAGACATAATCTGCGCCGGATAAAGTAGGCATGACTGTGTACCAGATACACCACTCCTTGCCAGGCTTGCTGACTGACCGTTTGATTCCTGACCAGATCCCATGCATGGCAAATACTGATCAGCCTGAGCGCGCACTCCATAGTGGAAATATAATGTATGCCTAGAAGCCATGGATTCCCGTCGATCCATGACCACATTCTTTTTTCCAGCATTTGGATCAATAAGTGCTGAGTTGGCGCATGCTGCGACACACTACAGACCAGACCAAGGGTAACCAGATTTTGCAATCGGGATCGCTCCCAAACCCGCTGAATGTCTCCGATGGGATTGCCAGGTGGAAAAGCGATGCGGGCAAAAAATTGAACAGGCCAGTATCGCCCGGTGTCCGGTTCTTTATGCCAGTCGTTCTGCGGCCCGACTATGGTGGCAATGATTGCTTCCAGAGATTCATTATCCGCCGTGGAGAGCTTTGATATGTCAAAATCCGGATAACTCCAGGGCAAAGACGGCAGACAGGATTGCTTGCTGCTACAAAATCCGTAATTGTCTGCAAGGATCGTTTTTTTGAATGGCAATCCGTAGCCTGTCCGCATGCTGATCCACATACCGGCAAGCGATGCCCGCCTCACCATGCGATACTTAAGTTCCTTGAGATTCATGGTTGATATAGCGCATTCATGGCGTGCATTGATCAACATCGAATCTCAAAATGGCAACCCCTATTATCCTCATCATTCACCAGTGATTTGGCGCGTAATCTCCGGATCCTTCCACGGCAATGAACTTTGGGTCCTTACTACCCGATCAAGCTTTTGTGGCAACACGCCCGGTTGACGAATCTTCGCTGCATTCATAATCCACGCGGGATCATTCACTTTATTTCCTGTTATCGGAATCATATCGGCTGCCCCATAAATAGCGTAATAATGGCGATACAGATAATCGCATACATTCTCATAGGCACATTGTTTGCACTGTTTTGTCTTGACACGATCTTTCACGACATAAAATCGACTGATCGCGGCCGTACAGGTTGCCTTCCAGCCATGCCGGACAACAAATGGAAGATAGGGTATTTTCAAAACGCCCATCGCCGCACACAGCCAGGATATCAAACGGCCTTTTCTGATTCTAAAGCTCGCATAATTGTCCCACTCATCAGGATCAAACGTCATTTGATCCATATTGGTAACATATCGCTCATAACCCGGTAGAAAACAAAAGGGCATATATCTTACGTTGAAGTGAGGCAATTCAGCTTCACATGACTGAATGGCGCGCATGATTTCCCGGCCTGCATCGGCGTAGTTGACATACACTTCTTGAACGATATCAATGTTTTTTGCCTGCAATACCGGATTGAACATCACAAAGTTGATATTGTCGACCTGTTTATCAATCAATAATCGCATGATTTCAGTCAGATACTGATAATTCGATTTGCAAACAACCGTATTGGTGCGCACCCGCACACCCAACTCGCTGGCGTGATCCATGGCTTGCATGATGTGCTGGAAACTTTTCGGTACTTTCGTCAGATCATCATGCGTATGGGCATCATGCCCATGAATACTGAACAGAATATCATCGATACCGGCAGCAACCAGACTGGCGGCATAATCCCTTTTGGACAACCGAATGCCATTGGTAATCAGGCACACGATGGAAAAACCAAGCTCTTTCTTGGCATAAGCGATCAATTCAGGCAAATCACTACGCAACGTAGCCTCGCCTCCGGTAAATTCAATCTCTGTAATACCCAGCTTTCTGGCTAGCCTCAATTGCTGCATGGCTTCATCGGTAGTCAGCATATTTTCATTGGTTTTGGTGACTACGGAATCATAGTAATAGCAAAAAGGACATTTCGCATTGCACGCATACCCCAGATTAATCTCGACTTTCTTTGTATGACTCGGCATAGATGATTATCCTGTTTACATTGATTGAATCATGTTGAAACGCAAATCGCTGCAACCAGTGTAGAGTGATTATCAAATTTGGCAACCCTCCAACAAAGAGGGAATTGTCCCATTGCATTGAAATCCAACTGGGCGAAGCCTTGGCACAGCGATACAATGCTATCCAATTTCAATATTGGCCTGAATGCAAACCATTCTGATATCGCAAAATTGAGAGATGTTTTGTTAAATTGATCCAAGGAGAATTCCATGAGCGTACCCATCCGCTGGGGCATCTTAAGTGCAGGGCGAATTGCCGATCGTTTCACTGCCGATCTCAGAAAAGCTCCGGACACGGAAATCATGGCTGTAGCTGCGAGATCTCTCCAGCGTGCGACCGCATTCGCTGCCAAACATCATATTCCACGTGCCTATGGATCATATGCGGACTTGGCAACGGATCCCGATATCGATGTCATTTATGTGGCAACAACCCATAATTTTCATAAAGAACACACGTTGTTGTGTCTTGAAAACGGCAAACACGTGCTATGCGAAAAACCATTTGCACTCAACGCTGCAGAAGCCAGCCAGATGATTGCCTGCGCGCGATCGAAAAAACTTTTTCTTATGGAAGCCATGTGGTCCAGATTTAACCCTGCCTATCAACGTGCCATGCATTGGATTCAGAACGGCTTGATTGGAGAAGTGCGCATGTTGAAAGCTGATTTCGGATTCCGCGCCCCTTGGGAGCCTGAACAGCGAATTCTTAATCCGGTGCTTGGCGGCGGGTCGATTCTTGACGTCGGCATTTATCCGATTGCCTTGGCATCACAACTATTAGGCACTCAGCCCACCGACATTCAGGCGCTTGCCCATCTGGGTGCAACGAATGTGGACGAACAGGCAGGCATCATTCTGAAGTATCCTCGAGGTCAACTCGCCCTGCTGTCAAGCGCTGTTCGTACCCGTACTCTGCACAATGCTTTTATATTCGGCACTGAGGGAATAGTTTGGATGCCTTTGTTCTGGCGCGCTCGGCTATCCGTGCTATGGCGCTCTAAGAAATTACCCCGGATTACCTGGAACAAGGCGGGATATCAGTATGAAGCGGCTGAGGTAAACCGATGCATCAGAGAAAACCAATTGGAAAGCACTGCCATTCCTCTTGCAGATACGCTCGCGCGCATGGAAATATTGGATCAAATCAGAACACAAGTCGGACTGAAATATCCTGGAGAATGAAAGTTGCCCAAGAAATACAAACTACCTTTTGTGTTAGAAACCCTTGTCACAGCTGATTTAGTGAATGGAATCAATTTCAAATTGTAAGCAAATGGTCATCCAATTAATTAGGCAAATTCCTACTTATTGGGTAGGAATAATATTACATACGCTTGAATCTAGCAGTTAATCAAGTAAAATGAAACGAATAGTTATCGGAAAACATGTTCCAACAAGCATATAGCCTATTACTTGGATAACCAACCTAACTAATTATTATCATTAAAATAAGACAAGAAGAGCGATTGATGAAAATTATGATGAGTCACACTGGCTTCTCAACAATTAGCAAAAACATCCTTTCTCAAGGAATAACAGGATCCTAGAATTTTTTCTCTGTTATCGACCTGGAGTATCCTTTTAAATCCTCAAAAATCTCCAATACCTTGCAATTTTGACAAGTCATCGATAATTCAGGAAACCGTGATATGCATTACCAAAACTTGCTTTGCATCGGAGATAGTCAGACGTTTGGCGCCAGAACTTATGGATGCTATCCTTTGTATTTAGCTCAGATATTGACTGAGCATACCCCTTATCAATGGCGAACGATTAATCGCAGCGTTAATGGATATACCGCTCGCGATCTATGGTTCTTGCTTAACAATGACATTGAAATAGTCAGTGATACTTATCAAGCGTGCGTACTCATCGGCACTAACGATGTTGGCAACGAAACGCCTTTAGATTTGTTTGAAGAATATTACCGTCAAATCATCCGCACCTTATTGATCAAAAAATACAAAGCCATTTTTTGTGGAGAAATTCCACCCATCTATCCGGATGGCCATATTTTTTTCTGCAAAGAAACCGCTGAAAAACGTAATCTATACAATGCAGCCATCAAAAAAGTTACCGCAGAAAATAAAAATATAGTTTGGGTGCCTATCAATGAACTCAGTCGAAATTGCTATGTCGACTCTGTCCATTTCAATGAATTAGGAAATCGTCTGGTAGCCGAATCATTTACCCAAGCTATCCTCGCACGGTGAGAATTGGAATTGTCATCGGGACTCGGCCCGAGGTGATGAAAAACTATGCTATCGTGCAAGCGCTGCGCGCGGCTGAGGTAGATTTCTTTGTTCTGCATACCAATCAACATCAAGACCCTCTTCTGCGGGAAACCATATTTTCCCAAATGGGTTATGCGCCTGATTTTATTTTTCCTCAACCATATAGCGTTGGCGCCGCCATTGATTGGGTTTGCGATCTCATTCACTCGCTCCAGATTGATCTGATTCTGGTCAATGGAGACACTGCCGCATCCATTATCGGAGCGATCGCCGCTGTTTATTCTGATGTCGGATTGGTGCACGTAGAAGCAGGCTTGCGTGCTTTTGATAACTGCATGTATGAAGAACGTAACCGGATCATGGTGGATAGTGCAGCTCATTACCTCTTTACCTATACGCAGCATCATGCCGAATATTTAAATAAAATCCCGGATTTGCGCGGACGAATCTTTAATGTAGGCAATACGACTATTGATCTTATTCAGGATTTTTCTGCTGAACTCGTCAAGCTGCGTTCCGACCGCTATGCCTATATCACTTTGCACCGCAAAGAATTCACCGATAGCCGTGCAAAAATGATCGATGTTTTTTCGACACTCAACACATTAGCTGATGAATTCGATGCCATGATTTTTCCCATGCACCCAAGGACACGGGCCACTATGAAAGATCATGGGCTTAGTTTAGATTTGTTGTCACGAATAACGGTCATTGACTCCGTAGATCCATTTACATCGCTTTCTTTTGAGAAATTTGCAGAAATAATCATTACCGATAGCGGTTGTATTCAAGAGGAAGCGTATATTTTTGGCGTACCTTGTGTGACAGTACGAGACAATACGGAACGACCGGAAACCATCATCACGGGAGCCAACGTTCTAACCGGCTTTTCTCCAACCATTATTCGCGACAGAGTACGTTCGCAACGACGCTGCCGCAATCAACCATTTCCACCCGTGTATGGAGAATCTGGTGCCGGTCAAAGAATTGTTAAAACTCTGCAGGAATGTTTCTCGAATTGGCGTAATTACTAACTTACTCATTGCTTGCATTTAAGTTGATACGGGCAATCGATCACCTCGGTAAGCTGCTCCTTTGCAACCCACCTTATCACTATGAATTCCCTGTCGTCTAAGTTGCTCTAAAATTTTTCAATGGTGAGCCGTTAACTGTTTTATAACAATTAAGGAGGATAACTCATGGACGTCACAGGTATAGCAAATGTAGCAACGGCAATGACTGAAGCCAACACCAATCAAGCTGTCAGCATGGCCGTTCTCAAAAAAGCAATTAATATCAGTGCTGAAGGCGCCCTTGCATTGATTGAGGCAATTCCCAATAGTAGTTCCGTACAAAATATGCCCTCGCATCTTGGACAAAATATTAATACAACTGCGTAGTTTTTATATTCTGACAACCTTGCAAAGCAAATTTTTAAAACAGAACTGCAAAAAACAAGCATTTTTTAGTAAAGCAATAATGTATTTTTAATAATTTTAATTAACAAATTCCCAACAATAGCAACTTATATTCGATTATTAGTTTAATGGGTGCCTATTGCTTGAGATCTTTACAAAATCCCGTAATCTTTTCCAGGTTGTCACAATTTCTGCATAGTTATTAGTATGCAGATAATTTTGTAGTCTATTTTTTGCAGAAACTCAGAAAATAATCACTTAGGAGTCTCAGTAGCTGCATTTGCTACCCATGGAATACCAGTTCTATAGCACCAATATTTCAAAATCTTATGTAGTATTCGCTGCTACTGCTTCGTTGCGTAAACCTTCATTTTAAATATTGACTAAGATCATCATCCATATCCCTATTAGTTTAAAAATATCCAGTTAAACTATGGCATTTTTAGAATTTGGATTGAATTATGGATGAACAATCAAGTCTATTGACTTTATTTGCTAGTAGTTTCTTAGCTGCAACGCTATTGCCCGGTGGATCTGAAGCTGTGTTAGTTGGGGTTTTGTTGAAATACCCTGAACTTCATTGGCAGGCACTGATTCTGGCGACTGTAGGCAACACATTGGGAGGCATGAGTTCATATTGGATTGGTCGATTTTTACCGGATGAGAAAACTTTACTGAAGAAGTCTGCGGGACATTCGCGAGGATTAGAGTGGGTGCGTCGGCATGGTGCCCCCATACTCCTTTTATCCTGGGCGCCATTAATCGGGGACGCGCTGTGCGTTGCTGCTGGATGGTTACGCACTTATTGGTTGTGGGCTCTGCTATTTATCGCTGTGGGTAAATTTGCCCGCTATTGGGTAATTGCAACAGCAATCAATTAAGCCGACTAAACTGTTGCTGCAAGATCCGGTTTATAGCATGGATGAACAAACCGGATCATTGTCAGATTATAAATTCAACATCAGTTTTCAAATAATTTCTGCAGCTCACCACTTTGATACATTTCGGTCACGATATCCGAACCGCCAATAAATTCACCGTTGACATAAAGTTGTGGAATGGTAGGCCAGTTTGAATAATCTTTGATCCCTTGTCTGATTTCCGGATCTGACAACACATCCACAGAAAAAATATTATCAACACCACAAGCTTTAAGAATATTCACGGCATTAGCTGAAAAACCACATTGTGGCTGTTCTAATGTGCCTTTCATATAGAGAACAACCGGATGTGTGGTAATTTGTTGTTCGATTAAATCTTCAACGTTCATAGTGTTAATTTCTCCCAAAATTCATTCCTAAAAATTTTATTACAGAAGCAACTTCGTCAATCTCAAACCAGCAATATACCCTTCAAGCCTACATTGAAGTATTCATTTGACCGCCGCTAACCCGCATTATGCCAGCCAAGTCTGGATAGCTACAAATATTACTAAAACCTGCATTGGCAAATAATCGTTTGCACTCCCCAGCTTGATCATAACCATGTTCCAGCAGTAACCACCCACTTTGAACCAAATGATTGGGAGCTAAGCCAATAATATGACTAATACATGCCAAGCCATTATTTCCCGAAGACAAAGCAAGCTGTGGCTCAAAGCGCAGATCACCTTGTTGCAAGTGAGGATCATTTTCTGCCACATAAGGCGGATTAGATACAATCAGATCAAATCTTGCTTGGGAAAGTTCATCAAACCAGTTGCCTGAAATCAGATACAAATTGTTTATCTGCAGATTTTCAACATTCTGCTGACATACAGCAATCGCATCGGCTGACAAATCTACAGCAACCACTCGCGCTTGCGGACGGTGCTTGGCAATAGTGATCGCAATCGCCCCGCTACCTGTTCCTAAATCCAGTACTTTGCAAGGCTGATCAACCGGTATCAATCTCAATGCCCATTCAACCAAAGTTTCCGTTTCAGGGCGAGGAATTAAAACGGCTTCAGTAACTTTTAGAGTCAGATCATAAAATTCGCGCTTGCCAATCAGATAAGCAACTGGCCTGCCATTAATGCGTTGTACTACCAGTTGAGAATACTCGCTGGCCTGCTGTGAGGTTAATAGTCGATCTGGATAAGTCAATAAAACTGCGTGATCAATGTTTAGCACATGCTGTAACAGCAATCTTGCATCTATTTTGTCAATTTCTCGACATCCCCAAGCGAATGCTTGTGCAATAGTGCTGAATTGCATATCACTGCATTGTTCGAATATTTAACTGCATCGGATTATTCTTCTACGGAAGCTGCCAGTTGCTCCGCCTGATGCTCAGCCATCAATGCTGAGCAAAGTTCGTCAATATCACCATCCATAATCTGATCCATTTTATAAAGTGTCAGATTAATGCGATGATCGGTGACACGTCCTTGAGGAAAATTATAGGTACGAATTCGCTCTGATCGCTCGCCTGTTCCCACCAGCGATTTTCTAGTAGCTGCTTGTTCCGCGTGATGCGCACGCATTTGTTTATCATGAATACGGGCTGCCAAAACACTCAACGCCTGAGCTTTATTTTTGTGTTGCGAGCGCCCATCCTGACATTCAACCACGATACCGGTTGGTAAATGGGTAATACGTACGGCTGAATCGGTTTTATTGATATGCTGACCACCTGCACCCGAAGCCCGGAAGGTATCAATTCGCAACTCCGCAGGATTCAGAATCACTTCACTGACCTCATCCGCTTCAGGCATGACCGCTACAGTGCAAGTTGACGTATGCACCCGCCCCTGCGTTTCAGTAACTGGCACACGTTGAACGCGATGACCGCCGGATTCAAATTTAAGGCGGGAGTATGCGCCCTGGCCAATAATTTTTGCGATAATTTCCTTAAAACCACCAATATCAGACAAACTCTGTGAAATGATTTCAACCTGCCAACCGCGTCTTTCAGCATAGCGCGAATACATACGAAACAAGTTGCCGGCAAACAATGCAGACTCATCTCCACCCGTCCCTGCACGTATTTCCAGAAAGATATTACGTTCATCATTAGGATCTTTGGGAAGTAACTGCTTTTGTATTTCTGCTTCAATTTTTACTAACTTTTCCTTGCCTGACTGTATCTCAGTTTCAGCAAAAGAACGCATATCCAAATCAGCGTGCATTTCCCGCGCGGTCTGTATATCTTGTTCGCATTGCTGATATGCGCGATAGAGCTCAACAATAGGAATGATTTCAGAATGCTCTCGCGTCAGTTTGCGATAATTATCAAGATCGGCAGTGACAGATTCACTGCTCAGTAATTGGTTTAATTCTTCCATGCGCACACTCAAGCGAGTGAGCCTATCGGCAATATTTTTGTTCATTGTGGGCGATGCAATTGATATAGTCGATTAATGAGCTCGACTAATTCCTCACGCTCATCAGCGACCGCATGATTTAATACACTGGAGGGGACATGTAAGAATTTATTAGTAAGACTGTTACTCAGCGATTCGATGACTTTTTTCGGATCTTCGCCTTTTTCTAGCAATCTGCTGGCACGGGCCAGTTCATGCCGACGATAACGCTCTCCTTGATCACGCAATGCTCGAATGGTAGGAACCATTTCCCGCGTTGCCAGCCAGCGCATAAAATCGACTACATTGGAATCAATAATGGTTTCAGCCTGTGCAACTGCATTTTGACGCGAATCCAACCCTTCTTTCACGATTTCCGACAGATCGTCGACATAGTAAAGAAACACATCGTCCAATTCTGCCACTTCGGATTCGACATCACGCGGCACGGCTAAGTCTACGATGAATATGGGACGATGTTTGCGAATTTTAATAGCACGCTCAACCATCCCTTTACCCAATATGGGCAATGGACTTGCCGTACAGGTTACGACAATATCATGCAATGCCAATTGCTCTGGCAAATCACTGAGCGTTATGGCTTGAGCGTTAAAACGATTCGCCAGCGCTTCTGCACGCTCAGTAGTACGATTGGCAACAGTGATTTTCTTTGGATTACGAGCTGCGAAATGATTAGCGCATAACTCAATCATTTCGCCCGCACCAATAAACAAAACGCGTTGCTCACCAATATCGCCAAAAATTCGTTCAGCCAAGCGCGCAGCTGCTGCAGCCATCGATACCGAATTTGTACCAATTTCAGTCGATGAGCGCACTTCCTTGGCTACAAAAAACGTCCGTTGAAACAGTTTGTGCAATAACAAACCCAGTGTGCCGGCATTTTCAGCCGATTTCACCGCGCTTTTTAACTGGCCTAATATCTGTGGTTCGCCCAACACCATCGAATCTAATCCGCTCGCTACCCGGAAGGCATGCTTGACAGCTAGCTCGCGCGGCAGTTTATATAAATAGGGATCCAGTTCGCGTGTCGGTAAGTGATGAAAATCTGCCAACCACGTCATAGCATCTTCAGGTTTATCCGTACAGCAATAGATTTCTGTACGATTACAAGTCGACACGATGGCTGCTTCCTTGATCGGGTTACGCCCAATCAGATCATGCAATGCATGCTCCATCGTGTTCTCAGGAAAAGTAACCTGCTCACGCACATCTAGCGGCGCAGTGTTGTGATTAATACCAAAGGCGAATAACTGCATGAAAGATAATGTTAGCCAATGTAAACAATTGGTAAGAAATAACGCGGCATTATAATATTAGCAACTCTTAAATACCATCAATGACGAAATTTATTTTTCTAATTGTCATTAGACTTTTAATCATTGCATTAGTGCCATGGCGTAATAGGAATAATTGAAATGCTATTTTTAGGTGAGCCTTCAATAATTCTGTCGCTATAAGTCAAATAGACCAGAACATTCCGCTTGGCATCGTAAAATCGCACAACCTGCAACGATTTAAACAAAAATGACGTACTTTTTTTAAATACCTCTTTTCCGTCTTCTTGGCCATTCTTTATTTTCTCAGGTAAAGAAATAGGTCCAATTTGACGACAAGCAATAGAAGCATCCGAGGTATCCTCAGCCACACCCACGGCACCACTGACGCCGCCTGTCTTGGCCCGACTCAAATAGCAAGTTGCTCCGGAAATTTCAGGATCATCAAATGCCTCGATGACAATCTTGTCATTGGCCCCTAATATCTTGAATTTAGTGGAAACACTACCAATTTCTTCTGCCAAAAGTGTGCCTGGTACAGATAGAATCAGCATTAAGGCTGATATACATAATAGCGTCTGTTTTTTCATTTCTGCCTGAAGCTGCATTTGCTTTCTCCCCATCAATAAAAACAACCGGTTTTCGGTCAGCGCTGAAGTGTTTGTTCCGGTGACCTCATCGCGTCTTTCATAATTAATGCAAGTTTGACTCGATCCGAAATACGCAATTTACGAAAAATCTCTGTTAAATGCGCTTTTACTGTGCGTTCGGTAATCGCTAATTGCTGCGCAATCCGCTTGTTGCTCTCTCCACGTCCAACCAATGTGGCAATTTGATACTCTCGACGCGTAAGATTATCAAGCAACTCATTGACTGCTTTATCAACTCTGTTTTTCTCATGCGTCACCTTAACCAATTCATCCA
>Ga0075152_10002487_pt1 | contig 13087 bp, 20 predicted proteins | sample JI61114C2DNA_FD_70964 | JGI IMG/M metagenome (GOLD analysis project Ga0075152, IMG submission 70964) | Wastewater effluent complex algal communities from Wisconsin, to seasonally profile nutrient transformation and Carbon sequestration -... | ecosystem: Engineered > WWTP > Effluent > Algae...
GAACGCAAAAAGTAATTATAGGATGCTTGGCGCAAATCCGAGAAGATGCTTACAGAGACACAGCAAGCCCTATCAAACTGGAATGCAGAACACGACTAGACAGTAATTGAGCTTGCATAGGCACAAGCATACATGAGTCAAATGCAAGCAACACTCATGAAGAAGGACGACTAAATCAAACAGTACTCACGCCGAATCGTCGAATTGGAGAAGGATTTCGAGGAGCTCCAAACAAAGCAATAGTCGTAACACGACAGTTGGGCCAAGTACGTAACACCTAAGACTCCTGCTCGCCGCACAGACAGCCAACAGCAGACATTCGAATAGGAACAACGCTCTCCGGGAATGAGCTCTGAAGAAGCCGAACAGTTGCTTATGGCCATGAAGACCAAGGAGTAAACTATAGGGCTTCTGAAGCAGGAACTTCTCGCTCTGCAACTTCGCATCGATAAACTTGCAGATAGCAACAAGCAACTCGAACTCAGCAATACAACGGAACTCAAGAACAGGGAAAGGTTGGAAAGTGAGGCGAAGGATATTAGATAACAAAACTAACAACTCAGCCAAAATCTCAAAACAATACAAGGAGAACTCACCAATGCTCACTAAGAATTGTAAGCACAGCACAAAGAAATTCAGAGCCTAGAAAAGCAACTCACGGTTATTAGAGAAGAGTTTGATCAGACGATAAGTAAGGTGGCAGATCTAACCGATAAGCTTCAGGAACAGAGAGCCGAGCATCATCAGGATTCTGATCTCACAAAACGATACAACGATTTGCAGAGCAAGTACGACCAGACCAAGAACAAACTCGATGTACTCGAGGCTGTCTATAAGCAGCAAGCCGATAATCTTCGCAAGCAGCAGGAACAAATCGTTAGAAAGCTCGAAGAAGAGCTGAACGAGTACCATCAGAACAACGAGCATTTGCAGGAGGAGATTGCTCAAACATCCAACCTACTCGCAGATCTCAATAATACTTTGGATGAGCTCAAGCAGAACGAAAGTAAGAGGGTCAAGTGTATACTTACAGGGCTTCTCAACCCAGACGAAGAAAGAGAGTCGAGAGAGTGCCTTCCCTATTGGCCCGACGTCAGCGACATCTTTGATGAGCTCTTAGCGAAAATGACGCGCTTGAAGCAAAACGCACTTGAGATATCAGTAGTTGAGGCTCCTCGGACGAACAGAAACCTTCCAAGTCCGACGCCAAGTCTTTACAAGGAATTCATCTTCGAAAGGCAGAAGACTGATCCCGTAGTAGAAGAACCTCAAACGGAAAGGATCGCCGAGTTGACCCATTAACTTGAGGAATTGCGAGCATAGAACAATCTCTTGAGAGCCCAAGGAAATGATGCTGAGCGCAACTAATAAACTTTCATGATGATGCAGACAGAACTCAAACAGGAGATTCGAGAGCTGCAACGAAAGAACCGCGAATTGGAGAGCAATACAAACAGTCAAACCGTTCGAACCCTTAAGGCTCTGTTTAGCAAACTTCTGGAAGCGTTGTTCACCAATAACGTCACAGATCTAGAGGAAGCCACACGTGTAATTCTCAAGATACTTGATTACTCAACCCAGGAACGGGAGGACGTGCACGACAACTTTGAGAAACGAAAAAAGAAGAAGAAGGGGTTCTTTGACATCTTCAAGTGATAATCTCTACTTTGGTCATAAATCGTCAATGCTGAAGCAGGCTTCTTAGGCAGTTGTACATCTCATGCCGCTGGAAACGACCATCACCACTCCTGTCAAACAGTTTTAACAACCGAACTGCTTAGGTTTGGTTGCTTGAGGCTCCTCTTAACTGCATTTCTTGGCTGATGCTCAGAAAAGCGGGCACTAATTCGTCGATCTCCAGTGTTCCCGAGAGATCTTTGTCGTAGCGATTGTAGAGATCATCAACTAATCGTTTGAGCTTGAGGTCCTGAACCGTATTGATTTGAACTCCCTACCATCCATTAGTCTCGACTGTCCTGACCCATGGAGAAGTGACTTGAAGTTTTTCCTTGGGCGGTTCAAGGTGGGTTGTATGAGCTGGCTCAGGATGCTTAATTGGTTGTGGATTCAGCTGGATGGCTTGGAACTGGCTGCTAAGTATGTCTACATCCTGATTGGGTCCTGGAATAACTGATTCAATCAGAGTTGAGTTCGTAATCCTGTGCTGAGTACTGGGACTTTGCGTGAAGGTCAGAGTAGCTTGCGATCCAGTCAGCTGTGTTGAGTTTCGAGGATCATTCGAAGTCGGTTCCTCATCGTTTGCATTCCATACATATTTCGATTGGGTCAATCGAATTCCTGCTTATTATTTACTCACTGATGGTGAATGTGTAACTTAGAGTTTTGGCTGACTAACTTTGAGGATGGATGGTACAGCTGAATTCTTGCTGTTGCTCGTTGGCTCATCATCAAGTATGGTTGGTTCGGGGATCTCAATCTCATCCTTTTGTTATGAGTTTTTGTGATCAGTAGATGCCCATGGGTTACCCCCTGCAGCCGATTTCTCTCCAGAGTGGTTCGTATTCGTCGGCTTTGCAATTCCAGGTTAATTAGCCGTCCTCAGCTGCGCAGGAATTGGTTGGGGCTTGAAGTATTGCTGACCTGTTAGCTGTTTGCTGATGATGTGTCGTAATGTAGTGTAGATCTCCTCATAGCTCAGTTCACCGTCCCAGTTCTTATCGAAGCTGGTGAGGGTTTGCTGAGTATCCTCTCTGGTCACTTTGATTTCCCATCCAAACAGGTCCATTGCCTCATTGAGAAAGCCAATAAGTTCCTGAAGGTTTAGTTTCTTGTTGCCATTACGATCGTACTTGGGCACCAAATCAGCAATGACGTTTCGGATTTGGGTGTCCACCAGTGGTGTTATTACGTTAGCTAGCATGCCAATATACACTGTCAAAAGTGCTTTTGTCGTTCGAACTGCTCCTTCAACAGGGCTGCATCCCTTGCCCAAAACACTTCCCGTTCTGTATTGCTGAGCCACAGTCCCACCAGGTAGCGACCTAACGCACGGCGTTTTAATTTCTCGCTTACAAGTGGCTCGTACTCGGTCTACAGCAACGGCAAATCACTTTCGTTAAGCTACTTGCATTCGATAAGCTTCTTGAACTACGGGTACTTGTTGACCCAGTTAGCTCCAGCTTCGGGTTTGTCTGATTCGATGAAGCTTAACAAAGCAGCCTTCAATTTAGGATATTTCTCAAGCAACTGTCCGGCTTTCCCCACGACTTCCTCGTGAAGCTTCGGATTGCTGAGTCTCAGAGAGTTTAGGAGGTCTGGAAGCTCAAACAAGTCTGTTAATTCCAGTTCACGCTCCAGAAGGAACATCCTCGGCTGCTGCTTGGGTAGCTGCTCTATTTCTTTGAGCTACTGATGGATATCCTGCAGGCTTGATCGCTTGATCTAGCGCAGTTCGTTCCGAATTTCGGTTCGCTTGAGTTCTCCGTCCATGATGTCGGAAATGTTGTCGAGGATAAGCCTATTCTTTTCGCTCCGAAGTTTCCCAGCCTCTATCTTGAGCGTTTAGTTCCGTGCTGTGACACTCGCCACCGAAGAGCTGAGAACCTCCTTCCAAAATTCCTCACCATTATGCTTGGTGAGGTACTCACCGAGTTCCTTCATCAACGATTATAGTCTGGCAGCTATGGTGAGTGCTACATAATATCCATAGATTTGCAGTGCCAATTAGTCCTTGCTATGTCGCCTGTATTATGTAATGTTCAACGGCATGAGAACACACCTGCTACTGAAGAAACCAAGCCGAACAATACAGTTGCACACTGACAGGTCCTTCTGCCAGCAGCAGAACACTGCACGAACTCAACACAAGCGCTCAAACTCATCACAGTCTCTATGCTCATCCCTCTCGGAGGTTAAGAATTTCATGCATGCCGATACTCTCAACAGGTAAGCAGTAGTGCTAAATGTAGCATCAAGCACGTTAAGGTGGGCACTCGCGAGATCAAAGACATATGCCGCAAGCAGCAATTCCTCACCCAAACCCGCATGTTCAATCCGAGGGAGTACTTTGGGGCTGCTTTCCTTAACGAAGCCGCCAACCTACGTACATGCCTGTTTTATACAGACCTCTTTGATCGACACGAAGCTGCTGAGTTGCAACAGTTCCGTCTACGCCCAGGCTATTTTTCGGTTAAGGTTTAAAACTCGAAGAGCAGACAGTCCAGTAAAGCCCCCCGAGAGCTCCTCCATCGTTCTCACCTCAATAGCCAGAAGGGTTCCAGTAGCAGCCTATCGAAACCCCTCATGCTACGCAGCCAAAAACCGAGCAAACACAAGTAGAATTTCGACCCAAACGCTATCGTCGTCAGCAGGACAGTGTAAGGGACGCAACACCGAGTGGTACTGTCCATCAAAGGCATCACAAAGAAAAACAAAAAGTAGCCGTGCTCTCATCATTGATATTTTTATACGTCTTCTTCTGCAGTGTGCGCAACCAAAGATAATTTCATGTGTTGTGGGCCAAAGATGTAATTGCAGCAGCCCCGCTAATTATCAATACGCTCAACAAACCACTAAATGGTGGTGGAAGTGCTACCCTGCCAAAATTACCAAGCCAATAACATCAAGGGTGGTTACTGGAGTTGGCTTGCTTCGCCAAAGCAAGCTGACGGAGCAGCTGCTTGCGTCGGAGGTGCTTGTTCTGCTCCACTTCTTCTTTCGGTGTCTCGTCGTCTGCGGTGTAGGTGAGCCCACTCGACGGATAGTCTCCACGGTTGATCCGACGCCACCGGCCTTCCATTGAGTAGGGTGTACGAATGGGTAGGAACAACAGTGCCTTGTCGAATTCAAAGCCGTGTTTCTGTTCAAAGCCCAAAAGAATGCAATCCTCAGCCGCTGACCATTTCAAAGCACCACCCACCTTGCTATTGGTACGCAACTGAGGGTAGACATGATCCTGCCATCGTCCTAACACATCTTGCTCTGACCGATTAAGTTAGCGGGCGAGTATCTTCCAGTCGAATTGCTTTTCGTCTATTATCATACGCTTTAGCAGTCTATCATCGTTATCAGTCCACTTTTGCTAATGTCCAGGTTCGAGAACTGCACTGCTAAACTAAGATTTTGTTGCAAGGCGCTTGTGCTCCTCTGAGTTGCAGGCTTGGTCGGAACGGCCTGACAAACAACTGCATACTACGCTGGTAGTGCCACTGTGCTTATCTGTCTGCCTCCCCTCTTTCGATGTTTATCGCTCTTGCGATGTTTTTGGCGTGCGGTACCTTTCCTCTCCCGGTTTTGTGTGTGGTTCGCTTCCGTGACTCTGTCTTGTCTTCGGAATCCTGCCACCTTCTTACATATTTCAGGTAAAATGAATGGATTATAGGCTTCCGTTGTAGGTTCCGCATAAATACCAGCTAAACAACACGGTCAAAACTGGTTCGACCGCGTTTCCACGGCAATCTCGACAGAAGACACACAAAATAACTTTACTGCACAGACAATCCCAATCAGCCATCTTGAAACTAATACAAACATATGATGCAAACATATGGTACAGGGATCGATAATTGTAAACTGCCTGGGTGCTCAAACTTCTCAAGAGATTGTAAGCACTGCTGTCGTATTCACAGTACTGTTTATCAACAAATATCATCATGAGGTCTGATCCAGTACGTGATGTGATCGTCGATGGAGTAATTCGGGTCGAAACGATTGGAACACTTCGGGTCTTCGCCGGTGGCATCACACACCTGGTAATTTTTCATGGCTTCATCAAAGAGAACCTCGTAGGCGTAGTGGTGGTAGCCCAACGATTCGAAAGGCACGTGCGGAATAATATCTCGGTTGTGAACCACACGAATCCTATTCGGAATGTTTTGGCTGAGGTAGTGGGAATAATCGATATTACCCACTCGCGGGCAACCAAACGAATGCAGTTCGATGGGCCTGCGGAATATCAACTGTAGCTCCAAAGCTGCAATACTGGCTAACGCTGAGCCCATACTGCTACCTGTTATGAGAATCTTAACATCACCGTACTTTTGGATGAGGACAGTGATCGATTGCACCAACGCGTTGTGCGCAGATAAATAGTCGAAGTAGAAGCCTTAGTGGACTTGGCACCCTTTGCACCGAGGATAGTCCGTAAAGGCAAACGAGAAATCCTCCAACCAGTTCTTGGCATCCTTGGTGCCACGCCAGCTCACAACAATTTCCCTGTCTGCAGCGTTGTACCCTGCGTAGCCCATTACATTGGTGCGATTGTTGTACAGGTAGCTCACATCTGTTAGTCTTGGAGTGGTACCACAGATTTTGCAGTTCCAAGCCACGATCTGTTCCCTACTGCAGTGAGTTATGCAGGCAAACTTATCGATGAGCTTGGAACGATCTATGTCGTAGCTGATGCCGAGGACGATAGTCACGAGCATCAGAAAGTAGAGCCGTCTCATAAACAAACTATTATAAGATTGTGAAAACCATCAATAGTAGATGCTACGAGTAGGCGGCTGGCTTATCCTGTCCAAGATATTCAGGTTCTTTTTGCTATCTGACTTTCCACGCCAACGTCCCTGAACTGGATAGGAACCTGGACCCGGAGGAGGTGATTGTTTGCTTTTCTTTGGACGGTCAGCGACGAACCTCGTGTCTTTGTTGAAGTCTGGCTTCGGTTTGTTGTCGCGGGTACTGGTATCGCCAAACAACCGATAGGACAGTGTGTTTGGGTTGTATGTTCCAACATCGGGTTGTTTCGGGGGCACCTTTTTATCCTTTTCAAGTGCTTTATGAATCCAGTAGGAAGGATCACGTTTGACGACGTGAGTGTACGACTGGGCTTGCTTGCTTAATCAACATTTTACGTGAGGATTGTAGGCACCTGGGCCAGGTATCTGATCGGCTTCGTACTGCACTTCGTCAAGGTATGTAATCTTATCGCCCGTGATTTCACGCTTCTTATTGAACTGTCTTTCGATCACTTCGTGACTATACTGGCCTGGTGCTGGAATTCTTTCCTTTCTTGCTCGCTGAATTATTTCGTCAACGTAAGTCTTCTTGCGGGTGCTTACTGACTTTGAGGTCTTGATCTTTGTGCTAACATCGAACTCCTCTGGAAGCTTGTAGGCTCCAGGGCCAGGAACATGTCTTGATGCGCGTTACATTTCGCGGAGGTAGCTTGCTCTGTCGGTTAGACCCTTGTTGCGTATGTTCAGAGTAGTGAGGCTTCTCGTCACCCCGCGTTTGGGTTGTGCCAAGTCTTCATACTTGTTCGCAACGTCGTAACCTTCGATACCATGCGTGCCAATCCGGTGGGCAATGTTGTACATCTCCTTAACCTCCATTATGCAGACGGTATAATAGAACTATAAACAACTGACCCTATTCCTCAAAGCATGGAGTGAGGTTAATAAGGTCAAAGCTTTCCTCTGAAGGCTCACTCAGTATTCGATACCACCGGGTACTTCCTTGTTAATGCTTGGTATATTGTGAGTCAACGTAGCCTAATTGGCGAAGGCACCGGACTGTGTATCCGTTGATCCCGGTTCGAGTCCGGGCGTTGGCCTTTTTTATACAAATTACTTGCATTTGTTATCGAGCCTATAATATCCTGTTCAACTCGCATGGACGAAAAGCTTCGTCAGCGCATCGCCGACATTAGAAAGAAGATCCAGCAGAAGGAGTATCAGCAAGCACTTGACGATTGCGATTACGTGTTCATCATGATAACCAACAAAAATGTTTCTGTACATCTGTTTGCGGGATTCTGCCATGAACGTCTAAAGAACGACACAAGAGCCGAGAGATAGTATAAGGAGGCTGAAGAACTCGACCCAAAGAATATCGATTGCCTGAAAGCACTGTACGGATTGTACAGCCGAACGAAGCATGCGGAGACTGCGAACTACCTGAAGAAGCTTTGTGAGATCTACAAAAAGTAACTGGTTAGTAATGCAGAACCGATCGTGGAAAGTTCCGTGAGCACTACATAAAGCTGGTGCGGCACTACGAAGCCAGCGAGTAGCTGGAGACAATCGACCAAATGATGAACTAAATGAAGCAGGAGGAGACCGAAGTGACTCCTGAGCTTGTTGCACTCGGAGAAGCCTACTTTAAGCTGTCCATTATGAAGCATTTCAACTGTTTTGACATTGCAGTACGCAGCTGACTAACGCAGAAAATAGGATCTTTGGGCGCTGAACGAACTGTGATCTGCCCTGAAGGCAAGTAGGCTTTGGACTACCTCTTGATCAAGGCAATAAAGCACCTCAAATTCGTTTCTGCTGAGTTCAAGATCAAGCCGGAATAAATCTGCGACACAATCATGTACTTGAAGGAGTGCTTTCCTCAAAGTGTGGCGATACTGTTGCTGCTGCTCACTGATGACTACGCAGTCACCCATGTCGAGATGGTCGATACACTCATGACCGAAATTTATTTTCTGTTGAGTTCCACCTTCTCTGAGCAGGAACCATAGGGCAACTACTACAACCGCTCCAAGTACATACACCCAGAAATATTTCTGGCAAGTATGATCCTCTCACACGACTATCTCGCCTTTTTCTGTTAATTTTTTAGCCTCGCTGAACCCATGAAACCTCTCTACCAACTTCTCACCAAAGAAAAGGACAAGCTGCAGAAGGAACTGCAAAATGAGTAGCTACAGCGATACATTAACGAATTTGTTCTGACCGAAGCACTGACTCTATCTCGCATGATAGATTCAGAGGTAGCCTACCGGAAACTCGGCTTGTTTCGGGAAAAAGCGAAAAAGTACGGTGGATTCGTTGAAGAAGTCATAGCTCGACTTGCGATGAAGGTGTTTAAGGACTACAAGGAACTCACTGATATGAAGAATGTTCTCAAGGTTCGGATTGAAAAAGAGCCAACAAACATCTATCTGCTCAAGTACTACTATGACTACCTAATTCGCATCAGTAAGTCCTACAAGGTGTTCGACGAGGAAATCGACATCGAAGTTATTCTGGACAAGATCATGACTCTCGACGCAGAAGATTATAGGTATCGATCGGAGCGGGTTTGGCTCCAGTTTTCCCAGGCTGTCTATCGCAAGGAGTAGGATCAACCAGTGTTCGAGAAGCTCGTCGAAGAGATGATGGAACTATCCACAAGACCAGGAATGTCCCAGGAGGACTTGGCTGCAATTCGCAAGAAGATTCTAATTATGGAGATACACAGAGGAAAAGCAACGAACCTACAGTAACAACTTCAGGAAATTCTGAATCTGGATCCAAAGAACTACCATACACTGCTTTGTCAGGGTGTCGAACGTTATGTTGCTGGTAATCTCCAAGAAGCCCTCGACTTCTTCAGAAGAGGGTTTCTATTGTATCAGCGCGACTATCACCTCAACCGCTACATGTACGCATGTCTTATTGGGCTGAACCGTCATGGTGAGGCTGCTTAGTTCGCCGGCAAAATCTACCTTGGCTTCAAGAACATCTTCTGGATAAACTATGCGCTGGCTATGCACCATTTAGTATACTGTTGCCATCATTCAGAACAACAAGCAGTTCGAAAGCGCTGAGGCATACCTCACCAAGGCAATCGAATCATTCACTGCTGGACGCACGCGCAACTACGATCTGTCTTTCGAAAAGCTGCACGAACGAGAAGATTACTCGTCCCCATACCTGATTCGACAGAACAAGTACCGCATTCTCGATCAATATCTGACTGTCCCGGAAGGACTACTATTCCAGCACATCCCACTGATCAGCAACTACTACTACAAGGAGGATATCTCCAAGTCGGTCGCATTGGTAGAAGTTCGAATGTGGGTTCAGATGGCTGAAATGTAATTATTCACTCACTCAGACTCAAAGTACTTGGCAGACTAGCAACTGCTCTCAAGTGCCTCACAGACGCAAAACAGCTTGCCGACAAGGCAGGATTCCTAAGGCAGACCCTGAAATGGACTGTTAACGCCCAGAATGAACCTATGTTTCTACAGATCGTCCTTCTGTTCAAGGAACTCGCAGCTGTTTGCTACTACTGTGGGAGTTCAAAGGAGGCGTAGGACATGCTCCAACGATCTCTCGCTCTCAATGAAAAGTTGACACAGTTCAGCAGCCGCTACTCGAGTCTGTCAGCGGAGCTACTGGCTTTGAAATTTGAGATTGGAATTGAGCGTCTCAGCCTAACGATGAGGTTTCAATCGTATGAGACTACGAGCAACTTCATTCGGAACCTGAAGGTACCTGACTGTGCCACTCCAACAGTTCCCTATTTAAAGTCGTTCTACCAGTACAAATTACTTTGCTATCTTCATGACTACCAAGATCCGGAACCGTGCATGGCATCTATCGCCCAATTCCTCAGCCGGTTTGGGCTTGATTACCGCAGTGTTGGGGGAAGTGAATTTAGCAATCGCTACTTCAGCCTCCGAGAGGAGGACCGTAAGCAGGTGAAGCAAGCAGTCTAGGACTTACTGGTATTCCTGTACTTGGTTGAGCTTTTCCATGGACACACAGAACTTCGCCTGACGAAGCAATATGTCCTTACCGTGCTGGAGATCTTTTCTGACAGCACGATCATCTACATCCTCTACGGTATTATGGAGGCAGACCCAGCCATTAAAACTGGAGCTTTCCTGAAGTGCATCGAGATGGATAAGAACGTAAGCATATGCTAATATGTAGAATGCTATCTCTGTGGATTACCTCGCCTATCTCTACCTCAAGAACCGCAATCTCATGGCTGCTGCGAAGCTCTACCTTAAAAGTGTTGAGCTAAACCCGCTGACCCTGAAGTCCTATGTGGGACTCACCATCACTTTGTTTTCGATATTCTTGAGATGTCAGGCCGGTGGGAAGTAAGCGTATGCCCCCATCATTTAAGCTTCGATGAATAAGGTCAAGGCCTACCTGGAGTACTTGAGAGTGACCAACCCAACGATTGAGTACAACCTTATCGATTTTTTCCAACTCTTGCTGGCTTCCAAGGATGATGAGTCGAAGTTCGATAGGACACTTCGGTTGGACTCGGGCCTCAGAGCGTATTCTTACATGCTGAGAACTGGCAAGTCTATTCAAAACCAGTTTACAGAGCGAGTGCTTCAGGATATTCCACTGGGCCAGTTGTGGAAATAGTCAAGCTCAGTTCTGCTCGAAAAATTGACTGGGGAATATAGTTCTAAGTAAACAGATTCCAGCAAAGACTTCTCGTTCTTAGTAGACCGGCTTATAGAAGAGGTCAAGGAGAAGACATTGTGGCTTTCCAGCGAATTTGAGTCACTGCCAAAGGAATTGAGGGTGAAGCATATTTAGTATCTTTACAGCAAGTCAACTGCAGCACTTTTCCTGAATAACAAAGTTAGCAAAGGCTAAGTTGGGCACATTTTGGATTTGTTCGACGAACTCCAAAAATTGTAGACGAAGCTGAAGCTAACTTACGCCAACCAGTCAAACCTGAGGGCTATCAAAATGCGGCTGCTTGATCACTCTTTGGTCTGCGAAAAGGATATCAAAGGACGGATAGAAAATCTATTTTCAAGCGTGGAGACTCCGGAATTCCATCTCAAGGAGGCCCTCAAAAACGGCGAAAAAGCTTTCAGAAGATGCATCACTATGGAGATGCTAAAGGATCCCACCAACGAAATTGCTCGACGGCATCTCAATACAGTTCTCACCATTCGTTGTCGAAAGTATGTCCAGGGAAGGATGAAGGAAGTAGCCAGGGGACGACTCCTCAACGAAGCTCTAGAATGTGCTGAAAAACGAGTTAAGACCCTCACCAAGCTGGTGATGTTGTATAATGAGCCTTCTGGGTGGCTGATGCTCATCTACGAAAAGTATCAGCGGCTGGCTGATCGAACACGCAGCAACCTAAAGTACTGGCTAAAGTTGCTTCGAATTAATAGCATCTTCAACGCCTAATTCCATCGACTGAAGCCGATCTGCCGCAGTCTGTTCGTGGAGATCTATGTTTGGCTGGAGAGTCATTACGGTCAAGAATCTGAACTGTTCAGTCTTATCCAATCGAACCCTGAACTCTCAGATCTGTACAAGAGGTTTAAGCACGAAGACGAGATAAATGTCTCACTAAAATCAATTAGCACGAGCTAGCAGATAGGAGCTCTGGCTTCTTTGGTAATTGCATCCATTAACATAGAATGTCATCAACATCATGATTGAGCAGTTCGTACCCACTCGCTAACTCCATGATACCCTCGCTGAACTGTGTAAGCTACCACGAAGCAAGAGTCAAGCAGACTATCTTTCGGTGTTGAGGTTCCTTGCTGCAGTTAAGTCACAATATACTGAAAGCGATCTTGATGACTTCCAGCGTTCGGTGCTGCTTCAATCTACTATCCCACAGGTGAGCGACCTCCTTACTAATCTCCTCATCAGAATGACTGTCGCGCTGTTTATGAAGAGCTATGCTGAGCTCGATCAGCTTCTGATACAGGCAAGTCGAACCTACATTAGTAATCAGCATGAAGTGCTGCTGACCTGCTACTTTGACATCATGTTGATCTACGAAAAGTTGCTTCGATCACCTGAAGACCCAGATCTCTTTGAGAGTCTGAGAACCTACATCTAAAGAACCCTTGAGATGTGCCAATAACGACCTGAATTGGCCAGCTTCCTCCATTACCTGAATGGACTCGTATTATTGAAGTTCGGTGAGACCTACGGACTCGGTAAGGAGGAGGCACACCGCAGTGTCTTTAAATCAATATGGCTCAACCCATCCGTTGGCAAGCAGATCATTGGCAAGATTCAGAAACTAAACTGATTCGATAGCTCTGACTTTAGTACGATCAAATAATTATAGTTGAATGGTCTGAACAGTTTCATCATCGTAGTTTATCAGAGTCGACGAGTATAAATTCAGAAGTTTCATAAGTTCGTATCATAACACAAATGAAGAAGAACGAGCCATCGAAGCCAACTGCCCATCAGAAGACAGCAACCAAAGAGACAAAGGTCGTCTAGAAGCCCAAACCCCAGCCCAAGGTACCATAGAAGAAGACGCAAGTTGTGCAACCTCCAGCCCCGAAGAAGGAATAGCCAAAAGTGGAAAAACCAATGGAGTCTCAGGATATTCAGCTTACTGCTCTAGCCCCGATACTGTAATCGGACGACCGACGTGCTATCTATCTCGTTGATCC
>Ga0075152_10002490_pt1 | contig 13078 bp, 3 predicted proteins | sample JI61114C2DNA_FD_70964 | JGI IMG/M metagenome (GOLD analysis project Ga0075152, IMG submission 70964) | Wastewater effluent complex algal communities from Wisconsin, to seasonally profile nutrient transformation and Carbon sequestration -... | ecosystem: Engineered > WWTP > Effluent > Algae...
GGTCACCTGCGCCCAGGTAGTGAACGCTGCGTGTCCCCACCCGTTCGCTGGGCCTGTTCACCTGCCCGCTGGGCCGTACCAGGTCTTCAGTACGTGCGGGGTGGCCTTCACTGCGCCCGGTCAAGTGGTCACCGGTTGGCTGAAGCTGGTCACTGGCCGCCTTCACCTGTTCACTGGCCGCCCACTGGTGCCCGCTGTGCCGCAGCGGCTGTTCACTGGGGCCCTGCGGATGACCGCTGCGTGGGTGCGGCCGTTCACTATGCGCTCAAGGCCCTTCACTGCGTGCCCGCAACTGTTCACTGCGCGGCTGCGCATGACCGCTGGGCGCGCGCAGGTGTTCACTGGCCCGCGTGCATCGGCGGGCGTTGCGGCCGTATCGGCCACTTTACCGCACGGAAGGACCGGCTACCGGCCAGCCCTTGCCCGCAGCGGGTTCCAGAAGGCCACCCCCCGCTTGGGCGGGGGGGTATACCCCCGCTTGGGCGGTGCGCTTACGGAACGAAGAGCCGGAACCGATCATACAAGGGGTCATAACAAATGCTTTGGGTACAGCTCAAAAGGCCCGCGCAAGTTGACAAGTCCGATTTTCACTGTCAGTCTCGGTTTTACGAACGTGACCCCGGCCGCGTTGCTGGACAAGGGTCGCAACCACGTAGTGATGTTGACCGGCAATGCCGAGTTCCCCACGCCCACACCCGCTACCGCAGTGCTTACGGTGGCGTGTGACAAGCTGGAGGCCGCGAGCAACGCCTACAACTTCAACCGTGGCAAACTGGAGAAGGAAGCACGCGACGTGGCGTTCACGGAGCTGAAAGCCCTGATCCGCGAACTCGGTGGCTACGTCCAGAGCAACTGCAAGGGTGAGAAGGAACTCATCCTGAGCACGGGGTTCGACGTACGCCGCCCGAACGAGCCCGTGGGCGATCTGCCTGCCCCCGGTAACCTGATCGCCAGCCCCACGCTGTACCCCGGTCGCATCGACCTGCGGTGGGAAGGTGTGAAGGGCCGCAGCGCGTACGAGGTATACATCAACGATGGCGACCCCAGCTCGGAGAGCGGGTGGAGGCTGTTGTTGGTGACGCCCAAGACGCGCTTCATCGCCACGAGCCTTACCAGCAACAAAACGTACGCCTTCCGGGTGGTAGCCATCGGCCCTGCCGGTGCCAGCCCGGTAAGCGACGTGGCCATCGCGAAGGCCGCCTGAGGCTTGCCCCCGCCCGGCCTTCCGGCCGCGCGGCACCCTTGCCCCGCCCCCCGTTCCAACGGGGGTGCGGGGATGGGGTAGTGAGAGCGGGCACTACCGCCCGCCCGAAAAACACAAGACGATGAACACAGCACGCTCCTTCCCCACCCCCCTCGCTTCCGTACCGGCCCTGCGCACCCCCAAGGTGCTGCGCGTGGTGCACAGCATCCGCCGCGATACGGCGCAGCGCGCGTACGACCAGCGCCGCACGCGGCTGCCCAAGGAATTGTACAGCCAACAGCTGAGCGCTTGGGAACGCGACTACCTGAACTGGTACCACGGCGACCCGCTGAAGCGCTCCTTCAGCATAGCGCGCAAGCGCAGCCAGGACAACCGCGCCGAGGTGTACGCCAGCGAGCGCTGCGGCTGCTTCCACTGCGGCTCCACCTACGCGGCCCGCACGGTGGTGGAGTGGTACAATTCACGACATGAGTCCACGGCCCTCTGCCCGGACTGCGGTATCGACGCGGTGCTGGGTGATGCGAGCGGCTACCCGCTCACCGAAGCTTTCCTGGGCGGCATGCGGCTGCGGTGGTACGGCGAGGAATGATCCCGCCCTTCCCTACCGAACGCGAAGAACCCCGGCACGGCTGCCGGGGTCTTTCGTGCCCTACCGCTACGGCAACTGCTGCACCCTCCCATTGTTCGGCTTGGTGCCTCCCCTCGCTCACCAGCATCTGATCCCGGCGCTCCGCATGTCCCCAAAAGCGAAACCCCGCGACCCCGGAGTTTCATCCGGGGGCGGGGCTGCTCCATCCGGTGCCACCCTTACCCGTTCGGTGGTACCTGATGATGCGATGGGCGCCTATGGCAACTGCTGCAGGCGCGTATTGTTCGGCGTGGTACTGCCCACGTTCACCAGGATGGGGTCGCGGTCGTTACTGGGGCCCGCGTATTTCACCACACCGTCCAAGTTGGTGTCCCGCGTGCTGTATCCGCCCACGGTGTTGTTCGGCGTGGTGCTGCCCACGGTCACCAGGATGGGATCGCGGTCGTTGCTGGCCCCCGTGTATTTGAGCTCGCCGTTGAAGGTGACATCGCCCGCCCAAAGCGCCTGCGCAGGGATGGTTCCCGTTATGCTTTTGCGTGCGTTGGTACCATAGGTGCCTGTGCCGACGAGCCGGAAGTCGACCGTGGCGGGGGAAGCGCTCAAGGCGATCGCGGCCTGGGTCATCACGGCCAAGTGGTTGCGGTGCCGCAACGCGACGTAGTAGTTGCCCGCTGCTACCGCGAAGGCCACCGGCGAGGTGCCGTCCAGTGCCACCACATCGGCATCGCGCTGCAGCAGAGCGGCGCAACTCGCCACCACCGTGGTGGGCGATGCTGTATTGCGCAGCTCCACGACCATCCAATCCACGATCGCGTTGTTGCCTGTAACCGCCAGTACGCCGGCTCCGAGCGTGCTGCCAGCACCCGGCGAACCGATGAAGGTGTAGCCCAAGGCCGTGTACGGCTGCGTGGCCGGCACCAGTGATGCGCTGCGCAGCGCGTCGCTCATGATGCCGGTGGTGGCATTGTAGGGGCCTTCCAACACCGCCTTCGCGGATACCTGCACACCGGCAGCTCCCAAGGTGGGGATCAGGCACCAGCTGTTCAGCGTTCCTTCATCCCCTCCGACCGCATCCTGCACGCTAAGGGTCCACGACCCTTGCATCAATTGGCCGTTGAAGGCGGCCAGGGACGTGGAAGGGATGGCGAAGATGTTCGTCATCGGGCAGGCCACGCCGATAGCGGTCGTGGCCTGTTGGTTGAACTCCACGGTCATGTCGTCGAAGTCGCCGCAAGAGCCTTGGGCCATCAGCGTGATGGTGGTGCCGCTCGGGCTTTGGAGCGTCAAGATCAGGTCGGATACATAGGTATGCGCCATGTTCACGAAGACGTTCAGGTCCGTGACGGTCTGCCCGCCCAAGGCTGGCACTGTGATGCTGTTGGTCGCCGTGGTGTTGTCCAGGATGGGCGACGTGGTCGTACTGGAGTAGGCGCACGCGGTGCCCGGGCCGTTGCACGTGGTCACCACGTTGTTCAGGTCGAGGTTGCATGTCGCGCTGACGTTGTGAACGAGGCGCACGTTCACGGGTGAGCCGCTGGCATAGGTACCGAAGGGCCCGTAATTGCCGGTGGCGGTCACGGTCTGCACGGTGGTGTAGCCATTGGGCCCGCCCGCATCATTGTCCACCTGGATGGCGATGCTCGTGGCGCTGCCCATGCTGGTGAGGTTCACGTTCACGCCATACTGCGCACCGGCGCAGGTGGCGGTAGCGTTGGCGTTCGGCGCGGTACACGGTGGCGGGGCCAGCACCGGCATCAGGCACCAGCCGTTGAGGATCCCTGCGTCACCATTTCCGACATCCTGCACGCTCAAGGTCCAAGCACCCTGCATCACCTGGCCGTTGAACCCGGCCAGCGACGCTGCCGGAATGGCGTAGAGGTTGATCATGGGACAGACCACGCCGATGGCCGTGGGCGCCAGCTGATCGAACTCCACGGTCATGTTGTCGGCCCCACCGCATAAGCCCGTATTGATCAGCGCGATGGAGGTGCCTGTCGGGCTCTGGAGCGTAAGGCGCAGGTCGGCCACCCACGAGTGCGTGATGTTCACGAACACATCGAGGTCCGTGATCGTCTGGCCGCCGAGCGCCGGCACGGTGATGGTGTTGGTCACCGTGGTGTTGTCCACGATGTTCGTCGGTGTGGTGCTGGAGTAGGTACACGTGGAACCGGGGCCGTTGCAGGTGGTGACCACATTGTTGATGACCACGTTGCAACCCGCATCGAGGTTGTGTACAAGCCGCACGTTCACTGCCGAGCCGCTGGCATAGGGTCCGAAGGGACCGTAGTTGCCCGTGCCGGTCACGAACTGCACGGTGCTGTAGCCGTTCGGTCCGCCCGCATCATTGTCCACCTGGATGGCGATACTAGTGGCGCTGCCCATGCTGGTGAGGTTCACGCTCACGCTATACTGCGTTCCTGCGCATAGCGTTGTGGCGGTGGCCGTGGGCGCAACGCACGGTAGTGCCAGCGTGGGCATCAGGCACCAGCTGTTCAGGACCCCGGTGTTGCTGGTAGCGACATCCTGAACGCTCAAGGTCCATGTACCCTGCATCACCTGTGTGTTGAAACCGGCCAGCGACGCCGCCGGGATGGCGTAGATGTTGGTCATCGGACAGACCGCGCCGATAGCGGAAGGCGCCTGCTGATCGAACTCCACTGTCAGGTTATCGTTCGTGCCGCACACGCCCGTGTTGATCAGCGCGATGCTGGTGCCCGTGGGGCTCAGGAGCGAGAGGCGCAGGTCGGCGGAATTGGGGTGCGTGATGTACACGAACACGTCGAGGTCCGTGATGACTTGGCCACCGAGCGCGGGCACGGTGATCGTGTTGGTCACTGTGCTGTTGTCCGCGATGTTCGACGTGGTGGTGCTGGAGTAGGTGCACGTGGAACCCGGGCCGGTGCACGTGGTCACCACATTGTTCAGGTCCAGGTTGCATGTCGCACTGCCGTTGTGCACGAGCCGCACGTTCACCGCCGAGCCGCTGGCATAGGGTCCGAAGGGCCCGTAGTTGCCGGTGGCGGTCACGGTCTGCACGGTGGTGTAGCCGTTCGGCCCGCCCGCATCATTGTCCACTTGGATGGCGATGCTGGTGGCACTGCCCATGCTGGTGAGGTTCACCCCCACGTTGAACTGCGCACCGGCGCAAGTGGTCGTGGTTGTGGCGGCCGGTGCGGTACACGGTGGGGGGGTGAAGTACACGCCGTAGTCTTCGGACTGGCCGCGCAACAGGTTCACACAGGGTCCGGGCGTGAGTGTTACAACATCGCTGATCACCCGCATTCGGAGCAGGGTGTTCAGCACGGGCGACGCGGGTGTGGTGAAGGTTCCGTTGCGCGTACCCAAGCCGTCCGCCGGTGAGAAGATCAGCTCGCCGGCATCCGTGAAGAGCCCGTTGTTGTTGTAGTCGATATACACCCGCAACCATTGTATGCTGCCCTCCTGCGTGCTCCCCGTTACAGAAATGGGGTACGGGGTCCCGGCCAGAAGTGCCGTTCGCTGGCTGCAGATGTAGTCGTTCATGACCGCACCATTATACACCGTGGTGTTGTTGATGGTGTTCAACGTCACGTTGGTGATGCCGATACCGCAGCACACGGATGCGGTGCGCGTGTGGGTGCAGGCGGCCGCTGGCAGCGCGAGCACGGTGACGTAGCCGGTCTTCGTCATGTTCGTGCCCGCACCGTTGGCGTTGGAGGCCACCAGCGTCACGTTATAGGTACCCGGGGTGTTGTAGGTGACCACCGGGTTCTGGGAGGTGGAGGACGCGGGTGTTCCTCCGGGGAATGTCCACGACCAACTGGTGGGCAGGAGTGTTGAGGCATCCGTGAAGCTGACGGTGCCGCCCGGACAAATTGCCCGGGGAGCGGCACTGAACTCCGACAGCGGTGGGCCGGTCACGGTCATGGTGAGCGTGTTGGAGAGCGCCGGCGAAGCGAGCACACCAGCCAAGTTCGAGGCCATCTCGCACCGGATCGTTTCACCGGGCATCAGGGTATTGCTCTGGTAGGTGGCCCCGGTGGCCACGGGTGTTCCGTTGCGCAGCCACGTGTATGCGGGCGAGGCGCCGCCGTTCACCGGTACAGGCGTGAAGGTGACGTTGGTGCCGTAGGTGATGGTGGTGCCGGGTGCGGCGCCGATGGTTACCGAGGCCACCACGCTCGAGACGTAGACGCCATAGTCCTCCACATCGCCGTAAACGAAGGGGGCCAAGCAATTGCGCTTGTCGGCGGTGAGCGTGCCCGATTCACCGTAGAGACGCATGCGCAACAGGGTATTGGTGACCGCCCCCCCCGGCACGGTCACGCTCGTGTTCACCGCCGTGGTGTTGAAGGAGGTGGTCGAGCCCTGGATCACCCGTTCGCCCGGCTCCTCGAAGGTGCCGTTGTTGTTCCAGTCGATGTAGCCGTTCAGCGATGTGCCCGCAGGACTGCTCCCGGAATTGATGGTGACGGACAACGGGTAGGTGCCACCGGCGGCCAGGATGGTGTTCCATGTGCAGGCGAAGTCGGTATAGGCCACGTTGTTCATCGCGTCCGTGTTGTTGTTGATCGTATTGAACACGACACGGCTCACGGTATGCCCGCAGGGGCATTGGCTGCTCGATTGGGGTGTGCAGGCCGTCACCGGCACGTTCCCCACCACCACCACCCCGTTCTCGGTGCGCACGAACGTGCCCAGGGACGTGGTCACGGTGAGCGTGGCGTTGTAGGTGCCGGGGCTTGTGAGCGTGAAGGTGGGCCTTTGGGCAGCGGAGTTGAGGGTGATGATCCCGTTGGTGATGGACCAGGCGTAGGTGATGCCGGGGAATGCGGCGTCGCTCAGATACGTGTTCGGCAGACAGTAGGACAGGTCTTCCATGGTCACCGTTTGCCCCGTACCGCACAGCAGCGTAGCAGAAGCGCGGAAGTCGAGCTGCGGCGCGCTCGGTGGCACCAGCGACATGTTGCCGTTGGCCGCCAGGTAGGAGCCGCGCACGTTGGTCATGGCCAATTGCGCGCGGGTTTTTTGGTCGAATGTGAACATGTTGTCCGCGCACGGCGTATAGTTCATGTAGTTGTAGAGGTGCAGGGAGTTCAGCGAGTTCCCGTCGCAGGTGTTGGTACCAGCGGGGTTGCAGCTGGAGGGGCGGATATGCGGCGGGGTATCGCAGCACAGGTCACCAGTGGTGGCGCCGATCAGGGCGCAGGTGCCGCTGGGCGGGCAGGTGGTGCCGTTCGCGTCGCCCTCGAAGGTGTGGAAGAGGTTGAAGGCATGGCCCAGTTCGTGGGCGAGCGCGCTTCCGGTAGTACGGCCTGCCAATAGCACTGTGCCGTCGCTGGGGCTTCCATGGGCGCTGGCGAAGAGGGCGTACCCGTCGTTGGGGCCCCCATTGTCGATCTCCCCGACCAGCCAGATGTTGTAGTACTTGGTCTGGTCCCATTTCTGGTACGCCTTCAGATCCGCATCCGGCATGCCCAGGCCACCCTGATAAGCCACGCCGTAGTTCACGTATGCGGCGTTCCAGGTCATGCTCGTACGGGTGATACCGCTCGTGCAGTTGCCCTGTGGATCGCGCACGGCGAGCACGAATTCGATGTTCATATCGACGCCCGTTCCCGCACCCGGCGAGCCGGCCACCTTGCGCCAGTACTCATTGGTGCGTTTGATCATGGCCCTGATCTGGTCGTCGGTAACGGCCGTGGCCGCTGTGCCTAAGTCCATCACGTGTACCACCACAGGTACCTTGGACGTGTTGATATCGCGGTCATCGAGCGGAGCGGCATGCTGGGCCAACTCGTTGAACGCGTGTACGCGCTGGTTGTATCCCGCATCGGTGCGCATCAGCCGCTGGTGCATCTCATCGAAACCACAGGAGCGCTGCTCGGTGTTCGCTTGGATGGTCTGGCCAGCCTGGGCGGAGACCAAATGGCCGCTGCCCAGGAAAGCGAGGAGCATTGTGGACTTCACAAGAGCGCGACGAAGGATGGAAGAGATACTCATGGCGGTCGGGTAAGGTTGGCGCAGGTGTTTCACGGGATGGCCGCGTTTCGGACGACGGATAGACCCTGCGAAACTCGGCCCCCCTCCCCGACCGGCTATGCGTAGAAACACCTGTTTTATCTCCGTGGTCGGTATACCGGGCCGCGTCGAAAAGCGACAGCGGTCCATTCGGCGCAACGCAAAAAGGGCCGCCTCTTTCGAGACGGCCCCTTTCGGTAGCAATGCTGTCTATCGCTCGACCATGATCTTCACCGCACGCGTCTGTCCTTGGCGGGTGGCCATCAGGTAGTACGCGCCCGGAGCCACATCACCGAGATCAACCGACACCGTGCGCTTGCCAGCGACCGGGAACTGCGCCTTCACGGTGCGACCTGTCCCGTCGTACACGGTGATGGTCATCGGGGCATCGCCGCCGGCGGGGTTCAGTTGGAACACGCCGTTGGAGGGGTTCGGCTGCACGGTGAACCACTCGTTGTTCGCGCTGGTCACATTGCTCACACCGGTGTAGAGTTCCACGTTCACGTCAAAGCAATCCGTGCTGAGCACGCAACCACCAACGAAGCCCTCTACGCAGAGTTGTACCGTGCCTACGTCCAGTCCGGCCGTGGCGGTGAGTACGAACTCGTTGGTATTGGAGCTGCTCCAGCCGCTTGGCAGGATCCAGTTGTAGCCACTGGCACCGGGCACAGGGTTCACGAACCAGGAATTCTCCAAGGTGGTGAACACCAGGTCCGGTCCGCTGATAGCGCCGAGCTGGATGGTGGTACCGCTGCATACGCAGTTGCCGTTGAATACGTCGCCGTTGGTGCAGTCATCGCCGTCATCGCAACCGTTGCCGGGCAGGGCTGTGCCGCCGGGAATACCCTGGCAGTCGATGAGCAGGCCAGCGCATTCGCAATTGGCGTTGTACACATCGTTGCCGGTGGTGGCATCGCCATCATCGCAGGACGTACCGGGCTGGGCAGGTCCGCCGGCCACGCCTTCGCAATCGTTGGCGAGGGTTCCCACGCAGAGGCAATTGGCGTCGAACGCATCGCTGGTGCTGTTCGGGTTGCCATCGTCGCAAGCAGCGCCCGGCAGGTCGGTACCGCCGGGTTGGCCCATGCAGTCGATCAAGAGGCCAGCGCACACACAATCGGTGCCGATCACATCAAAGCCGGTGGAAGGATCGTTGTCATCGCAGGCATTGCCGGGCACGGCGACGCCACCGGCCACTCCTTCGCAGTCGATGAGCTGACCGAAACACAGGCAGCCTCCGTTCCATACGTCATTGCCGGTGTTGGCATCACCATCATCGCACGCGGTTCCGGGCAATGCGTTGCCGCCCGGTACGCCGAGGCAATCGTTGGGGGAAACGCCGATGCAAACGCATTCGGTGGTGTACACATCACCCGAGCTCTCGGGGTTGCCATCGTCACAGGCCGTGCCGGGCAGCTGCGAGCCGCCAGGGATGCCGGTGCAATCGAAGGGCTGGCCAGCGCAGAGGCAGGCGGTGGTATACACATCGGCACCGGTGCTGAGGTCGCCATCATCGCAGGCGGTGCCGGGCTGGGCCGATCCACCGGGGACGCCCAGGCAATCGTTGGGCAAGGTGCCCGCGCAAATGCACTCGTTCGTCCACACATCCTCGGTGCTGAACGGATTGCCATCGTCACAGGCTTCTCCCGGTAGTGCGGAGCCACCAGGCAGGTTCTCGCAATCGATCAGCTGTCCGGCGCATGCGCAGTTCGCGGCGAATACGTCGTTGCCGGTAGTGGCATCGGAGTCATCGCAAGCGGCGCCAGGCAAAGCCGCACCACCTGCGGTCCCTTGGCAGTCGATGGTCTGGCCTGCGCACGCGCAGTTCGCATCATATTCGTCCCCGCCGGTGTTCGCATCGCCATCGTCGCAGGCGGATCCTGTGACGGCGGTACCCCCGGGTGTTCCGGCGCAGTCCAGCACCAGTCCCAGACATTCGCAGTTGGCGTTCCAGGTATCCGCGCCGGTGTTCGCGTTACCGTCGTTGCATGCCGTACCGGGGAGCGCCGTTCCGTTCGGCGCGTTCAGGCAATCCGTCGGCGTGTTGGCATTGATGGTCACCTTGTAGTCCTCGGCCTCGCCATAGGTGTAGTTGGTGCAGGGGTCCACGCTCTGCCCGGGCTGGTTCCCGGGGTCCAGGCCGCGCACGCGCATGCGGGTGGGGCCGGTAAGAGCGCCCACAGGCACGGTGAAGGGTATGTTCAGGGGCTGGAAGCTGGTACTGCTGTTGAATTCGCCGAGCTTCTCGTTCGCCTCGAAGACCGCGTCCTGGTCGTAGTCGATCCACGCGGCCACACGTTCCGGCGCATAGGAGCCTGTGGTCACCGTGAGCAGGTACTGGCCGTTGCGGGAGAGATCCGTGTTGGATTGGCTGAAATAGTCGTTGTAGCTCGCGCCGGTGGTTCCACCCGTACCCGTGTTGTCGATGGAAGCGACCTGTACCCCATCGATGAAGTCCCCGTATGTGGTGCTGTTCGCCGTGTAGGTGGGTGCACAGTACACGCCGGCGTTGGTGTTGCCCGCACCGAAGTAGGCGGAGATGGTGACGTTGGACCGGATGTACGGCGAGTTGTTCTCATCGCACAGCGCGTAGAGGTAGATCACGATATCCTCGAAATCGACGACCCCCGGGCTGGGTTGGGTGAGCAGCAGATTGGCCACGCTCAGGCACGAACCGGCGGGTACGCTCAACTGGACGCCCAGATCGTTCCCGTTCAAGCTGTTGCCGAATGCGTTCAGGATGGCGCCCTCGGTGTTGGTGGAGGAGATGGCCTTCAAGTAATAGGTGCGGTCCACGTTGCTGTTGTTGCACACGTAGAGCGGGAAGATGGCCTGGGTGCCCAATGGGACTTCGTTCAGTACGAGCTGGGACGTGTTCATGGAGCCGACCCAGAGCTGTGGCTGGTCGATCTGGTAGCCTCCTTCATACTCGCAGCTCGTGGCGGAGGCCGCGGAGTCCAGTTCGAACACATAGGTGCCGAACACCTTGTCCTTCTTCACCAGCACCGTGTAGTCATCCGCTCCATCATCGTCCTCCAAGTGGTAGGTCATGGTATTGCTGGAGGCGTTGGACTGGCTTTGGCTGCTGCCGTACTCGGTGCGCATGCCCAAGCGGCCGCCACCGGAAACCCCGGAGCCACCGATAAAGACCCCGTACTCATAGCTGATACCCCCGTCCAGCACCGTGCTGTAAGAAATGGTGTTGGTTTCCTCCGTAGTGGTGGTGAGCGAGTAGTTCTGGCCGTTGCCACCGCCATTGAAGGAACGGACAACGTCCAGGGTGGCGGCGGCTTTGATGGATTCGTTCATGGCGAGGGTCTGGTTCCACACGCTGAGCTGGTCCACCGCGTTGTCGTAGGCCTCGGTGCCGGGGGTGAGTGCGGTGATGGCGTTGGTCAGGTTGGGGATCACCGTTCCACGGATGTAGCTCTCGGTGTAGTTGTAGCTGGAGTTCACGCTCACGGGTACCATCGCCACATGGGCGTCCCTCACGATCGTCCCACAGCTGGGCCGCGTCACGATCTCGGCCATGCCGTACGCATAGCGGATGGCGCTGCCGATGAAGATGTCCTCCGGCGGTCCATCCAGGGTGGTGGTGAAGCTCTGATCGGTCTGGACGCAGGTCTGGTATTCGCGCTCCCCGGTCTCACTGCGTTCTACCGTGAGGTCCACCCCGATCTCGCCGTAGATCTCGATGGGCGTCGTTACGATGAACCCGACCGAGCCCGAAAAGCCGATGCGGGCTTTGAACCACGTGTTGGCGGACTGCGTCGTGTTCGTGGAAACGGTCTGGCCGGTGCAGGTGTTCTGGCTGTTGGTGATCTCGCTGTAGCTGGCATCCCCCGGAGGATCGCGCATGATGTACAGGGGCAAGGACGGCGCGTTGAAGTAACCGAGCAGCTCCGAGAAGCTGGTACCCACCATGACGGCCTTCCAGCGCAGGTCCGAGTGGGCACCACCACCCTGATAGGACCAGCGCAGCCCGAACTCTTGCACACCGCCGTTATCCCATGCGTTCGCCTTGTTATAGGTGATGCGCAGGTATCTGGAATAAGGTCCTGATCCGGTTCCATAGGGCTGGCTCTGCTCGCCCACATCACTGCTCCCAACTATCTGTACGTTGCTGCCGGGGCAGGGCTGTCCATTGATGAACAGCTGTATCGTGCTCGTCCCGGCTGTGATCGGGAAAAAGGGATAGGTGTTCGGATTCTGGGAATAAGGCAAGCAGACCTCCATATCGATGATCTGGGTACCGCTTCCCGCATTCAGCGTGAAGTACTTGTCCGTGCCGCCATAGTCGCCCCCCCATGGATCCGTGGGGTTCGCCACCCGGGCGTTACCGTTGTGTTGGCAGTTCGTTTCCGCGGGTTGGTTCAGGAAACGGATCCGGGACCCGACATTTCCTTGGCCTTGACCGGCGCCACCGGTGAATATGGCTGTAAAACCGCCGAAATACGATTGTTGCTGGTCTTGGGCGATCGCGCTGGGCGCTGCCATGCCCAAGGCCAAGGCCAGGGCGGAGTAGAGAAGGTTGGGGTGTTTCATGGGTTGGGGTTGTTGGGTTCTGTGCGTTTTACCCTGTGGGTGAAGGTCTTGACGAGGGTGGATGAGTGTTGGTCTTCGGAAACGGAAGGCAGGTCCCCATGCAAGGTTTCGGGTGGCTGGTTCTTGCTGATACCTGAAGGATGCTCTAGGGCCAAAATGTGAGGCGAAATAATTCTGGGGCGCCGATCCCTCAATACGTAGAAATACGTGTTCGTCGCATCCTGATCATCTCTGGCAAAAGGGCGCGTCGGACGAAGGCGGGAACCTGGACATGCGATGTTCCCTGGAGAACAAACAGCCCCCCGGGAACGACCGGGGGGCTGCTTCTGAAAAGGTTCTTGCTCTCTATCGCTCGACCATGATCTTCACCGCACGCGTCTGTCCTTCACGTGTGGCCATCAGGTAGTACGCGCCCGGGGCAACCTCACCGAGATCCAGCGCTACCGTGCGCTTGCCAGCGACCGGGAACTGCGCCTTCACGGTGCGACCTGTCCCGTCGTACACGGTGATGGTCATCGGCGCATCGTCACTCGCGGGGATCAGCTGGAACACGCCGTTGTAGGGGTTCGGCTGCACGGTGAACCATTCACTGGTGTTCGCCGCTGGCGTAATGATCCCCGTATTGAAGTCCACCGTCACGGTGATGCAACTGGTGACCTCGCACGCGCCGACCGTCGCCGTAACGCAGAGCTCCACTTCGCCCGGGGTGTTGTTCGCCTCCGCAACGATCACGAAGGCCG
>Ga0075152_10002492_pt1 | contig 13073 bp, 6 predicted proteins | sample JI61114C2DNA_FD_70964 | JGI IMG/M metagenome (GOLD analysis project Ga0075152, IMG submission 70964) | Wastewater effluent complex algal communities from Wisconsin, to seasonally profile nutrient transformation and Carbon sequestration -... | ecosystem: Engineered > WWTP > Effluent > Algae...
GGTATTAATTTCCACACCTTCCTTTCCAAATTTCATCAGCTGAAAATAACCGTCCCCGGCAGTTGCCTTATAAAATCCTTTTTCTTTATCGTACTTCGTATCCACTGCACGTGGCACTTCGGATAATCCGCTGATAGGATAATTTTTATCGCCTCGTGATAAACGTTGAACTGTTCCTAAAGGAACATCCAGTGTATTGTATTTTTTCAGTAAATAATCTTTTGCTTTGTCAAGCGCCTTTACCAGTTCTGCTTCTGTCAGCGGTTTATCTTTAATCATTAAAAATGCATACGGAAGTTTGAGTTTACCCACTGCAAATTTATTCGTCAGCATTGCCAGCCCTGCATGGGTATCGTCTTTATCGCCGCTTAAATTCCAGGCTTTTATTTTGGCAATCGCGTCCTTTAAATCCGGATATTTGGCAGCTTCCAGCGTAAATAAAGCTTTAAAGTTACGCATGTAACGTCCGCTGTCATCATACGACTTATCAAATTTTATCCGCAGAAAATCCTGCCATCTAAATTTCCCCTGATGTTCATTCAGCAATCTCGAAAAACGTTCATTACGATTATACGTAAACAACTGCAAGCCCACAAAATACTCTTTTGAATTTTCGTTGTATGCTGTCGCCTGCAAAGGTGTTCCGTTGCAATTAAACAAGAAACCGCATTTCGGATTGGTATATTTTATCTTGCGTTCGTAGGGCAATAATTTTGTCCAGAGATATTTGGAAGAAATGCCTTCCACCGGTCTGTTCCAGTTCAGCGTTGAATCGCGCAAGGGAATTTTACCTTCTGAAATAAAAAAGATATTGCCGTCTTTATCGCCGTAGGTAATATTGAATAAAGGCAGTGCTTCCATTTTCACTACCTCTTCAAACTCCTGCAGATTTTTTGCTTTGTTCATGCGATACCATTGTTCCGCGCCGCGTATATCCATGGCAGACGGATATCGCAACGCATACCAGCCGTGTTTTGTTTTAAACACCGGACCATACACACTCACCGGCACTGTTCGTTTTACCGGCAGTTTCAAGGTACCTAATTTTATTTTTAAGCGGACTGTTTTATAGGTAAATTTCCGCCAGGCACCATCGTACCAGTAAGAATCATGGTTATTGCTCAATTTCATTTTGTACACATCCCCGAAATTGTGATAATCGGTGGTATGCGCCCAACCTAAACTATCGTTGCAGCCAACCATTACAGAAACACAACCCGGAAACAAGCCGCCAAGTGCATTCCAGCCGTCATCGCTATTAATATGTGCTTCGTACCAGGCCATTTGACCTTCTATCGGCTGATGCGAATTACTCAGCAGCCAGGTTTTACCATCTTCCGTTCTGGAAGGTGCCAGCACCATAGCGTTGGAGCCGCTGCCCATTTCGTTGGGTTGAAAAAACTCAGTCGTCAGATTGTCTTTGATGGCTTTCAAATCAAGTCCTGCACCTGCCAGTAAAATCCCCACAGACACATAACCTTTAATAACATCCTGCGGAGAAAACGGCAAAGTACCTTTTACCAGGATCTCATCAGGATGTTTTATACCATAATCATTCACCGCTTGCGTGTAGGCTTCTACTATCTTTCTAAACTCCGGCGACAAGTCCTTCTCATACCGGTTTTCCACCAAGGTATCTACGCCAAAAAATTGCATCGCATAATCAAACAAAACACCGTTTTTCCCGAGCACCGAACCCAGTTTATTTTTTGCATGCAATAAATTATATTGTATCAACTTAAAAGCATCTTCACAGTGCGCCCAGGCTAAACCATAGGCCGCATCCGCATCCGTTTTACCATAGACATGAGGCACACCAAAGCTATCGCGCACAATGGTCACATTTTCCGGATGATAAGAATAGGTGGCGTAGGAAAATAAAAAGGAGCATAAAACAGGAAATAACAGAAATAGCTTTTTCATAAAATGGATTATTCTTCTAAAATAGATAATAGTTATTGTATTTTCTGTTTTCTATTTATTGAAATTTTTACCGTTAAACAACTTAAAAACATAACCAGTAAATATAGTTTGTCATTATGTTTCATGCCATAAAAAATGGCCAACTTCAACATCAAACTCTACCGTTTTTTAAACTCGCGTAAAATTCGTATCTTTAAACTTCATTATACACCTAAAACAATAGTAGAAATTGAACTTTAACGAATTTGGCTTTGACGAGCGACTGATGGAAGGGATTGATGCCATGAATTACAAACAGGCAACAGCCGTACAAGAACAGGTAATCCCTATTATCCGTGCCGGCAAAGATTTAATAGCATCCGCACAAACCGGCACTGGCAAAACTGCGGCTTTTTTGTTGCCTATCCTCAATGAATTAATTACACAGGAGCGCCACGAAGACGAGGTAAATGCCCTGGTTATAGTGCCTACCCGCGAACTAGCCGTACAGATATCACAAAACCTGGAAGCCTTTTCCTATTTCACGCCTATCAGCTCTATAGCAGTATATGGCGGCGGCGATGGCTCCTCGTTCGAGAGTGAGAAACGCGCCTTGTCGCAGGGAGTGGATATTGTGATTTGTACACCCGGCAGAATGATTTCTCATTTGGCTTCGGGTTATGTGCGTTTAAAAGGGTTGAAACACCTGATTCTGGATGAAGCAGACCGCATGCTCGATATGGGTTTTTATGACGACATCATGAAAATCATTACTTACCTGCCTGCTGAACGACAAACCTTACTATTCTCTGCCACCATGCCACCTAAGATGCGTCAGATGGGACTAACGATACTGAAAAATCCGGAGCAGGTAAATATTTCCATTTCCAAACCACCGGAAAAGATTATACAGAAAGCATACATCGTGTATGAACCACAGAAGATTCCGCTGGTAAAATCGATACTGAAAGATGTACAGTATAACAAGATTGTCATCTTCTGTTCCAGAAAAGAGAATGTAAAAAAACTAAGCCGTGAATTAAATCGCGACGGTATCAAAAACGAAGAGATACACTCCGACCTTGAACAAACGGAAAGAGAAAACGTGCTACTGAATTTCAGAAGTGGAAGAACGCATACCATCGTTGCCACCGATGTTTTGTCGCGCGGTATTGATATTGAAGACATCGATTTGGTTATCAATTTTGATGTACCCAACGACGGCGAAGATTATGTACATCGCATCGGCAGAACCGCCAGAGCAGAAACAGACGGAACTGCTATAACACTGGTAAGTGAAATGGAACAACTTAAACTGGCAGCCATTGAAGAATTATTAGGTCATCCGATTCCGAAAGCGGAAGTGCCTGCAAAATTTGGAGAAACGCCACGTTATGATCCGCAGCCGAAAAAGAAATTCAAGAAACCGTTTAATAAAAAGCCGTTTCGAAAAAGAGGTTCCGGCGGGCCGCCAAGATCCTGAAACAAGTTCAGGATGACGAGTGTTAAACCTACGGTGCGTCCTGCTGAACTCGTTTCAGCATCTATTTATAACTTACAATGACGATACAAAAAGATTATTTCACTAAATAAATACCATCCTCTTCGATGGTAATTTTTTTGAGTTTGTATAATTGTCCAACCGCACTTTTAAATGCTTTCTTACTCATATTCAACTTCTCTTTGATGAGCTCCGGTTCGCTTTTATCCGTCAGTTTCAAATACCCTTGCCTTGCCTTTAGCTGCGTAAGGATAATGCTCATATTCTGGTCTATCACATTCTGGAATCCCTGCGGCTGTAAACTCACATCAATCTTGCCATCTTCGCGGATATTTTTTATGTATCCGTCTATCACCTGCCCCAGTTCCAGCGGTTGGAAAATTTCATTATGATACAGCAAGCCGTCAATCTGATTGTCTCCGATATATACATTCACCCCGAGATTGGTTGGTCTTCCTATTATCAAGCTTACTTTATCGCCAATTGCATATTCCATAAAATGAATTTAGCACAAAATTACACCAATAATTCTGTTTAACCTGAAAATCCGGAAATATATCGAAGATTAAAAGGCACAAAAAGATAATGAGGTAAAAGCTTAAAAAATACTTAAAATCAATCTTTAGTCGAAAATTCTCGTGTTATAAATAGTATTTTTGTGCAAATAACTACTTTAACGTGAGCATGATAGAAAGACCGACCGACAGTTTACCAAAATCCAAAGTAAATAAAGCGTCTCTAAATAAAACCAAACAACTTTTCGCCTACATACAGCCTTACAAATGGTATTTTTTTGCCGGGATGTTATGTCTTATTTTTTCAAGCACTACTGTTATGGCGTTTCCAAAAAGTATTGGTTTACTGGTGGATGCTTCTTTGGGTAAAGCATCAGGAATGATAAATCAGAGAAGCCAGGTGGCAATACTGTTGTTTGTCATTATTTTACTCCAAAGTATATTTTCATTTTCAAGAGTATGGTTTTTTACACAAGTGAACGAACGTGCGCTGGCAAACATCCGAAGAGACCTGTACAACAAAATGATTTGTCTGCCTATTCCCTATTTTGAAGAAAAACGGGTGGGCGAACTGAACAGCAGAATTACAAATGATGTATCAGCCTTACAGGATACTTTATCCATTACACTGGCTGAGTTTTTTAGACAGACCGCCACGCTGGCCATTGGTATTGGATTATTATTTTACAGAAGTGTACACCTTACCTTAGTGATGCTGATGTCCTTTCCTGTAATTATTGTATTAGCTATTTTCTTCGGCAAATTTATCCGAAACAACTCCAAAAAAACACAAGATGCTCTGGCAGAAGCGAATATTGTGGTGAATGAAACATTTCAGGGTGTAAATATTGTAAAAGCTTACACCAATGAATTATTTGAATCGAAAAGGTTCGATTTTGGCGTGACAAAATCTATGGACTTAGGCCTGAAAGGTGGTATTTACAGAGGTGCATTTATCTCTTTTATCATCTTTGCTTTGTTTGGATCATTTATCTTTGTATTATGGCAAGGAAGTGGACTGGTAGAGTTAAACACCATAACCAAAGGCGCACAGGGAATTACCTTAGGAGCCTTAATAGAATTCCTTATGTACACCATTTTTATCGGTGGTTCATTAGCGGGCATGAGTGACACCTATACCCGCTTATTAAAAGCAGTAGGTGCTTCAGAACGTATTGTTGACATCTTAAATTCTGAACAAGAAACAGATACCAAAGCATTTACCTACACAAAACTAAATGGTTCCATAGAATTTCAGGACGTTAATTTTTGCTATCCGACACGAAGCGATGTGCAGGTATTAAAAGACATGAATTTCGATATTAAACCCGGAGAAAAGGTAGCTCTAGTGGGGCCATCTGGTGCCGGCAAGTCTACTATTGTTCAGTTATTACTGAAGTTCTATGCTATTAATTCCGGCAAGATTTTAATTGACGGCAAAAATATTACAGATTTATCTGTGAAAGAATTGCGTTCCAATATGGCTATCGTGCCACAGGAAGTTATGTTATTCGGTGGCACCATCAAAGAAAACATTTTATACGGCAAGTTGGATGCAACGGATGAAGAATTGCTGAATGCAGCCCAAAAAGCAAATGCATGGGAATTCATTTCCAAATTCCCGGATGGACTAAATACCGTTGTGGGGGAACGTGGCATCAAACTTTCCGGCGGTCAGCGCCAACGCATTGCTATTGCGCGTGCCATCTTAAAAGATCCGGCTATTTTACTGTTAGATGAAGCCACCAGCGCACTGGATGCGGAATCCGAGAAATTAGTACAAGCTGCTTTAGATACTTTAATGGAAGGCAGAACTTCTATTATCATTGCACACCGTTTATCTACTATCCGTAATGTAGACAAGATATTAGTAATGAATCAGGGAAAGATTGTAGAAGAAGGAAATCATCAGGCATTAAGTGTTGTTGAAGATGGCTTATACAACCACTTATTGAAACTCCAATACCAGATGAGCTAATTACTCAATTTTATTGTGTAATAAAATAGCGTTTGTAAATCTGAAATTTCGGACATCACAAGTTCCGTTTTCAATAACAGCATCCAGATCAGCTTCCAGTTCACCTGTTACCAGATTTGAATTTCGATTATACCCTACTAATTTTAGTTTTCCTCTGTTATTATGTATGGTGCCGCCATACATTGCATTTACACCTTGTTTATTTTTTATAAATGCAGTAACCAGTACTTTTTCACCTGTAGTGAATGAATATGAAAATGGGATTTTGGTTAATAAGGTCAGGTCTCGAATAGCAATATATACTTCGGTTTTCGTAGCTGCATCATACAGTTTAATGATATAAAACTGATCATTGTTAATCATATCCATGCCGCTGTCCATAGATTTTTCAACCGGATATCTGGAAGCATCAAACCCATGAAATTCTTTTCCCATAATTAATCCGCTTGATACTATTTCTTTTTTTACCTTATTCAGTAAATAACTGGAATCAATGGCTTCTGTTTGCACCAGAGTAGGTTTGACTAAATGTAGTGTATAACGAAATTTATACAATCCAATTAGTATCAATAATAATAATAGTGGAAGCGCTTTTAACCAGGATGTTGGGAATTTCATACCACAAATATAGTTTAAAATTAGAATCGATATCGTTAATTAGGGCAAATATAAATGATTGATGCTTAAACCTCAAACCGCTTAACGGAAATTTCACGAAAAACTTCCGTGTCATTGTCAATACTATCGAGAAAATAGGTGGCAAAATAAGGCGACAAGGAAACGCCTTTAGTGCCCATTCCGTTGAAGATATACATCTGAGGATAATCGGGATGTTGACCCATAACAGGACGACGGTCGGGCATTGCCGGTCTTATTCCCGCATTTTCATCAACTATTGTATAATCATCCGTAATAATTTTATTCAGTTTGCTCAGTATTTCCTTTCTTCCAATGTCTGTAACCGTTTCCTCCAAATCATCCCAGATAAACGTAGAACCCACAGTATATATATCATTTCCTTTGGGTATAATAAATATATTTCTGCTGATTATTTTATCTGTCTTTAGATTTTCTGCGCGAATAATCAGCTGTTCTCCTTTTGCAAAAGCAAAGGGTATTTTATTAAAGAACGGATTCTGATATGCCTTATATCCTTCACAGAAAATAATCTTTTCTGCAATTGTATCTTTATACCGTACTCCTTCTGTTACATCCAACTGGTCAAAATCAAACTCTTCCTCTAATAAATCATTATTTTGCAGTAAGAATCCCCTGTAAGCTTTAGTAAAACCGGGTACATCCATCCAGCAGCATTGTTTAATGATACCGGCACCGTAAGGAGCCTTGATTGCAGTTTCTTCAAAAGAAACAATATCACCCATATACTGTTCGTACTCTCTGTCTGTTTTTTTTGTCTGCCATATAACTGCATCCTCTTGTGAAGAAAATATTTTATAAATATCTCTTTCAAAAAAGAAAGACGTTTTTAAATCTTTTTCCAGCGTTCTGTATGTTTCTTTCGCAAATGGCAGTACCTCATCAATCAGCCAGGTTTTTACCATTTTTCTGCCGGTTACAGGATTCACAACGCCTGCTGCAATATTAGAAGAAGCATTGGGATTATATTTATCGACCACCAAAATCTTCTTTCCTCTTTTTAGCAGAAAATAAGCAATCATGCTACCTGCTATTCCCTGTCCAACTATAATATAATCTACCTTTTTAGCCATTTTACGAACTTCTTTTTAATTTATGTGCACGTGTCATTTCACGTTTGCCAGCCGGACCAGGCAATGCTTCCAGCGTAAAACCGACACTCTTCATTGTTCGCTTTACTACACCTTTTGCACAATAGGTAACTAAAATACCGTCAGGTTTTAACGCTTCAAACATAGATCTAAATATTCTTTCAGTCCACAGCTCCGGTTGTGCCGATGGTGCAAATGCATCGAAATAAATAATATCAAACTGATACCTGAAAACGATATCCTTAAAATCCATTTCACATTTACTCAACGTAAAAAAATCCGTTATCTGTATTGATTTTTCCCATTCTACAGAATGAATAGCTGAGAAAATCTCATGGCTATTTTCAACTTTTAAAAGAGAACAATAATTCAACTCAGAAACGAGTGCTGAATTCAGCGGATATTTTTCAGTGGCGATATAATGAATGGCAGACTGAGCCGCAGTAGCTTCCAAACAGGTTAATAATGCATTCAGACCGGTACCAAAACCAATCTCCAGTATTTGAATTACGGGTTGCTGACTAAGTTTTTGTTTTAGTCCTGCATTAATAAATACATGTACTGACTCCTGTATTGCACCATGTACTGAATGATAGTGTTCATCCAGTTCCGCTATAAATAAAGAAGAACTACCGTCTTCCGTTACAACCAGTTTCGGTTCCATGCAGCTATTGCTTCATCAGTTTTGAGTAATAACTGTGTTCTCCTGCCTGTATTTGCAGGTAATAAGCACCATTACTCCAGTTTGTGAAATTCGTAATTCCTAACGGATTAATGCCGTTTACGAGTGTTATTTTTTTAGTAAACTGTAATTGTCCAAGCGAATTGTATACATAAACAGAGGAAGGTGTCTGCAGTTTATTTTTAAACTCAATCACTATATCTTCTCCTGAAATATATACTTTTGCTTCCACGGGATTCTGTTTAACACCTACGCTGGGAGCAAAGTAAACGGAATCAATAAGACTAAATGTAAACTTATTCGTATTATCTACCATCTTAATTCTGTAATAGTAAACACCTCTGCTTGCATTTAATTCATGTAAATAATTATACAACGTTGTAGTTGAAGAAAAGCCACCCCCAGGAACCGTATCCACATCGATAAATGTGGATGCATCAAATGAATATTGTATAATAAATTCTTTGCTGTTAATTTCTCTGGTTGTTTTCCAATCCAGATATACATCATCATTAATCTTTTGTGCTGAGAAATCAAGCAGGTTAATATTCAGAATAGCATTTGCGTCTTGCTTAGTACTTAACAGGTAAAATTCTCCTAATGTATCCGTATTGAACTCTACATAATACCCATTCTGATATGGATAAAACTGTATATCAGCAGGTGAATAATATTTATAGTAGGATTTTACGTGGTTATCAATTATATCCAGATTGGTATTTAATCCGATGTATCTGAGTAACTCAATATCTCCCATTCTGTTTATGGAATCTTCATTCAGCACATAATCTTTGTATTCGTTATTAAGAATATAAAGGCGGACCTTATAATTTCCAATGATTGGATTTTGGGGTTTAAATACCCAGTTACGAGGGAAGATATTTTTATTGTTCAGTACTTTTTGCTTATCGACATTAGCTTCGTATCCAAGTAAAATATTTCCTAAACTTTTATTATCATCATTTAATTCGGCAACAAGTCTGCCATTTCTGTAAAACTGTATCCAGCCGTTACCTGTTGAAACCTGAGAAACATATGCGGAATCAGTAGTAGCGATATCCTGATAATCCGTAAAGATGCGTATATCGTCAATACCCAATCCTTCTGAAATTACAAAATCATCTGACTGTAACCGTATGCGATATATGAAGTTACTCGAATCCAATAAATCCGCTAAGGGAACCTTATAGTGTGCTACCTGCCATGGAAAAATAACCCTGTCCCAATACGGTTTATTCTGAAAACCATTATACCAATTCAGACCACATCCATAACAACCTAAACGTTCCCATGAAATACCATCTGTAGAATATTCAGCATAAGCAGAATCTGATTGTGTCTGCATCACTGAGATGAAATTAAATGATAATATCGGATCTTTTATTAAAGCAGAAAAATCAAGACAGCCCATATACAAATAAGAGTTTTCATTAAAATTATATCCCTTATTTACACTGGTAGTCCATGCTTTTGTATCCTGAGCCGCGTTATTTATATTATATTTCAGCGGTGTAGCCCAAACCCATGAGCTATTTTGTCCTTCAGTAAACAAGTTGCCATTATCCAATTCAAAATCATTGTAATACGGGAATGAATCTATGGTTTTCATTACAATAACAGATGTATTAAACGTATCGTTTAATTTGTATGTATCACCAGGATTGTCTACCCAGATACTTATCTTAGACAAGCCGGACTCATTGTTACTAAACAACGTTGTGAAGGTATACGTAAATGTATCGTTTGCTGCAATTATTGTAGGAATAAATTCATTAACAGAAGAATTAGTACCCACTTTATATGAGACTGGTAAATTTGTAATAGGCTGAGATGAATTGTTTTTTACTTTGATTCTGACTGGCTGTGTTGTGAAACTTTTAGAACAATTTACTTTTTTTATAGTTGCATCGACAACTGCAACATCTCTTCCTACAGTATACAAACTAAAATCATCAAAAGAGTATCCTCCTTCTCCAGTGGGGGTTGTTGCCGATTTAATTCCTGTTTGTAAAATCTTCAATTGGGTGGAACTGGAGAAACTCTGTTCGTTCTCAATTTTTAATTTTTGGTATAAATTTAACTCACTCACTTTCTTGTAAGTACCCGCTGTACCTTTATTCGCATATAAGTCGTAAATTCTAATCCACGGTTTTGTATCATCACCTCGTGCAAATACCAAATCATTACTGTCAGGTTCTGCGTGATTCATATAATTGAAATCTAAAAACACCAGTGAGTCAACATAATCTGATAAATTATACGTAAAAATCAGTTCGTTTTTCTTTTCAGGCGCACCAATATAATTATCTAAGGTAAGCGCATATCTCCCAGTATTAGCAAATATATTACCGATATTAGTCCTTAGCCTTCCTCCATTTTCAGGATAATAATCCAGGTAATCCAATCCATTTAAGCCAAAAGTTGAATACGATAATTCTGTACTCAGAGATTCAAAAGACTCTGTAAAAGGCAAACTTACAGGTACATTCGATAGATTTCTTATCGTATAACGCAATGTATCATTCTGTATATTATTATCAGCAGGCAAACTTGTCCATGCCACTACACTATAATTACCCAGCACACTCAAATTTTCATTAACACTGAATTTCACAATAGAAGTATCATTACTTATAAGAACATCTGAAAGCGTTGCAGTTCTTACGGGCCCTCCGTTTATTTTATAAGAAACCGGTATTGAATTTTGTGTTGCGGTACCATAATTCTTGACAATAAAGGATAATTTTTCTGTATTAGACAAACTGGTTGATGTAAACTTTCTTCCAATTGCAGGATTGTTTATAGCATAAACACCTGCATCATTTAAAGTAGTGCATGCATTGGGAACTGGAGTGAAATCTTTAGCTACGCAATGATTTCCTTCCAATCCATTTTTTACGACCGAAATAGAATACATATATTTTTTACCATTTGTAAGATTATTTATTGTATACGTTGGTAAATTAGTCTGGCCAATATTTACCCAAATACTATCAACAAATAAATATATTTTATAAAAATCAGCACCATTATAGGCAGGCCAGCTTAATTTTGCCGTATTGTCACAAACTACATTATTAATTTGTGGAAAATATATTAAAGGACCAATCGTGAAAGTTGATGCTGATATATCAATATTATTTCCCGTAGAAATTTTAATCAGACAATTCTTACTTTCCACTGAAGGTATTGACCAATCGTATGTTTGATTTTTAAGCTTAATATTATTAACTATAGTTGACCATGTAACACCACTGTCAGTTGAAAATTCAATTTTCCCCATAGAGTCTATTCCATTGGCATTCCATTTAATTTTAAAGGTATTTTGTGCATCTAAAATTTCTCCACCATTCGGATGTGTGAGTTCTATTTTTCTTTCCTGTGTATAGTATGCTACTGAATAACCCTGAGGTCCAAAAGGAACAGAGGTGCCCTTTACAACAATACTGTATAATCCTGAAACAGGATTATCAATCGTTATTTGCTCATTTGTATTTACGTTATCAACATCCCTAATCGCCTGACTTTTAGGATTTGATGGTTTTAATCTCCATGGCAAAATGGTATCGCCTGATGGAGTAACCAATTTTAAATCCAAATTATTTACAATGGTTTGGGTTGCCAATGGGCTGCCCTCTTTATCGGTCCAACACAAAGACACCTTCAATTGGGTAAAATTTGTAGGAACTGAGATAGTGTGTATTTTTAATGCCCCTTGACTAACATTATCTTCAAAAAAGAGATTATTTACAATTGAAGTTACAGCCCTGTAAGCATCCGGCTTTCCAAATCCATAAATATAATCAGGCCCTAGATTTCCTAAGTCTCTGGCTGTATTAATTAAAATTGCTTTTATCAGTGATGCATTGGGCAAAGAAAAAAATTGCTGATTGTATTTTTGATATAACAATGCTGCTAAGCCTGAAACTTGTGGAGCAGAATAGGAAGAACCATATACTGTGCCATATCCGCTATTGGGTATTAAACTCGCTACAGCAAAACCCTTAGCAACTAATTCCGGTTTTATTCTTCCATCCTGTGTAGGCCCACGTCCGCTGTTTTCAACAGCTTTTTCATTTGAAAATAGCCATCCTATTGTAAGAACATTTTTACATCCCTGAAATCCTATATCTATTGAGCTGAACGTATCTGTGGCCACAGCACAGTTTGAAGTTGCTGTATTTCCAACTGCCACTACTGGCAATAAAGTAGGGTTATCGTAAACAAGTTTATCCAAATCTGCTGCTTCAGGTATATACAAACCTGACTGAAAACAATTCGTGGATGAAAAATTATAAGAGTGGTTAGATATATCAATTCCATATTTTGATTTTCCGTCAGCTATCTCCTGAACTATATCATTTAGAAAATCCCAATAAAACATATTACAACGCGGGGCAATACCTTTTATCTGTGGGAAAATATTTCCACTTCCCCCAAGACAACCACCTACCTCCGTAGGATGGTACATATCAATCAAATTACTATATTCTTTATCGATTACATAATTTCTACTTTGAGGCAAATCAATATGCTCTCCTACAGCTCCGCCATCCCAGATTCCTACATTTATTCCTTCTCCTTTAAAATTAAATCCATATGGTTGTGATTCCTGCACCTGATTTACACCTAACATTATTGAACCGTCATAGAGCAATGAGTTCTTTTTCGGATAATATTTTGTAACAAAATAAACAAACGGGTATTGTGTAAGTTGCTTTAACTGCGATGCATTCGCATAAGTAGA
>Ga0075152_10002493_pt1 | contig 13071 bp, 23 predicted proteins | sample JI61114C2DNA_FD_70964 | JGI IMG/M metagenome (GOLD analysis project Ga0075152, IMG submission 70964) | Wastewater effluent complex algal communities from Wisconsin, to seasonally profile nutrient transformation and Carbon sequestration -... | ecosystem: Engineered > WWTP > Effluent > Algae...
CGCACCGACGAATCTATCTTTCCGAATAATTTTGCCGATGCAGTCAGCTAGCTGACCCTCGACAAGGAGTTCAAAATCACCTTCGAGGAGTTCACAAAGATAGCCGAACAGTTACTGTTCCTGTGCTGGCCAGCTATCAAGCTTCAGGAAGATCTCAAGGAGTGCCTCTTTGGTGCGAAATTTTGGGAAAGACTGTATGTCAAACTGGAAAAGCGCGAATTGGAACTGAAGAATAACGGCAAGAAGGAGATCGCAGACGACAGCCGTAAACGAACAGAAGCGCCATCAAAACAGCGAATGATCAGTCCCGAACTATAATCGCTCTTCCGATAACGCAAACTTGACCAAAACCTCTTCAAACCGTTTCTGTGCGAGCGAAAAGCAGCAACGGTTTCCTCAGACACTAACCTATGCATCAACATCACCAGCAACAAGCAACACCGTCCGACTGAACCGCTGCAACGCAGTGGTAGCACCCTTTACATCAAGCCACAAATCTGAACACACTAACGCAATCGAACTTATCAGTTCCTTCCATAATTATAGTAGTAGAGCTATTCCGTTGGGACGCGGCTGTGGTGGTGCTCGTCATGGTGGTTGCTGTCTCGGCTTGCGTAGCTGCGGTTTTTACTACTATAGTCGCTTCGGTTTTTCTGTGGGTAGCGGTCTCCCGACTTCTACCGATTTTAGATGGTCTCGAGACATGCCAACCGAGGCAACTTTAGGTTCTGACTCACTGGCTTCAGCATCTCCATTGCGTATTGATGTAGCCGTTCACCTCGAGGGTTCGTTTACAGGTTCTCATGACGGTGCCGCATGTTCTCCTTATTCTCGGTATCACGCAGCGATGTCAAGGAATCCAATTTGTCCATACGCTCGTGCCTATCCTCCTTGCTGCTGAACAGAGCCGCGAGGCCTTGCTTGGTGATTGTTGCCGTCTTTCCCTTGAACTTTTAGAGAAAGGAGCTGGTGGTGCCCTGCCCAATCCGTTATCTTAACCGGCTCATGAGATTATTATATAATGCAAGTTCAGTCCAGCCCGTAGATGCCGTCAAGGTTGTTATTGACGATACCCTTGAGATGTATGCGTAGCAGCTCCTCCGTGGGGTATATTGGTAGTTCCAGCCGGTTGAAGCAAGTATGCGCTCGAGGAAACGGGTTGGTTTTGCTGAAGGCGACGGACTCGATGAGGAACTTTGCGTAGTTACCACGGTTGCTCTATAATTTTCTTCGTTAACACGCAGGGTACTTAAAACCGTAGATGGGAATGCGGGTGCTCCCAGTGCAAAAATGCAGCAACTTGCCGAGTTCCTCCTGATTCATTTCGCGGACCACCTTCCAAAACCATTTGATGATCTGGTGGTTCTTGTAGTAAGCTCCCTTATAGTCGGTATTGACCAGCCAATCCTCCACATTAATGAAGGGCAGTCCATATAGTACCATCTCAAGCTCATGGGTGTCGAAGATGGTTAGCAAGTTCGCCGGAACTATCTTGTACAGACTGTGCTGGATAGCGCCAATATAGTTGGCGATGCTCTTCGTGCAGTAGTGTTCGATGCTATCATTACTCAATGCTGTACCAAAGTCGCACGAACTGCTGCTTGTTATCCTCAACTAGCTCAATTTAGGCACCGTCGGGTACCAGCTCCATCTCCTCCATTGTCTTGTCGGGCAGTTATTTGTATAGGCAAAAGTACTGTCCGAAGCCTTCTTCTATTCGGTTGTCGAGTAGATACTTCCAGTGTTTGTAGAGTTCCTTATCGTAGCCTGCGATATCGGCCATCACCACCTTCTGAGAACAGAGCTGCCGCAGCAGTGTACGATCAAGGTAGCAGTTCAGTGGAATCCGCTAGAATATGGCTTTGCCCATGATAACCCCAAACAGAAGGAAGAGTGACTAAGCGAATTACCTATCTAGATCCTTGTCACCACGCACCTTGTACATAATTTCATCGGTATTGCACAGAGTGAATATTCCTGTGGTTTCGTCAAAGATTTCTTTGATTGCGAGGTGCATCCATTCTCTGAGGAGGCCTCCAGCATCATTAACCTTCTCCTTCACGAAGTCGATCTTGACCTACTTATGCATATTCACTTTGCTCACAGCTGCGAGGCTTGTCATCAGCACGTTGTCCTTTTCAATGCGCATCCAGTCAGCACCGGCCTCCCAGGGAATCCTGTGACGCTCGAGGTGGGATCGGAACCATGCCAGCTTCTACTGGAACGGTCGCTTGGCTATGCTTTCAGCTGAGAGGTTGAGCACCTCTTGTGGAAAGTTGCTGACCTGTGCTTTGCGTTACCATTTGAATGAAGTCTTGTCGTCGTTGGCAGGAACCTACAATTGATTGCTTCGCTACCTTCTCAAATATGAAATCGCCGTCGTGTGCCTGTAGTAGCTGTGTTGGTGGTTGGATGGGTTCCTATAGGTCAGGTTCGCTGAGCCCGCGAGGCTCTCCTGTCAGACAGGCTTCCAAGTGGTTATTGTACTGCGTCAGAAATACCCGTACCAGCTGGTAGGTGATATTCTCATCAAATTTTGCACCGCAGTTGGGACATTGGCTTGCCTTACCAATGCGGGTATTTGGTTGCTGGCCGCGTCCGAAGAGTCCCCTTACTTTGCTCTTGAGTGCCTTTTGCTGTGAGTTTCCCATCTATGCTATAATGATTATAGAGCATCATGGGGCACGCGACTTGCCGGGACTTTCCAACCGCCGTTCACTGCTCAAGCTGCGAAACTCCTTACTGATCTTCTCGAGTTCCTTCTGCTTCTCTGCCACGAGGGAGTCGATACGCGTCTCTTTGTACTTTGCAAAGTTAAACTACTCGTTTTTGCGTTATTGCTTGGGAGGCACTAAAGCTGCGATGTGTTTCTTCAATGCTGTTTCAGCAGAAAGGCTATCTGCATGTGGTAGATTCATCGCGTTAATGCTATCAAGCGCATTCAGTATAAACACCGGTTTCATGTGGTCCTTCTGGCTTAGTCCCAAGTTAGCTTGGTTCTACCCGAAGAACAGTGTATTAAAGATGCTACGAACCTGAGCTGATAACTGCGATGATCTTACGGAACTAAACACCAACGAACAGCCGTGGGTGAGACTATAATAGCGAAGCGCACGAGCAATCCACTTGCGCACCTCCGTATCGAACTTTTCGTAGAGGTCGAACTTGTTGCCGATGATGATCGTAGGTATCAGCAAGGGTTGGATTTTACCACTATCCTCGTGAGTGAGGAACTTGCTGGTGATGGCATCGATATGCTGCCTTTGCGCCTATGGTTCAAGCTTCTGCAGAAATTTGTTGGTTTAGTCTTTGATGGTGTCCAGCCACTCGCCCAGTGACTCAATCGATTCGACTGGTTGCGATAGATCGACCACGACTACAAAGAACAGCCCGGAGTAGTTATCACGGTTAAGCAGCGACTGGATAATGCCTCGTAAATTCTTTCCGGCGACTTCGTAGGTGTGTACGATTTCCTTCTTCACTGCCGACCTCCGGATGAATGTGTATTCAAGTGCGCCTGTTGGTTTCACCTCCGATTCGTTGTCTCCTTTCAGCGTCTTCACAAATGACGATTTTCCTGAATAACCCGCCAGCCGTACCACTGTTGTGATCACCCAGCACCACTATAGTTCGTTCCGTGGTGGATTGGGCTGCTTCCTTCGTCTGCTGCTCACGGCCTACGCTCCACAAATCAAAGCTCGATTTGCCTTCCACAGCCGTTCCGTTTCGCATATAAGCCGATCTTTAAAATTCGAATGCCGGTAGCATCGTTCAAGTATGCTCCAAGCTGTACTATTTCACACGTGGCTGCCGGCCTTTAACAGAAGTGCACGGGTGGAGAATAATATTATACGATGTTACGCATGCTGCAAGCACTGCTTTTCTTCCTTATGCTGGCCTACACTGGTTCGGAAGTTACAAATATCAGTCGGTTCGTCAAGCCTGACTACCCAGTTGCCCGATCCAACACCGACTACCTTCTGGTAAGCAAAATGGAAACGTAGATTGTCAGCAACGATGGAGGCATTTACAAGTTCGAGCCTTCCAGTCGATAAATTCTCTGGCATAAAACACTGCGCATGGACCTCATGAGCGTTAATATTACCTAGGCAGCCACTAGCGATGGCTACTTCCTTCCCGATCTCAACGGCGACTTCGTCTACGTGTCGCGCAACTAGAACATCATCGTACTGGTTGACTAAGGTAGGAAGTTTAGCGACAGGATCTGGAGAAGCTGCTCAGCCTTTGCTTCGAGCAGGATGAAAAGCACTTCCTCTATGAAACCAGCACCTACTACATCCTAGATCTTGCCAGCGGACAGCTTGAACAGCTGGAGGACTTTCTGAAGGGTCGTCAGGCGATTAACCGAAGCAACGCGGTTATTCGCGTGGACCGTAAGTACCTGAAGTCCATCCGTGACGAAAGTCAGAACTGGAACATAATTTCTTCGCAGATGAACTTCCTTACAGTGGCAGAGTTTCTCAGTCAGCCCAAGACATCCAACCATCACCTGCCTCATCCTTTCTACAGTTTCCATCGAGAAAACTCCCATACTATCCAAATAACCGATCGACAGTCCAAACTCTCTTACGAGCTCTAAAGCGATACCAGCTTCGTCGATATTTTTTCATTCGACGGTACCACCTTTTTCCGCCACAAACTTGGGTCGGCTAAATCCAAGGATCGACAGGCCCGACCGACCAAGGACCTAGCTATTCCCACACCCACAGCACTCAAACTCCTCGGTGAGAAGAAACCAGCAAATACCCAACAGTCATTTTAGTGGGATACCGGGAATGCTTCAGGCAGCTAGAACGAGCGTCCAACTCTCCCCACTGAGCTGTCTCCACTGGAGTTCTGCATCAATAGCTTTCGGGTGCTCAAGGAAACGAAGGACGATCCAGCCTTGAAGCAACTGGCCGAAGATAGTATTAGAGAATTTCGAACAAGAGTGACTCAACTGAACCCAACTCGCGAGCTGGAGATATCTACCACCACCCTCGTCCTGATACTGCTAGTTGGCATCGCTTTCATCACGGTGGGTCTCAAGGTTATCCAGAAAAAAATTCTGAGCATGAGCGAATCATTGCAGCAGACCAACAGCGAACTCAACAAGAGACTGCAAACGATGCAGATTGAGCTGACTAACTTCAACGAGATAAATAAGCACGCCAACTCGATCTACACCATTGATTATGCTGGAGAGAGTCTTCGCAGTGAGGGTAATTTAGAGCTAAGAGATGCCAGTTTTTTGGGTAAACGAGCACAAGTGTACATTTTGAGGAAGCCAGTGGAAGAGCAGGTCGTGGATATGCTCGGACACATCTACCAGGACCAACCCAACTACATCTGCAAGGTGCTCTACCTCTTCGAAAGTGACTAGAGTTGGTTTGTGTTCATGGAGCCAATATTCACCACGCTCAACCAGAAGCTATCACTTTAGTCGCCTATGCCATTGAAAAATCAGAAACACCTCAAAGAACGGATCATTCAGTTGGCGAGCAATCTAGTCACTGGGAAGTACGAAGTGCCCTGCCTCTCGCCAGAACACATCACCTTCGATAAGGACAACCACATTAAGTACAATCCATTGGCTCCAAGCTCAGAACTGTGGATGGCTCCAGAGCAGGTACTTGCTGTACCCGATTCTTTAGCACCAATCAACTTTATGCTGGGATGCCTCATCTACTTCATCTACAGTGGTGGGCAGCTGCTTTTTCGACATGCCGCCGATGAGCATCCTGATACCACCAAGGCTAATATGGCACAGCTCAAACGGTCTGAAGCAGCTCTGAGAACATTAGGCAATGATATCGCCCTCTAAGATCTCCTGGGAAAGCTGATTCCAGACGACAGGAAGGCCGACCGTATCCCTCTGCGATAGGTGACCGAACACTTCTACTTTTGGGACGCAACAAAAACACTTTCGTTCACCAACGAATTCAGCAATTACCTATAGACGTTTGTGGAAGACGAGAAGCTTCGTCGTTTCGAGGAGTTTTGTAGGGATAATGCCATTATCGATTATCCATGGTCCAATAGACTGCACCGCCAAGTTCTTCACGACTTCTGTAGCTTCCGGAAGTATGACTACTACAATGTTCGCGACCTTATCCGTATGATCCGCAACAAGACCAGTCACTTTATGGAAGTCAGCGAAACTGTCAAGGAGATTGTGGGTCGAACCAAGGAGGAACTCTGCCTCTACTTTCTCGACCGCTTCCCCAAGCTGCTTTGCTTCATGTTCGTCTACACAAAGAAGAAGAAGTGGAAGCTGTGATGTTATGTAGTAGTGGAAAATCATTACCGGAACCACCGGTCCTACAAGGCCTCTTGAGGGCTTATACGCTACCACGGGCTCAATCGTAGGAAGCGTTAGATTAGCAACCGGGCGTTATCGCTGACCTCTGTGATGTATTCCACCACGCCCTTCGAAATTTTCTTGAAGAGTTCCTTTTAGCTGTTTGCCCGGAAGGGATAGATGCCTTGTAGCATAGTGTAAAGCAGCACGCCCAGTGACCACCTGTCAGCGTACATGCCAATATGGTCGCGCTTGTTGACGATCTCCGGGGCCATGTAAGTTGGCGTACCACAGAAGGTGACTACCCGATCATGCACGGATGCTGTATCAACTAGAGGCTTACAGATGAGACTGAACCCGAAGTCAATTATCTTGACCTTCATGGTTTTGTTGAGCAAAATATTCTCAGGCTTGATATCCCGGTGGACGATGTTCTTGCGGTGTAGGTAGCCAATAGCATCCAGTATTTGCCGAAAAAGTATTTTGGCCTCACCTTCTTAGAATCGCCCGTCGGGTCGGCTGCGGAGATATTGGTGTAACGAATTCCCGCCTCCATACTCCATTACTAGGTTGATCTAGATAGTGGCTTGCGTACTGTCTGTGGCGTCTCTATGATATCGTAGAGCATCGCGATACCCGGATGATCGATTTACTGCAGAATCTCCACCTCTCGCTCGATATTTCCAAGTTCTTACTCGGTAAGGTCATTCTTCCGGTACACCTTTACTGCGATCTTTCGGTTATGCTTCCAATCAACTGCTGAACGGACGAGTGCATGAGCCCCTCTCCCGAGGTCGCGGAAGAACTCAATACCCTCAAACATCTCTTTCTGCGCTTTCTACTCAAGAGCCTAGATGTTAGGCTTGTCCTGCTTGGCCGTATTGATCTTATCCTTGCTTCGAGGTGTCGACGATCTTCGTTTGTTGATGATTCTGCCCTCAACCAGTAACTTCTTCTTAGCTTCCTTCTACCGTTGCTCTTGAAGGTAGGGACTCTATGAGGCTCGTCGCGATCGTCTATCCTCCATAACGCTGCGTCTGCGATCGTCGAGCTTTGGTGCTATGTAGTTCATGGGTAAAGGAGTTTTAACGGCCCTGTTCCACAGACTCGTGCGGTGGGTGCCCAGTTTTATCTTCTAGTCCTTTATGAAGCGAAAGTAGTTGTCAAACTTATTCAGCGCTTCGTTCATAGGGCTCTCTTCGAACATGGAGTTATCTACGATTATTCATGCAGCTACTTTTTCTCTTGGCTTGTTTGTTGGAAACTGCCCGCTTCTCCTACGCTACCGACTTGAAGGTCTTGTTCATGGGACTCGGCTCGGCTGCTCGCCTGCCAGTACTCATGGGGCTCGCTTTCGCAAGCTTCTTTATCGTGTCGTCCCAGGGCACTGCTTTTGATATTTTAAATCGCTTCATAGGAAAAAAGTATAATCGTGCTGTGCAGTCGCCTTCACCCAAAGACTGCTGAGCTCAATTGGCAGCCATAACATCCAAATCGAAGCCTCTCGCTGGCTTTATAATTTCGATAATAAGTGTAACTCATGACTGAAGTCAAGCACCCGTAGATCTTCCACAGCAAGTGCGTGTGCCAGATATGCACATGCAGCAAACACAGATGCCCGCATGCCGAGTTAGATGTTCCACTGGCATCCGATACCATATACTCCAACGATTTCCATAAGCATCCACTACACGTTTGGACCAAGCCAAAGGAGAAGGGTACATATGCTGGCTCATGCAGGTCCACCAGAAGATCGACACTACGACTATATCAATTCGGCATACCGCGAGCATTATCCCGGGCATCAGGTTGGCGCAAGAGATAAATACAAACCACGTGTGAAGGATGAAGACTCCAACCTGCCATTCAACGGAGGTTCTGAGTACCGAACCAACTATGGTCCAAAGAGCTCAAAATTGGAAGGCCTGTATAAAAGGCATGATGGTTACAGACCCACAAACCAACCTTTTGAAAGTGCGACGACCTACAAGAGTGATTTCAACAAGAAGCCAATAACCAATAAAGAGAAGAAGCCGTACTCACTACCCTTATTTAGAGCTCAAGAAATAAACTTCCCGCCTGGCTACCGCTTTGATGATGGCACTACATACGGGAAATCTTATGTGGAACATCCTGTTGGGCGAGAGCCTAACTACAAACCCGCCGAAAAGATCTCTGAGAAAGGCCCTCATGACCTTAACACGATCTACAGACAAGATTTCCAAGGAAGACCGGGAGACCATAAGTGCCCGATCTTCAGTTTGCCTCGCTTTGCCAATAAGATCCGCGGCCCCAACTCCCACCTCGGTTACGATAGCACCAGCAATCAGTGGGTTGAACGAGCTTGATAGTAATCAGCATGATTAACTATCACCCAATCAAGTCTGTAAGCGCAATGAGCCGATCTGCTTCTTTTGGGGCTTCAATACTGCGAATTATCGTGTGCCCAATCTTATCCTCATAGTCATAGTAGGCGACCTCCGACTCATCATGATAGTCGGGCATGAGCAGATCCAGACAAATAGAGTTTGTTTGCGCAACTATCCTGTGGATGTTATTTTTGCGTGGGAACACGATGCTGGTGCTCCCTGGTTCTAGCACCTCTTAATGCCAGTTAACGACGTTGAATCGTTGACTTTCAAACTGGGTGCTGTTAACTGGAGGATTGGCGGTATCCAATTGTTCGCTAGTCTTTTATCGGCACTCACCAGCACAGTTACAGTAGTGATCAGGGTATTTGCCAATGCAATTCTTGCTTACTTGCTTGGACTCGTCTACAGAATCTATATTCATCGATTCGATTAGTAGGCTACCCGACAGTAGTTTCGTAACCCCCAACATCTTTGGATGGTTATGCAGGGAAAACTCTAACCCAGCTGGAATAACAAGCGCAATGATGGAGAAATCCTTTTACGAGGCGACGTGATGGTACACAATCTTATCTTCGTTGAACATCTATTGGAGACTGTGCTCCTTGCCAAGATATGGACTGAGGTTGGATAGGACTTTCACGAAAGCCTCAAAGTTGGGATGGTGTAGTAGTTTCTCATGCATTTTAAGGGGGTTGACAGAACGAAGTGACGCGACCAGTTCGCTAGTCATGACTTTCAGCATCTTTAGCTACAGGCTCGAATTAAGCGCACGGTGGTATTGACTGAACACGCCGAGTTACGTCATTGGCTTAAAATAGGATGGAAAATTGACATTACAAAGCTATTTTTCGGAATAATGAATCACCAAAGTCACCGGCTAAGCAACCGGGCAAAGATCAATTCAGACCACTGGGAACGGTATTCCTCATAAAACCAACATGAGATCTCCAAAAACCGGTTTGTTGGTGATTCTAGTATCTTTATCGTTCGGCAATCCAGGCAACTCGAGGACATATTGGCATTAGGTGCTGGACGAAAGACATGAAATTTGCTGTAAAACTGACTTATGGAAGTAATGGGACTTTCTTGAGTTGAAATTGTTCGGAAGGATGGCACCAGCAACTCCTAGTTAGGCAAACTTTGGCCTTCGGGTGTTTTCATTCGTTTCCCCACAGCAACAAAAAACCCCATGCGGCACATCAAACTGCTCTAACATCGCTTCTCTTACAGTTGATATTAATAATCGTTCGGCGATGAATCAAAACATCTCACTTGAATAACTCATTCCGAACCCCAAGTCGCTGAGACTTCTGATTCTGCACACTCCATTTCCGCTCTCACTCACACCTCTGCAGGCATGCGAGAACCTCATCAAGCTCGACGTTTCCAATAACAACCTTGGGTCGGTTCCATACCTTGGACATTTGAACCACCTGCAGTTTCTGTTCCTGCATAACAACAAGCTCGACTTCGATGATCTTCGGCGTCTTTTCTCAGAAGAACCGGACAACCCCAATCTCCCACAGTCCAACCTTGCCAAGCATATTGTTTGGGTAACCTTCTGGGGCAATAAAAACTGCTTCTACGCAAGACATTATCTCGTCAATCACACATCTGCGATAGCTGTCGACCAGAACTTAGTCGTTGAGGAGGAGAAATCTCCAAACATCCATCAAATGGTGGAACCGTTTAGCCCATCCACTCAAATTCCGTTTCCGCTGTTGAAACTGCAGACCAAACCTGATGGCTTCACTGAGGAGGAGTTTATAGCAAGCTTTTATGTGTAGTTGTCCATGCTAAGGAAACGCCATACCGAGGTCAATCCGTTTCTGATAATCCAAAAAGTGTTCCGAGGGCGCTTGGTGAGACTTCGTTTGCTCAAGGCTGAGAATTCAAAGAAAGAAGCCTCGCAGCGGCTCCTTTTGATCTTCAACGAATGGAAAAGACAGGCGAAGAATAACAAACAGTTGCACCATATTATCAATCAACGCAACAAAGCTTATCTGGTGGGCGATATCAAGCTTTACAAACGGCAGCTTATCAATCAGAAGTGTGTTGCACTTGCGAGAGAAGCAAAAGTTCGTGCACGAGAAGCACAACAGAAGAAAAGATTCGAGGTTCGGCTGAGATCTACGTTTCTAAAAAGCCACTACTCATTTAAACTCCTCTGGGAACACCTCGAGCTCGACCACTACAGAAGAATGTACATACTCACTTCTCAAGAACAACTCTTTGCCAATGTCATCCTTCCATTTGCGACAAGAGGTCGAACGATAGTCACTGCTCAAATGCAGAATAAGGTGTTCGCGGTGAGGCTTCCGCTACCCACAGTATCCAGGATCCCATATACTAATATACTTGGGCCTTGGTCAAGAGCTAACCTTCTAATTAAGAATCTTAAACCCATCAGCAAAAAACGCTTTCTGCTCGGTGTTAGTGTGCGGCCAGTTGTTCGGTTGATACACCTAAGTAACCAGGACAGAAAGCGAAGCAACGATATCTTTGATCAACTCAGTCGGTTCCAAGCGATCTAGGCCAACGGGTTGATGGTGATTGAAGCAAACGAGTAATTAATCAAGGCAGTATGCCGCGCTGTCGTTCTCTACAACAAAGGCAGAATCGTCCCAAACCAATCGGAGCAAGCACTGATTCTCCCTGAGCGAACTGTGCATGAAAGTAGCTTTATCCTCACAGTCCAGAAACTATGGAGAGGGTACGTGGTTAGGAAGAGTTATAGAAAGCAGCTGCTGGACAATATAGGAAGGAGCCGGGCTGCTCTTCGTATTCAAAGATGGTTTCGGAGGTTACCCTTTCACCACCGAAAGAGATTCATGGCATACAGCAAAGCCTTCCTCAGCCAGTTTATTGATTCAAAGGTTCTATTCTCGATGGATGATTATCTGAAGTTAGGAGAAAAAGCGAAGAGGGGAAGAATGCGTTTCATTGAGCAGTACGCAGAGGTGTTTACAGACACTAAATCATGTGAAGTGGGCCTCAGATGGGGAAAGTACCCAACAGGATCCATCGCAAAATATGTTTCGATAAACAGGTTGTACTAGAAGCCTCTGTTTCCTACGAAGTTTCTGAATAACATAGTTGGTTCGCCGGTTGTGGAGACTGAGAACAGCGTTGCTTGCGACATCTACAGCCTTCTTCATGTCCGGACTAAGACTAAGATTGTCTACTCAAACAACCAGAAGTTCGTAAGCGTGGAATACCAGTCTGTAAGATAATTGCGTCGGAAGATATTTGCACTAACTCTTCTCACCTACGACTTCCGAGGATCCCACACCAATGTGGCACTCACTTCGACGCACCTTGACCTCGCAAGAACCTCTGGCAGTAGCTTTGGTCAATGGAAGCATAGCCTCGTGCAAAACCCCAACAGTCTCTTCCTGTTTTCTGATGGGTGCAGGTACTTCGAGTAACGAGCGCAATCCCTTCATTTGGATATTGTCAAGCAACCGGTGTTGATATACGTCAAGGAGAAGAAGAATTCCTACCCGTTTAAAGTTTAGGAGATAATCAAGTTCGTACACCACACTAATATTGACATTCACGATTTCGGTTCTGTTCAGCCTCTTCAAACCTTCCTGACGGATCCATCGAGATAGCTCGCAGCGAAAATCAGCATCAGCGATTTGCTCATCGGAGCCCAACTCAGAAAGTCAGAGCAGGATCTACCTGCTATGGGTAATCGAGCGCATGAGAATTAGGGGAAGTCAAGAGCTGTTACGTCACATATGACAGTTGCCAGGAACATTGATAGGCTTGTCCGGAAACGAAAACAGCCAAAGTTTGCAAAGGAATTGCACAGAACAAGCATCGGTGATCACCTACAAACCCACTACAAAACTGAGGAGTCAAGCCTATCCGTTGTCAGACATCTCAAAAGTGACAACCGGATGCTCAAAACGGAAACCAGTCAGTTCCAGTCAGCACCAAAGAAGACTACTGAGCGTCCATCGAAAAGTGTTGAGGAGGAGATATTCACAGCCAACTTTGTTAGCATGAGCAACTTTATCTCCAAACAGAGTCAAATTAATCAGATTCGTTTGGAACGCAAACGAATGCGTTCCAATTTGGCTTCAGTGGTGACGGAGCATCGTGAACGAACCTAAAAGTCCAAATAGAGGGTGGAGCACGTGCTGAACAGCCAGGCCCGAAGGATTCGGCAGGCCAGCCGAGAGTATAAAGAAGACATTGCCTCGAAGCTGAAAGACATCAGCGTTCCCCGGCTTCCAGACCCACCGAAGAAGAAACCTCCAAACAAGAGCAAGATTCACGTAGTATTCCCAGAATAGTGCTTTCCACTGGAGCCAAATTGACAATTTTCATTACTATTTTTACTATGTATGAACTGTGAAGTTGGTTGTAGACGAAGCAACATAAAGGCAT
>Ga0075152_10002498_pt1 | contig 13056 bp, 15 predicted proteins | sample JI61114C2DNA_FD_70964 | JGI IMG/M metagenome (GOLD analysis project Ga0075152, IMG submission 70964) | Wastewater effluent complex algal communities from Wisconsin, to seasonally profile nutrient transformation and Carbon sequestration -... | ecosystem: Engineered > WWTP > Effluent > Algae...
AAGGTGAATATTACAGAGCAAATCTTCAAGGTGTTGTAAATGTTGGTAGAATTTTAAATTTTGAAGATTTTTCACAACGTTTAAATTTGCAATTGCATGCTGGTTTTGGTTATTCTTATTTGCAAACAGATGCTTTTGATGGAAAAGATGAAATGACTAATGTTCCAATTGGTTTGACAGCTCAATTTAAAATTTCTGAAAGAGTAGCTTTAAATGCTGATTTTACAATGATTAACAACATTTCGCAACATTATACTTTTGATGGTAATACTGGCGGTGTTGATGGTCCAATTATACAAGACAGAGGTTTTAATAGTACAATGTACAATGCAACATTAGGATTTTCAATTTATCTAGGTAAAAACGGTAAACATGCCGATTGGGTAGCCGATAATTCTGAATTAATAGCTTTAGAACAACGTGTTGCTCAGTTAGAAATCATGTTAAATGATACTGATAGAGATGGTGTTGCTGATTATGTAGATGTGGAACCTAACACTATGGGTGGAATTACAGTTGATACTAAAGGTCGTGGAATTGACATGAATAGTAATGGTGTACCTGATGAAGTTGAATCATATATTGAGAGAATGAAAAAAGGTGATACAAACATTTCTACTAAAGGCGGACAATCTATCGAAGATTTAATCAATGGTGGTTACATTAATGTATATTTTGATACTGATTCTAGTAAACCAAAGCCTGAATCAATGGATGCAGTTAATTTTGTAATTCAATATTTAAGAAACAAACCAAATGCATCTGTTGACCTAATAGGTTATGCAGACGAAATTGGAAATTCTGAATACAACAAGTCATTATCAGTGGCTCGTTCAACTTATGTAAAAGATATTATTACAAAAGCTGGAATCAATGCTTCAAGATTAAATACTATTGGTCAAGGCGAAGATAATTCGGTTGATGCTAACTCTAAAGAAGCAAGAAGTTTGGTTAGAAGAGTTACTTTCAAATTAAAGTAATTAACAACTGATTCTTAATAACTTAAAATAACCTTCAAGAAATTGGAGGTTATTTTTTTTAACTTTAATCAACTATAAAGAAAACCATCATGAAAACTAAAGATGAAGCTATTTTAGAAATTAGAGGCGAATCTATTGGAACCATTTTTGAAAATTCGAGCTCCGAAGAAAAGTTTCAAAACCAAACCCTTCGACCTATTTTAAAGTTTCAAAATGATTTATTTATTGAAGTTTTTAGAAATTATGCCTTCAAACAGAAAAACGCTTTTTTTTCATTAACTCCTGAAAAGAAAATGATTTATATTGAAAATGCCATTCAGCGTGATATCAAATTTAGAAATTCGCTAAAAGGCATTATCATTGGAATGTTTACAATTTCAGAATACAAAGATTACATTCAAAACTCGTCTAATATCAACAAACGAATGATGAATTTGCTAATTGAACGTTTAAAAAGCCAAATTCAGATTATTTAATGTGGCAATAAGCCAATGTGTCAATGAGGAGAAAAGAATTGACACATCGGCACATTGAAAAATTGGCTAATTATACAAAGATTCTCCATTCAAATCGGTACTCAATACTTCGCTCATGTAATCGAAAAAAGGTCGCATCGCTTTGAATGTCGCTAAAACTTCTTCTTGAAAATGAGGAGATAAAACTTCTTTATTTGAAAACTTTCTTCTAATTACAAATTGTTTTTTTCTAATTAATTCAATGTCTGGATGTGTTTTGTCAAAACCTTTAGGTGCGGTTTTCAGTTCCTCGCCTTCTAATGTTCCAAAATAGGAAACAAACGTTTTATCAGTAATAATCTCTTTTAAATCAGAAGCATCTAATTCGATTTCCTTTCTAATTCTAAATAAATCTTCATTGTTGGGTTCCCAAAAACCTCCACCAACAAAACTTGCATCATTCTCAATGTGCAAATACATACCTCCACGCAATAAAGGTTTTGTTCTATCAAAACTTACCGAAAAATGATTTTTATAAGGTGTTTTATCCTTTGAAAAACGAATGTCTCTATAAATGCGATGCATTTGCATTTTTTCGATACTATCGATTTTTTCTAAATCGGTAAGAATTTGCGTAAAAAAAGTTTTAGTAGCTTTTTGCTCGCTGTCAAAACGTTTTTTATTTTCTGTAAACCATTCGCGGTTGTTGTTTTCTTTGAGTTGAGTTAGAAATTCTAAGGTTGATTTTTGCAGCATATTTTTATTTTTTCAATCGGTCTTCTATAAATTCAATTTGGGTTTTGCCGTGTGGTTTTGGTTTTCCATCTTCGCCTAAATTTACCATGGTGATGTTGTCAATGGTAATGATTTTTTCACGCGTCATCATATTTCGAACTTCACATTTTAACACTAACGACGATTTCCCAAAGTGCGCAACATCTAAACCAATCTCCACAATATCGCCTTGTTTGGCGGCACTCATGAAATTAATTTCACTCATAAACTTGGTCACAACTTTTGGATTTTCCAATTGTACAATTGAATACAAAGCAGCTTCTTCGTCTATCCAAGCCAATAATTTACCACCAAATAAAGTTCCATTCGCATTCAAATCTTCGGGTTTTACCCATTTTCTGGTATGAAATCGCATCTTGAATTTTTATTTTAAAGGTAAGAATTTTTGGAGAAATTTGGATATATTTGGGAAAACTTTAAATCAATTATGAAAATTAAAATTATCCTTTTTACAATAAACATCTTTTTCTTTTCTTTTATTTCTTCCGCACAAAGTTATAAGTTTGATAAATTTATAATATATCAAAATTTAACGGATTCAATTGAATCGAATGTTTACTGTAATTCAAATAATTCAAATTATTTCTTAAGAGTATTAAATTCTTATCATGGACAAGAAGCCTTAATTTATGACCTTATAAATAAAAAAGTTCATTATTTTGATGTTATAAAAAAATCAATTGGTGATGATTCAAATGAAATATCATTCAAATATAAAAATTCAAAGGCAGTAATCGAAAAATATAATACTAATTACTTTTTTGAATACAATAAAATAGATGATGATAGTTTATATAATTATTCTAAATTAGTTGTTTACAAAAATAAATCTAAGAATAAAAAAATAAATGAAATTGAATTAAAAATCAAAAAAGATAAATCAAATTACTTTCCTTTGTATCGATTTTGTACGATGCATACATTTGAGTTTAAGACTGAAATGGATTTTAGTATAGATGGAATAGTAGAAACATCAAGAACAAAAAAAGACGATTTAATTACTAATGAAATTGTTTTAACAAATTTTGAAGATTTTGATTTAGAATTAGTTGTGCCTAAAGATTTGATTATTAAATAATTCTAAAATGAATCTAACTGGGAACTGGCAGGGCTTTTATGAATATGGTAGTGGTTATGAACTGCCTTATTTTGGTCAACGTGTGAATATAAAGGCTTCTATTACTGATTTAAATGGTTCGTTTACAGGAGAAATTGAAGAAGATGGTTCTGTTTTTTCTGTTAAATTAGAAGCCACAATACAAGGATTTATTGAAGATGGTTTTATTTCTTTTGTCAAAAAATATCCAAAAAGACCCATCATTGTAGAACATTCAACTACAATCAATTATGAAAGCGGTTCTTTAGAAATTGAGCATGAAGGCATTGTTGATGCACAAAATAATTCAATCTATGGAAATTGGTTTATCATTGAAACAATAACAGATGAATTTGGTACTTTTGAAAACTCATCTCAAGGAATTTGGCTTTTAACCAAACTATAAGAACCTTACTTCTCCCTTCCCTTCAAAACATCCACTACATCATGCAACTGAAAACCTTTCGCTTGCAATAAAATTAAGTAGTGAAACAATAAATCGGCACTTTCAGATAAGAACAAATCATCGTTGTTGTCTTTGGCTTCAATGACTACTTCAGTGGCTTCTTCACCTACTTTTTGAGCGATTTTGTTAATTCCTTTTGCAAATAATGAAGCTACATAACTCTTTTCTGCATCGGCATTTGCTTTGCGTGTTGTAATCGTGTTTTCTAATTTTGATAAAAACCCAAAATCTTGATTGTTAGCTTCTTGCCAACACGTATCTAAACCTGTGTGACAAGTTGGACCAACAGGTTTTACTTTCACTAATAGTGTATCGTTATCACAATCTTCTTTAATCGAAATCAATTCTAAGAAGTTACCGCTCTCCTCACCTTTTGTCCATAATCTATTTTTAGTACGACTGAAAAAAGTTACTTTTTTGGTCGCCAACGTTTGGTCAAGAGCTTCTTGATTCATATAGCCTAACATTAAAACGTTTTTGGTTTCGTTGTCTTGAATGATGGCTGGAATAAGGTTATCTGGGGTTTTGTTGAAATTGATATTCATAGTTTTATTTTTAAACATATAAGTCATATAAGTTGATTCGTTAAATTGAGATGGTCTTTAAGTTCATAAAAGTTAGACTCTAATTGCAATATTTTGATTCTTTAAAAATTGTTTTAATTCTGGAATTTCGATTTCTTGATAGTGAAAAACACTAGCTGCTAATGCGGCATCAGCTTTTCCGTTGATAAATGTTTCCGCGAAATGCTCCATAGTTCCCGCACCACCAGAAGCGATGATGGGAATATTTACGATTTCAGATAACTTGGCTAAAGCTTCATTTGCAAAACCGTTTTTGGTTCCGTCATTATTCATAGAAGTGAACAAGATTTCTCCAGCACCACGTTGCTCTACTTCTTTTGCCCAATCGAATAAATCCAATTTAGTAGGTACTTTTCCGCCAACCAAATGCACTATCCAATCACCATCTATTTGTTTTGCATCAATAGCCACAACCACGCACTGACTTCCATATTTTGAGGCAATTTCGTTTATCAAATCAGGATTTTTAACGGCTGAAGAGTTGATCGAAATTTTATCCGCACCATTGCGAAGCAAAATATCAACATCAGCAACAGATGAAATACCACCACCAACCGTAAACGGAATGTTTATTGCAGACGCAACTTTTCGAACCAAATCGATTAAAGTAGCACGACCTTCTTCTGTTGCAGAAATATCAAGGAAAACAAGTTCATCAGCACCGGTTTCTGCGTATTTCTTAGCCAATTCCACTGGATCACCGGCATCTTTTAAATCCACAAAATTAACACCTTTGACGGTTCGTCCGTTTTTGATGTCTAAGCAGGGAATGATTCTTTTTGTCAACATGATTTAGTGATTAGTGATAAGTAAATAGTGATTAGCTTTCCAAACTTTTCACTAATTCCTTTTCACTTTTTACTTATTAATAATATAGTTTTCTAATTGCTTTAAAGTAATTCTGCCTTCGTAAATGGCTTTTCCGATGATGGTGCCTTCGCAACCTAATTCGGCTAATTTTGATAATTCATCGAAAGTAGAAATTCCTCCAGAAGCGATAAGTTTTAATCTCGACTCCGTTCGATTTGACAAATCGGAATCTAAAATTCTTTGATATAATTCAAAACTTGGACCTTCTAACATACCGTCTTTTGAAATATCGGTGCAAATAACGTATTGAATACCTTCTTTCTGATAATTTTGAATAAACGGAATAACTTCTTCTTTAGATTCTTCTAACCAACCTGAAATAGCCACTTTTTCATTCATTGCATCGGCTCCTAAAATGATTTTTTCAGCTCCATATTGCTGTATCCAACTTTTGAAAACTTCAGGTTGTTTGATGGCAATACTTCCACCTGTTATTTGATTCGCGCCACTTTCAAAAGCAATCTTCAAATCGGCATCGGATTTTAAACCGCCTCCAAAATCGATTTTTAAATTGGTCTTCGAAGCAATTTGTTCCAATACTTTGTAATTCACAATTCGACTTGATTTTGCTCCATCTAAATCAACCAAATGTAAATATTCAATTCCATGTGCTTCAAATGATTTGGCTACTTCCAATGGATTTTCGTTGTAAATTTTCTTCGTATCGTAATCGCCTTTGGAAAGTCGGACGCATTTTCCGTCGATGATATCTATTGCTGGTATTATTCTCATTTTACATTTTTTTGGAACACAGATTATTAAAATTGAAGAAATTATTAAAATTATTCTTATTTCTTAAATCTGTGTTCCTATTTTTAAAATTAAAGGTTTAAAAAGTTTTTCATAATTTGTTCTCCGAAAACACCACTTTTCTCGGGATGAAATTGCACTCCGTAGAAGTTATCGCGTTGTAATGCTGTGCTGTACTCGAGTTCGTAATTTGTGGTGGCAATAGTGTTTTCAGACAATGGTGCATAAAAACTATGAACCAAATACATGAATTCGTTTTCTTTAATTCCTTCAAACAATGGCGTTTTCAGATTATAAATCGTATTCCAACCCATTTGAGGCACTTTTACTTCTTGAGAAAATTTCACAACATTAACATCAAAAATTCCTAATCCATTCGTGTTACCTTCTTCCGAATGTTCACACATCAATTGCATTCCCAAACAAATCCCTAAAACCGGTTGTTTTAATGTTGGAATTAGTACATCTAAACCACTTTCTTGCAACATTTTCATGGCACTACTTGCCTCGCCTACACCAGGAAAAATAACTTTATCAGCGGATTTTATGGTATTCCAATCATTGGTGACAGTTCCTTCAAAGCCAAGTCGCTTCAAAGCAAATAAAACACTTTGCACATTTCCAGCTCCGTAATCTATTATTGCTATTTTCATATTTTTATTTTTTGCCACGGATTAAAGGATTTTCAGGATTTTGTAATCCGTGTTAATCTGTGTAATCTGTGGCTTATTTTACAACATTCCTTTAGTTGAAGGTAAAATCATTTTTTCGGTATCGCGTTTTACCGCTACTTTTATTGCTTTTGCGAAAGCTTTGAAAATGGCTTCAATTTTGTGGTGTTCATTTGTGCCTTCTGCTTTTATGTTTAGATTGGCTTTGGCACCATCTGTGAACGATTTGAAGAAGTGAAAAAACATTTCTGTTGGCATTTGACCAATCATTTCACGTTTAAATTCGGCTTCCCAAACTAACCAGTTTCTTCCTCCAAAATCAATGGCTACTTGTGCTAAACAATCGTCCATTGGTAAACAAAATCCGTAACGTTCGATGCCTAATTTGTTGCCTAGTGCTTTGGCAAAAACTTCACCTAACACAATGGCTGTATCTTCAATCGTGTGGTGTTCGTCGACTTTTAAATCCCCTTTTACTTGGATATCCAAATCCATTTGTCCATGACGCGCAATTTGGTCTAACATGTGATCGAAAAAGGAAATTCCAGTATTAATATTGCTTTTTCCTGTTCCATCTAAATTTAAAGTGATGCCAATAGCTGTTTCATTGGTTTTTCGGGTAATGGAAGCGGTTCTGTTTTTTAGTTTCAAAAATTCATAAATCTGTTGCCAATCGTTTGTTTCCAAAGCAATTATAGGCTGTAATTCTTCTTGTTTAACCGATATTTCGGCAGTTCCTAAATGGGTTTCATCATTTATAAAAATAGCTTTTGAACCTAAATTTTTAGCCAATTCCACATCGGTAAGTCGATCACCAATTACAAAAGAATTTTGCAAATCATATTCATTAGAAAAATAAGTAGTTAACAAACCTGTTCCGGGTTTTCGGGTATTTTTATTTTCGTTTGGAAATGATTTATCTATAAAAACTTTTTCAAAAATGACACCTTCATTTTCATAGGTTTTCATGATGAAACTGTGAACTGGCCAAAACGTTTCTTCAGGAAATTTATCCGTTCCCAAGCCATCTTGATTCGTAATCATTACCAACTCATAATCTAGTTCATTAGCAATTTTACTCAAGAATGAAAGGCATTTTGGATAAAAAATCATTTTATCAAAACCATCAATTTGTTCGTCGATAGTTTCTTTTATAATTGTTCCGTCTCGGTCGATGAATAACACTTTTTTAGCCATTGTTGAAAGATTTTAATAGTTCAATTACTCGTTCGTTTTCTTCTTTATTTCCAATCGTAATACGCAAACAATTTTCGCATAATGGTTGATTACTTCGGTTGCGAACCACTACTCCATTATCTAAAAATTGTTGATAGCGATAATTTGCATCATCTACTTTAATCAAAATAAAATTAGCATCCGAAGGAAATATTTTTTCTATAAATTTAGTTGATTTTAAAGCAACTATAAGTTTTTCTTTTTCTACCAAAATTTTTCTTACTTGTGCTTTCAGCGTGCTTTGCAATAATTTTTTTTCAGCAGTTTCTTGTGAAAGAATATTTACATTATAAGGTGGCTTTATTTTGCTTAAAACTGAAATAATAGGCTTTGAAGCGTACAAAATTCCAATTCGTAAACCTGCCATTGCATACGCTTTTGATAAAGTTTGAGTGATGATTAAATTTGGAAAATCGTTTAATTCATTTAACCAACTTTTGTTAGATGAAAAATCAATATATGCTTCATCTAAAACGACCAAGCCATTAAAATTATTCAAAACTTTAATAATAGATTCGTCTGAAAATGAATTCCCAGTTGGATTATTTGGCGAACACAGAAAGATGATTTTTGTATTGGCATCAACGGAATTCAAAATAGCATCTACATTGGGCTGAAACTCTCTATTTAGTAATACTTCACGATTTTCGATAGCATTAATATTGGCTAAAACGCCATACATTCCGTACGTTGGTGGCAATGTGATGATATTGTCTCGATTAGGCTCACAAAAGGCTCTAAAAATTAAATCTAAGACTTCATCACTTCCGTTTCCTAATAATATCTTGTCTTTTGAAACATTATTTCTATCAGCGATTATAGCTTTTAATTCTTTTTGTTGCGGATCTGGATAACGATTCATGCCATTAGTAAACGGATTTTCATTAGCATCTAAATAAATCATTGGTTTTGTAAACTGTTCAAATTCGTCACGTGCAGAGGAATAAGGACTTAGTTTTTTGACGTTTTCTCTGATTAATAATTCAATATTCATACTTTATATCTTTTATTATGTGATTTCTCCCGTTGGTCGAAATGACAACTTTAGTTATTTTTTAATCTTAATGAAACGGCGTTTTTGTGAGCTTGTAAACCTTCAGCTTCTGCCATAGTTTCTATTGCTTTTCCAATATTTTGAATGCCTTCGTTTGATATTTTTTGGAAGGTCATCGCCTTCAAGAAACTATCTAAATTCACTCCGCTATAACTTTTGGAATAACCGTTTGTTGGTAAAGTATGATTTGTTCCCGAAGCATAATCACCAGCGCTTTCAGGAGTATAATTTCCAATAAAAATCGAACCTGCGTTTTGAATTCCGTCAACGAAATAATCTTCATTCTTAGAACATACTATAAAATGCTCTGGACCATATTCATTAATTAGCGATAAAGCCGTTTTTTCAGTTTCAACGAAGATTAACTTTGAATTATTAATAGCTACTTGAGCGATTTCTTGTCTCGGAAGTTCTTTTAATTGTTTGTAAACTTCTTCTTCTACATCATTTAAAATATTTTTATTGGTTGTAACCAAAATCACTTGGCTATCTTTTCCGTGTTCGGCTTGACTTAGCAAATCAGAAGCTACGAAACTTGGAATGGCTGTTTCATCTGCATAAACTAACAACTCACTTGGTCCTGCTGGCATATCAATCGCTACTCCGTTTTGAGAAGCAAATTGTTTGGCAATAGTTACAAATTGATTTCCAGGTCCGAAGATTTTATATACTTGCGGAATCGTTTCTGTTCCAAATGTCATACCTGCAATCGCTTGAATTCCGCCCACTTTATAGATTTTAGTAACACCACACAAATCAGCAGCATACAGAATTGCGGAATTTATTTTTCCATTTTTATCAGAAGGCGAACACAATACAATTTCTTGACAACCTGCTAATTTTGCTGGAACAGCCAACATTAAAACCGTTGAAAATAAAGGAGCCGTTCCGCCTGGAATGTACAATCCAACTTTTTGAATTGGTCTTTTTTCTTGCCAACACGTAACTCCAATAGTAGTTTCAACAACAATTTTATCTGTTTTTTGAGCTGCGTGAAATTGTTCGATATTTGATTTCGCTAATTGAATCGCTTTTTTTAATTCGGCAGAAACTTCTTTTTTAGCTATTTCAAATTCTTCTGGAGTTACTTGAATATTTTCTAAAGTTACACCATCAAAGAAAGAGGCATATTTGGAAATGGCTTGATCACCTTTTTGTTGTACTTCTTTGAAAATTTGCTTTACCGTTTCTTCTACATCAGAAAAAGTTTGGGTTGGTCGCTTGCAAATTTCTAACCAAGTTTCGGGTTGTGGATTGTATATTTTTTTCATGATTCTTTATTCTAATTTCTTTACACTATTTTCTTCTATAAAACCATTTTCTCTATTGGGCAAACCAAAATTCCTTCAGCTCCAGCTTCTTTTAATTGGTCGATGACTTCCCAAAATTTATCTTCATCAATTACAGAATGCACACTACTCCAACCCTCTTCTGCTAATGGCATAACGGTTGGACTTTTTAAAACGGGAAGAATTTTACTGATTTCTGTAATTTTCTCATTGGGTACATTCATCAAAATATATTTAGATTTTCTTGATCGTAAAACCGATTGGATTCTAAATTGTAATTTAGCTACTACTTGTTTGGCTTCTTCTGAAATTTGAGGTGAAACCGCTAAAACAGCTTCACTTTTTAAGATTACTTCTACTTCTTTTAAACCGTTTTTAAACAATGTACTTCCGCTTGAAACGATATCTACAATTGCATCTGAAAGTCCGATGTTTGGGGCAATTTCAACCGAACCTGAGATTTGGTGAATGTCTACAGAAATTCCTTTCGAAGAAAAGTAATCCACAACCGTTTTTGGATACGAAGTGGCAACACGTAATCCGTTTAAATCTTGAATGGAATTGTAGTTGAAATTCTTTGGAACCGCTACCGAAACTTTGCATTTGGAAAATCCTAATTTCTCCGCAATTTGAATGTTTTGGCCTTTTTCTACCAATAAATTATCGCCTACAATAGCAATATCTACCACTCCATCAATCAAATATTGTGGAATATCTGAATTTCGTAAATAATACACTTCTAAAGGAAAATTGGAAGCAGTAACTTTGAGTTGGTCGTTTCCATTATACACTGAAATTCCGCAATCTTTTAAGATTTGAATACTTTCATCGTGAAGGCGACCTGATTTTTGAATAGCAATTTTTAATGTGTTCATTTTTAATTTTTGTTTAAAAAAGTACACCAAGGGATTTGTAAAAAATGCTTAACAACAAAAAACCCGCTTGATGTACTCAAACGGGTTAATAGTTTATATGGTATAATTACATAGCATCACTACTTCGCTTGAGCGGAGGTATGATGATGATGATGTAATTGATTTAAAAACATAATTTCTGTTATTTTAACAATGCAAATGTAACGACTTAATTTTTGAATAAACAAAACTTTTTAAAAAATTATATTTTGTTTAGTGATCATCATTATCCAATTCTTCTTCATTACTTTCTGCTGAAGCATTGTTAATATTAGCATTTTCTCTGATTTCGGTATGACGTATTTCGCCACCTGAAGTTCCTACTGACTTAGACAAAACTGCAGCACCAATTGCTAAAACTAAAACAACATAAGAAACAATTGAAGCTTTTGCATATTTTTTAAAATTGGCAACTAGGCCTAAAATGGAAAGAATTCCTAAAACATAAAGTACTTTCATGAAGGTTTCTGCTACTTCTTCGTGATTGTGAATTATGTCGTGTGAAATACCTAATTCTTCTACAATTTCTTCAGCTCCTTCTCCTGTCATCATAGTTGCTTTTGCCATAATCATACAAAAAACGAACATTACATAAGCCGTATTAACCAAAATGGTGTGCTTTTTAAAAATCCCAAAGGCTAAAATTCCTATTCCAAAAAATAATCCAATGATTGGAAAATGGTTAAAAACCATGTGTAAATGCGCTTGATTCATAATCTCTATTTTTTTAATTAGTTAATTCGAATACTCCTTTTGTTAGTAATTTTGTTTTAGCATTAATAGTAGCATTAGGCATAATTTCAATGAATTTTTCTGATTTTTCTCCTACCGTAACAGCAACTTTTTTAAATTTATATTCTGTTGTTTTACTGTTTAAAACCAATACATAATGTTTGTCATTTTCTGTAATGATTGCATCAGATGGAACTCCAAATCCTCTTTTAGCATCTGTAATTATGGTAGCTTCTACAAACATTCCAGATAACAATTTTTCTTTTATTTCTGGTGATAGTGTCCCAAAAACCGAAATGGTTCTGTCTTTACTTTCTATCGATTTTCCAACTAATTGTACGTTAGAACTGAATTGTTCTTTACTTGCTTCGGGTACTTTAAAATTGATTTTTTGACCTTGTTTTACATGTAAAATGTCTTTTTCAAAAATGCTTAAATTCAGGTGTAAATAATTAGTGTCGACAATTTCTAAAATTACATCTGAAGGTGACATAAACATACCAACATTTGCATTCATTACTGTTACATCACCAGAAATTGGTGCCGAAATTGTAATTTGTGAAGTAAATTTTCCACGCTCAACATTAGCTGGACTGATGTTTAATAACAATAATTTTTCGCGTAAACCTTGATACATTCCTTTTGCTTGTCGGTAATCGCTCTCTGCTTTTAGATAGTTTTTTTGTGACGTGATTTTTTCATTGTACAATGTTTTCTGACGTTCAAATTCGGATTTTAAATAGTTAATTTGTTCGGCAACTTCTACATAATCCTTTTGTAAATCTAGATAATCGGTATTTTCTAAGGTAATTAAAGCTTGTCCTTTTGCAACTTTATCACCAACTAATAATTTGGTAGCTTTTACATAACCACCTAAAAATGTAGTTACTTTAGCTCGATATTGTGGTGGAACATCGATTTTTCCAGAGGATTTGACTGTAACTTCGAAATCTTGTTCCATTGGTGAACCTATTTCCATTTTTGAAGATTGAAATTGGGCTTCAGTCACTGTAATCAATCCATCATCAACTACTTTTTCTTCTACAACTTCTTGTTTGCATGAAAATAAAAGTGATGCTATTGTTGCTATGTAAAATAGTTTTTTCATTTGTAAATTATTGTATATTAACATATTGTAAGTCTAATTGTGTTTTGTTGTATTGG
>Ga0075152_10002499_pt1 | contig 13056 bp, 12 predicted proteins | sample JI61114C2DNA_FD_70964 | JGI IMG/M metagenome (GOLD analysis project Ga0075152, IMG submission 70964) | Wastewater effluent complex algal communities from Wisconsin, to seasonally profile nutrient transformation and Carbon sequestration -... | ecosystem: Engineered > WWTP > Effluent > Algae...
GATGGCGTCCATCTTCTCGCGGTCCAAGTGCCCCAAGCGCCAGCTGAGCCAAGCCTCGCATACCATGCCGATGGCCACGGCCTCGCCATGCAGCAGGCTGCGCTGCGCGCCTTCCAGGGCGAAGGCTTCCACGGCGTGGCCGATGGTATGGCCGAAGTTGAGGAGCTTGCGCGGCCCGTTCTCGCGCGGGTCCTCCTCCGTAACCGCGGCCTTGATGGCTGCGCTGCGGGCGATGAGGGGCGCGAGCGCGTCCATGTCGTGCAGGGGCGCGCGGCGCACGGCGTTCCAATGGGCGGCATCGCGCACCAGTCCGTGTTTCACCATTTCAGCAACCCCGTTCAGCAGTTCCCGCTTGCCCAAGGTGCGCAGGAAGCGCGGGTACACATAGGTGGCGAGCGGCGGCGAGAACAGGCCCACCAGGTTCTTGATGCCGGCATGATCGATGGAGGTCTTCCCGCCGATGGCCGCATCCACCATGCCCATGAGCGTGGTGGGCACATGCACCGTGCGGATGCCGCGCATGTACGCGCCCGCCACGAAGCCGCCGAGGTCCGTGATCACCCCGCCGCCGAGGCAGACCAACAGCGCCGTGCGGTCAGCCCCGCGCTCGGCCAGGTGGCTCCAGAGTGCACGGCACACGTCGATGTCCTTGCTGCGCTCCCCGCTGCGCACCTCGATGGTCTGCGCGTCCGCCAGCGCGGGCACATGGTTGATGAGCTCGCCGTAGCAGAGGCGGAGGGTGTTCTCATCCCCGAGGATGAAGCCCTGAGAGGGCCGCAGGTCGCGGGCCAGCGCGCGTTCCAAGGCCACCAGCGCGCCATCGCCGATGCGCACGGGGTGCTCCCCCGCACTGAACTCTTCTACCGCAAGGCGCGTTCTGGACATGGTGGTGCCTTCCCGGTCAAAGGAACGAAGTAGCGTCCGCGTTCGCACCTTTGGCCCGCTCCGCATGTCCACAACAGCTTCTTCAACCGCGCGCACCACGCAGCCCCTGCCCGACCTGGGCGACACCCGCATCGCCTTCGCGCACATGAGCGATGGCGACCTCTGGCGGGCCCAGCAGCTCTTCCGCATCATCGGCAACCCGGTGATCACCGGCGTAGGCAGCTGGGTAACCAAGGCCGCACTGGCGCTGCACCTGCCCATCAAGGCGCCCATCAAGGCCACCATCTTCAAGCAGTTCGTGGGCGGGGAGACCATCGAGGAATGCCTGCGCACCTCGGAGCGCTTGGCGAAGAGCCATGTGGGCACCATCCTGGACCACAGTGTGGAAGGCCAAGAGGACGAGGACACCCTGGACCATACCGTGGAAGAGATCCTGCGCACCATCGCCGTGGCGAAGACGCACAAGGAGGTCCCCTTCAGCGTCTTCAAGCCCACGGGTATCTCGCGCTTCGCCCTGCTGGAAAAGAAGAGCGCCGGCACCCTCACGCGGGAAGAGCAGGCCGAATGGGGCCGCGTGGAAGAACGCATGCTGCGCCTGTGCCAAGCCGCCTACGATACCGGTGAGCCCATCCTGGTGGATGCCGAGGAAAGCTGGATACAACCCGCCATCGACGAACTGGTGGAGCGCATGATGGAACGCTTCAATAAAGAGCGCGCCATCGTGTACAACACGCTGCAGCACTACCGGCACGATCGGCTGGAATTCCTGCGCGCCTCCTTCGCGAAAGCGGAGAAGGGCAACTACCACCTCGGCGTGAAACTGGTGCGCGGGGCGTACATGGAAAAGGAACGCGCGCGCGCGGCGGAGAAAGGCTACCCCGACCCCATCCAGCCGGACAAGGCCACGAGCGATGCGGACTACGACGCGGCGCTGCGGTTCTGCGCGGAGCACTTCCATCGGGTGTCCGTGTGTGTCGGCACGCATAACGAAGCGAGCACCTTGCTCATGGCCCGGCTCATGGGCGAGCGCGGCCTGGCCAAGAACGATGCACGGGTATGGTTCGCGCAATTGCTCGGCATGAGCGACAACATCAGCTACAACATGGCCGCGGCCGGCTACAACGTGGCCAAATATGTTCCCTACGGACCGGTACGCGAAGTACTCCCCTACCTGATCCGCCGTGCGAACGAGAACACCAGCGCTCGGGGGCAGACCGGCCGTGAACTGGGGTTGATCCTGGCGGAGATGCGCCGCCGGAAGAAGGGCGGCGCGAAGGACTGAGCGTTACTTCCCGCGCTCCGGTCTGCGCCACTGGACCGATGCCTCAGGGACGGAGAGACTGCTGCGGATCAGGCTCAATCCTCCCGTTGGGCCGGTGAATTGTGCAACGGTCCGCCTTGGGCGTTCGGCAGTTCGATGAAGAGGCCCAGCATCAGGAAATCGCGACCGGTCTCGTCGTTGATGCGGTAGTCGAACTGGTGGAGGTAGCCGATCTGCGCAACGAGCGCCGGACCCAGCCTGCAGTTGAAGGTGAGCGCCGAGCGGTTGCGTTCGAAGTACGGCTCACGATCGGTGAAGAAGAGCTCGTTGTTGGCGGTGAGTTGGAAGGGGCGCTCCCCGCCGCGCTCCTGACCGAAGGCGTAGGCGAAACCGAGCCGGTAGCGGAAGCGGTTCCTGTAGCCGTTGCTCGTCCAGCGCAGCTCGGCGCGGTAGCGGTGCTCCACCTCCACGCGGCCGATCGCCGCCTTCAGGGTGGCGTGCGGCCAGATGCGCAGCTCGCTGTTCTGCTTGGGCCGCGCGAAGTCGCCGGTTTCCGCATAGGTATCATAGCGCCCGCCGCCCAAGCCGATGCGCAACGCGGGCAACGCCTTGTACGAAAAGCCCGCCTTGTACTCGTGGTAGTGGAAGGTGTTGTAGAAACCCAAGGACCGCACCTGCCCTTCCACGAACACCGTGAGCCGGTCGCTGTGGTCATACTTCACGTTCAGGATGTTCCAGCTGCCCAGGTCACCACGCTGGGCGTTGCCCACGGAAGGCCGGCACAGCGCGGCCAGCATCCACAGCGGCCACCACCGCGAAGGGAAGATCGGAATACGGTACATCGGTGCCAACGCCCTGCGGAAAAGGTCGCGCAAGATCGCCACGACAAGATGATCGGATCTTCTCCGGGTCTGTCGTACCGGAATATCGAACGTGTGCGCAGCCGACCTGCCAGCATGAACGCGACCCCGCTCAAGCGGCCCTGGTCTCCACCGTGAGCAGGATCTCGCGGAGCGTATCGAAGCCCATGGGCTTGGCCACATGCCGGTCGAAACCGGTGTGGGCGGCGCGGAGCAGGTCGGATGGTTCGTTGCGACCGGTAACGGCCACGATGAACGCCTTGGCACCCCAAGTACTCCGGCGCATTTCGATGCATACCTCAAAGCCGGAAAGATCCGGCAGGCCGATGTCGAGGAAAACCACATCAGGTTGGAACCGTTCGCCTTTTTCCAGCGCCTCTTGGGCCTGATTGGCCACTTGCACCGCGTACCCCAGTTTCTTCAGCAACAAGGCCAAGCCCATGGCTACATCGTCCCGGTCATCCACCACCAAGGCACGCAGCGGTTGCTGTATGCTGTCCAGCCCGATCATTCGCTCCTTCATGGTTCCTGGTTCAGGCTGTGCACTGCGCCAAGGAGCATGCCGGGCAACCTTGGCGCAGGGTCTATCGGGAGCCGGGGTATCCCGCAAACCCTGTTCGTTCTCAGGATCCGCTCAAGTGGATGCCGCTCAGGAGACATACAGGACCGTGAAGTATCCAGGATACCGCCGCTTGGTAGCGCCGAACCGGGCGACCGGAGCGGAGTGTATCCGAATTGGCGTATGAACGGGACAGTAGTGAACGGAAGGGGGACCCCACTTTGAGAAAGATGCGCCACGCAGGTGGGCGGGAGGTACCCAACCTCAGCTCCGGACCAAGCATGGGTCGCGGATGCATGGCATGGTCCGCGATCTGTGCCTGAATGGTGGAACACGTGACCCGATGGCGAAAGCTCCAGATACCTCTTCGCGCCCGGCGTGGCGCTTCACGTACTTCCCGGTGAAGTCCTCCAAGCTGCGCGAACGCGAGCGAGCGATCACCATCCTGTTGGTGGTCGGCACGGTATGGTGGCTGGTGGCCAGCCTCATGCTGTGATGGTCCGGCAGCAGACCGGTTCCATGCACTTGACCTGTTCCATGATCCATCCGACCCCTCTCCACCGGAGAAGGCCTGGGTGAGGTGGACCTGGCAAGGCCGGATCATGAAAGAGGTCTGCTGTCAGAAGTCTCGCTCGAGCGATGACACGCGATCTCCCCAGCAACAGCGCCAGCGCCACTGTGGATCACGCGCGTGAACACCCGCGCCGGTTCCCGGCGCGCACGGCGATCTTTGGCCGGCCGCACGCCCTCGCCTACTTCCCGTCATGCCTGAAAAACCCGCCCGCATCATCATCATCGGCGGCGGAGCTGCGGGCTACATGGCGGCCATCAGCGCGAAGACGCACGCGCCGACCGCCGAGGTACAACTGCTGGAGAAGAGCGACAAGTGGCTGGCGAAAGTGCGCATCAGCGGTGGCGGGCGGTGCAATGTGACGCACCATTGCGCGGAGCCGCGCAAGCTGGCGCGGCACTACCCGCGCGGGGAAGCGTTCCTGCGGAAAGTGTTCACCGCCTGGGGCCAACCGCAAGCGGTGGAATGGTTCGCGCGGCACGGCGTAGCGCTGAAGATCGAGAGCGATGGCCGCATGTTCCCGGTAACGGATGACTCGCGCACAGTGATCGATGCGCTGCAGGATGCGGCCCGTGCGTTGGGCGTAGTGACGCACAACCAGTGCCCGGTAACGGCACTGGAACGCGTTGCGGAGAAGAACGGGAACGCGCACTGGTCGCTGACCACGCCGAGCGGAAAACGTACCGCGCACCGGGTGGTGGTGGCCACGGGCGGTTCGCCCAAGGATGCGGGCCTTGCGTGGTTGGGTGCGCTCGGGCATGAGGTGGTGCCTGCGGTGCCATCTTTGTTCACCTTCAACCTGCCCAAGGACCGGATATGCGACCTGATGGGCGTGGTGGCACCGCGGGTGCGGCTGCGCATCGCGGGCACGAAACTCGAGAGCACGGGTCCCTTGCTCATTACGCACTGGGGGCTGAGCGGCCCGGCGGTATTGCGGTTGAGCGCCTTCGGCGCGCGCGTGCTGCACGACATGGGCTACGCGTACGCGGTGCAGGTGGACTGGCTGGGCGAGCTGGACGAGCCGGCCGCCCGCGAGCGACTGCACCAACTGGTGAGCGCGCACCCCAAACGCCAAGTGGTGAACGCGGCCGCCTTCGAGCTTCCTGCCCGGCTGTGGAGCTACCTGTTGCTCCGAGCGGGCATTCCGTTGGAAAAGCCGCTGGGCGAATTGGGCAAGAAGAACACCGACCGGCTGCTGGACGTGCTGACGAACGACCGGTACAGCGCGAGCGGCAAGACCACGTTCAAGGAAGAGTTCGTAACCGCCGGTGGCATCGCCCTGCCCCAGGTGGACCCGGCCACATTGGAAAGCCGTGCAGCACCAGGGCTGCACTTCGCGGGTGAAGTGCTGGACATCGATGGCATCACGGGCGGCTTCAACTTCCAGGCGGCTTGGAGCACGGGCTGGCTGGCGGGGCGGGGGGCAGCGCTGGGCGTGTAGTCCGCGCAGTTGACGCCAACACGTGCAACCTGCACTCCGCGGGATCCGCGAAGGGAGTGACCTAGCTTTCACGCCCCCCGGAACAGAGGACCCATGAACGACAACGTGACCAGCCAGCTCGCCCAGCTCATCCGGGTGAACAAGGATGCCTTGCTGAAGGGCTGGCGCGACCAGGTGCGCGCGCTGCCCTCCGCCGTGCACTTGGACATCCCCACGCTGAACGACCACATCCCCGCGCTGTTGATGGAGCTCGCGGAGGCCTTGGAGCAACCGAGCGACAAGACGATCGCGGAAACGCTGAAGGACGGCACGCCGCCCGAGCATGGGATACAGCGGTTCGAGGATGGCTTCGACATCACGGAGGTGGTATCCGAGTACAATATCCTGCGCGGCTGCGTACATGACCTGGCGCAGGGGAACGACCTCTCCTTGACCGGGAACCCGTTCCACATCCTGAACCGGGTGCTGGACGAGGCCATCGGCCTGGCCGTGAGAACACACGCTGAGCAGCGGGCGCTGGAAGTGAAACAGCGCAGGCAGGACTACCTGGCATTCGTGGCGCACGACCTCCGCAATCCGCTCACGGCGATATCCCTGGCCGCCAGTGTGCTGGAAATGACCTTGCAGGAGCGGACGGGCAATGCGGAAAGCGCGCAGATGATCAAGACCCTGCACCGCAACGTGCGCCAATTGGAAGCGCTGGTGGCCAAGGTGCTGGAAGAGAACATGGACCAGGGCATGGAGGAGGTCGTTCAGCCGGTGAAGCGCCACTTCGACCTGTGGCCACTGGTGCAGGCGATCGTGCAGGGCATGAAGCCGGTAGCGACCGCGTCCGGCACCACCCTCATCAACCTGGTAGCGGACGACCTGGTGGTGTTCGCTGATTCCAGCCAGTTGCGGCGGGTGTTCCAGAACCTCCTGAGCAATGCGATCAACTATTCACCGGGCGGGGAGGTGCGCATCGGCGGCCGCACGAACGAGGCGGATGGGACTACCTTGTGCTGGGTAACGGATACCGGCACGGGCATTCCAGCGGAACGGCTGGAAAAGGTGTTCGAGAAAGGGGAAGGCGATCCCGCACGGGAAGACAGCACGGGTCTGGGTCTGGCTATCGTGAAGAGCTTCGTGGAAGCGCACGGCGGGGAAGTGCATGCCGAAAGCCCGCAAGGCCAGGGTACCACTATACGGTTCTCCCTACCGGGCTGAGGCTCGGCAAGGATCCACGCCCACCCCGACCTCCGCCACCTGCCCAGCGCGATCATGCGCACCGATCAAGGGCAGCGCACAGCGACGATCAAGGAACGATGACAGCCGGGACCATACAACCCGCGCAACCTGTGGCCCGTCCTTTACCCGCAAACCACGCGGCATGAAGCGACTTTTCCTCCTCTCCTTCTCGATCATCATCCTGCTCGAATCCTCGGCGCAATTGACCGCTTGGTTCGCAGGGGACCCGGCCGCAGCGGCGCTCGCCCACCTGAACGGCCCGAACGTGGTGCTCTCCAATGCCATCAGCCAGACGATCGATCCGCAGCAGGTGGGCGTATTCAGCGATAGTACGGCGAGCATCGGGCTGGACAGCGGACTGGTGATCAGCACGGGGATCATCTACGGGCTGCTCGGTCCGAACAACATACCGAACATGACCTTGGGCGGCGGCTTCTTCGCCTCCGATCCGGATCTGTCGCTCATGAGCCTGCTCACCGCGAGCGTGATCGGCGACCCCGGTATCCTCCAGATGGACCTGGTACCCCAAGGCGACACGTTGGAAATACGCTACGTGTTCGGCTCGGAGGAGTACGACGAATACGCATGCAGTGACAAGGATGACCGTCTCGGCATGTTCCTGAGCGGACCCGGGCTTGCGGGACCGTTCTCCAACGCCGCGATCAACATGGCCACGCTGCCCATCAGCGGACTGCCCGTTTCCGTGAACACGTTGAACCGCGGGGTGGCGGGTTCCGAGGGCGCCCTGGGGCTTTGCGGCATGAACGCGGGTTGGGAGCAGGACACCATCTACTACATCAACAACGACTTCGGCACGGGCACGCAACTGGACGGCTACTCCGTGGTCCTGACCGCCCGCGCGGTAGTGGTGCCGGGCATGTCGTACCATTTGAAGATCGCCATCGCTGATGTGAACGATGCCAACTTCGATTCGGCGGTCTTCCTGCCGGAAGGGGCGATCCGCTGCACGGACCTGTCCACGGGTATCCCTGGCGCTACCGCTGGCAGCGCGCCAGTGTTCTGGTTCAATGACCAGGACCGCACGGTTCAAGTCCGCGGCATGGCCCTGGATGGCGGTCCTGTAGCGTTGGAAGCGTTCGACGCGGCGGGCCGGCTATTGTACAGCAGCACCGCCGCCCGGAACGGTGGCGGGTGGAGCGCACCGTTTGGCGCGGGCGCCAGCGGCCTTGTTGTGCTGCGCGCCTCGCAGGCGCAGCGTGTGGTCACCGGAAAGGTGTTCGTGCGATAAGGGTATCGGCTTCTTCTGCCGCGAGCACGGACCACATCGACCTGTTCCATGGGGAGCAGGTCCATAACACGTGCTGTCCGGCCCGCTCCAGCAGGATCAGCTGTTCCGGGCGGGCGGAACGGACGCATCGCTCCGGCCTGACCCCTCCTACCGATGCGGGGGGATACCGGACGCCCGGCATGGGATCCGTTCTGTCGTGCCGCAGGACCGCTTCGTCATGTTCTTAACACCGTCTTGTCTGTTTTCTGAGGCACAGCGTGTCGGGACGGTACAATTCTGATGGATCTTTGTACCCATGGCAAAGAAGAACAACACACCCGAAACAGACGGCATGTCCCTGCCAGGCGCTTTCCAGCGCATGCTGCAGCAGCCGGACATCTGGGGCCCGCTGAAGCTGGCCAAGCAATCCATCCTCAACATGCGCGTACGCATGAACAAGGGGGACCACCCGACACGTGACCTCATGCACGACTGGCTCGGCCGCGCCGGCTGGAAGTGCATGGTGGAAGAGGTGTGGGGCCCGGGCCCGAAGTGGAAGCCTAAGCCCATTGTGGGCCGTGGCCGCCCGAAGGGGACCACGAAACCGGCCAAGGCCGCACCAGCGACCAAGAAAGCCGCTGCGCCGAAAGGCAAGAAAGGCAAGAAGGGCAAGAAGCGCTAAGCGCTCTGAACGTGGTGCGACGCCCCGAGGACCGCTGGTCCCGGGGCGTTGTGCGTTCAGAGCGGAACGGCTTCGGTACCGGCAGGTGCGACTTCACAGCCCACACCTTCCACGTTCCACCTCACACCTTTTATCGCGGCTTCACCATCAACAACGTTGCGGTGGAGTCGATGACGTAGTCGCGCAACGTGGCGATGCTGAGCTCCACGGGCCGCCCGTTCACAGGCCCTGACAGTTCATAGTACAGGCTATCTTCCGTGCGGCGGCTTTTGCTGAAGTCCACATCCAGGCTGTCCATGCTGGCGCGCAGGGTGGCGAGGTCGATGTCGAGGAACCCCATGGCCTCATCGGCGCCAGGTGTGGAGCGGACCAAGGTGGTCTTCATACGCAGACGCACGCGCGCATCGGGTGCCCAAGCCGTATTGGTACAGCTCTTGCCGAAAAGGACGAAGGAGACGATGGTGCCCAGGCCGAGCCCGAGCATGAACAAACGCAACCGCCTTCCGAAGGTCATGGTATCCGGGGATCAGAAAGCCGCCAGGAGGATATCGAGATCCTTGTAGGGAAGGCGGAACGCCTCGCTCAACACCTCGCTGGTGAGGGCACCGTTGAACAGGTACACGCCGTGCCGTAGTCCGAGGTCGCGTTTGATGAGCTCCTCGAAGCCGCCGACATCGCCCATACCGAGCAGCAGTGGCGCGAAGATGTTGGTGAGCGCGTACGTCGCAGTGCGGGGTACACGGCTGGCGATGTTGGGCACACAATAGTGTACGACGCCGAATTTCTTGAATACGGGATCGCTGAGATTGGTGATGCGACTGGTCTCGAAGCATCCGCCCCGATCGATGCTGACGTCGACGATGACACTGCCGTTCTTCATTTCGCGCACCATATCCTCGTTCACGACCATCGGCGTGCGGCCGTGCTCCGGGCGCAGGGCCCCGATGGCCACATCGGCCTGTTGGAGCGCGCGCTTCAACTCATCGGGCTGGATCACACTGGTATAGATGCGCTGGGACAGATCGCTCTGCAGGCGCCGTAAGCGGTAGATGCTCTTGTCGAAGACCTTCACGCTGGCACCCAGGCCGAGGGCTGCGCGCGTGGCGAACTCACCCACGGTACCCGCGCCGATGATCACCACTTCCGCGGGCGCCACACCGCTGATGCCCCCGAGCATGAGGCCGGGCCCACCCTTGTCCGTGCTCATGTACTCCGCGGCGATCTGCACGCTGGTATTACCGGCGATCTCGCCCATGGCACGGATGATCGGGTAAATGCCCTCACGGTCCTTGATGAAGTCCCAAGCCACGGCGGTGACCTTCTTGTCCATCATCTTGCGCAGGGTGTCCTTGGGCTGCGTGGTCATCTGCAGCGCGCTGATCAGGATCTGCTTGGGCCGGAGAAGCTCGATCTCCTTCTGTCCCGGTGGCGCCACCTTCAGGATGAGGTCGGCCTTGAAGACCTCTTCGGCGCTCTCGGCGAGCATGGCACCGGCCTCGGTGTAGTCGTTGTCCTGGAACTGCACGGCCTGGCCCACACCGCGTTCCACCACCACATCGTTTCCACGGCCCACGAGCACGGCCACGCTGGATGGCGTGAGCGGCACGCGATGCTCCTGGAAGGTGGTCTCCTTGGGTATGCCGATGAAGAGGCTTTTGTTGCGTGTGCCTACGGCCAACGCCTGTTCTTGCGGCGATAGCGCGACCTCACGCGCGAGCTGCTTCAGCAGTTCAGAACTGGTACTCATGTGCGGGGGTTCCATTGCGGCCGTTCATGTCCTTCATCTGTGTTCATCCGTGGTTGTCTCCGGGTTCGGACGCCATGCGGGGATATCTCACAAAGCGAGTTCAACGGTCCGATCACCGGAGGGGGCCACCTTCATGCGCACGCGCACGGCATCGTGGGGCAGCAGGTTCTTGGCCAGTTCGGGCCATTCCACGAAGCAGTACTTGCCGCTATCGAGGTACTCCGTGAAGCCGATGCCTTCGAGCTCCGCCACGTCCTTCAAGCGGAACAGGTCGAAGTGGTAGACGGTCTCGTTCCCCGCCGTGCGGTATTCGTTCACGATGTTGTAGCTGGGGCTGCCTGTGCCCTGCTCCACGCCGAGCTCCCCGCACATGGCTTTGATGAGCGTGGTCTTGCCCGCACCGAGGTCGCCGTGGAAGGCGAACACGCGGCGCTTGCCGCAGGCATTGAGCATGGCGGCGGCAAGGTCAGTGGCCTCGTCCGCATTGTGCAATTGCATCAGTGTGCTCATCCGTGGTTCGGGTTGGGGGCGGGTCTGGTCGGCGGATGTAATGATGGTGCTGATGAGCGGATGGGCTCGACATCAACGTGGTTTGAGCGTAATGACGGGCACGAGCATCTCCTCCATCGAGATCCCTCCATGCTGGAAAGTATTCCGGAAGAAGTTGACGAAGTGGTTGTAGTTGTTCGGGTACACGAAGTAGAAATCGCGTTTGGTGAACACGTACACGGTGCTCACGTTGGCGCGGGGCAGCAGGGCCTTGGCGGGGTCCTTCACGGCGAAGACGTCCTTGGCCTCATAGGTGAGGTTCTTGCCGTGCTTGTACCGGAGGTTGCTGTTGGTGTTGCGGTCGCCCACCACCTTGCTGGGTTCGGTCACGCGGATGGTGCCGTGGTCCGTGGTGATCACCAGTCGGCAGCCCTTCTCGGCGATGAACTTCATCATGTCCAACAGGGGCGAATGTTCGAACCAGCTCTTGGTGAGGGAGCGGTACGCGGGTTCGTCCTCGGCCAGCTCGCGGATGATCTCCATCTCCGTGCGGGCATGGCTCAGCATGTCCACGAAGTTGTATACGATCACGTTGAGCGGATTGTCCATCAGGGTGTGCATGCTCTCAGCGAGCTTCTTCCCTGCGGTGATGTTGGTGATCTTGTGGTAGCTGTGCTTGACGTTCTTGCCGAGGCGCTTCAACTGATCGGTGAGGAACTCGTCCTCGTTGGCGTTCTTGCTGCCCTCCTCGTCCTCGTTGATCCACTTGCCGGGGAAGCGGCGCTCGATGTCGGCGGGCATCATGCCGGCGAACAGCGCATTGCGCGCGTATTGCGTGGCGGTGGGCAGGATGCTGTAGAACATCCCTTGGTCCTCCACTTTGAAGTACTCACTGACGATGGGTTCGATCACGCGCCACTGGTCCAGCCGCAGGTTGTCGATCAGCAGCATGAAGAGCGGTGGTTGCTTCTCGTCGATCAACGGTGCCACCTTGGCCTTGAAGACATTGTGCGATTGCAGAGGCGCGTCCTTTGCGTTCCCGCTGAGCCAATTGAGGTAGTTGTTCTCCACGAAACGGCAGAAGAGATCGTTGGCCTCAGCCCACTGGCTGCGCAGGATCTCGGCCATGCTCTGGTCCGGGTTCGCGCTCAGCTCGAGTTCCCAACGGACCAGCTCGTCATAGAGCACCATCCAATCGTTGGCGCTCAGTCGATCGCTCAACCGCATCCCGAGACGTCCGAAATTCTGCTGGTAGCTGGTATTGGACTTCTCGCTCACCAGTCGTTTGCCGTCCAGGTGCTTCTTCAGCGCCAGCAGGATCTGGTTGGGGTTCACGGGCTTGATCAGGTAGTCGCTGATCTTGCTGCCGATGGCCTCCTCCATGATATGCTCCTCTTCGCTCTTGGTGATCATGATCACCGGCGTGCGGGCGGACATGTTCTTGATCCGCGTGAGGGTTTCCAAGCCACTGAGGCCGGGCATGTTCTCGTCCAGGAAGATGATGTCGAATTCCTGCTTGCCCACCAGGTCCACGGCGTCCAGTCCATTGTTCACGGTCTTCACGTCGTAGCCCTTCTGTTCGAGGAAGAGGACGTGGGGTTTCAGCAGATCGATCTCGTCGTCGGCCCAGAGAATGCTCGGGTTCATCAGTTGGTTGGCTTCGTGTCCGGTGAGAACGCGCCGATAGGGATCGGAGTGTGCCGGAAAAGCCGTCTATTTTCGGAGCGTGAAAATAGGCCCTTTCGCCTCGCGTCCCGAATAGTCGCGCCTAGCCTGAAGAATAACCATGATCGAACCGGAAGGCACTCCTGTTTCCCCACCGGGGAAGGTCGGGATGGGACGCACCAAGATCCTGAACGACCCGATCTACGGGTTCATCACCGTGCCGCACCCCGTTGTGCTGAGGCTGATCGATCATCCGTGGTTCCAGCGCCTGCGCTACATCAAGCAACTGGGCCTTTCCCATCTGGTCTACCCCGGCGCACTGCACACGCGTTTCCACCACGCACTCGGTTCCATGCACCTGATGGGCCAAGCCATCGGCACGTTGCGGGCGAAAGGCCATGCCATCAGTGACGAGGAGGCGCTCGGCGCGCACATCGCCAT
>Ga0075152_10002500_pt1 | contig 13055 bp, 6 predicted proteins | sample JI61114C2DNA_FD_70964 | JGI IMG/M metagenome (GOLD analysis project Ga0075152, IMG submission 70964) | Wastewater effluent complex algal communities from Wisconsin, to seasonally profile nutrient transformation and Carbon sequestration -... | ecosystem: Engineered > WWTP > Effluent > Algae...
GAAATAGTGTCGCCAATTTCAAAGCCTTCAATACCAACAATAGCACAAATTTCACCAGCTGGCACTTCTTCAACTTTTATTTTTGCCATACCTTCAAACAACATCAAATCTTTGATACGAGATTTCACAATTTTTCCATCACGTTTGATCAAGGCTACTGGCATATTTGTTTTTAATGAACCACGGAACACACGACCAACTGCAATACGACCAACAAATGAAGAATAATCTAACGATGTGATTTGCATTTGCGCTGGACCTTCAGCTGTTTTAGGTGCTGGAATATGTTCGATAATGCAATCTAATAAATCAACCACATCTGTCTTTGGTTGTTTATAATCTGTGCTCATCCAGCCATTTTTTGCCGAACCGTATATTGTTGGGAAATCTAATTGCTCTTCTGTAGCATCTAATTGAAACATCAAATCGAATACTTTTTCGTGTACTTCGTCTGGTGTACAGTTTTCTTTATCTACTTTATTGATAACAACAATTGGTTTCAACCCTAATTGTAATGCTTTTTGCAATACGAAACGCGTTTGAGGCATTGGACCTTCAAATGCATCTACTAATAATAAAACACCGTCAGACATTTTCAAAACGCGCTCTACTTCGCCACCGAAATCCGCGTGACCAGGTGTGTCTATGATGTTGATTTTGTAGTCTTTATATTTAACAGCAGCATTTTTTGCGGTAATCGTGATACCACGTTCACGCTCTAATTCGTTGTTATCTAAAATTAAAACGCCTGTATTTTCGTGCTCTGAGAACGTTTTACATTCCCAAAGTATTTTATCTACTAAAGTTGTTTTTCCGTGATCGACATGCGCAATAATTGCGATATTTCTGATTTTTTGCATAAAATGTTGTTTTATTGGAATTTATATCCAAATTTGGGTGCAAAGGTACGAAGATAGTACTACATAAAAATCTGCTTGAGAATAAGAAAAGATTAAAAGAAGTGTTTATTTAATCTTATTTTGGTGTGGTTAAATGAATTTTGAATGAAATTTTTGATTTGGTTGAGAAATGTAACCACAGCACGTCACTTTTTTATTTTAGTTACGTTTGCCATCGGTTTACTCTGTTTATACATCTACACGTTTGTTTTTGGTCCAAAAAAACTAGATATAAGTCAAATTGGCTTCTTTTCAATAGTTATTGTTTTTGTTGTTCATTTAATTTGGATATTGATAAGCGCAATTCTACATTTTTTAAAGAAAGAATGGAAACCTGCAGTTGCGAAAAGTATTTTCATAATTGCTTATTGCTTTTTAATTTACTTTATTTATGTATTTAGTAACATAGTTTTTTATGGAACTGCTCCAATAAAATGATTCAACATAATTAATAATTTATATATGTGTGACACATTTGTACATATTCCTTCTCAAAAAGATGCGACCATTATTTTTGGAAAGAATAGTGATAGAGAACCCAACGAAGCACAACAAATTGTTCGTTATCCAAGAACTATAAGAACACAAAAAACCTTAAAAGCAACCTTTATTGATGTTGAACATCCAATTGAAACCTATGAAGTAATTTTAAGTAAACCTTTCCAAATGTTTGGCGCTGAAATAGGTTGTAATGAATTTGGCGTTGCTATTGGCAACGAAGCTGTTTTTACAAAAATGCCATTTGATAAAAAGCATCTTGGTTTAACTGGAATGGATTTGTTGCGATTAAGTTTAGAAATTTCTAAAACAGCTAGCGAAGCATTGCATCATATCATTTATTATTTAGAAAAATATGGACAAGACGCTTGCGGTGGTTACGCAGACAAAAGTTTTTATTATCACAATAGTTTTATCGTTGCAGATAAAAGCGAAGCATATGTACTAGAAACTGCTGGCAAACATTGGGTATTTGAAAAAGTAAATGGTTATCGTGCCATTTCAAATGGATTGAGTATCGAAGAAAAATATGATGGTATCAGCAAAAATGCAATTGAGTTTGCACAAAAAAAATCATGGATAAAAAAAAACGAAACGTTTAATTTTAAAAAAGCATATAGTCAATGGTTGATGCCAAAACTTGCAGCTTGTGAATTCAGAAGAAACAACAGCGAACAACAAGGAAAAAATTATGCAGACTTTACCATTGAAAATGCCTTTCAGATTTTGCGTTCACATGGAGAACATAACCAACAGTTTTTACCTCAAAACAGTAACACAAAATCTATTTGCATGCATGCTGCTGGTTTACTAACACCATCGCAAACCACTGGTTCAATGGTGGTTGAATTGCGCAAAGAAAAACCAGCTTCTGTTTGGTTGACAGGAACATCAGCACCATGTATTAGTTTCTTTAAACCATTTTATTTTGGAAATGATATTTTAGAAGAAACTAATTTTCTAAAACCAACCGCTTTTGCAGATGAATCATATTGGTGGAAATGGGAAAAACTACATCGTTCTGTTTTAAAAAATTATACAGAAAACACCGCATTCATTAAACTCAAGCAACAGGAACTTGAAAAATTCTGGATAAAACAAGACAAGATTTTAATAGATGATAATTGGAATGTAATCAATGCAAAACATGTTTCGTTAAAAGCTTTGAAAGAAAGTATAGAAGTTAGAGATTATGTTTTATCAAAATCTTTTAAGAAATCTACAACAGGATTTTTTTATGACAGATATTGGGCGAAACAAAATAAAAAAGTAAACTTATAATATGGAAACCATACAAACAGATATTGTTATTATTGGTGCTGGTTATGCTGGTATTGCAGCTGCAAAACAATTATACGAAGAAGGTAAGCGTTTTGTAGTAGTAGAAGCGCGTGATAGAATTGGTGGTCGTACGCATACACAAACACTAGACTGTGGCACAACCATTGATGTTGGCGCACAATGGATTGGACCAACGCAACATCATATTTGGAAATGGGTAAAAGAAACCAATACAGAGACTTATGACACCTTCGATTCAGGCAAAAATATCCTATCGTGGAAAAATAAAATTTCTACTTACAAAGGCACTATTCCAAAGATTGACCCAATTGCATTAATTGATTTAGGTTTGGCGATTGAAAAAATAAATAAACTGTGTAAACAAATTTCATTAGAAGCACCTTGGTCACATCCAAAAGCAAAAGAATACGATGCTATTACATTGCATTCTTGGATAGAAAAAAACATGTTTACTAAAAAAGCAAAACATCTTTTTAATATTGGTGTAGAAACTGTTTTTGCTGCTGAATCACATGAAATATCATTGTTGCATGCCTTATTTTATTGCCATTCTGGCGATAATATGGAAGCATTAATTTCTATTGCCAATGGAGCACAACAAACATTGCTAAAAGGTGGAACACATGGAATGTTGCAAAAAGTGGCGCTTCCATTTATGGATAAAATCTATTTAAATAATCCAGTTCTAAAAATTGTGCAAGATGAAAACAGTGTGATGGTTGAAACGGAAAATGTAATAGTTAAAGCAAAGAAATGTATCGCCACTTTACCACCAACTTTATTAAGTACCATCAAATTTCATCCAATATTACCACAGCGGAAAGCCCAATTAATACAACGTGTTCCAATGGGTGCTGCTATGAAATGTTTTTGTATTTATGAAACACCATTTTGGCGAAAGCTAGGTTTTTCAGGACAAATTGTGAGTGACACGTCACCTGTGAAAGTAACCTTTGACTGCACCGATGCAGCAACCGATAAAGGTGTATTATTAGTTTTTGTGGAAGGCAATAATGCCAGAAATTTTATCGAATTACCAGAAGCAGTACGCAAAGAAAAAGTATTATCTGAATTGGTTAAATATTTTGGAAACGAAGCCAAAAATATCATCGAATACAAAGATAAATGCTGGACAGAAGAAGAATTTAGTCGCGGTTGCTATGCAGGAAATATGCCAACAGGTGTGCTCACTCAATTTGGGAAATCACTTCGAGAACCATTTATGCATGTTCATTTCGCAGGCACCGAAACAGCCATGCGTTGGAATGGCTACATGGATGGCGCAATTGAAAGCGGATTCAGAGCAGCAGATGAAGTGTTAAAAACTTTATCTTAAAATTCATTTCGTTTTCAATCTAAACTTCTCTAAGTTTATACTGTTATTCAAACTATGTCAGTCAAATCATTACCACCTATTTCGCAAGAAGAAATCACACACATCAACGTATATGGTGCGAAAGAACACAATTTAAAAAACATTGATCTTCATATTCCACGCAATCAATTTGTCGTTATTACTGGTTTAAGTGGAAGCGGAAAATCTTCTTTAGCATTTGATACCATTTATGCAGAAGGTCAACGCAGATATATGGAAAGTTTTGGTTCGTATGCGCGTCAATTTCTCGGCAGCATGGAACGACCTGACGTAGAAAAAATCACAGGACTTTCACCTGTAATTTCTATTGAGCAAAAAACTACGAACCGAAATCCAAGAAGTACGGTTGGAACTACAACAGAAATTTATGATTTTTTGCGATTATTGTATGCACGCATTGGCGAAGCTTATTCTTACAATACTGGCGAAAAAATGGTTCGTTTTTCTGAAGAACAAATCATTGATGATATTCTTAAAAAATTTCAAGATAAAAAGATTTCCATTTTAGCACCTTTGGTTCGTGGTCGAAAAGGTCATTATCGCGAATTGTTTGAAGATGTAAGAAAACAAGGTTATTTGCGTGTGCGTGTAGATGGAGACACGATGGAAATTCAACCAAAAATGCAAGTCGATCGCTACAAAATTCATGATATCGAAGTAGTCATCGACAGAATTAAAGTTGATAAAAAAGAAGTGCAGCGTTTGCGCGAATCTATTGCAAAAGCATTGAAAGAAGGTAAAGGTTTATTGTTTATTGAAAATTTAGAAAATGGAAAAGTTGCTACGTATAGCAAAACCTTAATGTGCACAAAAACTGGTATTTCTTACGAAGAACCATCGCCAAATACCTTTTCATTTAATTCACCGTATGGTGCTTGTCCGCATTGCAAAGGTCTTGGCGTTATTAAAACTGCAGACTATGAAAAAGTAATTCCAGACGACAGTAAATCCATCATTGAGCAAGGTATCGCGCCACTTGGCGAATATCGCGAAACCTATACGTACAAAATGGTGGAACAGATTTTAAAACAATTTAAGTACACGTTGAAAACACCGATTAATCAATTATCTAAAGAATGTTTAGATACGTTATTATATGGCACGATTGAAAAAATGAAGGTTGAAGCCAAGGAAAACAAAGATAGAAAATCAACCAACACGCATTGGAGTTTAACGTTTGACGGTGTGATGAATCAAATTAACAAATCATTTACAGAAGAAAGTAGCGATGCCATTCGAAATTGGGCACAAAATTATATCAGCGAAATTGATTGCAACGAATGTGGCGGCACACGATTGAAAAAAGAATCGTTGTGGTTTAAATTAGATAATAAAAACATTGCAGAAATTGCACATTTAGATTTGAATGAATTGCAAGATTGGATAAATCAACTTGATAAAAAATTAACGAAAAATCAGAATATTATTGCTAAAGATATTTTGAAAGAATTGCAAGACAGAATTGGTTTTTTATTGAATGTTGGATTGAATTATTTAAACATCAATCGTCCAACAGGTTCGCTGTCTGGTGGCGAATCACAGCGCATTCGTTTGGCTACACAAATAGGTTCGCAGTTGCAAGGCATCACTTATATTTTAGATGAACCAAGCATCGGTTTGCATCAGCGTGACAACCATCGTTTAATTACTGCGTTACGAAACTTAGCAGAAATTGGCAACACAGTAATTGTGGTGGAACACGACAAAGACATCATGTTGGCTTCTGATTATATTTTAGATTTTGGACCACGCGCTGGCTTGCATGGTGGTGAAGTCATTGCGCAAGGTGAGCCAAAAGATTTCATCAAACAAAACACCACAACGGCTAAGTATTTGTGTAATAAACTATCGATTGAAATTCCTAAAATAAGAAGAAAAGGAAATGGCAATTTTATAAAATTGAAAGGCGCGTCTGGTCACAATTTACAACAAGTTAATTTAGAAATTCCTTTGGGTACTTTTACTTGTATTTCTGGTGTCTCAGGTAGCGGAAAATCAACATTGATTAACGATACATTATATCCAATTTTAAATCAGCATTTGTATCGTTCGCCATTCAATCCAATGCCTTACAAATCTGTGGAAGGACTTGATTTTATTGATAAAGTCATCGAAATAGATCAATCGCCAATAGGCAGAACACCACGCAGTAATCCAGCAACCTACATTGGTGTTTTTGATAAGATTCGTGATTTATTTGCCAACATTCCAGAAGCAAAAATTCGTGGTTATAAAGTAGGTCGTTTTTCATTTAATGTAATTGGTGGAAGATGCGAAGAATGTCAAGGTGGTGGAATGAAATTAATTGAAATGAATTTCTTACCAGACGTATATGTAGAATGTACAAAATGTTTAGGAAAAAGATACAACCGCGAAACACTCGAAATAAAATACAAAGGAAAAAGTATTTATGATGTATTGGAAATGTCGGTAGAAGATGCTGTGCATTTTTTTGAACATATTCCAACTGTTTATAACAAAATAAAAATGATGTATGATGTTGGTTTAGGTTATATAAAACTCGGACAAGCAGCTACAACGCTTAGTGGTGGCGAAGCGCAACGCGTAAAACTATCGGAAGAATTAGGTAAGCGCGATACCGGAAAAACGATTTATATTTTAGATGAACCAACAACTGGTTTGCATTTTGAAGACATCAGAGTTTTGTTAGATGTGCTGAAAAAACTGGTGGACAAAGGCAACACGATTGTGGTGATTGAACACAATTTAGATGTAATAAAAGTAGCAGATTATGTAGTTGATTTAGGACCAGAAGGTGGTCGTGGTGGTGGACAAATAGTTGCCACTGGAACACCAGAAGAAGTAGCCAAAAACAAAAAAAGCATCACTGGTGAGTTTCTGAAATTGGAGTTGAAGTAAACATAGATTTACAAAATTTTTGAGATTGATTACTTTAATTTAGTTTATTATCTTTAATTACACATGAAACTACTTTTCTCATATGCATTACTTTTTAGTTTTCAATTGTTGATGGCAAACGAACCACCAAAAGTTGAAGGCATTTGGACTTGCAGTAAAAAAGATTGTAAAGTAGAAATTTATAAAATTGGAAACACCTATGAAGCTAAATTGCTTTGGGCTCGAAAAGAATTAGACGAAAATGGGAAACCTAAATTAGATGTAAAAAATCCAGACAAATCGAAAAGAAATTTGCCAATTATTGGAAATAAAACGTTGTGGAATGCGAAGTATAATTCAGCAACACATTATTTTGAAAATGCTACAGCTTACAGAAATGGAAAATACTTTTGTGGTAAATTTAAATTAAATACAGATGGAACATTAACTATCATTGGTTACAATTGTTCCTTTAAATTTATTCAATTTTCAGAAACATGGTCTCGAATAAAATGATTGCTTAATTCTATTGCTTCACAAATTTCTGCACAGCAAATGATTTATCAGTTTCAATCGAAATTAAATAAGTTGCATTGCTGAATTGCTGAATTGGAATTTCTATTAAATCGTTTAGTTGCGTTGCAATTTCAGAACGGAAAACTTCTTTTCCATTTAAATCAAATATTTTTATGTTCTGAATTTTTTCACCAGTATATTTTGTGTTCAATTGTATCTGTATATAATCGCTAGCTGGATTTGGAAAAATACTCACTAAATCAGTCATCACTTTTAAATCATTCACACCAGAAATAATATTGTTGTTCTTAACAGTATGTCGAGCAACAATAAAATTATCTTCATCTACAATTTGTAACTGTACTGAATCATTGCCAAAAACTTCCATTTTGCCAAACGCATTTTTGATATTATTGTTTCCAATTCCTAAACCACCTTTGTTCCACAACCATTTATTCAAATCCAATCCAATAATTTTAAAAACGTTATTAAACTGATAGTACAATTCTGTAGAACTTACACTTAAACCACTTGCATTCATTTCTGGCAAACCAGCATTAGTACCATCATCAATTGCACAACCATGCGTGTCGCCACTAATCACAATTACATTTTTTATTGCGTTGTTTTTGATATAATTCAAGATTTTTGTTCGTTCATATGCATAAGCACCAAAATAGTCAGAAAAGCTATACGACAAACGAAAACCCGTTCCTGGATAACCAGCAATAGTAAATTGAGTACCTTGTAAGAGCAAAGGCAATTCTACTAATGGTTGAATATTTTTATTAAATGGTACACCTGAAATAATAAATTTCCAGGTTGCTGTTGAGTTTTTAAGTGCATTCAAAAACCAATCTAATTGCGGTTGATTTAACATCGTTTGAGAAGGACTGTTTCCATTAAACGTCCATAAATTTATAGCTGCATTGTATTTTAAATTATTCCAGCCACCTGTATTGCAACTGCGTACATCTATCATAAAAAATTCGCAATTGCCAACTTTAAAAGAATGATAATAACCATCGGTATCATTTTTCATCGGATAACCAGGAAAGAAATTTTTATATGCAGTTAAGCAATTGGTGCGCATTTGCTGCGAACGTGGATATAAATCAAAATAGTTTATCAGTTTTCCATTCTCATATCTTACTTGCAACGCACCACCTTTAAAATATTTAGAGTTGCCCCAAGTATCATCATCGTCAGGCATGTAGGCAATTGGCATTTTCTTCAACATATCTTTGCAAATAGGTTCTTCATTTCTGCGTCGCCAACCAAGTTTTACCGCGTTCCAATCTTCTGGATAATCCATGCCAACATAGCGTGGAATTTGATACGATGGATAAGTGAAATCACCAGTATGAATAAATAAAATTGGCTTGTACAACGGCATTACGTCAAACACTTTCATGTTGGGTGTTTCCTGGCAAGAACCAGTTACAAATGTCAAATGTTCTGTAGCGCCAACAACAGGAAACGTTTTGAAATGACCCGTTGTATTTTCTATATTTCCATTAATGCGATAACGAAAATAATAGTCTGTGAAAATTGCTAAGTTTTGTAATTCAACAATTTTCGATGTATCTAAATTTGCATCTGTTGCTGAATTAATTTGCTGAAATATAGAAAATGTAGAATCTGTAGAATATTCTAAACTAAAATTAACGGCTGATGATGTGCGAATATAAATTCGCGCACTATTTTCAGTAACACCACCTATCATGGGTCCGTGTGTGATATTTTGTGCAAAGATATTTTGTGTCAATAACAGCAAAAAAATCCATTTCCATTTTGATATTAGCATACGTTAATATACATAATCTTTTTAAAAACAGGAAAATAAGAATTTGTATTTTTAGTGAATTAACGCAGCAACGTAACTACACCTTTCAAATAAAATGGCTCGTTATTATATTTCACACCAGAAACCACATAAATATAACTATCGATTTGGCACTCAGCACCTTTGTAAGTGCCGTCCCAACCATTGGCTAAATTATCCGTTTCAAACACCAAAGCGCCCCAACGATCGAAGATTTTTAGGTTATACGTTTTAATGCTTTTGTTAATCATGTTCAAGTTGTCATTGATACCATCATTGTTTGGTGAAAATGCACTTGGAATAAATATATCGCAATTGGTAGAAACAATAATAGAATCTTTTTGCAAACAACCAGCTTTGTAAACCTCCACTTTTATTGGTGAAACGGTGCCATTAATGAAAATCGAATCTTTGTTTACATCACCTGTGCTCCAGAAAACAGAATCAAATGGCACTTTCAAACTTAATACTCTTTGCTCACCTGGACACATAATTATGCTATCTTCACCTAGTTTAATTTTTGGTAGTGGTTTCACTTCAAATCTATATTTTATTGAATCTGCACCACAACGATTGGTTGCAGTGAGTTTTAAAATTTGTGTACCAGCTACAAAATAAGAATAGGTTGCCGTGTTAGTTGTTTGTGGATTGATATTGTTCAAAGTCCAAACATATTGTGTGTTAGTTCCACCAAAAGACAAATTAGCATATTGAGCAGTTTTACCAAAACAAACATCCGTTGGAATGGGATTGATGGCTAATAAAACGGTATCATCCATGTTGATGGTTTTTCTCAACGTATCAAAACAACCTGCATTTGACTTAGCAACTAAGGTTACATTTTTTGTTCCGAAGACGGAATAAGAATGCGTTGGACTTTTAACAATATCGGTAGTGTTGTCACCAAAGTTCCATGTATAATTAGTAATACTTCCAAAGTTAATTGTTGATGTGTTATTAAAAATGATTGGTCTATTTAAACAAAGAAAATCATTTGTAAAATTCAAGTTCATACGTTGTGCAGCAACATTTGCAGTATCTATTGCCACACAACCATCAACATAAACAAATATTTTTAATGGATTGAAAGTACCATCGTTATTAATTGTAGAAGCAGTTGAACCAGTTGACCAACGAATAGAATCATATAAACTTGGATTTACAGTAAAGGTTGCTGATTGATTTTTACATAAAACAGTATCACGTCCAATGTAAACATTTGGTCGCGGACGAATCACAAATGATTTAGTAATAGAATCTGCGTAACATCTGTTTTTTACCACTAATTTTACTGGATAAATTCCGGTTCCTTGAAATGCATAATTTAAATCTTTGGTAGCATGTGTTGTGTTTTCTGCTGTCCAAGTATAAGTATTATTGACACCACCAGTTGTTAAGTTTTGGAAGGTGATTTGGTTACGCTGACACGTAATTAATTCTGTTGATTTGAAATTAACTTGCTGCACGGTATCCATCGGAAGAATTTTAGTGACCGTATCTTTACAGCCAATATCAGAAGTTGCAATTAACTGCACCGAATAATTAGCAAAAGGTGAAAAAGTATGCGTTGGATTTTGTGTATTTAAATCAGATTGTCCATCACCATATTTCCAATCATATTGAACCAATGTACCTGAATTTACAGTTGATGTATTAACAAACGTAATTGCTTTATTTAAACACAAATAATTATTTGAAAAGTTTGGTGTGATGGTTTGTTTCTTAATCAAAACTGTATCTTTTCCAACACAACCATTTTTATATACTGAAATATAAATTGGCGATTTTGTTCCATCAACAGCAATGTTTGACGTGTTTTCAGCCGTACTCCAACGCAATGAATCAAATGCACCAATAGCTGTAAGTTGCTTAGTAGATTTATTACAAACCGTTACATCAGTTCCTACATTTACTGTTGGATTTGGTTGAATAGTAATCGATGAAAATAAAGTGTCTTTACCACATCGGTTTGTTGAAATTAATAAAACTGAAAAAGTTCCTGACGATGGAAATGTTGCTGTTGCTGTGTTTCCATTAATTGGTGTACCATTATTGATTATCCATTGAAAAGCCGTTGGGTTTCCACCAGTGGATGTATTGGTAAAAGTTACTGGTACTTTTTCGCATAAATTTGCTGGTGCTATGGCATAGCTCAACCGCACGGTATCATCCATTTTTATTTTTTTGGTGATAGTATCTTTACAACCAAATGGTGATGTTACAATATGTTGAACATTAAACGAATCGAATTGGTTAAATACATGCGTAGGATTTTTTAAAGTATCTGTCTTTCCATCACCAAAATTCCAAAAATAATTACTAATGGTTCCTGTAGATGCATCCGTAAAAAGCGTACTTCGTTTATAACATAAATTGGCCGATGTAAAATTAGCGGTTGGCTTTGGATTCACCACAACTGGCTTGGTTACCTTTCCAACACAACCTTTTGCAGTTGTTGCTGTAAGTTGTACATTATATGTGCCTGGTGTAGTAAATAATTTTGTTGGATTTTTAACATAAGAAGTATCACCAGCAGACAAAACCCATTTCCAATTATTTACATCATTATAAGGTGATGTACTTGAATCGGTGAATTGAATTAATTGATTTTGACATCTTGGTACGTACGTAAAATTCGGAACCAAACCTGGATAATAAATTACTTTTATTCGGCTTGTGTCATTACAAGGTTTTCCTTTATTAACTATTAATGTAGCATAATAAATACCAGTATCAGGATAAGCAAACGTTGGATTTTTTAGTATCGATGTATCATCCGTTCTACTTGGTACACCAAAATCCCAAAAATAAGTAACGCCAGATTGATTTAATTCATTATCAAAACGCACCACAGCTCCTTGACAATTGCTGTATGTTGAATCATTAACTTTTATTGCAGAACTATTTGTATTATCTGTTATTACTAATGGTGCAGCGGATGGAATTGTACAATTCTCAACGTTAAATTGAAAATCACGAATACTTTTATTAATGACTACACCACCTCTAATTTCTTCGACACAAATTCCAACTACAAACAAACCAAGCGTTCTTGGAATTGCAGTTAACATTCCTGAAGTTGGATTAATGTATAAAATTGAATTTAATCCTAATGGCTTTTGCGATTCATAAAATCCACCATATATAACACTATCAAATGGTGGCGAAGTCGCCTGATAATAAGCACATCCAGGTTGACTTTGTTGACATACTGTTGGATTGTCTGAATCTAATCCTTGTAATGGTGCGCACAAACTATATCTTAATTGATCACCATTTACATCTGTTGCAGACATATCAAAGTCCAGTTTCGAATTGTTACATAAAAACAATGGTGGTTGATTAGTAAAAATTGGCGAAGAATTACAAGTAATATTTGGTGGAATTGTTATTTGATACGTACTACCTTGATTACTCAAAAGATTTAATACTGCATCATTTCGACAACAACGCTGATATACTAAAATATAACCTGATGTACTTGCTGGCAATGTTAGTATTTTAGTATATACTCCTTTTTGAATTCTTACATCTCTTGGTGGATTTGAAATACATGAATTGGTATTGGTTGGTAAAATTGTACTTGCTGGTGAATAAATTGGAAATGGATTTGGCTCACCATTGTTTAAATTTACTTTAGCAAATGTAGTTGCATTAAAAACTGTCACCATTGCAGGGTCATCCAATTGTGCTTGACCATAAAAATCATCTCTGAAAATGGTTAACGTAATCTCATATTGGTTTCCGCCTAAACATTTATATGACATTTCACCACCAACTA
>Ga0075152_10002502_pt1 | contig 13047 bp, 9 predicted proteins | sample JI61114C2DNA_FD_70964 | JGI IMG/M metagenome (GOLD analysis project Ga0075152, IMG submission 70964) | Wastewater effluent complex algal communities from Wisconsin, to seasonally profile nutrient transformation and Carbon sequestration -... | ecosystem: Engineered > WWTP > Effluent > Algae...
TTTCAATAGCGATATTTTAATTATTAATTTGAAATAAAAAACCTGAATACATGAGAACTATAGCTTTATTCGCAGTCTTTATTTCGATTACACTATGGGCAAATGCACAATCAAAAAAAGGGCAAGACTATAATCTTGTTGTAGGAACCTATACAAATAAGGAAAAAACGAATGGCATTCATGTTTATAGTTTTAATACCAAAACAGGTCAGTCAAGCTTTCGTTCTAAAACTCTCGGCATAAGAAATCCATCTTATCTGGCGGTCAGTAAAGACAGAAAGAATCTATATTCAGTTAGTGAAGTTGACAATGGAACAATACAGGCATTTTCCTTTAATACCCAAACCGGTAAACTTGGATTTTTGAATAGTGTGAGTTCAGGTGGTGATGGTCCTTGCTATGCATCTGTTAATAATTCAAAGGAACTGGTTTTTGCAGCCAATTATGATTCGGGTAGTATAGCTTCTATCCGTGTTGAAAAAGATGGTTCTCTAAATCCTGAAATACAGAAAATACAACATGAAGTTAATTCCGATTCTAAGGCAAAACCCCATGCTCATGCTGTAGTTTTAACACCTGAAGGGCGCTACTTACTTGCTGCAGATTTAGGTATTGATCAGGTGAAAACTTATGTAGTAAATCCGGCGTCATCTAAAGCATTAGTACCCGCTAAATTACCTTATGCAAGTGTAAGTAAAGGCGGAGGTCCAAGACACTTAACTTTCCATCCTAACGGGAAGTATGCCTATCTGATTTTAGAGATGGGAGCCTCGATTGTTGGATTTGATTATAAAGACGGCAAACTGGAAACCAAGCAGACAATAACGATGCTTTCCCCGGAATTTAAAGGTACAGTTGAAGCTGCCGATATCCATATTTCTCCCGATGGTAAATTTTTGTATGGTTCAAATCGGGCCGATGCTAATGAAATAGTCATTTATTCGATTGCCAAGAATGGCATTTTGAAATACGCAGGTCGCCAAACTACTGATATTCACACCCCCAGAAATTTTGCAATAGATCCCAGCGGTAATTTCCTCTTAGTTGGCAATAGCGCGACCAATGAAATTCTAGTTTTTAAAAGGGATAAGAAATCAGGCCGAATTACCCCTAGTGGAGAAAAAATACTGGTAGATAAACCTGTTTGCTTGAAATTTGTTTCAATGAATTGAGCAAATTATGATAACTGATAGCAAATCCCAGTATAATTTGGATTAGGTAGATTGGTCCCAAAAACGTTGATTATTGAATTAAAAAAAATACTTATAAAGCCCTTGTGCTCAAAGCAATGGAAAACCACTAAAATTACATCCCGACTGAAAATTTATTGGAATATTTATTAAATTGAAAATTCTTATTTATCCCTGATTAATAAGAATACCACCTTCGTTTTTCACGTTGAAATGAAGGTATAGAAATGAACAGATATTGTAATGAACAGAAAAAAATTTTTAGCGTCCGCTTCAGTCCTCGCTTTAGCTTCTCTTCCCGGAAGTTCTTTGCTTTCTAATACGCTCACAAAACCTGCAAAATCACTTCCCCTTATTGATACCCATCAGCATCTTGCCGACCTCGTTCGGTTTGGAAAAGGCTGGACATCCCCACCTGTTCCCGGCAATTATGATATGAAGGCCTATATGCATGCCGTTCGAAATGTCAACATGGTGAAAGCGGTATATATGGAAGTTGCAGTACCTGTCGCAAAACGTCATGAAGAGGCATTGTACGCAATTGAGATGTGCAAGGATAAATCCAATCCTACAGTAGCTGCTGTGATCAGTGCCAACCTGATGAGTCCTGATTTTGAAAACTATATGACACAATTTAAAGGCTCTGAGTACATTAAGGGCATCAGGTATGGATTCAGATCAGTTGCAGAGATGAAAGATCCTTTATTGATCAAAAACGTAGAAGTTCTAGGCAAGCTGAATATGAGTTTGGATTTCACCATTTCACCAGCCTGGTTACCCTCAGTTGCTGAACTAATTAAAACCTGTCCCGGCACCAGATTTCTTGTAAACCATTGCGGGAATGTTGATCCAAGAGCATTTCTGGATCCTGCCATAACAGATGGTAAAGCCAATCATGATGCGAATGAATGGATTGCTGCGATGAAAACCGTAGCAGAAAACAAAAATGTGGTTTGTAAAATTTCAGGCATTATCTCTGTTAGCTCAGGATATCCTAAATCTGCCGAAACTCTTGCCCCGGGCATAAACCATTGCCTTGATATTTTCGGACCAAAACGTGTGATGTTCGCCAGCGACTGGCCATGGTGTTTAAAAGGCAGCGAACTCGAAAACTGGGTGAATATTCTGAAAGAAATAGTCAAAAACAGACCATATAAAGAACAAAAGAGATTGTTCCATGATAATGCTGTTAAATTCTACAATATTTAAGATTCTCAAACAAGCCTTACGTTCTATGATATTCTTCTCATCCAAAAGGAAAAATACCTTATCATTAATTTTTTGCTGTTTAGCCGTCTCCCTTGCTCTCAATTCCTGCCAGGATAATCTGAGCAATAAAGAATGGGATGTTTATGCAGGTGGCAAAGAACGACAGGCTTATTCTCCTCTAAATCAAATTGATACAAATAATGTCGGGGAGCTTAAAGTGGCATGGGTTTACAATACCAAAGACTCTGATAAATCAAGTCAGATCCAAACCAACCCATTGATCATTGATGGTGTTCTTTATGGTACATCTCCTCAGTTGAAACTATTTGCTGCTGATGCCGCTACTGGCAAAGAAAAATGGATTTTCGATCCGGCACCCAGCATGCTCATTGATAATGCCGGAAAACAAAGTTATGGTTTGAATGTTTGTCGCGGAATTGCTGTACATAAAGGCAAAAACAATGAAAACCGGATCTTCTATACCGCCGGATCATCACTTTATTGTATAAATAGTGTAACTGGAAAACCCATTAGCAGCTTTGGAAAAGATGGCCGGATTTCATTACATGATAATCTTGAAATGAACAGGGATATCAGTGATCTGAGAGTAACTTCTACATCAGCCGGTATGATTTATAAGGATCTGATCATTATGGGGAGCAGCCTTTCTGAAGAAGAAGAATCAGCTCCCGGACATATCAGAGCCTATGATGTTTATACGGGCGAATTGAAATGGCTTTTCAGAACTATCCCGGCACCAGGTGAAAAGGGTTATGAAACCTGGGAAGATCCTGAAGCTTATAAATTTGTCGGTAGTGCCAATGCCTGGGGTGGATTCAGTCTGGATGAAAAAAGAGGAATATTATATGCTGCTACAGGTACTGCAAACGCAGATTACTACGGGGGCAAACGGAGGGGCGATAATCTTTTCGGGAACAGTATTTTAGCATTGAATGCTGAAACCGGAAAATATATCTGGCATTTTCAGGCCATTCACCATGATTTATGGGATTGGGATTTCCCAAATGCACCAACCTTGTTAACTGTAAAAAAAGATGGCAAATCGGTAGATGCACTCGTACAAACAAGTAAACAGGGCTATGTTTATCTCCTCGACAGGGTCACTGGCAAGCCAATCTATCCTATTGTTGAAACCCCTGTACCTGCACACTCTGATCTGGATGGCGAACAACCTTCTCCCACTCAGCCAATCCCAACAGTCATACCGGCATTTGCAAGACAAGGAATTTCAGAGGCAGATCTCAATAAAAATATTCCGGATTCTTCCTATCAGGAATTAGTCAAACGCTTCCGAACTTTTAAAAGCGGACCTATGTTTACACCTCCGAGTTTAGAAGGAACTTTGGTATTCCCCGGACTTACCGGAGGTGGCGAATGGGGCGGTCCATCTGTGGATCCCGAAACAGGGATTATGTATATCAATGCGAATGAATTGCCCTGGATAGTTACCATAGCAGATAACCGCATTGATAAGCCGGTTAAAAAAAGGCAAAGTAATCTCGAAGCTGGCACTTCCCTTTACACCAAAAATTGCAGCGGTTGCCACGGTGCCGATCTGAAGGGTTCAGGTAATTTTCCGGCTTTGGTAGATCTGAACAATAAGTACAAAACATTGGATTTTAAAAACCTGATCAGTTCAGGCAGAAGGATGATGCCAGCTTTCAAAAACCTTAATGATGCCGATAAAACTGCTATTGCATCTTACCTGCTAAAAAACGAATCTCTACAAATAGAGGAGTACATCGCTGAAAAGAAAAACAAACATCCATTCTATGAAGTTCCATACCGTCTGGGAGGAATTAAGCAATTTTTAACCCTCGAAGGATACCCGGCAGTAAGTCCGCCATGGGGTACGCTTCAGGCTATCGACCTCAACAACGGAAAAGTTGTCTGGAAAGAAACACTTGGCGATCATCCGGACATGAAAGCTAAAGGCATTCACTCAGGAACAGAGAACTGGGGAGGATCGGTCGTTACTGCAGGGGGATTGGTATTCATTGCAGCAACGAGCGATGAAATGTTCAGAGCCTACAATAAAAAGACCGGGAAACTGCTTTTTGAAACCAAACTTCCAGCTGGAGGATATGCAAGTCCCTCAATTTACAGTATCAAAGGAAAACAATACGTTGTGATTGCCTGTGGGGGTGGTAAAATGAGAACTAAATCAGCGGATGCCTATGTTGCTTTTTCATTGCCCGAAATTAAAAAATAAAGTATTTGAGAATTTCAGACCATTAAATTCTGCTTATGAACATGGAATTTATTCCCTGATGTATTTAATGATCAATGTATTATTTTCAATAGCCGTACGACATATTATCAAATTGTTTTTAATTTGATACCACAATTATTATTTATTGTATGGCAAAACTTTACAAATCCTTCAACATAAAACCAATTCTTCTGCTTTCCTTTTTTGCTATTCTGGTTTACACCGGATGTAAAGTTTATCCAGAAATGGGTAAAAAGGTTAATCTTGAGCGAACCTGGTCTGTTTACAAAGCCGATGCTGCAGGTACAGGCTATTCAGTTCTCGATGAAATAAATACTTCAAATGTTCAGAATCTAAAGATTGCCTGGACCCATAAGTTCAGCGACGCCCCTCCCGGATCGCGGGGCGGCAATAGTGAAAGCAACCCAATCATAATTGATGGTGTGATGTACACCTTATCTGCCCGTCACAGAGCCTATGCGCTCGATGCAAGTACAGGAGTGCAAATCTGGGCATTTGATCCATTTAATGGAGAAGCCGGAGGCGGTATTGGCAGAGGGCTTACTTATTGGGAAGATGGTATTGATAAAAGAATTCTATTTACCGCGGGTGATAAACTCTATGCATTAAACGCCCAGACCGGCTTACCAATCCCTTCATTTGGGAACAATGGCTGGGTAAGCATGAATGTTGGCATGCGTGGCGATCCCGCTAAAATATCGGTGATACCAACCAGTCCGGGAATTGTATTCCAAAACCTTCTCATTATTGGAAATGAGGTATCCGAATTATACGGTGCTGAACCCGGGCATGTCCGTGCCTATGATATCAAGTCGGGTAAATTGGAATGGACCTTTCATACCGTACCACAACCAGGAGAAATTGGATATGATACCTGGCCGAAAGAAGCATGGAAATATGTAGGTGGTGCCAATAACTGGGGAGGTATGAGTCTGGATGAGAAACGGGGAATGGTATTTTTTGCAACGGGATCACCAACTTATGATTATTATGGAAAGGACCGGATCGGCATGAATCTTTTCGGAAATTCTGTAGTTGCACTGGATGCGGCCACTGGTAAATACAAATGGCATTTTCAAACGATACATCATGATCTGTGGGACTATGATTTACCGGCCCCTCCTAACCTGATCACCGTAGTGCATAATGGCAAAATGATTGACGCAGTTGCTCAAACTTCGAAACTGGGCTATATTTATACGTTTAACCGCGATACCGGTGAACCCCTATTTCCAATCGAGGAACGGCCGGTTCCTGCATCTGATATTCCAGGCGAGCAGGCATGGCCAACACAGCCATTCCCAACGAAGCCGGCACCTTATTCCCGACAATTCGTTACCAAAGATGATATAAGCAATTATTCCAAGGGTTCACATGACAGCTTAATGATGCGATTCAATGCGTTCAGATATGAAGGCCCCTTTACTCCTCCTTCCCTTCAGGGGACTTTTATGCTCCCTGGAAGCCGTGGAGGCTCAAGCTGGGGAGGCGGGACAGTCGATCCCCACAAAGGAATAATTTATGTCAAGTCGAATGACTCTCCCGAAATTGCTACGATGAAAAAAGTAGTAGAAAATGAAACGGCCAATCTTTCTGTTTTTAACCAGGGTAAAGCTCTTTATTCAACCTATTGCATAAGCTGTCATATGGCAGATAAAAATGGTGATGAATCTGGAAACCCTTCTCTTTTAGCCATAGAAACCAGATTAAGCCGTGAAGATGCTTTGAACAAGATCAAGAGCGGAGGAGGCAAAATGCCATCTTTCGCCAGTGTAATTGCTGGAAAAGAGGAAGCAATTATTTCCTATCTTTTTGATAAAGAGTCTTCAACAGCTCGCCCTTCCAGAGAACAAAGTTTCTTAAAAGAAATTCAGGAGAATGAATTGGCTAATAAATCAGGTATCAGCACTCCAAAGGAGGATAAATACCTGAATTTAACTGCTTATGGTCAATTTCTCGACAATCAACGCCGCCCTGGTATCAAACCACCTTGGGGACAACTACATGCCATCAATTTGAATACCGGTGAATTTGAATGGTCAGTTACACTGGGAAATCAGCCTGAAGGTCAGCTACCCGGAGCACCAGAAACCGGAGCAAGCGGTTCGGCTGGTCCATTATTAACTAAGGGCGGCATACTCTTTATTGGCAGCACTCGCGACAGAAAGTTCAGGGCCTTTAATCAAAAAACAGGTGAAAAAATTTGGGAAACTACTTTGCCTGGAATTGCAAATGCAAATCCTTCAACTTACTGGAGCAAGGGAAAACAATATGTGGCGATTTCTGTAGGTGGAGATACTGAAAACCCTGCCGGGTATATGGTAACATTTGCATTGCCAGCCAAATAAACAATAAAATTATAATAAGGATTTGCTCATTTTATGATTTGAGATCAGAAGAAAATAAATAATGAATAAACAGACATTCTCCGGCAAAATACTCTTAACCATTCTCTTACTTTCTGCAGCAATTTTAAATGCCCAGAATACAAGAACTCCTAAAGCCCTTGTACCTCCGCTAGCCTTAAGACCCGATATTAAAGTTGAGCATGTGATGGCGGTAGCACCTAAAAGTGTACGCATCTTATACGACGAATCGACCAAGACTATGTACTTTACCTGTTATGACGGGGAAGTTTACAGGATAAAAAATATACAGGATAAAAACCCTGTCGCAGAAAAAATCCTATCTGTTGAAGACCATGGCATTCCACGCCTGCAGGGTGCAGCAATTTATAAAAACACCCTTTTCCTCACTGGTAATACCAAGGTGAATAATGGCCTTGGCAATAAAGGCCGGATGGTTCGTTATGATCTTAAACCGAATGAAAAACCAGTAATGTCTGTAGTGTTCAATACGGTTGAATACGGCACCAATCGTACGGTATTCGATCATGGCTGGAATGCATTGGAGATTAGTCCCGATGGGAATTATATCTTTGTGAACAGTGGTGCACGAACTGACCATGGCGAAGTACAGGATAACAATGGTGCATGGCCTAATGCCCGTAATGGGGCTTTAACTTCAAAGGTTTTCAGATTCCCAATTGATTCAAAAGACCTTCTGCTTCCGGATGATGAAACAAAGCTAAAAGCAGATGGTTACATTTTTGCAGACGGTATCCGCAATGCTTATGATCTTGCTTTTGATGGTTCGGGAAACCTATTTGGTGTATCAAATTCATCGGATTATGATCATAATGAAGATATGTTCTGGATCAGACAGGGATTACATTATGGATTTCCATGGGTAGTTGGAGGAATTGAAAACCCACAGCAATACCCCGACTGGCAGCCAAATCCGGATACCGATCCATTCATTCCCAGAAGCGCACATGCCTGGGCAGTACGATACTTCCGGAATGATCCTGATTTTCCAAAAATTCCGGCAGGAGTTAAATTCTCTCCCGGAATACAAAACTTAGGCCCAGATGCAAACGAATACAGAGGTCATTCCGGAAAAATACTGGATGGCGACCTAACAGGAGTAACTGTAAGCACCTTTACCCCACACAGTTCACCTTTAGCGTTATTTTTTGACAGAAAGAAGGATTTGTCAAAAGATCTGAGAGGAGATGGTTTCACTATACGCTACTCACTTGGGGCCCGCTCAGCGCTGATGAAACCGTTTACCGACCAGGGTGCTGATTTACTGCACCTGGATCTGTCGTATGATAAAGCCACAGATAATTATTTTGTAAAAACTAAGCGCATAGTTGAGGGTTTTAATGGTGCCACCGATGCAGTGATGATAAAAAATAATGTATTTGTGATAGAATATGGGGCTGCAGGTGGTAATATCTGGAAGATAAGTCTGCCTAAATAAGTCTGAGGATTCTAATATCAGTTTTAACATCATTATACGATTACCCGATTAAAAAAAAATGAACAGGATACCGCAGATAATATTCATCTTCTTAAGCATCCTTGCTTTCTCAAGCCAGGCACAGAACTACAGTATCCTGATAAAAGGTGGTCTTGTAATTGATCCAAAAAACAATATCAATGAGCTTATGGATATTGCCATAAATGGCGATAAGATAGTCCTTGTTGCAAAGAATATAGACCCAAAAACAGCAAAGCAGGTGGTTAATGCCAGCGGTCTGTACGTCACTCCCGGACTTGTTGATATACATTCCCATAATTTTCACAATATGAGACCTGGCGATCCGGTTGCAGACGGCTTCACTTTCCGCAGTGGTATAACAACTACAGTTGATGCCGGGAGTTCGGGCTGGAAGTCATTTGAGAGGTTCAAAGAAGAAGTAATAGATCAGTCAGAAACCCGCGTTTTGGCCTGGCTCAATATCGTTGGCGAAGGCTATAGAGGAGGTGCTTATGAGCAAAACCTGGCTGATATGGATGCAAAATTAACTTCGATTGTGGCCAGAAGATACAGGAATCATATTATAGGAATTAAAACTTCACATTATAATGGGCCTGAATGGATTCCTGTTGACCGGGCTGTTGAAGCAGGTAAACTTGCTGGTGACATTCCGGTAATGGTAGATTTTGGAGGAACTACACCAGCACATTCAATTGAAGAACTATTTTTCAAACATCTCCGCCCGGGTGATATTTTCACGCATTGCTTTGCCGAACTTGGTAATTCAAGAGAATCAATTGTTGATCCGAAAACAAAAAAAGTAAAACCTTTTGTTTTTGAAGCTCAAAAAAGGGGAATTGTATTTGATGTGGGTTTTGGCGGGATCAGCTTTGCCTACTCGCAGGCTATTCCGGCTTTAGAGCAGGGATTCTATCCAAATTCCATCAGCACAGATATGAATAAGGGGGCTATTAATGGAGCTATGAAAGATCTGCAGACTGTGATGTCGAGATTCCTGGCGATGGGAATGAGTCTCCAGGAGGTGATACTCGCTTCTACGTTTAATCCCACAAAGGAAATTAAAAGAGAAGATTTGGGCACCCTTTCTGTTGGTTCGGTGGCTGATGTGGCAATTTTCAACATGCGTGAAGGAAAATTCGGCTTCTTTGATTACACGGGATATAAAATGAATGCCGGTAAAAAACTTGAATGTGAATTAACGATCAGGGCAGGTAAAATTGTTTATAATCTGAATGGAATTTCTGACCCTGTAATAATTAGCGGAGGCCGTCAGAATCATTAATTCAACCCTGAATCATGGTATGAAAATTCATTCTGCTGTGTTTGCTTTGGCAAAATGATTTTTCGGTTCAGGCTATTTAACAATCTTAACAATTAACTGGGACGTGAAAGAACTATTATATCCATAAAGCATAATATGATACACCCCAGATGAAGGATTTGAAAATGTACAAACTTCATCAGCCCTGTTAGACTCAACACTGGCACAATCGGCTGTCCATGAATACGTTGGAATAAGAGCTACTGTTGGGTCACTACCCTTCCTGACAAACATATCTGCAACATTGAAATAATAAGTACCAGCCACTTCTGTAGTTCTTATTTCCATTTGTTTCACACCCGTCGGAACCGTAATCTTAAATATTTTTTTATCTCCCCTTTCGCCACTTACTTTCTGATCAAGCAAAACCTGAGCTGTATTTCCGATGCCACCACCCGTACCGCCACTACCGGTATTTTTAACACCCTTATTTATTGTATAGGAAGAAGAACCATCAGGGGTAATTTTAAGCTTAGAGTCAATAATTTCTGCATTACCCCAAACTAATGATCCAAATCCATTATTAGTACGAACATAGCCCCTCCATTTATTATTACCTGTTTGAGCCATTCCTATTGTAAATGAGTCCCCGACATTTATTCCAACTTTATTAGTTCCAGCAGTAACAAAGCTCGCCCGCTCTCCGTTAAGTTCAACTTGCCAGCCCTCACCCAGATCAAAAACTCCCGCCCAATAACCTTCCCACACTTCTTCAATTGTATCTGAAATCTTTTTACATCCTGATAAACTTGACATTAAAAAAATGGCCAGCATGGAAGATGCCAGCACTTTAAATAGGATCGATTTGCTTTTCATAGTAGTATTTTACTCAAAAGTATTGAGGGCTTTACTAAAGTGAAATACTCAGATATTGGTATATTGAAAATTCTATTCGCAGTTCAAAATAAATTGTTTTAGTCAATCAGCAGAAGTTAGCAAAAGCAGTTTTCAAGGGAAATTTTGAAATAAAATACTTAGCTAATGTAGATTTGAAATAGACCCTGATCAGGTCAGAATCAGGAGAAATCTGTCCGTTCCCAACCGGATCAAATCCATAAGGGTACAGATAAGTCAAAAAGAAGGGTTTCATGAACTTAGCTGCTGTGCAAAATTCAATAACAGGTGATTGATTAAAATGCTCAAAACAAGCACAGACATTTCATTAAAAAAATAACCTGATTTTTTAACTGATGGAGTTAAACGCCAGTAATGTATGTAGTATAAACAGAAAATGCCTGATGGATAACCTTAAATGTCGCAAAGCATAGGTTAACTGATTCTCTACAGTACGTTTCGATATATCAAGTCTTGCAGCTATTTCGTCATTAGTTAACTGGTCCATACGGCTCAGTGTAAATATTTCTCTGCATCGGCTTGGCAATTCTTCGAGCTCTTCTTCTACTTTTCTTTCCAATTCACGATATCGGATATTACTCTCCCCCTCATTTACAGCTACAAGATTACCAAAGTCCAAGTCTTCTCTATACTCAATGGATTTTCTTTTCACATTTTTTAAATGCCTGTAAACCTGATACCGGGCAGAAGCCGTTATGTAGCCTTTGAAATATTCAATCTCTAGCTTATCTCTCTTTAACCATAAATTCAGGAAAATATCATGAACAATTTCAGAACAGACCTCCGTGTCCGGATAGATTGAAAAAACAGTGGTGAATAGCTTCTCCCAATACCTTTCAAACAAAACATTAAAAGAGTCAAGGTCTCCCGCCTTCATCAAATTGAGCAGAATCTCATCAGAAGGTGCTTTTTCAGACATGTAGGTTTGCTTTTGGCTGGTTTTGAAGGTTAAATTTACCAAATCTAATAACATAAAGAAAAATATCAGGGATAATTAAGCCCTGATTCAAATTCGTTACACTTCCTGAAACATTCTATATGCTTAACTAAGCTATTTGATTCTTAAGCTAAAAACTGGCCAAATCGCTGTTTTTAGGAGATCGCTTATGCAAAAGCAAAAAAAAGCATTTTTCTATGTGTGTTGAACTCAAAAATTGACTCTATAGATCAAAGCTACAGAATGACCAGAGAAGAATATAACGCACTTTACGAAAAATACCTCTCTGGGAATTGTACCAGCAAGGAAAGGGAAGCAATTGAAAACTATCAGGACAGTATTGATCTTGACAGGCATCATTGGATTAAAGATCAAATGGGTGAGCAGGAACTCGTTAAAGAAACTATCCATTCTGAACTTTTAAACAGTATAGCAAGACAGAAACGCAGGCAAATGATTAGAACATGGTATGCTGCAGCAGCGGTAATACTTCTAATCCTGTCATCAGGATTGTATTTCAACAACCTGAAAAAAAAGACTATTGTAATTGCAAAAACAGAATCTCCACGCTTCAAGAATGATGTATTGCCTGGGGATAACAGGGCTGTGCTTACCCTTGACGACGGTTCACAAATCAATCTTGATGATGCCCAAAACGGCGTTCTTGCGAGTGAAGACAATACAGATATCCGGAAAACCGGATCCGGAAAACTAGAATACTCCGCAGGTGAAAAACTAATTCAAACTGTTAAATATAATACCTTAAGTACTCCAATGGGCGGGCAGTACCAGCTATCATTACCAGATGGAAGCAAGGTATGGCTTAACTCCGGCTCAAGCATTCGTTTCCCAACTGCTTTCATTGGAAAAGAAAGAGTTATAGAACTAAAGGGTGAAGCATATTTTGACATTACAGAGAACAAGAAAATGCCATTTATTGTTCGCACGAACAACTCGATGGATATTAAGGTTCTGGGCACACAGTTTAATGTAATGGCCTATGATGACGAGAAAAGCATTAATACTACGCTGTTAGAGGGTTCTGTGCAGATATTAAAAGAATCAGGTACCGCATTCCTGGAGCCCGGGCAAGCAGCTATACTCAATAAAGGTACAGGGAAGATCAAAGTAGCGGAAGCAGATATTGACGACGCAGTGGCCTGGAAGAACGGATACTTCATTTTCTCAAATGAGAACATTGAAAGCATTATGCGTAAAGTTTCCAGATGGTACAATATAGAGGTAGACTATCAGGGCAATTTGAGCAATAAGGATTTCGTAGGAACAATCTCACGTGATAAAAATATCTCAGAATTATTAAAAATGCTGGAATTAACAGGTGCAATCCACTTTAAAGTAGATGGAAGGAGGGTAACTGTTATGCCTTGACCAATACCCTTGATTAGCGGCATAAAAAACCGGAAGCGCTGCGAAC
>Ga0075152_10002503_pt1 | contig 13042 bp, 16 predicted proteins | sample JI61114C2DNA_FD_70964 | JGI IMG/M metagenome (GOLD analysis project Ga0075152, IMG submission 70964) | Wastewater effluent complex algal communities from Wisconsin, to seasonally profile nutrient transformation and Carbon sequestration -... | ecosystem: Engineered > WWTP > Effluent > Algae...
TACCGGCGCTGGTCGTTACTGAACTGAGGTTGGAGTTCCATACTGATGCAATTGCTGACCAGCTTGTCATGGCGTTGTGCGACCATTCGTAGCATGCACTTATGGCCGATGGTGAGCTGGATTGTGCGCTGGTGAGGGTCCATGAATCGACTCACGGTGCCGCTTTTATCACTCGTCGGGAATGTACCATCTTCAGTGTACAGTAAATGTGCACCCTATTCGAGTTATATGTTCAGGATGATCTGGCCCAGGCTGCGAACCACTTCGGTATTCTATGTCGATCTCAAGCATACCATGCTGTCGTCGTTTGGATCACGATTAACAACTTAGACTTTGGGATCAGCTGTCTTACGATTGCTGGCACGAGTCTGAACAGCCAACCACGAGTTGTCGTAAATGGAGCTGTCAAGAGGAAGCGGTTGCACCTGCATAGAATACTTCACGAGTTAGGGCAGGCTAAACTTTGTCTGGAGACTGATCTTCATAGGCGGTGGGGTACTTGAGATGCTTTTCTGCCTCGGTTGCCTATCGAACCAATCGATTAACTTCTCTGAGCGAGGAAGCAAGCTCACTGCGTACTTCAAGTGTTGGCTTCGAGGCTTTGTAGTGCTGGGTGACTGCACTAATTATGCGCTAGTCAGACATTTTAAACAATGGCAGCAAGTATAGACACGGAAGGGACAATCACCGCCGTTCCCTCAACTTCCGGTTGAGAAATTCCAAAAGGTTGTCATCTGCTTGACGCTCGTCGGGAGTGAGACTACGATCGGTTCGATACTGTATTTATTGGGTTCGTTTAAAAGAATCTTCTCGAATTGCCTTGCCAGAAGATTTCTTACTGCGGCTGTTATGCGAATGCCTCTGCTGCTTGTCTTTGCTATCGAAGGTATGGTTGCACTTGGGCTTCGTGCAGTACAGGTGTTAAAACACTGTAAGGTTCAGGTTGCTGCGGATCTTGGCGAGCTAGTGTGATTTCTTTGATAGAGTCGGACGGAATGGGTGGTCTTCATTGTGGTAGTCGATAGTTTGACGACTACTTGGCATCGTTTGCCTCGTTCTCTGAAGAATGACTTGACTCGAACTTTAGGATAACTTTTTCATGATGCTCTCATTAATGGGCTGCAGGTCATAGTTCGCTTGTTTGGGCTGGTATCGTTTGGATGGTTCAGTTTCGCACAGTAGGTAATCCACAGCGATATTTGGTTTAGACTTGCTGTTTTGTGGTTTATGACTGGAACGTCCCCCTCCCATGGTCCTTCGCAAATCTGCACTGCAATCTAAGGCCGAGTCCTTCAGGTTCATGTCGAACACCTTCAACACTGGTTCGGCTGCCTCCCCGCTTGTTATTGAACAGAGCAATCGGCTGCTCTTAGCTTTGCCGTTCATATTAAAATTAATTTTAGTGCGAGAGTATTATTGGCTGTTCGTGGTCATTTGAACATCATTCCATCGAGCCGCCAGAAAAACTCGCTGGCGGTGGTTACAGCTTTGCCACCATCCTCTCTACTGTCTCCTTCGATGCCAAGATAGAGGTCTGGGGCATGAACTGAGCGAATCACGTAGATATCCTTACCACGATTTTAGAGGGCCCATAACTGGTTGCTAGAGCCGGTTGGATCCCACTGGATAATCTTCGCACCTGGCTTCTTCGATTCTTGGTTGATGTCGAGGTTTAGTCCACTCTTGAAACTTCTGATTTGGTATGCGTTACCAGTCTTTATGAAGGTCCAGCGTTGATTGAAGCGACCGTTCCTCTTCCATTGGATTAACCTCACCCCTCCCTCCATACTGGCTTCCGGCACGTCAAGGACCTTCAAAGCCAAGGGGTTTTCGATAAATGTCGTCTTGTTCAGGATATTATTATTGTTGTCCACAGGCTCGAACCTAAAGAGGAATGTGGGGTCATTCATATCGAATTCTCGGCAGCGAAGGATGCCTTCAAGCTTGGTCGCTCTATACGTTCCGACAAGCTTGATCCAGTAGTACTGGTAGTACTCTTGAATGGGAGACCGTTCTATGTGGATCAGTTGTGATGCGCTCCACTTAGGCTTCGCCATCCGAAACTCTCCCTTCTGTTCGTCGAAGCAGAAGTCAGAAAGGGCATTCACAATCTCGAACGCAGTATCTTTGGTGCGATTAACAAACCACAGCTGACTAAGATCTTGAGGGTTTGGTGCTGCTCCGGTAATGCGAGAGTCCTTGTGAGATTGGGTGTTTTCGATACGTAAGGACAGTTCACTGGCCTTGCAGATGATCAGATAAAGTGTTCCGTTTGGAAACTCTTCCTCAGTCGGTAACTTCGGCTACATCGATTTTTAGATTATAGCGAACGGACAATCACTCGCGAGCTGGAGTTCCGCCATGAGAAATATGGGTTGCTCGGCTATGAGCGAGATATTCCTTGATCCCCGGAGGTGGACGGAACTGGGGTGGGATGGTCGATTTACAAACAGGACAATAGAAACCTCCGCATCCTGTGCAGGTGTAGTTATAGCGCCCATCTGGTTCTACAGCAATTTCAGGTTCCACATCGCTTGCATCGCCACACTTAAGCCACGAGCATGAAGAAGGGCCTCTGGGGTTCGAAGTTGGTGGGAGCACTAACCTTGAGTCGACCATTTTATTTGGCTTGAAGGGTTTGCCCGGGCCTCTGGTGTTGATGTGTATGGGTTAATTGTTTGCTTCCAGTCGTTGGTTGTCTTCGATCACGAAAGTTTTTTTGGACGGTTCTTCTTTGTGCGGTTTCGATCCTCCGTCTTTTTCCTTCGAAATTGTACTGTCCGGCTCTTTCACAACTGTAGCCTCCCAATGTGGGCCTTTTATCGGCGATTTCAGGTTGTTTTCCTTGGGACGATCAATATGGTTGTCGACTGCAACATGATTCTGGTTGCTGTAGATGTTTATATTTTTGGCGCTGATGTCCACTCTGGTGCGGCTTATGCTGACTTTTTCGTAGTAATCCTCTGGAAGCCGTATCACCTCATTGACGAATCTAGGCGCATCCAGTTCTGAACTCAGATCGCTCGTGGATGGTCGTGATTCAGAATTTGTTCCGACTTGCCGCGAACCAGGGAAGCCAATCGGTTATTGTATGCTAACTGATCGGTCTTGGTTTATCAAGCTTGATGGTTGGGGTTTCGGGATAGCTCGACGCAGTCTATCCGGTTCAGGCAGTTCAGAAGGAGCCATCGTTTGTACATCAATAGGATTGAACCGGTTTCTGCTTACGGTAGAGGCAGTATCGGAGAGTTAGTCGAGTTTATTCTAGTCGGAGGAGGGTGGTCTAACATTACTGTGCGGGAGTGCACCAGCGTCGAGCCCTCCACTTGGTACCCTGCTTTGCTGATAATTGAATCCCCGCTCGGCTTAATGAATTCTGAGATGGAGGTGGATTTCATCGAGGGGGTAGTACTTGTTACAGTTCATGCACCTGACCATGTTCATGGCGATAAGGTTGCGGGGGTCCTGTAGTCCCGTCTTGTCGTTGTGGGAGAAGTTCTGAACTCCGTTAGCTCTTATTGCTTACATCGGAAAATAAATATTATACGATTCGAGATGTTCAGGCAACGGTAAAGCAATATTCTCTGCTGAGAAGCTCGGTACTCAAGGCTTTCGACGGAAGGAATTGCTCCTAATGCATTTGGTACAAAGTCAGTCATTCTACTCCACCGAACCTCTCCGATACGCCTATAAGAGGTTGCAGGCTGCTTCCGCGATTGGCTTACTGTCGCTTCCGGTCAAGGCTTCGACCATCGCAGCTGTATTCGATTCTTGCAAGATCTGTGTGACCAGAATATGGCTATCCCCTTCGAGCTGCTCGAGCAGCTGGAAGGTTCGGGTTGCGAGTTCGGAATCAACCCAAGTTGGCTAATAACAGTCTCGGATGATATCCTGTATTAAATTCTTTTCGAAGCTCTTTCCTTGAAGCTTGCTCGCACGAAGGTCTGCTGTGATGTTGGTTAGTAAGTTAATAAAGAAGTATCCCAGGCACCTCCTTACTTTGGGGTTAGTGACTGACTAATAGGCCCCCTGCACCATAGCTTCCAGCGAATATCTGAGTATCAGCTCGCTTCCTTCTTTGTAGGCAGTAATGTTGGCGAGTGTCCTGCATACGCTTTCCCGAAGTTTTTCGTTTGTCTTATTGAGCTGGTGAGCTAAGTTCATGAGCAAGGTGTTGTTCATGCTGAATAGCTTCAGCACTGCAGACTCACTGATCATCAGCCACGATATCAATTCACAGGCCAGGACCAGTACATTCAGGTTATTGCTGTTGTTAAGCAGCCAATTCAGCCACTCCCCAATATAGCTGCAATTTATGATGTTGTTGGCGTGGGTTGAACCGCCCTTGGATATGAACTTGAGACTCCGAACCAGGCTTATTAGCAACTGTTCAGTAGCGTAGTTGCAGTGGTTCATATCCATGCCCAAGCTGCGGTTTATTGCGTTGGTAAAGCGGAACAGCATCGGCTGGGTTACATCTCCAGACTCGAGGAAGTTCTCAATGATAGCAATGTCGTTACTGCTGAGTACCAATCTTTCATCTACGATTCCCATGAACAGCTCAACTACGAGATTCTTGAGGTTATTGGTATTTCTTTCCCCGGCTCCCCAATCTTTACAGAGGGAGAGGTTGAGGTACAGCGGGAAAAACGGCTTCATGCGTAAGAATAGGCTGAGAGTGGGCAAGGAGGGAATTAGTTGCTGGTCGGGAAGCGCCGTAAAGCAAAACACTGTCCTGACGATGATGTTGACAGCCTGCTCCTCGAGATGCTGCTAAGGTTGCTTTTGTGAAGGATTCTTTAACAGTCTGCTGGCAAGCTTCAGCAGCAGTTCTAGTGTTTGGTTGTCTGTGAACCGGTTGGACTCGAGTTCCTTGAGTAGCTCGACCAGCTCTTCCGCAGTACTACAAATAGAAAGCTGCTCGCAGAGTTGCTGCTCCTTCTCCTGGCTGTGATGTTTGAATGCTTCCAACACCGTATTATTCTGCTGGTAGGGTTCACCTGCTTCGATTATCCTTGCTCGCTTCTGTCGCAGCATTGTATTCTTGGATTCACGGCGAAGCTGTACCCTGAAGCTCTCCCGCTTGTCGTACATCCGTTCCTGCAATTCGTTCATTCTGATATTTACTATAGCGCGGGACCGTTTTATCAAACATATATTCTAGACAGTCATACAAGGGAGACTCTTCCGACGCGCAGTCCGTGTGAGAAGTGCTTATTGACTATTTCCTCGAGGATGATTGTCTTGTGCTCCTCCAGCTTCTCCACTTTCTTGTGAATCGGTGACTTTACTGTTGTTGTCTTCTTCTTCTCTTTGCGGCGGTTCCTGGATAAGACATGATCCGGCTCGTCAAGCCGCAGAAAGTCTCCGTTGCGAATCTTATCCTCGACTTCGCGCCACTCAAGGACTGTCAAAGCATAGTCCATTGGTATGTCAGCGTGATCGTCAAGCGACTCTTTTTGTGCCTCTAGGTCTTCTCGAATAAGCTCTTCAGTCACTATCCGGCTCTGTAAAGAACATTATATGAGATATTTCTATTCCTCATCGATGTCGTCCTTAACTTCCATGTAACTACGAACCTGGGCAGCAATCAGCCTGTCCAGTTCATTTTGGCGTGGTGCAGAGGGGACCTTAATGAGTTCTTTTAGGCTATTCTGCTATTCCCGTACCTCCTGCTCTTTAGAACCCTTACCGTTCTTCTAAGGCTACTCCTCCCCTGGATGGAAGCTTGCATTCTGATACTACTTCTTGAGCTTTTCCTCAATGGGTCTGACACGATTCAGCTTCGGGTTCATCTATCGCCAAACTCGCTTCTCCAGCCTCAGCTTGGGAGTGACGCAGAACTGCAGCAGTTCTTTCGATTCCTTTGCATTGAGCAGGTGATCGATTACATCGATGTCAAACTTCATTAGCAGGTCCTGCCGGCCGAACTACTGAGTCTCGAGCCTGTTGAGTCTTCTTAAATTCAGCTTTTCAGGATCGTTGAGCTTCCTTAACATAGGGAGCAGATTCGCATCCTGAAAATGGTCGTTTGCTGCTTTCAGCCAAGGCTAATACTCAAATTTTCGCATATCGGGATGTGGGAAGAACGTGATCGGCGGTTTGAGTTTCCACAGAGGTGGTCCTTCTGGGTTGAACTCCATGAGGAACGTATCGATTTCGAGCTGCCTATCGTAGTCCTTGGTGTTGTTATTCCAGTGCCGCTGGATTGATGTAAAGATCTCAAACCGTTTGACTTCAGTCTTGTTGACTTTTTGTTTGTGAGCTTGCGAACTACCGTACTGGATCGATATGAGATCGCCCATCTCTTCGAACAGTGCACTGTACTCTTTGAACGACCTTCGAATATGTTCGTGAGGTACCTGAGATCGCTTTTGACTTGTTTATAGCTGATGTTTTCTCGAAGCAGCTTAGCAATTTGAATCTCAAGGGCGAGTTCACCAACCAGCTGCTGGAACGAGTTGGTTCGATCGAGACAATCCACACAGTTGCCACGGATGACGCCATTCTGCAACTCAACGTACTGCGAATAACTTGGTTATTGGAAGACGTACTCAGTGCGGGAACTGTTGATGCACACGAATAGTCCAGTCTTCATGATGCAGAAGTAGGCCAAGATATGAATCTTATCGACAAGCCCTTGCTTGTCCTGCTTGATATTGGCCTTGAAGTCGAGATGGATGTAGTGGATTGAATCCTATGGTGTTAGGTCATACTTGTTGATGAAGTCGACGGCCGCAGCATAGTGCTAGCAGAGGATGCTTTCTCTCGGAGTATTCTCAATTGCCTTCATCAAGTTCACACAATAAATCTTCTTGCCGTAGCGAGCTCTGAGATCGGAAAAGTGTTTGCGTGTACTAACAAACAGCGGATCTGAGTTGACCACTACAGTTAACAACAGTCTTACTTTCGATGGCTGGCTTGGCGACAAGCAGGCTGGGTTGCTGCATCCAATATACCGGCGCTGAGCCTCTGACCTGAATGAAGGACGAACAAATAGGTTTGGTATCCTGCGAGCTGGTCTAGTTTACCACAATCTGCTCGGTTTCCACGAAGTTAGCAACAAAGCCGTATTCGTTCATTCCTCTTTTGATGTAGCGGGTGCCTGCGTGGTGTCTGCTTCTGCGACTGACGATGATCACATTAAACCGTGTTCCCTTGGACTTAATGTTGATTTGCCGACAGTAGCCATGTATCACTGGCAGCAACCACTTCTTGCGATCCACGAACTGGCTGAACTCTTTCAGCATGTTGTAGTTCCACTGAAACAGCTCACAGTACCCGTGAATACTTTTATTCGGACTGTAAAAGCTCTGTTGCTGGGCATGTGGCTGGCTATGCTGCCTGTCAGACTATAGCAATTCCAGTGAGTTTCTCGTCATGTTCTTTGAGAGGGAGCTGGTCAGATCGTAAGTGTAGGAGAAATAGCAGTTCTCTAGTTTGTAGTCGCGAAGCTTCTAAAGATATTCGATCTCACTGTCGCGGTCTGCGTTGTTGGTAGGGTCGAACAGTGGGAGTATGCCGACTTTCTTTATTAAGTGAATCTTGTGCCCTGCGATATCGCCGATAAGTACTGCCAATCCTCGCAATAGTCTCACGCTCCTCGATGTACATCAGATAGTAACCCTGCAGGTACTTGGGAAAACCAAGGATACCGTGTACGTTGAGGATCTCGCACTCGGACAATTTTCGAACGTTGCGAGCAATCTCTAATTCAACCTCCTCGAGCTTTAGCGATCCATGAATCTCAGTGAGGAGCTCATTCAGCTTCCAGTCAGCCTCACCATCCCTGGCGCGTTTGATGATGAAGAGGCTGTAGTCAGTTTATGTGCTGTTGCATCCCACCAGCAACACTTTCTACGCTAGCGGCAGAAAGTACACCCGAGCGCTCCTTGATTATCTGCACGCTTTTGAAGCCGATCCGCGAATCGTCGAGGGGGTATTACAAATTCATTAAATTCTAACTGGGCCCTTCTGTTGCCAATAATATTTACATGGGAAATTCGTTGGCTGCAAGAACCGTTGTGCCGGATAACTGGGAGCAGGTTACGACTTCTACCTACCGTAACCTCAAAACTGGTGAAGAGGTTGTAGTGGGCTCAATGGTCCTACCTGACGGTACCTCTATCGATGAGTACTGTGAGTGGTATCAGTGTCGGCTCAGTCCCTCCACCCGTTATGTAAGAGTAATCTACTATTCGCCAAAGGCTGCATTATGTTGTGCCTCCAAGAAAGAAATACTCGTGTTGACCGAAAAAGTGCATCGTCTGGACGAGCTAAAGTTGTCGGTGGAATAGCTTAATTTCTTGTTTCAGGAAGCCTTGCTAGGGTTCAGGCAGCTGGTGCACACCTTCGGATCGTTTCTGATTGATCGTGGAATGATCTGTGTCAACGAGCAGGGTCAAGTCAAGGTTTGGATTAAGGACAACTTTGCGCAAAATCACTTTTCTGAGGACGAAGACGAATCTATGACCTAAGAAATCGTGCTGAACAGCCTCATTGAGGTTGTTGATGGGAAAGGCGAAAACGGTAGAAGGTTGGATACTGCCTACCGAGAGTTCTCGAAGGTTCGAACTTTTGAAACTGCGCTTGCTTTTATTCAGCGACTTCAGGCTCGCCAGCAGTTTCAGGTTCGACAAGTCTTTCTAGACAGGTCCGAGTTCGAAGCATACCGAACGAAGGCAACAAGGGAAGGAAACGTCGCCCGCCCACCACTTGATTTCAGTTTTGCGAGCAAAGCAAACAAATTAGAGTTTAGCTTTGCAGGCAAGACAGGCGTCCCTTGCGATGCAGGAGACAACAACGGTTTATAACAACCGGAGCGAAAGAAGTCAAGAATAGTCTACTGCTCGCCGTCTCCTCAGCCTAATCTATCTCAAGTAGAAGCCAAGAAACAGGATAAGCATGTCAGAGTATCGAGAGTCACCGCCATGCCATTGAGTTCCAATTTGTTGGGTAACCCACCTGCGATAGGCTCTCATATAGGCAAGCCACACCGCTCTACAATAAGTTCACTAGGGAGTGCTCACTTGCAGGATGGGTTACCGCATCGCCAATCTGCAGGTACTTCTTCATCCTATTTGGAAATCCAGCATCAACATAAGCCTTCGATCCAAGTGCATCCACCAGCCCAGCCTCAACAGCAAAGATCTAGAGTCTTACCTACCATGCATCCACACAGTCGGCGCGAAATCAATACAAACCAACAGTCTCAATTTTTCGCATCTCGGCCTCAACAACAAATTCAGCCAGTCAATGCCAAAGCCAATTTTCCTATAAACCCAATGTCACAGACAGACTCGACCATCAACTCCGGTGACATCAGCCAGTCTGTCCATCGCAACACCTTAAACTCGATGGTCTCCAATAATTCAACTAATCCCAACCATCGAGAAAATGGACCACATAACAGTTCGAATTTACAGAGGGAAAACTATCTAGACTGGACACTGAATCGAGTTTCAGCCCCACAGCTAAAGCAGAGTAACAACATGAAAAAATCCGATTCTGAGCGATTAATGGAGTACAGGCATGCCGAGATGTACCGAAGCATCCCGACAGTGGACAGCATGATCATAATCAGTCGCAGCGATAAGAATGAGATCGTTGACCCCAAGCAGCAGACTCCTGAGGAAGGTTATCAGCTCATCGAATCGACCATCGTCAGGGACCTGAACAGTTTCTCACGCTTCTTATGAAATCATGATATTTGAGTAATTTAGAAGTCAAGTCAAGGGTCAGAATTATTGGTCCCAGTTAGCCAGTGGTGAGGACTTCCCGGGGAGGATCTTTGCCTTTTCCTGTTGCATCACGCTCAGGAGAAGACCAGCGTCTTGTAGGGGTTTCTCTGCGACTCGGCTGCGCTTGGGGATGTATGGGCTCGTCATTTTCCGACTGTAAATGTCCTCCCACACGAGCCCGTCAAAGTAAGAATTGGCTTTTAAAGCTGGAAATCCCTTTGGAGCTCGGCCTTCGGGGGTCTTACTTAGTAATTGTTGTATCAGCTTTTTGGCTCGATCATCGGTAAAGTAAGAAGGGTACTTCGGTTCAGACTTTACGATGCAGCTATGCACCTAATAGGGGTCTTAAAGTTCCTAGCCAAATGGGAGGGCTCCACACAAAAACTCAAAGAGTAGGACTCCCAAAGACCACAGGTCTACAGGTAGGGAGTAACCTTTACCCTGCATCACTTCGGGAGCCATGTAGTGTGGGGTGCCTATGATGGTGAAGGTTCTAAAGCCTTTTTCCTGGGTAAGTTGTTTGGCCGTGCCCATGTCAATGAGTTTGAGGTAGCCGTCACCATCAACCATAACGTTTTCAGGTTTCAGATCGCGGTAAATTATGTTTTTGAGATGCAGATACTCCAGCGAAAGCAACAGGCACCCCAGATAGAATCGGCCAACCTGTTTAGAGAGGATCCCAATTTCACGGATGACGTCGAATAGCTCCGATCCCTTGATGTACTCCATCAGCAGATAGATGAAATGGCTGTCTTTGAAGCTGCGAACGAAGCCAACAGTCAACGGGAAATTGATTCGCTCAAGAATACGTTTTTCTTCGAGAATGATCTTCTCCATCTTGCTGTCCACCACCTGCTGCTTTTTAATGCATTTCAGTGCGTATATGTTGTTGCTTCCTTTGCTCTCTCGAACCAGATACACACGTCCAAACTGTCCCTCGCCCAACTTCTTCAGGAAGACCAACGAGTCGAGTTGAATATGAGAGTAGTCTTTGGACGCCCGAGTACCTTCTTCCATCTCCTTCTCATACGGATCTGCAACATGCTTCACGAGTTCGGAGGTCTTCTTGTTTGTGAAGCGAGTGATGGATTAGAATGTGAGCACCGCTGCAATACCCTTCCCCTTCTTCGTATAGTTCCTATCGATGTTTTGCCCTTGGGTGTAGTTCAGAAATTACTCACACACAATTTGCCCTTGTGGTCGATCCTCTACCCCACCTTCGATAGGAATGACCAAATAACGTGGTGGTTCGCCTTTCTTGTAGACTTTTTCTCCGTCCTCAAAGGATTTGAATTCAGCTGCCTCCAAAAGACGCTAGATCTGGACGCTCGATAGCTTGCTTAGAATCTGAGAACGCTTCAATGCCCATTTCGTGACATTATAATTGGAGATGTTATTGATTCGATCTCCCAGGATGGTCTTGATAAAGTCCCTTCCAATAGAAAGACACACAGTTTGCCCTCGTGCAATAGCCGTTCCACCCCTCACCTGCCCCTCCTGAAAGGACTGCTCGCCAAAGCTCTCACCAACTTGAAGGGTAAGTTTATCCTTCCCTGGAATGTTAATCTCCACTTTGCCTTTTGTCACAATAAAAAACGAGTTGGCATCGTCGTTGAGCTTGAAAATAACCTCTTCGTTCTCATATTTGAGACTGAGCATATTGTAGGAAATTGTGTCCCTCTGCTTTTCAGTCAGACTTGCGAACAATTGAAACTTGTCAAGATATTCTTTGGCGAGTGCATAGTTCTTCTTTACGTAGTCTTCGACAGTTTATCGAAAGTGAGCGCGAGTTATGCACCAGAATTGACAGGAAGTCAAAGCCTTTATGGAGGCAGACCGAGGTGCCATATAAATAAGTGCGAGTTCACCAAAATAATCCCCCTTTTGAAGGATCTTTTTTTTAGAGCCACTAATCTCAACCTGCACCCGACCTTCAGCAATGATGAAAAATGCACTAGCCAGGTCTCCTTGCTTGAAGACATAACTTCCCGCTTCCGTCCGGCAAGTGACTATCTTCTTGACGATTTCAGATCGCTCAGATGGCGACAGTCCATAGAAGAAGAAGTGATTGCGCAGCAGTTCGTTGATGCGATCTTCGTTAACTTTGCTCAGGGGTTCATCTTCGATTGGTGTGACGTTTTCCAACATTTTCCCGTCGAGCTCAGGCTGCAACCTTCCGTTGATCTTCTGCAGCTTACGCTCAGAGCGAGCATTGTCTATGTTACGACTAAAAGTCGCTCGCACAGGCTGCTCGCCTTCTTTTGTGGTGGAATAGCCGCACCCCATTTCTTCTAATTTCGAATTATAGCTGCATTACACAAGCAGACCTGTCGTATAGATATTCCGACTCATGAGATCACTCTCGTTCGTCGATGCCGAGGCACGGGTAGAAATGTGGCTTCGAGAGAGTTAAGCCCATTTATTGGAACAGCTTCTCCACGTCAGATGTCTTGAGGGTACGCTCTTCATCGTCTTTCTTACGCTTCATCTTCGTGTTGTTGATGTCTTGCACAAGCCGCTTCAGCTCCAGGTCCACTGTCGCCGACATGAGTTTGTAAAACATCTCGTCTTCGCATTCGAGGCCTACTTCTTAACAAAGCTTCTTCGATAGAAACTCTGGAAAGCACGGTTTATGCGGGTTTAGTTGACTGAGTAAGTAGTCGATCGGGGCGGCAAGCTCGACTCGTTCTACCTCCTTATTGTCTGGCTCCATTGTTGCCGATTGGGTTCAATTAATTAGATGGCGGTGACTATAAGCTGCTGATTAACTTGCGAAATCATTTCTGTATGGGCATGTTTGGCTGCTGGGGGGCTGGTCCGGTGGATTGTTGCTGACGAGCAAAAAAGGGATTTTGAGCCAAACGGCTTGTATTCACTTGAGCTTGCTGACCTGGAAGTTGTTGACTGGGAATATAGGTTGATGCTGGAGGGGTGTGTACTGGGCCATAGATGGTTTGGCTTGCCAACCCAGGTTGTTGTGGTAGGGTACTTGAAGTACCGTACTGAACGGCAGGTCTATTGGCGGACTGAGTAATATGCGCCACCTGAGGTTCAATTCTTCGAGGCTGCTGCACTTGGTATTGAGTCGGCTGTCCCATCTGAATCATGGCTGGTCCGCTGTTGGCGTAACCAAGATATCTTCCATGGTCTGCAATGAAACGATTTTGTTGATTCACTCTTTCCCAATTGTTATCGAATTCCCTTGCTTGCTCCTCTTCGATGTTGAAGTAGTGGTGAGTCTCCTCGATATCGTTTCCGTGCTTTTACTTTATAATTTTGCGACCTTGGTTGTTCAGCATACG
>Ga0075152_10002506_pt1 | contig 13019 bp, 7 predicted proteins | sample JI61114C2DNA_FD_70964 | JGI IMG/M metagenome (GOLD analysis project Ga0075152, IMG submission 70964) | Wastewater effluent complex algal communities from Wisconsin, to seasonally profile nutrient transformation and Carbon sequestration -... | ecosystem: Engineered > WWTP > Effluent > Algae...
TAAATGGTATGTAGCGTTCGTAGAAATCTCATTCAATAGGTTGCTAAATTTTACGGGTTAGACTTTCGTAAAGATAAAATAAAAAGCCCTCTCTTGAGTATTCAAAAGAGGGCTTAAGAGAAGTTAAGTTTTATTTTCCGTTTATGCCATCCATTTTTGGAATGGTGATAATTTGTCTTTGTCGTCCATCAATATATCGGAAACCAGTCTCATCAAAATAACCGTCTTCTTCCAATTGAACGCGAATGTCTTTTTTCCATTCCGGAATATTGACGGTGCAATTTAATTCAATAGAATAAGCGGTCTTGAAATGCATCGGGTAATCCCCAGTGAAAGGAACTCCTCCCTGAAAGTCCCACATACCTACGGTAGTGCCGGCCGCGTGACCATGGAAACCAATCGGGTGTGTGTAGATAGAAGGTGTAATTCCTTCTGCGATCGCTTGCTCGCGGGTTGCTTTTAGAATTTCATTTCCAGTGCGCCCTTCTTTATAATTTCCGGTTAATAAATCCTGTAAACGATTTCCTTTTTTGAAAGCCTCTTTAAGATAAGCGGGTGTTTCTGTTTCGCCAGCTTTTAAAACGTAGGCGTGCTGTTGTGTATCGGTATTCAATCGCAAATAAGTAATACCAAAATCAACATGCAGAAAATCGCCAGGCTGAATTACTAATGGTTGTGGTCGTTTCTCCATCAACGCATCGGCTTCATTTCGTTGCACGGATACAGTTGGATGAAACCACGTATCAAGTTTTAATTCTTTAATACGTTCGCGATACCACCACTCCACATCTTCGGTAGTTGTTACACCCGGCTGAATCACTTTATCAGAAAAACCTTCTTGAATAATATTATGCGCAATGCGGCAGATTTGTTGGTAGATAACCATTTCTTTTTCGGTTCGCGTCTCTAACCAACTAACCGCTAACTTTTCAGCCGAAACAACTTTTGATTGTAAATTCTTGGGCAACACCTTAATGAGGTTGTCATAATCATTGGAAGTCAACCCATCGGCATGACCCCATGAGGGTGCTTTGTTTACACCAATTTTTTTAGGATTGCGTTCTGAAATTATTTTTCCAAGTTGTGCCCATTGGTCGGGGGTGGTATCAGGATTCCAGGCACGCTTGAACATCTTGCCTACATCATAGCGGGCCACAGCTAAGTATTCCATCTCCTTATCGGCACCGCGATCAAACGCTACCAGCATGGTAGTTCTGCGTGCGGCATGCCAGATAGCGGGTAAAAAAGTTTTTATAACCGGGTCTTCATTATACTCGCGGGAAATTATCACCCACATATCAAACCCTTCTCTACGCATGAGCCCAGGCAGCACGGTGCGAAGGCGATCGTCCAACAGTTCATCAATTACCTGCGCTTGGTCGCGTTGGGTGAGGATGAGGGGTGATTGGGAGAAAGAAAATAAGAGCGAACAGGAAAATATGAGTGAAAATAGATACTTCATGGTGAGTTAGTTTTAGTGTAAGTATAGGTGATTTAGCAACTATTAAAACTGAATTTTACACCACTGGTTTGAGAAGGACTGTTGTCAAACAATTCATTGCTTCCAGAATGGGATTTTTTTTGCATCATTGAGATTTAATTTTTCTACGGTTAAAGTATTTAGCCCTTTGCCTAATCTCTCAATATCAATTACTGAAATTATTCCCTTTTGTCCATTCGTTTTTACGATGCCAGTCCAGCTTAATTCATTGCAGATCGAATCATTCAAACTTATTTTAAAAATGCTATGAAAATACTTTTCTTTTGTTTTTAGTGAGTCAATCAGAGTATCATCCATCCAGCTGTAAGGAACGAATAGTTTAAGATAGTTGTCAGTAATAATATCTGACTGTATAGTTATCTGGCTCCATTTTTCGGGTGAAAGCTTATTTTCATACTCATACTCATTCATAATGATATTAGCCGTCTGGTATTTTCTGTTGTCGAGGATTGAAATGAAATCATTACCATCACTTGCAAGCAGAAATCCTATAGCTGATACACCGATAATCAATAACGAAACTTTCCATTTATTTTTTGCATGACTAAAAATAACTTGCAGGTTTGGCCTCCAAAGGAATCCAAGACTGAGTGTGTTCCAAAATGAATAAATGGGATAATATAATCTTGAAAAGAATGCTGACCTTCTAAGAAATCCATGAAAAAGAGTGTCTGCTAAAAATAAATAGAAACTAAGAAGTATTGGAATTAAAAAAATTAATAGTAGAGTTAAAGCTTTTGAATTGGTTGCTAAAAAAATCACACTTGGAATCATTACTATGCTGAATCCAATGGCAATACCAAAAAGCAGAGCAGCTAGAGTGAATGCAAGTGAAAACAGAAGACTGCAAAGATTGTCTAATAACTTGATCCTTTTAAAAAGCCTAAACCGTTTTGTGTTGGATAGATAAGGCTCCTTCAAATGAAGATTTTCAATCTTGATTCCTTCTGGGTATATTTTTAGAAGAAAAATCAACGAAAGCCAAAATCCACGAGCAGTCAAATGAACGAGAAAATAGATTGAGAGAAGTTTTAAAGCAGCAGGAATAAGACTAAAGGCTCCGCCAAAAAAACTTACTTCAAAAGAGTTAAGTGTGAGTTCCATTGCATAGTCGCTAAATGTGTAAAGCGAAAAGAATGCTCCACTTGAGACGAGTAATTCAGCTTCCCAAGATCTCGATTGAATTTTTCTCAACCAACCTGGTGTTCCTTCAAGGTTTTTTGCAATTGACTCCATGGATTACTTATCAGTTTGAATTTTACATCTTTCATTTTTTAAAATTTCCCCCGCACGCTCCACTTCAATATTCGATTTGGCATCATCCATTTGATCACGCACGGCATTTCGAATTTCTTTCATCCGCATGGCTTCGATGAAGCGCTTCACGTCTTCCTTGTTTTCAAGAATTAGAACGGGCACCACTGCAGGTTTATCATCATCACCCTTAGCAACCATAGTAAAGAAAGAAGAGTTTGTGTGAGTTACTTTTCCGGTTTTTACATTTTGAGATTCCACACGAATACCAACGACTAGTGACGTGCGGCCAACATAGTTTACAGAAGCATGCATGGAAACCAAGTCGCCAACTTCTACGGGTTCCAAAAATTCTACTTTGTCTACGGTAACCGTTACGCAGTAATTGCCGGCATGTTTACTGGCTGCGGCATAAGCAACTTTATCCATCAGCGAAAGCAGTGTGCCACCATGAATTTTTCCGCCAAAGTTGGCGTAGGATGGAATCATTAGTTCAGTAATAGTGGTTTGAGAATATCGTACGGGGCGAGCAGATTCTTGCATAGGGTTATGGTTTTTAAGAAAGTTAATATTTTTTGAAGAGATATAAATACATTTTACCACAGCGCGCACAGAGAAATTTCGCAAAGGGCACTAAGTTTTTCTTTCAGTGGCTAATTGTAGTTACATCTTTTTTGAAAGTCGATTAAAGCGCACGATCATGGCGGATGCTGTTAAAGCTAGGCCAATCGATAATCCAATCCAAATTCCTTTCGCGCCAAGCTGTAGTGGAAATGCCAACCAATAACCAAGTGGCAAGGCTATAACCCAATAGGAAATGAAAATAAGTACAGAGGGAATTTTTACATCCTGTAATCCGCGCAAAGCACCAGCGGCTACTACTTGTATGCCATCAGATAGTTGAAAGAATGCTGCTATGATTAGTAAGGATGCGGTGAGCTCAATAACAGAAATATCTTCGATATAAAGTGATGGTAAAAGGTGTCTTGCGAAAATAAATAAGATTGCCCATGCAGTCATCAAAAAGACAGCTATGCCAATCATACTAAAAGCTGATGCTCTCATATTTTTACGATCATGCTGTCCTAAAAAATTACCAACACGAATGGCTGCTGCTGCGCCAAGCCCCGAAGTAGTCATGTAACTTATGGTTGCCAGATTTATAGCTATTTGGTGTGCGGCCAAGGCTGTGGTGCCAAGCCACCCCATCATGATAGCAGAAAAACCAAACGCTCCGGCTTCAAAAATAAATTGCGAGCCTGCTGGCAATCCAATATGCAGCATCTTTGAAATAAGAGCGCGCGAATAATTACCAATAGAAAATCCGGATTTGTAGGCTTGAAATTTTCTTCCATAGTAAATGTATAACATCATGCTTGCGGCCATTACTATGCGCGCAACAAGCGTTGCCCAACCGGCTCCATTTAATCCTAACTCTGGGAAACCGTACTTGCCAAAAATTAAAACATAATTAAGCGCAATGTTGAGTAGGTTGCTACCCACAACAATGACCATTGCCACACGAGTTCGTTGAAGGCCTTCCGCAAACTGGCGATAGGTTTGAAAAATCATAGTTGGGATAATGGATACAGCAATGATGCCTAGATAGGGGATGGCTAGCGTAACAGCATCTTCGGGCTGCCCCATTGAATGCATGAACGGAATTACGGAAAAGATTAGAGCAACAAGTATAAAGCCTGTGGTGAGATTAATTAACGCTCCGTTTTTAAGTGTGTTAATAATACTACTTTCATCATGAGCTCCTTCGGCTTGCGCGACCAGAGGAGTTATTGCATAAGACACTCCTATTCCAAAAAACAATGGGATAGAAAAAAAGATATTTGCAAATGAAGAAGCAGCAAGCGGTGTAGCGCCCGTCCAGCCAATCATCACACTATCGGCAACGCCTGTCATTACCTGACCCAGCATGCTTAACATGATTGGATAGGCGAGAAGAAAGTTGGGTCTAATGTGAGAACGGTAGCTCATTGGTTAGCATAGTTACGTGTTTTTGGATTCTAGCTTCTGGTATCCAGCAACCAGCATCTAGTAACTAGAGTCCTTTCAGTCGAGCCACCTTAAGTATTCCCATCACACTTAAACTATCGGTTATCTTTCCAGTAAGCACCATTTGAAGGGCATCCTTAAACGGAAGTTTCCATACTTTTAAATCGGCTTCTGTATCTTCTAGTTCGCTTTCTTGCTGCGTTAAATCTTCGGCTAAAAATAAAAATCCTTCTTCATCCGAAACAGAATTGGAAAGATATGCGCGCTGAATCATAGTCCATCGCTCAGCAACTAACCCCGTCTCTTCTTTTAATTCTCGTTTGGCAGATTCTATGGGATCAGTATCGAGCGCGCCACCGCCTTCAGGAATTTCCCAACACCATTCATCTAACGTGTATCGCCATTGCCCCACCAGCCATGTATTTTCATCTTTATCAAAAGCTACAATTCCGATACCTTTATTTTTGAAATGAACCTTTCCATAAATGCCTTTGCCCCCGGCAGGGTTGATTACCTGATATTCGGTTACATTTATCCATCGATTATCATATTTTTCTTCGGAGGAAAGAGTTTGCCAAGAGTTCATCATAGAATAATTTAGAAATCAAGATTCAAAATTAGTTTAATAATTAAGTAAACGGCCTTGAATTTTGACTTTTGAATCTTGATTTTTGATGGAATGTTACTATCCTCATTCACACCCGATTTGATTGAAGCTGGCTGCGATGAGGTGGGTCGTGGATGTTTGGCTGGTCCGGTGGTTGCTGCTGCGGTTATTCTCCCCAAAAATTATACACATGAATTGTTAACAGATTCCAAGCAACTAAAAAAAAAGGATCGACTTACCTTACAAAATGATATTGTGCGTGATGCAATTGCCTGGGCGGTGGCTGAGGTTAGTTGTAAAGAAATTGATTTAATCAATATTTTAAACGCATCATTCAAAGCGATGCATCTTGCGTTGGATAAACTTTCGGTGCAACCACAATTTCTTCTTATTGATGGAAATCGGTTTACACCTTATCGGGATTTAAACTTTGAGTGCGTGATTAAAGGTGATGGAAAATATCTTTCCATAGCGGCAGCTTCCATACTTGCTAAAAATTATCGTGATGAATTGATGGAAAAGCTTTCTTTAAAATACCCGGGTTATGGGTGGGGTACAAATGTTGGATATCCTACCGAGGAACATCGGGATGGGATTCGGGCTTTAGGCATTACACCGTATCATCGAAGGTCATTTCAATTATTGCCTAGTCAGTTAGAGCTATTTGAACTTTGATTTTCTCACTCGCGTTGAATACTCTATGTGTCTGATATTTTTATCTCTTAACAATCACCCTCAATACAAAGTTATTGTTGCGGCAAACCGCGATGAGTTTTACAATAGACAAACTGCACCCGCTCATTTCTGGAAAGATCATGCTGAAATTATAGGGGGTCGCGACTTAGAAGCATCAGGAACCTGGATGGGGATGAATAAAAATGGAAGGATTGCAATGGTTACTAATTATCGCGATCCGGTAAACATTAATGCGAAAGCTCCCTCGCGGGGGAAGTTGGTATCGGATTTTTTATTAAATGATTTATCAGCCAAAGATTATCTGGAAGAAATCTCCCGAAAAGGAGAATTATATAATGGATTTAATCTGATTGTTGGTGAAGTTGATGATCTCTGGTACTATTCAAATTATAAAGATGGAGTAGAGCGAATTAGTCGGGGAGTTCATGGGCAAAGTAATCACTTATTAGATACTAACTGGCCAAAAGTTATTCGGGGCAAAGAAAAGTTTAACGAGCAACTCCAAGCAAAGAAAGTTGAACCTACAAACTTGTTTGAGTTTTTATATGATGAACAACAAGCACCGGTTGATCAACTTCCAAATACAGGCATAGGCTTGGAGCGTGAGAAGGCACTATCCTCTATGTTTATCAAAACTCAAGGCTATGGAAGCCGATGTTCTACAGTTGTTCTTATTGATAAAGAAAATCGTGTTTCGTATTCGGAAAGAGTCTACGATGTAGAAACCTTCGAACACAAAACACAATCCTTTGAATTTGCAATTACTGAATAACCAGACGTTTAGTATCTCCCGCTGAACTTCTCAATATATAAACACCTGGCATCAAAGTTGAAATATCAATTTGATTTACGCCTGATACATTCAACACAGTAACGCCAAGGTTATTTAAGATAATATAATCACCCTTGCGACTTAGATTAAGTGGCGTGCCAATGCTTACCGGGTTTGGATACATAGATAGTTCACTAGATAGCGAAACATTTACGGCAATCACTTTCGAGTAGGTAGATGTCTTGTCAAAATCTGTTTGTCTTAATCGATAATAAGAAATATTTGATTTTGGAGTTGTGTCAATAAAATCATATTCGGTTGCAGATTGTTTGGTTCCGGCACCATCAATTTCTGCAAGACTTTCAAACTCAACACCATCTACTGATCGTTGGAGGGTGAAAAAATCATTATTCAATTCAGAGGCAGTAATCCAATTTAGCTTTACAGTTTCATTTAATACCTGTGCAGTAAAGCTGATCAACTGGATGGGCAAAGGATTATCAGGTGTGGTTGATCCCAGTGTTATTGGACTAAAGCTGGTGATAGGGGCAGAAGTAATTAGTGTACCTGCTGTGGCATTACCAGTTGTTCCACCATTTCCATGACTTACCCAATTGGTTCCATCAAATCGCACTACGCGTAAATTAGGTAAATTGGAAATGTATGAACCTGTGCAATCAGGCGAGTTCCAGCTTAGCGTAACATTTACATTCGATACGCCAACTGTGCGATCCAAGATCCAATATTCGCAAGAACTTACGGTTGCAATTCCAGCAGCATACGTTGAAGGGTTGCCAAATGCCTGTGCCGCCTTAAAGTATTCTGCCCGGAAAGCATGCGTATTTGTAGTGGGTGCAGAAATTGAAATGGGTCTGAAAATTCCTGCATCACCCGTTGGGAATGAGAAGGCAGCATTTCCAATTTTTACAACAGGTCCGTCAATGTGACTTGCATTCGATCCGCCTGTAGAGGTTGAGCCGTTTGCAAAAGTTAAGATATTGGTTGTTGTAGTATTGAGAACGCCACTTGTGAATGTAGCATTGGTGGTTACACTTACATCCGTAGTTAAGTTTACTGTATTGCTTGCCTTATTCATAAGCAACCTTCTAAATACGGGTGAAGCCGTGCCACTCTTGTTTACATTTTGTGCGTTACTTCCGGTAAATGTTATGGTTCCGTTATTTGCGCCAAAGGTAATTGGCGAAGCCCCATCTACCGTTACATTACCTCGGAATGTACTGGCAATGTTGTAAGCCGGTTGTATGGTTCCGCTTGCTTGATTGAACGTTGCATTGCCAACAAAATCATCGGTTGTTGTATTTGCTAAACGGAAAACGCCAGAGCCGGAATTTGTAAAAGTTGTATTGCCAACAAAACTATTTCCGCCTACACTATTGTCAGTAGAGGCTCCAGTTTTAATCAATGAATTTGTTACACCATTCAGAACTGAGCCATCTAAAAATAGCGCAGGAGAACTAACAATTAAACTCCCGTTCCAGGTTGCGCTTGGTCCTGTTCTAAAAGTTGAAGCTCCAGTTAAAACTAAATTTTGTGCAGTAGCCCCAGTTTGCGTAAACCGTTGAAGCGTGAGTGTGCCGACTGTAAATCCTGTGCCGCCCACCGAAATAGTTTTTCCATTGGCAAGCGTAGAGGTTGCAGTTCCAGATTCACTAAAAATAATTCCGGTACCACTCGAGCTGTTCACTTCAATGTTTCCATTATAGTTGCTCGAGCCTTGGTAGCTCATGCGCACGTTGGATGAACCTGAGTTGGTTAAGGTTAAATCTCCGTTGTAATTACTGCCCGTATTTAATTCTAACAGTAAATAGTTTGATCCTGAGTTTATCAACGAGGTGACACCATTGAAGGTCATGTTGCCATCGGTGCGTAAGAAACCTGTTCCGCTATTGCGGATGGTTGCAGCAGCATTGAATGTACTGCTTCCCGTTCCACTATTATCAGTTGCTCCGTTTTTTTCAATAAGAGCTGTGCTATTATATGATCCGCTATTGATGAATACTTGTGGTGCACGAAAATCAACAGCGCCATTAAAAATTATAGATGGACCAAGAACAATACCTGCCGTTCCTGTGAATGTTAAATTTTGTGGGGTGCCACCATTTTGTGTAAACCTGCGAAGGCGCAATTCTCCAATGCTAAACCCTAATCCGCCCACCGAAATAGTGCGACCAGATGCCAGGGTTGCTGTTCCACCACCGCTTTCGCTGAAATATATTCCGCCACCAAAAGTAGAGTTGACAATAATGTTTCCGTTGAAAACTGTACCCGGTGTATTGTCGGCCATTCTTATAGTTGAGGAACCTGTGTTAGTGAGTGTTAAGTCACCGTTAAAGGTATCGAGGCCAGTTAAGGCAAAGCGAAACCATCCGGCTCCGGAGTTTGCAATTGTAGTTGATCCATTAAAGGTATTGCCACCACTACTATCATTGTTTGTTGCACCGGTTTTTTCAAGATAAGTGGTTCCATTATAGATAGCCCCATCTAACGCAAACTGTGGCGAACGAAAATCTACATTTCCATTGAACGTGGATGCGGGTCCAATTCTCATTAGCGAAGTTCCCGTCAATACTAAGGTTTGTGCGGCCGCACCGATTTGTGTAAATCTTTTAAACCTGAGCTCGCCACTACTAAAGCCTAAGCCACCTGTAAGCAAGGAAGCGCCTGCACCAAGAGTGGCAGATCCAGTAACTGAGTTTGCAAAATAAATACCAGCACTTCCCAATGTTGAGTTGAAGGTGATGTTGCCATTAAATTGATTGCCAGCCACATTATGCGCAAGGTAAATTATATTAGATCCAGTATTTGTAACGGTAAGATTAGCATTGAATATGTCAGGTGAGTTATTCGCTGTTAGTAAATATCCACTACCAGAATCGACAAGAGATGTTGTTCCATTAAAAATGTTTCCACCTGTTCCAGGGTTGTCCGTAGCACCAGTTTTTTCTATGTAAGCTGTGCCATTATAGGTTGTACCATTTAATAAAATTTGGGGTGCTCTAAAATCAACGTTTCCATCGAAGCTGGAAGTTGGGCCTAGCGTTAGCACAGCGATGCCACTAAGATTTAAGGTTTGTGGAGTTGCACCTACTTGAGTAAAACGAATTAAGCGAATATCACCACTGATTACTCCTGTTGTTCCAACGCCAATGGTTTTGCCTGCTGCCAGTGTAGAGGTTCCGGCAGCACTATTTCCAAAGTAAATGCCGCCACCAAAAGTAGAGTTCACTTCAACGTTTCCATTAAACTGATTGCCCGCAGCATTGTCGGACATGCGAATAGTAGAAGATCCTGAGTTCGTTAAAATCAGATTTGCATTAAAAATATCAGGAGAAATTACCGATGTTCGAAGGTAAGCACTACCTGAGTTAACGATTGTAGTTGCCTGATTGAAAATGTTTCCACCATCACCATCGTTGTTTGTGGCACCATTCTTTTCCAGATAGGCAGTGCCGTTATACGTTGCTCCATTTAACAGAAGGCGTGGGGCAACAAAGTTTACATTACCATCAAACGCACTGGCGGGACCAATCCATAATTGTGCAGAACCGGTGAGCGTTAGATTTTGAGCAATTGCGCCAACTTGTGTGAATCTGCGCAAGCGAAGTTCGCCAATAGAAAATCCTGCTCCACCAGTCGTTATTGTTCCATTAGTAAACGTTGATGCACCAGAGGCGTTATTGGAGAATATAATTCCACTTCCGCTTCCTGTGTTACTAACGGTAATGTTATTGTTAAACACATTGCCGGCAACGTTGTGCGCCAGGTAGATCCAATTGCTTCCTGAGTTAGTAACAGTAAGCGAACCATTAAAGATGTCGGGTGAAGTGTTGGCAGTCATTAAGTATCCGCTGCCTGAGTCAACCAATGTTGTTGTTCCGTTAAAAATATTTCCACCACTACCGGCATCATCCGTGGCTCCATTTTTTTCGAGGTAAGCGGTTCCTCTATACGTTGCTCCATTTAAGTAAAGTCTGGGTGCTACAAAGTTTACATCACCATCAAAACTTGAATTAGGACCTACCCTAAGTATTGAGCCATTAGTTAGTGCAAGATTCTCAGGGATTGCGCCTACTTGGGTAAAGCGATATAAGTTTAGTGACCCACTAGAAAAAGTACCTGATGAGATTGAACCATTTAAGGTTGAGCCTGAAGCTGCACCATTATTGAATGTAATTCCACTTGCTCCACCATTGTTAAGAACAGTAATATTTCCTGCATAAGTAGAAGTTCCGTTTTCACCCATAGTAATCAAAGTTGAGGCATGGGTGTTCGTTAAATTAATAGTAGTTGCTCCAAATGCACCAGTTGACCCATTCCCATTAAGGAAGCGGTGATTACTTTGAATGGCACCTGCACAATTAATCGTAAGAGCTCCTGATATTGAAAGCCCGATATTAGTACCATCTCCAACTAAAAATGACCACGGATCAGCACCACCAGTTTTATTGGAGTTGAGTGTTACATCAGAGGCGAACGTAGTTGTTTGACCCCCATGATTGTGAGCGAAATAAATCCGGTAGCTACCGGTATTGTTAAATGTAGTGGGACTTAAGAATTGATCACTGTTAGTGTTTCCTAGGAAAAAAGCACCCGAGCCGCTGTTTGTAATAGTTGTTGTTCCAGAAAAAGTATTTCCACCTGCACTGTAATCATCGCTTCCACCATTTTTTTCAACAGTCACCGTTCCACCGTAAGTGCACCCATTTAAGTATACCCTAGGAGAGCTAAAATTAACATTTCCATCAAAAGCAGAAGCGGGACCAACAAGCAAGGTTGAGTTTCCTGTTAAGGCAAGCGCCTGCGGAGTTGCGCCAACTTGTGTAAAACGAGGCAAACTCAAGAGTCCGCTACTAAAACCCGATACCCCCACCGAAATTGTTTTAGTTGCCGCGAGGGTTGAAGACCCAGCGGCAATTTCTGAAAAATAGACGCCAACTCCGGCCGTGCTATTAACGGTTATGTTTCCATTAAAAGATGTAGCTCCTTGATAAGCAACCCGCACATAAGATGAATTGGTATTTGTAAAGGTAACATCGCCATTGTAGGTGCTGCCAGAGGCTAATTCTAAAAGAATGTCTGCCGTTCCATTATTAGTTATGGTAGTTGCTCCATTGAAGGTATTATTTCCGCTAGTCCTCAATTGTCCCGTTCCATTATTAACAATAGTGGTTGCCCCGCTGAAATTATTGTTTCCTAATCCGTTGTTATTTCCTGCATCGGTCTTTTCAAGATAGGCGGTTCCGCCTACATCAACGCCATCTAAAAAGAGTTGAGCAGAACGCAAATCAGTGTTGCCACCAAATGTGGTAAGCGGACCAACACGCAAAGCTGTTGATGACCCGGTTAGATTAAGTGTTGTGGGTGCTGATCCTAATTGTGTAAACCGTGGAATGTTTAACGTACCGCTGCTAAATCCGCCTGCCCCAATGGAGATAGCTTTAGTTGCAGCTAATGTTGAAGACGCACTTGCATTATTATTGAATGATATTCCGCTAGCTCCACCACTATTAGCAACTGAAATATTTCCATTGTAAGTGGTAGTTCCGGAAACGCCTAGTTGAATAGTAGTTGAGGCATTTGTGTTTGTTAAATTAACGGTAACATCTCCGTCAATCGTTGCGGTAGTTCCTGCTCCTTGTAAAATGCGAATATTACTTTGCAATGCCCCAGAACAATTAATAGTAAGATTTCCAGCTACTGAAATATTAGTATTGGCGACTTCGGCTATAAGATAGGACCAAGCATCAGCACCACCAGACTTGTTTGAATTTAAAGTAAGGTTTCCCGCGAAGGAAGTTGTTTGACCAGCATGATTATATCCAATGTAAATCCGGTAGGTCCCATTGTTATTGAACGTAGTGATGGTATTAAATTGATCGGGGTTTCCGTTTCCCATCAATAAATAACCACTACCACTATTGGTAATGGTTGTAGCACCATTAAATACATTGTTACCAATGCTGGCATCATCTAAACCACCTGTTTTTTCTAGTGTAGCAGTTCCTCCATAAGTAACACCATTCGTTAAAATTCTTGGGGCGGAGAAATTAACATTACCACCAATGGCAGAGTTTGGTCCAACCTGAAAAGTTGAAGATCCGGTTAAAGGCAACGTCATGGCTGTAGTACCAGCCTGCGTAAAATTTCGAAGTAATAATCGT
>Ga0075152_10002507_pt1 | contig 13019 bp, 7 predicted proteins | sample JI61114C2DNA_FD_70964 | JGI IMG/M metagenome (GOLD analysis project Ga0075152, IMG submission 70964) | Wastewater effluent complex algal communities from Wisconsin, to seasonally profile nutrient transformation and Carbon sequestration -... | ecosystem: Engineered > WWTP > Effluent > Algae...
AATTGTGTTAAAACACTTCCTTCAAACTTACTCCTTCTTTTCCTACTTTTAGTTCATGTTTTACACCCACTTTTAAAGCCACATTTTCTGTTTCGTGGCTTACAGGAAAGTTGAAACAAATAGGGATTTTTAAATCTTTTATATGTGAGTGAATGATGCTTTGAACATCCATTCCAAAAGGCGTTGCGGTATCTTTTAAATCGCTAAAACCGCCAATAATTAAGCCTTTTAGGTGTTTAAAAAGCTCGGCCCTTTTTAGTTGAATCATCATTCTATCAATATTGTATAAATATTCGCCAACATCTTCTAAAAATAATATTTTATGTCTGGTTTTATAGCTAGAATGAGAGCCAACTAAATGAGCAACCATGGCTAAATTGCCTCCAATTAAATCGCCTTCTGCAGTACCACTTTTATTGAATGGATGTGTGGCACATGTATAATTGGCATCTATACCACTGATTGCATTTTTGAGCGATGCAATGTATTCGTTTTTATAACCTTCTCCATTAAATGCAGCAGCCATTGGTGCATGTAAAGTTGCAATTTGAAAATGCTGATAAATGTGAGCATGCAATACGGTAATATCGCTAAAGCCAATAATCCATTTTGGATGTTTTTTGAATTTTTGAAAGTCAATTGCATCAATCATTCTGCTTAAGCCATAACCACCTCTTGCACACAATATAGCTTTAATGCTACTATCGTTTAACATGTTTTGCAAATCTTGAATGCGTTGCTTATCAGTACCACTGAAATAGTTAAATTGATTACCCAATGTACTACCAATTTTTACTTTATAACCCCAATTTTGTAATGTTTGTAAGCAGGTTTCAGCGTTTTCGCTAGGCATAAATCCACTAGGGCAAACAATACCAATTGTGTCACCTTTTTTTAAATATGGAGGAATTGTAATCATGCAACAATATTAACCAATAATGTGTTTTTTAAGGAGCTTTATTTTCTAAAATTTTTGGAATGGTATCTTGCATCATGATGGAAGGGGCATTGGGTGTTGGAGCATTTGCTTGAAATTTTTCAAATAGTGTTACATTTTTTGTACTCACATTTAAATCGTAAGCAACGCCCATTTTTAAAGCATAATTATATGGTACATGACCCGATGGAAAGTTGAAACAAACGGGATAATTATATTCATTCACTTTATCCATGATAATTTCTTCAATACTTGCCGGAAAAGGCTCTTCTTCATTTTTTTTAGTAGCAGTAAATTGCCCAACAACTAGTCCTGCAAGATTGGCTAATTTGCCACTTCTTTTAAGTGTCATCAACATTCTATCTATTGTATATTTATATTCACTTACATCTTCAATAAACAATATTTTACCATCTGTATTTATTTCACTTTTGCTGCCTGTACATGCTTGTAATAAACTTAAGTTTCCACCAACTAATTTCCCTGTTGCATAACCTTCTCTGTTCATGTAATGTCCATTCACACTATATTCTACACGATTGCCAAATAAAATATCGTGTAGTGTATTTGCCGAAATATCTTTTGGATTGTCAGTAAATCCAGTAACCATATCACCATGAATTGTAGGAATTTCAAAGTTGGCATGTACATGTAAATGTATGGTTGTTACATCGCTAAAACCTATGAGCCATTTTGGTTTTTGAATAAAATTATCCCATACAATTTTATCAATCATTCGCATACTTCCATAACCACCTTTTGCAAAAACAATAGCCTTAATATTGTCGTCGTCTAACATGGCTTGTAAATCGGCTGCTCTTTCATTGTCTGTTCCTGCAAAACGTTGCCAATGTTTACCTACGGTTTTGCCAATTTGTACATTTAAATCCCATTTTTTTAACGCTTTAATACCAATTAATTTGTTGTATTCTGTTGGGCTTGCAGGGCAGGTAATACCAATTGTATCTCCTGGGTTTAAGTAAGCAGGTTCTATAGTTGGTTGAATGTTTTTCCAATTACTAGCATTCACTTTTTTAAATAAAGTGGTTGCTAATGTAGCAGGTAGAATGGTATTCAGAAAGTGTTTTCTATTCATAATTTGGGATATTCGAAAATATTTATTTTTTTTCAATTTACAGTACCCATAAATGGGTATTTATAAGCCTAGCAAACAATATATCTATCTATAGGGTTACAATTTGTTTGCTTATTTTTGCAGCCCTTCGCTAAGCTCCAAAATGTTATTTAGTACAAGAGTGCGACGCAACTGAAGGTGAATAAAGAACAAAAAGTTTAGTACAAAAATGAACAATCCAAAAAGATATTTAATTACAAGTGCATTGCCTTATGCCAATGGTTTGAAACATATTGGACATTTGGCTGGGGCGTATATTCCTGCAGATATTTATGCAAGATATTTAAGGGCTCAAAAACGAGATGTTGTTTTTGTTTGTGGAAGTGATGAACATGGAACAGCCATTCCCATTCAAGCAATGAAAGAGGGAACAACAGCACAAGCCATTATTGATAAATATCATCCCATTATTGAACAAAATTTTAAAGATTTAGGAATTGAGTTTGATATTTACCATAGAACTTCTTCTCCATTACATCATGAAACTGCACAAGAATTTTTTACTGTACTAAACAACAATGGCGATTTAGAAATTAAAGAAAGTGAACAATATTTTGATGAAGCTACCAATACTTTTTTGGCTGACCGTTTTATAAAAGGCACTTGCCCAAACTGTGGTTATGAAAATGCTTTTGGCGATCAGTGTGAGAGATGTGGCAAAAGTTTAAGTCCTGAAGAATTAATCAATCCAGTTTCTACTTTAAGTGGAAATGCCCCAATTAAAAAATCAACCAAACATTGGTATTTGCCATTGAATAAGCATGAAGATTTTTTAAGAGAATGGGTATTGAAAGAACACAAAGATGATTGGCGTGCTAACGTTGTTGGTCAAATTAAAAGTTGGGTTGACGGCGGTTTGCAACCCCGAGCTGTAACCAGAGATTTGGATTGGGGCATTAAAGTTCCTTTGGAGGGCAGGGAGGCTGGAAAAGTTCTCTACGTTTGGTTCGATGCACCTATTGGTTACATCAGTGCTACCAAACAATGGGCTTTAGACAACGGAAAAGACTGGAAGCCGTATTGGTACGATAAAGACACCCAATTGGTACATTTTATTGGTAAGGACAATATTGTTTTTCATGCTTTGATTTTTCCAATAATGTTGAAGTTGCATGGAAATATTTTGCCCGATAATGTTCCTAGCAATGAGTTCATGAATTTGGAAGGCGATAAAATGAGTACGAGCCGTGGATGGAGTATTGAAATGGATGATTATATTAACGATTGGATAAAACCTGAAAATGGAGGAAGCCAAATGGCTGATAGTTTGCGTTATTATTTAACTGCTATTGCACCAGAAACAAAAGACAGTGAGTTTACTTGGAAAGGATTTCAAGATGCCAACAATAGTGAGTTAGGTAGCATTTTAGGAAATTATGTGAACAGAACTTTTGTATTGATGCACAAACTGTGTAAAGGGAAAGTGCCAAATTTTCACAATGAATTAATCGACGATATAGATAAACAGTTAATTACTGATATAGCTGCGGCAAAAACTAAAGTGGAGAATTTATTAGAACTTTACAAGTTTAGAGAAGCACAATTTGAAGTAATGGATTTGGCTAGAAAGGGCAATCAATACATGCAGAAAAAAGAACCTTGGATTGTAGTAAAATCTTTAACTGAAAATCCCGAAAACCAAAAATTGATTGATAATTGTTTACACCTTTGTTTACAGTTAACTGCAAATTTAGCAGTGTTAATCAATCCGTTTTTGCCATTTACTGCAAAGAAAATGTGTTATATGATGAAGGTGGTAAACAAAATGCTAGAGTGGGAAAATGCTGGAAAAGTAACCCTTCTAAGAGTTGGTTATAGTTTGCGTGAACCTCAACTATTGTTTAGAAAAATTGAGAACGAAGAAATTGAAATACAAATTGAAAAATTAAAAGTTAAAAGTCAAAAGTCAAAAGAAGCAACAAAAATGGAAGAAACACATACAAGTGAGGAATTGGTAACTAATAACTTGAAATCTGAAATCGTATTTGATGATTTTGCTAAAATAGATTTACGAATTGGAACAATTCTTACTGCAGAAAAAGTTGAAAAAGCCGATAAATTACTAAAGTTAGAAGTTGATCTAGGTTTCGAAACACGAACCATTGTTTCTGGTATTGCCATGCATTTTAAACCAGAAGATATAGTTGGCAAACAAGTTACTGTTGTATGTAATTTGGCTCCAAGAAAAATGAGAGGAATTGAAAGCAATGGAATGATTTTAATGGCTGAAGATAAAGCTGGAAAATTATATTTTGTAAATCCAGACAATAAAATCGAAGCTGGAAGTTCTGTGAGTTAAGTAAGCACCTAATATTGTTAAAACCACCTGCAATGGTGGTTTTTTTATGAATTTTAAAATTAGTTGCATAGCTAACTAATTTTTCTTTAGCTTTGTTTTGCTTCTCACAGATAAATCTGATAACACAGAAATTATTTTATGGAATTGAATGAAATAACTTATCAAGTTCGAGGAGCAATTTTTGAAGTGTATAATCATTTAGGACCAGGACTTTTAGAAAGTGTTTATGAAGCTGCTTTGATGCAAGCAAGAGCTGAAACTTGTTGGTTTACACGTAAGCAATCAAGTTGCTTTACCTGTAAACTATAAAGGAAATGCATTAGAACTAGGTTTTAGAATTGACATTCTTGTAGAAAATAAAGTTATATAGAAATTAAATCTGTAAAAGTTTTAGAAGATGTTCACAAAAAACAATTACTAACTTACTTAAAATTAAGTAGTGTAGAAATTGGTATACTAGTTAATTTTAATGTTGCTTTTTTAAAAGATAAAGAATCAATCGTTAGAATTATCAATAATTAATAATAGATAAGTTGTTAATGTATTCTTTTTATCTGTGAGAGATAAGTAAAAAAATCAATAATTAATCATAACGAATACAATACGATCAGTGTTATTCGTGTTATCTGTAAGAAATATGAAAAGAGTTATAAAAAAAATTGCAGTATTAGGTAGTGGTGTAATGGGCAGCAGAATTGCTTGCCATTTTGCTGGTATTGGTGTACAAGTATTGTTGTTAGATATTGTACCAAAAGATACATCTACTGATGCCAAGCCAGCCTTGAAAAATAAAATTGTCAATGATGCTCTTACGGCAGCTATCAAAAGCAATCCTAGTCCTGTTTACACAAAAGATGTTGTAAAGAAAATTACCACTGGCAATTTTGATGACAATATGAAAGATATTGCCCATTGCGATTGGATTATTGAAGTGGTAATTGAACGTTTAGACATTAAACAACAAGTATATGAAAAAGTAGAACAGTTTAGAAAAGCTGGAACACTCATTACTTCCAATACCTCAGGCATTCCTATTCATTTATTAAGTGTTGGTAGAAGCGAAGATTTTAAAAAGAATTTTTGTGGAACACACTTTTTCAATCCTCCACGTTATTTAAGGTTGTTAGAAATTATTCCAACACCAGATACTGACGCAAGTGTAGTAGATTTTTTAATGCATTATGGCGATTTATATTTAGGCAAAACAACTGTATTGTGTAAAGATACTCCAGCATTTATAGCCAATAGAATTGGGGTTTTTAGCATTATGAGTATTTTTCATTTAATGAAAAAACTAGGCTTAAGTATCGATGAAGTAGATGCACTAACTGGTCCAATAATTGGTCGCCCAAAATCGGCAACATTTAGAACAGCCGATGTTGTTGGTATTGATACATTGGTAAAAGTTGCAAAAGGCGTTGCAGACAATTGCCCAAATGATGAAGCAAAAGAAATTTTCACCATTCCAACTTGGTTAGATAAAGTAGTAACCAACAATTGGTTGGGCGATAAAACCAAACAAGGTTTTTTCAAGAAAACAACATCAGCAACTGGTAAAGAAATTTTGACTTTGAACTTGCAAACCATGGAATATGGTGCAAGAGTAAAACCCAAATTTGCAACGTTAGAAACCGCTAAACCAATAGAAGATTTAAATACAAGATTAAAAGCCTTAAGTGCAGGAACAGATAAAGCTGGTGAATTTTATCGCCTGTTTCATTACTCTTTGTTCTCTTATATTTCTCATAGAATTCCAGAAATAAGTGATGAGGTGTATAGAGTTGATGATGCTATGATGGCAGGTTTTGGTTGGGAAATTGGTGCCTTTGAAACTTGGGATGTTTTAGGCGTAGCCAAAACTGTTCAAGCTATGAAAGCAGCAGGTTATCAAGTTGCGTCATGGGTAGATGATATGCTTGCGTCAGGGGCAACCAGTTTCTATAAAATAGAAGCCGGTAAACGTTTGTATTATGATGTTCCTACAAAAACATATAAAGTATTGCCGGGTGGAGATGCATTTATTGTATTAAGCAATAATGCAGATAAATTGGTTTGGAAAAATTCTGCTTGCAAAATGTACGATATTGGCAATGGCGTTGCAGGCTTAGAGTGGAGTACAAAAATGAACAGTATTGGTGGCGAAGTTTTAGAAGGCATCAATAAATCAATTACACTTTCCGAAGAAAAATTTAAAGGTTTAGTGATTGCCAACTCAGGTGCAAATTTTAGTGCAGGTGCAAATGTTGGAATGATTTTTATGTTGGCAATAGAACAAGAGTACGATGAGTTAGATATGGCCATTCGTATGTTTCAAAATACCATGATGCGTTTGCGTTATTCTTCAGTACCTGTAGTAACTGCACCACATGGTTTAACCTTGGGTGGTGGTTGCGAAATGAATTTACATGCCGACAAAATTTGTGCTGCTGCTGAAACGTATATTGGTTTGGTAGAATTGGGTGTAGGCTTAATTCCTGGTGGTGGTGGCACAAAAGAATTTGTGTTACGAGCAAGCGATGAACTACATGAGGGTGAACCAGAAACCAATACTTTAAAAGATCGCTTTTTTGCAATTGCTACTGCAAAAGTGGCTACAAGTGCACAAGAAGGTTTTGATATGGGCATCTTAAGAAAAGGCCATGATGAAGTGGTAATGAATATTGGACGAAGAATTGCTGAAGCTAAAAAAAGTGTTGTAGAAATTTACGATGCTGGTTATACCATGCCACAACAACGTAAAGATATTAAAGTGTTGGGCCGTTTAGGGTTGGGTGCAATGTTGGCTGGTATTAATGGAATGCAACGTGGAAATTATGCTACAGAACACGATGCGTTGGTTGCAAAAAAATTAGCTTACGTTATGTGTGGTGGCGATTTAAGTGAACCACAATTGGTATCAGAACAATATTTGTTAGATTTAGAACGTGAAGCTTTTTTAAGCCTATGTGGCGAAAAGAAAACTTTAGAAAGAATACAAAGTGTTTTAAAAAGTGGTAAACCATTGAGAAATTAATGGGTTACTAAAAAGCAGTTTTATATTTTGTAACCAGCTGAAGTGCTACTATTTAACTTCAGTGGCGTCGCACCATTTTGGCTAAAAAATTTCTACTCAACATAAAGCGTAGAAAAAATATTAAATAGAATGAGCATCTTCTTCTGTAGATGCTCATTTTATTTTTAGCCTATTATTAAGTTATTGTTCTAGCATGTCAGGTCTAAAAATTCAGTCAATTCAAAATAAACTTTTGTGTATTTATTACACATTACCTATTTTTAGAAAATAATTCACTTTCTAAGTGTACATAAACGATTCTTGTATGAAAAAAAAGTTTACCAATTACTGGGTAAAAACCTTAGTTGTTTTACTCATTATTTCTTGTTCATTTCAATCTTCATTTGCTCAGCAACGAGTTAAAAAAGTAATCTTTCAAGCTTTTTGGTGGGATTACTGGAACGAAAATTATCGTTTTGGTTGGGCCAATTATTTGGCAGAGTTGGCACCACGTTTAAAAGCTGCTGGCTTTAATGCTATTTGGATTCCTCCTGCAATGAAGCAAGCCAATCCAGATTATGTTGGTTATATGCCTTTTGACAATTACGATTTAGGCGATAAAAGACAAAAAGGAAATGGACATCCATTAAACGATAGAATGAGAACTCGGACTGGTACTAAAGATGAGTTGTTAAGAATGATTGCAGTAATGCATGCCAATGGAATAGAAGTAATTCACGATGTAGTTTTAAACCACAATGGCGATGCTGGTGGTGGTGTAAATACTTTTGGTGCTCCTTCACCTGTTGGTTCTGCTGGAGCTGGTGGACAAGATCCTGCACCAAATTCAAGTGGTACAGCAAGTGGATTTAAAAATTTTCGTTACGTGAGTTATAACTCACCTGCATTAGACGAATTTCAAAACGATTATTGGACAAGAAATGGACGTTGGGCTAAAAATGCTTCCAATTTTTACAATTGTACCAGTGGTTGTAACGATATTAATTCAATGTTTTGGGGTCCAGATATTAATTACGATGCATCTGCCATTGGGCAAAGTTCAAACATTCCTACCAGTGGTTCTACTGTAATCAACGGAATGTTACGCAATTACTACAATCCTGTTCAGCAAAACAATTATATGCAAGACAATGCAAGAGATTGGTTGCTGTGGTTAAAAAAACAAACTGGCAGCGATGGATGGCGTTGGGATGCAGTAAAACATTTTGCAATTTCTACACAAGAAACAAGTATTTGGCATAGTAAATACAATGCTACACTTACTGCAATGCAAGCTGGCGGACAAGAAATGTTTTGCGTTGGCGAATGGATTGGTGATCAAGGTTCTCTTGATGCTTATGCAAATAGTGTTGCTTCATCAACTGCACCTGGTGGTGTAACCAACGAAAAACATACTGGTACTTTTGATTTTGGTTTACGTGGTTACAACACTTCTAACAATGGAGGTTTGTTTCAACTAGTTCGTAGCAATGGATCTTTTAATATGGCCAATTTACCAGGTGAGCAACAAGGGTTTAGGTATTTTGATTATCCCGGTGGTTTACGTGTTCATCGTAGTGTAAACTTTGTAAACAGCCACGATACTTATAGACCAATTTTAACCAATACAGGTAATTTTTCAAAATCGTTGGGCGATAATTCTGGTTGGAATACAGGAAGTGAATTGGGTGGAAATGGTCAACACATTGATCCTCGTGAGCCAAGATTGTTTGCAGCTTATGCAGCAGCTTTTGCCATGGACGGAAATCCGTTGGTGTTTTTTGAAGATTTATTTGATATAGGAACAACTGGTAAAAGATACAGCCATTTACCACAAAGCACTATCGATTTACCAGCAAAAGCTGATCTTATAAATTTGATGCAAGCTCATCAACGTTTGGCATTTAAAGATGGAGATTATGGTGTACCAACTGGTTCTAATAGTCCATTTTATCAAACAGGTAGTGCAGCCGATCATTTGGTAATTGAACGTGTTGGAAAAGCTATTATTGGCATTACGGATGCTTTTAATGCAACTTCAAACAATAGTGCCGATCAGCAAGTGTATTGTAAAATAAATGATGCATGGCCTATTGGAACTGTATTGTACGATTATTCTGGTGCTCATGGAATTTCAACAGTTACAATTCCTGGAGATAGACGAGTACTTATTCAAACTGCACCTGTTGGGCATACTATTGCAAATGCAAATGGACATGGTTATTCAATTTGGGCTCCTGCACCTGCTGGAGTTACAATTTCATCGGTAAATGATTTATATAATTATTTGGCTACTTATGTTCAGCCAAGAGCAACCACTACTCAACAAGAATGGGAAATGGCCAACGATTTAGGCGATAGCCATTGTGAGAGTTTGGGTCAAGGTGGTGCATTGCCTGCCAATAGCACCAATCAACGAGTTGCTGGTAAAATTTATGTAGCAGCCAATCAGCCAATTACTTATTTTGTTAAACCAGAATTGAACGGTTCAAACATCACTGTTTCTTTATGGAATTTAGATGGTGTTAAGCTGCATGAAATCAGTGGAGTTACGTCTACCTCAAATCCATTAACAGGAAATTTCTCAACCAATTATTCTGGTTGGGTAACTATAAAAGTTAGACAAACCGTGAATACACAAGCAGCTCAAAAATGCTGGATAAATGTTACTTATACTGCACCCACAGTTGTAGATACAAGAGCAACAGAAAATGTATTTGCTACTAAAGCTGCAATATGGACAGGCAATAAAGGCACGAGCAATTTGACTGACTGTGGTAATTGGGAAGAAGGCAAAATGCCAGGTGCAACATTGAACTTGATTGTTCCTGCAAATGCAAGCCCAATGCCAGTTTTTAATGGAAATGTGAGTGCTAAAAATGTTATGATTGAAGCTGGTACAACATTAACTATTAATAACGGTTCAACTTTAACTGTTCTTGAAAATATAAGTGGTGCTGGAACAATTAATGGGGCTGTGAAAATGCAAGGCTTAGCAATGCAAACCATTGATGGAGCTGTAACAATTGCAACACTAGAAGTAGACAATGCAAACAATGTTCAATTGAATGCACCATTCACTATTTCTTCAGCATTTACATTTACAAATGGTAAAGTTTTCTTGGGGTCTAACAATATTAATTTTATAAATTCAGCAAGTATTAATGGAGCAAGTGCTACAAAATATTTTGTAACAAACAATACACCTGCGTCAGGAGGAACAATCAATATAAATGTGGCGAATTTGCCAATTGATTTTCCTGTTGGCAATACAAGATATTCTCCTGTTACTTTAACCAATAGCGGAACAGCAACCAATTTTTCTGTTCGTTCATTCGAATCTGTTTTACAAGGAGGAATAAATGGTGTTGGTATGGGCACAACTGGGTTATTAAACAAATCTTGGGTAATTACACCTACTAATACAAACGGTTTAAATGTAAGTGCTACTTTTAGTTGGGATGTAAATGACGAAGGAAATACGTTTAATAGAACCAATGCAGCAATTGGTAGAAATCCATTAGATGGCAGCAATACTTGGTATAGAGTTTCTACAAATGCTTCGGCAAGTGGTTCTAGTTTGTATTCTTTAAGTGCTAGTGGACTTACGTCATTCTCTGCATTTAGTGTATTTAGTGAAACAAGTGTTTTGCCAGTAACATTCTTAAATTTTTCTGGAGCTTTAAAAGGCAATCAAGTTAATTTAAAATGGATTACCGGTGCAGAGATAAATAACAAAGGCTTTAATGTACAACGTTCTTTAGATGGAAGAATGTTTAGTACAATTGGTTTTGTTGCTTCTGCAAATGCAAGTAATACAACAAACACTTACCAGTTTACAGATGATGTAAAAGGCAAACGAATTTATTATCGTTTAGAACAAGTTGATAAAGATGGTAAAACCAGTTTTTCAAATGTTGTTACTATTATCAACAATCAAACGATACAGTTGGTGCAAGTTGTTCCAAATCCTGTAAAAAATTCGTTCGATTTAATTCCAAGTGCAACCATTACTGCATCTACTAAAGTGCAGGTTGAAATTAGAAATGCAATTGGTAGTTTAATTACGTCTTTAAGCGGAAACTTTGATATCGTAAGAAACAACATCAAAAATTCCTTGAGCAATCAAGCTGCTGGAATGTACTTTTTTACCATTCTTGCAAATGGTGAAACCGAGAGAATTAAAATTTTAAAACAATAGTTTTTTTTCTTGTAAGAAACTGAAAGCAGTTAACGAAAGTTAGCTGCTTTTTTTGTGGGTATTTTTTTTTATAATATTGGAGGAAGTATTTCGAAAAAATCTCAAATGGATTTTAAAATTTTTTTCTAAAAAATTTGTTAATTCAAAAAAAGGTTCTAATATTGGCAAACCAAAAACTGGTTAACCAGTTTTTGGTTTGCCAATAAAACGATTGCCAATGGAATCTTCTAACATCATTGAAACATTTACTGCAATAAAGGTTGAAACGCCTGTTGATAAAATTATTAGACAGCTTCGTCAATTAATTTCTACTGGTCAATTAAAACCAGGAGACAAATTACCGGCTGAAAGAATCTTAGCTGAACGCTTTGGTGTTGGCAGAGGTTATGTACGTGAAGCCATTTTAAAACTAGAATTTTACGGGTTATTAAAAACTACTCCTCAAAGTGGTACTTATGTTGCAGGGTTAAGCATTAAAATTTTAGAAACCTTATTGGGCGATGTAATCAATTTAAATAAAGATGATTTTGGAGCTTTAGTAGAAGCAAGATATTTTATGGAATTGAATTCTGTAAAACTAGCTGCACAGAGAAGAACAGATGCAGATTTAGCTGAAATTGAAGCTGCATTAATTGACCATGAACGTAAAGTTTCCAGAGGAGTGTCTTCTTTTGAAGAAGACATGGTGTTTCACATAAAAATTGCTGCAGCTACCAAAAATCAGGTAATAGAGAGTATGATGTTAATTGTTGTACCAGATTTAATTAGAACAATTGTAGAGAATAATGTTTGTGGAGCTGATAGAAGTACAAGAGCAATTGCCGATCATAAAAACATTTTAGATGCTATTGCTTTACAAGATGTAGCAGCTGCAGAAGCTGCTATGCATGTGCACTTAGACGAGATTATGCAAATTGCCAAAATTTTTAGACCTTAATATTTTTAAAAAAAGATTGCTTTTCACTATTTAATAATTGCCATTATGAAAAAAGTGCTTTTTCTGCTAGTGTTATCTAGCGTTGCTTTTGTAACACAAACTATTGCACAAGCAAGTAAAGTTACCATTAAAGGTGTTGTGCTATCTGCCGACAACAACCTTCCATTAACAGGAACTACAATTGTATTTAAAGGAGATTCAAAAGGGTTTAGTGCCGATTCTATTGGTGTTTTCAGCTTTAAAGTTGAAAAAGGACAACCAGTTGTATTCAGTTTTGTTGGATACGAGTCTCAGGAACTTACCTTCACTAAATCTCAAAGTATTGTTGTACAATTGGTACCAGTTGTTTCACAAGGTGAAGAAGTAATTGTAATTGGTTATGGTACAGCAAAAAAGAGAAATGTTACTGGTGCTATTGCAAAATATAAAAACGATAAAATAGATGAAACATCTGTTGTTCGTTTAGACCAAGCCCTACAAGGTAGAATTGCAGGTGTACAAGTTCAAAATATTGATCC
>Ga0075152_10002511_pt1 | contig 13010 bp, 8 predicted proteins | sample JI61114C2DNA_FD_70964 | JGI IMG/M metagenome (GOLD analysis project Ga0075152, IMG submission 70964) | Wastewater effluent complex algal communities from Wisconsin, to seasonally profile nutrient transformation and Carbon sequestration -... | ecosystem: Engineered > WWTP > Effluent > Algae...
TTGTTCGCGTTCGGATGATCAGGCGGCAGCGTGTAGTCGCGGCGGCGGTTCATGGCGAAGCCGCAGCGCGCTTTGTTCCAGGTGAGCCGCGCGGGCTGCATCTCCGCCAGCGCCTTGCCGATGATGCCGAGGATGTCGTGTTGCAGCTTCTGCGTGTAGTCCCACGAATCTCGTGCCCGCTGGTCATCTTTTTCCGTCAGCGGCGTCGTGCGCAACTGCGGTCCGCTATGCGTATGCGAGGCGTTCATCACCAGGTTGGCCTGCGGCAGCTTGAACTCCTTCTCCGCGCGTTCCGCCACCGCGCGACGCATGAGCTGCGGCACGCCGATGAGATCCAGCGTGACGAACACGAGCTTGTTTCCCTCTTCATCTTCAAGCGCGAGCGCTTTGGCGAAAAGCTCCTGCACCTTGCCCTCCGCCGGTTTTTTGCGCGCTGCGTAGCCCGCCATCCACAGCATCTTTTGCGGTGTCACCTTTGCCACGGCAGTCCCCGCCTTCCAGTTCGTCGGAACATGCGGCGCGATGGACTTCGGCGGCTTGGGCGGCGACTCGGGCGTGGCTCCGGGCGGCGCGGCGAAGGTGGCAGAGGCGAAAATGGCGGCCAGGAAGCAGGTGTGAAGCGTCATGCGCAAACTACGTCCTCAGGCACGTTGTTTCTTCCATTCCATGTCCCGCATCACCGCCATCGAAACCGCCATTCCGTCCGGCATCATGCCGAATCTGCTGCTCGTCCGCATTCACACGGAGGACGGCTTTATTGGATGCGGCGAGACGTATTACACGCCTCATGCCATCGCGGCGCTGATTCATGACTGGATGGCCGAACGTCTGCTCGGAGCCGATGCGCTCGCTATCGAATCCCACTGGCGCTTCCTGTATGAGCGCTGCACGCCGTTTGGGCATCCGGGCGCGGAAATGCGGGCGCTTTCGGCCATCGATCTGGCGTTGTGGGACATTCTGGGCCAGGCCTGCAATCAGCCGGTGTATCGACTGCTCGGCGGGCCAGTGCGCGAGGCGATCCCGGTGTATAACACGAGCGGCGGGCCGAGCTATGGTGCGGTGGCAGCCACGAGTGAAGAGCCGCGTCATCCAGGATGGCCGGGCTATGGCGACATTGGTCAAAAAGGGCCGCGGCAAGACAACTGGGCATCGCATTTTGCCGCAGGTGATCTGGCGGAGGAGCTGCTCGCTGAAGGCATCACGGCCATGAAGCTGTGGCCCTTTGACCGTGCGGCGCATCGCAACGGCGGCCTGCATATCTCGTGGACGGATGTCGAGGAGGCGATGAAGCCGCTGCGCGAGATTCGCGAACGTGTGGGGATGAAAATGGACATCGCCATTGAAGGACATGCCTTCTTCCAACTCCCCGCTGCGCTGCGAATCGCTGAGGCATTGCGCGAGATCAAGCCACTGTGGTTGGAGGACGTGCTGCGCGTCGATAACGCCGCCACGCTGGCCGATTTCCGCCATCGCAGCGGGCTGCCCATCGCCGCGAGCGAGATGCTGCTCGGTCGCAAAGAATACCTCGCCGTGCTGCAAGCGCAGGCCTGCGACTACTGCATGGTCGATCCCACATGGAACGGCGGCATCAGCGAGACGCGTCGCGTCATCGACATGGCGCAGACATTCAATGTTCCCTCCACCATCCACGACTGCACCGGGCCCCTCACGCTTTTCAGCGGCCTCCATCTCGCAGCATCATCGGCCAATGTCGTCTTCCAGGAAACGGTGCGCGCCCACATTCGCTCCTTCTATGACAAGCTGGTCGATACGCTGCCTGTCATCGCGAATGGCAAGGCACAGTTGCCGACGGGAACGGGGCTGGGGACGAAGCTGAAGGAGGAGTTGTTCCGCGAAGGAGTGAATGAATGGAGGCGCAGCACCTGGAAGGCATGAAGATGCTTCTCACCTTCATTTTGACTGCCGCAGGATTGCCAGTGGTCGCGCAGCAGGTGCATCGTGTGGACGATGTGCGCCTGTTTTATCACACCGAGGGCCAGCACGCGGTAGATGCAGTGGATGTAAACTCGAACGGCATTCCCGATCAAGTCGAGGACATCATGACACAGGTGCGCGCAGCTCGAAAAATGTTTGTGGAGGTGCTGGGCTTCCCCGAGCCGCTCAAGACAGATCGATTTCGCGAAGCGCGCTTCATTGACATCAGTTTCCGGCACAAGGACGTGCTCAAAATGAACGGCGTGGCCTACGACGAGCTGCAACGCTACAATAAGCCCGGCGATCCTCCCGGCACGCTCAGCATCGCCTTCACCGTGGCCACTACCGTGAAGGCTCCGGCGAATCTGACGCCCGCCCACGAGTTCTTTCACCTCATCCAATACAGCACGACCTACTTCAAGAACCGCTGGTTTCTCGAAGGCACGGCCCGCTGGTCCGAGCGCGCACTCGGCAAGGGCGGTCTCGGAGCCGCGCGGGTGATCAGCACATGGCCGCTGCCAGAGGCTCGCAAACAGGAGATCAGCGCAATGACTTACGACGCCTCCGAACACCTGTGGAATCCGCTCGCCTCGCAAACCGGCAAAGACAGCACGATCCCGGACTCGCCTGCGCTGAAACAGCTCCAGTCGATGACCTACACGGACGGCACAGCCGTGCTCAAAGACCTCCAACTCACCGGTTGGGCCTTCATTCGAGATGTGGTCCTCGAACTCGGCCAGATTGACGACATCGCCTTCCGCGAACTCGGCTATGACCGCTGGTCGGAGGAGAATCAACGATCCGTGAAGAACGATGCCTACCTCTTTCGGGCAATCGAACACGTGATCGCCAATCAGCCGTAGCCCTGCATGAGTTTCATCACTCGGCTTGGCGTCATCACCACCTCGATTTCATCCACGAGTAAAAGCTCGCGCCGATCTGGGCATAGCCGACGGGGTTCGGATGGACGCCGTTGTTATTGGGGTAGCCATCGACGGGATCGAGATTCAGCTCGGTGGGGACGAGGTGGATGCCGTCTTGTTCGCGATTGGCGAGTCGCTTGAGCATGAGCTGGACGAGGCGGTGCTGGATGCGTTTCCAGCCCCAGCGCGGGTATTTGTCCTGATAGTTCGCGGTGAAGGCTGCCTGGAGAGAATTCGGCGGCGTGGTCAAACCAACAGCGAGAATGGCTCTGGGCGCAGCCTTGTGAAAGGCGGCGAGCAGTTTGTCAGCATTGTCGAGCACCTCATTGATTTTGGCGTCAGGCTTGTTGGGATCGGCGGAGAAGCAGTCGTTGATGCCGAGGAGGAAGGTGACGACATCGGGCGGTTGGTTGTCGCAATGCTCTTTGAAGTAGCGGGAGAGATCGAAGTCGCCGCGTTTGCCATTGGCAGCAGGGAAAATGAATGGACTGGTGGCCTTGCGGGCGAGTGGACCGGCTGTGACGCCAGGGGCTTCCGGGGTGAATTTAGTGAGGAAGTCGGACCACTTCCATCCGCCGTAGCCTTCATGCGCGACACCAGGCTGTGCTCCTGCGGGCTTGTGCGTGCCCAGCAGAGTCCACTTCGCATTACCCGGCGTGCCGAGCAGCCGGGCGATCTCGTTTGGGTAAATGGTCGCGTGCGTGAGGCTATCGCCAATGATGAGGAGGCGCAGTGGTTTGGTGGAGGTGGATAAGCGCGGCGAAATGCGCAGCATGGTCTTGCCCTGTTCCAAAACCTTGCCGCTGGCATCTTTGACAGTGATGGCGAGCGGGTGATCGCCGACATCGCGGTCGGTGGGTGTCAGGGTCCAGCGACGGGCTTCGTTCATGCCGAGCTTGCAGGCGAATTCGAATCGGTAGGCCTCGGGAGTCTCGGTGAGCACGATGTTGTCGTGGTAGATGCTCATCGGCACATCCGGCGTGGCATAAACGACGGGCGGCAGTGTGAGCTGAAGATCGCCTGCATGAGCAAAAGCTGCGAAAGCGAAGAGGACGAGGCTGAGGAGTCGATTCATGACCTCCGACTACGGAGAACGACGGACGGATCGTTCCAAGGCATGATCGTCACGAACACCGAAAAAAATCAGTCTCCCCGGGAGTAACAGGCTGGGTGACATTGCCCGTACTGATTCACCCGTCCTTCAAAGGCTGCCGACCTACACCATGACACCCTGCCTCTTCTCCATCAGCCACGCCGGATTCTGGGGGCAGTCGGTCCTCAAGTTGATCGACTTCATTCCACATGCAGCGAAGCTGGGCTATGAGTCTGTGATGATTGCTGGCAAACGTCCGCATCTCTCCCCGCTGGATGCCGCAGAGCAGATCGAGCCGCTGAAGGCTGCGCTCGCTGCCGCGCACATCCGCTGTGACGTGCTCGGGGCATACACGAACCTCGCGCAGCCTGTCGGTGTGGGCTGCGAGGTGCCGCAGATCGAGTTTCAGATCGCCTATGTCGAGTCACTGGCACGCATCGCGGCACAGCTCGGCACAAAGGTCGTGCGCATCTTTGGAGCCTATGAAATCGAAGGCCAGGACCCGCAGACGCAGTGGAACCGCTGCACGACTGCCATCCGCGAGATGTGTGATCGCGCTGCGGCGCATGGAGTGACCATTGCTCTGCAAAACCATCACGACATCGGCCTGCACACCGCAGCGCTGCTCGAAATGCTGGCTGACATCGACAGGCAGAACTGCAAGCTCGGCTTTGATGCGTGGTCTCCTGCACTGCGCGGCGAGGATCTCTACGAATCCGCCAAACTGGCCGCGCCGCACACGGTCATCACGACGAATGCGGACTACATCAAAGTGCCGCGCCATCGTTACCGGCCTGAGCTGGTGAACTACGAGCGCCAGCCGGTGGATTGGGTGCGTGCCGTGCCCTTTGGCGCCGGCTTCATCGACTACGAGGCCTTCTTTCATGGGCTCAAGGACGGCGGCTTTAACGGCATCGCCACCTTTGAAATGTGCTCGCCACTGCGCGGCGGTGGCTCACTCGGAAATCTCGACTCCTGCGCCACGACCTACCTGGAGTGGATGCGGTCGCAAAAGCTGATTTGCACATGAAACTGATCCTCACCGTGCTGGCTATGCAGGCGGCAAACGCGACTGCGGCTGCGTTGGAGTTTAATCGGGATGTGCGGCCCATCCTCTCTGAGCACTGCTTTACCTGTCACGGGCCGGATGAAAAGGCACGCAAGGCCAAGCTGCGGCTGGATATGCCGGGGGCAAAGCTGGATGAGGTGATGCAACACGTCACCGCGAGCGATGAAGATGAGATCATGCCGCCGCCGGAGATGAACAAGCCGCTGTCCAAAGCGCAGATCGAGACGCTGCGACTGTGGATCGCGCAGGGGGCTGCTTATCAGAGACACTGGGCTTTTGAGCCGCTGCGTCAGGCATCCGGTGGCATCGACTCCATGGTGGAGGCCACTTTGAAGCAGCGCGGTCTTTCGTTTTCGCCTGAGGCAGAGCATCACACACTCATTCGCCGTGTATGCCTTGATTTGACGGGCTTGCCGCCGCTGGAGTCCGACTTGTCTGACCTGTCAGGCTGGTCGGATAAAAAATATGAGACCTATGTGGACCGTCTGCTCACCTCGCCGCACTTCGGAGAGCACCTCGCGGTGGCGTGGCTGGATGCAGCGCGGTATGCGGATACAAACGGCTACTTCGGTGATAAGCCGCGCCAGATGTGGCTGTGGCGTGATTGGGTGATCGCGGCCTTCAATGCGAACAAGCCCTTTGATCAATTCAGCACGGAGCAGCTCGCGGGTGATCTTTTGCCGCAGGCGACCACGCAGCAGCGCATCGCCACCGGTTTTAATCGCAACCACATGGCGAACAATGAGAGTGGCAGCATCGATGAGGAATTCCGTGTCGAGTATGTGGTGGACCGCGTGAGCACGACGATGACGACTTGGCTGGGTCTCACGGCAGGTTGCGCGCAGTGTCATGATCACAAATTCGATCCTATCTCTCAGCGGGAGTTTTATCAGCTCTTCGCCTTCTTTAACAATGTGCCGGAGAAAGGGCTGATCACGGCTGATGATCCGCCGCCGCTGCTGCGCGTGCCCTCACCGGAGCAGGAGATGGGTTTAAAAAAAGCGGACCTGGAACTCCGGGCCGCGAGAACGGCCTTTGCGCCTCTGCTTGAAGGGTTGAAGCCGAAGATCAGCGCTTGGGAGACATCAGCTCCGCAGACGCTGCCACAGCCTCCAGCGAATCACATGCTGCATGAGCCATTCTCCGGTAAAACTAGCCTGAGCAAGCACGGGACCACGCTGGAGTTTGTGAGCGGACTGCGTGGTGATGCGGCGAAGTTTGATGCGACTCAGCATGTGGAGACGGCGCAGGTGCTGGACCTCGACGCGCCGTGGAGCATCGGGCTATGGGTGAATGCGGAAGGCTCGCTAAGCTGCCCGCTTTCCATCATCGAGCCGCAGGGACGCAGGCGCGGTGTGGAGCTGATCTGGCAGAAGGGTCGCGTGCAGGTGAATTTGGTCCACGAATGGGGAGCAGACGCTATCGAAGTGGCGACGATGGAGTCGCTGCCTGCGAAGAGCTGGCATCACGTCCTAGTCAGCTATGACGGCGAAAAGAAGGCCGCTGGTTTGCGTGTCTTCTTTGACGGCAAACCGGCCACGCTGGAGCTGCGGCGTGACTCACTGAACGGCACTTTGAAGAATTCTGAGCCGCTGCGTATCGGGCGGCGAGATGTGAATCTAGGCTTCTACGGGCTGCTCGATGAGCTGCGCTTGGTGCCGTCCGCCAGCGATGAAAAAACAGCGCAGGATTGGTTCTGGGGCGAGCGCATTCGCGGCATCATCGGGACGCCTGTGGCGAAGCGCAGCGTGAATGATGCGGAGACGCTGCTGGACTACTACATCGACCATTTTGCCGATGCCGTGCCGCAACAAAGCCGGGCTCGGCTCAAGGCAGCCATCAGTGCGGAGAAGCGTCTGCGTGATGCCGTACCGACGGTGCTGGTGATGGAGGAGATGGCGCAGCCACGCGCGGCGCATGTGCTGGAGCGCGGGCAGTATGACAAGCTGGGTGCGGCAGTGACTGCAGGCGTGCCAGCAGCCATCGCGCCTTGGTCTGGCGGGCTGCCGCCGAATCGGCTCGGCTTCGCGAAGTGGCTGTTTTCACCGCAGAATCCACTCACGGCTCGCGTGGCGGTGAACCGCCTGTGGCAGCATTGTTTTGGCGAAGGCCTGGTGCGCACGCCAGATGATTTTGGTTCCCAGGGTGAGGCACCGACTCATCCCGAACTGCTGGACTGGCTGGCGCTGGAGTTTCAGAAAAACTGGGATGTGAAGGCGATGCTGAAACGCATCGTGATGTCGCGCACCTATCGGCAAAAGTCAGAGAGAAGGGATCAGAGTGATCCCGCAAATCTTTGGCTCGCGCGTGGGCCAAGTGGGCGGCTTTCGGCGGAGATGCTGCGGGATCAGGCACTGGCGGTTTCTGGCCTGCTGGTGCCAAAGCTCGGTGGGCCGAGTGTGCGGCCATTTCAGCCGCCGGGCCTGTGGGAGGCGGTGTCTTACAATGGTGAGGAGAGCTACGCCCTGAGCCGTGGTGATGATTTGTGGCGACGCAGCCTTTACACCTATGTGAAGCGCCAGGTACCACCGCCCGGCCTGCTGACCTTTGACGGTCCGACACGCGAAAAATGTACGCTGCGTCGGCCAAGCACGAACACGCCGCTTCAGGCGCTGCAGATGCTGAATGATGAGACTTTCATCCAAGCCGCCGAGGCACTGGCGAAGCGCTCAGAAGGCCAAAAGGACCGCGTGGCATGGATGTTCCGCGCGGTGACAGCTCGCGAGCCAAAAGCGGATGAGTTGGCCCTGTTGCATGGTCTTTTGGATCGCCGTCAATCGCTCGCCGTGGTGGCGCACACGATCCTGAATCTCGACGAGGCAATCACGAAACGATGAATGCTCTCTCCCAACGCCGACAGTTCATCCACGGGGCTGGTTTAAGCCTTGGCGGCATTGCTTTGGCGGCGATGAATGGGGATGCGAGGGCTTTGACGCAGCTCGCCCCGAAGGCGAAGCGGGTGATTTATCTGTTCATGCACGGCGGGCCATCGCAGCTCGATCTTTTTGATCACAAGCCGGGTTTGAAAAAGCTGCACGGGCAGGAGATGCCGGCATCGGTGGTGGGTGATCAGCGGCTGACGGGCATGACGAGCGGACAAAAGTCGAAGCCGGTGACGGCATCGCTCTTCGGCTTTGCGCAGCATGGGCGCAGTGGTGCATGGGTGAGTGAGCTGCTGCCGCACACGGCGCGGGTGGCGGACGAACTGTGCATCATCCGCTCCATGCACACGGAGGCGATCAATCACGATCCGGCGGTGACCTTTCTGCAAACAGGACATCAGCAGCCGGGCAGGCCCAGCTTTGGTGCGTGGCTGAGCTATGGTCTGGGCTGCGAGAGCCGTGATCTGCCGGCCTTTGTCGTGATGGTGTCACGCGGCAGTGCGGCGCGGCCTGCGGACCCGCTGTATGCGCGGCTGTGGGGCTCGGGCTTTTTGCCTTCGAATCATCAGGGCGTGGCGCTCCGCAGCAGTGGTGATCCGGTTTTGTATCTGTCAAATCCAGCGGGCATGGATGCGGCGACTCGACGTGATCAGCTCGATGTGATCGCTGCTCTGAATCAAAAGCAGCTCGCGGTGCAAAATGATCCTGAGATCGCCACGCGCATCTCACAGTATGAGATGGCATTTCGAATGCAGAGCAGTGTGCCGGATCTAACGGACCTGCGTGGCGAAAGCGCGGCGACGCTGGATGACTACGGCCCGCAGGCGCGACAGCCGGGGAGCTTCGCGGCGAACTGTCTGCTGGCACGCCGCATGGCGGAGCGCGGTGTGCGCTTCATCCAGCTTTATCATCGCGGCTGGGATCAGCACTACAATCTGCCGAGTGATCTGCGTCTGCAATGCGGCGACATCGACCAGCCCTGCGCGGCGCTGATTCGTGATCTGAAGCAGCGCGGGATGCTGGAGGAGACGCTGGTCATCTGGGGCGGCGAATTTGGCCGCACGACCTACTCGCAAGGGAAGCTGGAGCCGACGAATCATGGGCGTGATCATCACGGACGTTGTTTCACGATGTGGCTGGCCGGTGGCGGCATCAGGCCGGGCTTGTCGTTCGGCGAGACGGATGATTTCTGCTTCAACGTGACGCGGGATGCCGTGCATGTGCATGATCTGAATGCCACGCTGCTGCATCAACTCGGCTTGGATCACACGCGGCTGACGTTTCGCTCTCAGGGGCGTGATTACCGGCTCACGGATGTGCATGGGAGCGTGGTGCGTGGTGTTTTGGCGTGAGGTATCTGGGCATGATGCCTCCATCAGTCGGCCATGCCGACAGTGCGCGTCCTGGCAGTCGTGACCGGGACTTAGAGCTGGATGCCGCGCCCTTCGCGCAGGCTTTCCAGAGCGGCGAAGGTCAGCACCATGCTTTGGCGTGACTCGGCGTAGGGCAGCGGATGCGCTTTCTGCCCTTTCAGGTAGGCCAGCCAGGCGGACATCTCTTCAGCGTGGCCTTTGCTGCTGTGCTTCGTCACCACTCGCTTGCGGCGGCGATGGATGGCGAGCTCCTGGAAATTCACACACTCGGCGACGAGGCCGCTGGCGAAGACGCGGAAGGTCTCCTTCGGGAAGGCGTGGTCGCCCTCGGCGGAGTAGATGATCTGGGCGGCGGAGCCATCGGCGAACTCGATTTGCGCGGTGATGGAATCTGGGAAGTCGCCGCGGCCGACAGTCTGTGCGGCGACTCGCATGGGCTGGCCGAGCAGGTGGCAGGCGAAGTCGAAGAAGTGGCAGGCCTCGCCAAGCACGCGGCCTCCGCTTTCATCAAGGTTTGCGTACCAGTGATCTGGCGCGAGTGGTCCGGCGAAGATGTGGTAGGCGAGTGTTTTGGGGCCGGAGATGGAGGAGAGGAGCTTCTTTAGCTCGACGGTGGCAGGGGCGAAGCGGCGGTTGAAGCCGACCATGATGCTGCCGCGTGTGGCTGACATGGCGGTGTCGATCTGGGCGAGTTCGTCGCGGGTGAGACAGAGGGGTTTTTCGACAAAGACGTGCTGGTCTGCGGCGAGCGCGCGCAGGGTGAGCGGGGCGTGCAGGTGATGGCGTGTGCCGATCATGACGGCGCTGCCTCTGGACTCGAAGACTTTGGCTGCATCTGTCTCGGCATGAGCGAAACCGAACTTCTCCTTCACATGCCGCGCGCTGAGGCCGGTGGCATTGACGATGGTGCCGAGGGTGATCTGGCTTTTGACATGCGGGAGGAGCATGGTGCGGGCAAAGTTGCCTGCGCCGATGACATCAAGTACGCCTACGGGGGTGAATGACGAATGACGAATGGCGAATGACGAAACTTCTGAAGGCTTGGGCTTTTCGTCATTCGTCATTCGAGCTTCGTCATTGGAATACTCGATGACCACGCCGAGCTCGGCATCCAGATGATCATAAACCGAAAGCACCTCGCTGAAACTCACGCGCTTGGTGGTCACGGGCTTGAGATCTAGGGCACCTGTTTTCATCAGGTGCAGGCAGGCTTCGAAGTTTCGGTTTTCAGTCCAGCGAACGTGGCCGATGGGGTAGTCGTGGCCGCCCCATTCATACTGCGGGTCGTAGCGACCGGGGCCGTAGCTGCGGGAGTAGCGGACTTGGATGTCCTTCATGTAGGCGGTCTTCCAGCTCAACTCGGCGTCGTAGATGCCGACGATGACCATGACGCCGCGATCTCGCAGGCACGCGATGGCGCTGTCGGCAGCTTCGCGACCTTTGCCGCCGACGCACAGGAGGACGGCATCGACGCCGTGACCATAGGTCCACGCACGGACTTCGTCTTCGAGCTTCGACTGCGCGGGATTCACGATGCGCTCGGCACCCATGGCGAGGGAAGTTTGCAAACGAGCTGCCACGAAGTCCACGGCCATGACGCGAGCACCGCTGGCTTTGAGCAAACTCGTGGCGAGCAGGCCGACCAAACCCTGACCCATGACGAGCACGCGCTCACCGAGTCGAGCACCGGATTGGCGGACGCCCTCCATGGAGATCGAGGCGAGCGTCGTGTAAGCCGCTTGCCAATCCTCGACTCCATCAGGAATGGGGGACGCGAGGAGGTCGGGCACAGCGATCATCTCAGCATGGAAGGCGCACTCGGCACCTCCGCAGGCCACTCGGTCGCCGACTCGGAAGCGTGTGTTCAGTTCATCAACAGCGACGACGACTCCGGCGGCGGAGTAGCCGAGCGGGGTGGGTGATTCGAGGCGGTTGCGGACTTTTTCGAGAGCGGACTTCCAGCCGAGTGTGCGGGCGGTGTCGATCACCTTCTTTACTTGGTCGGGCCGTGCTTTCGCCTTTTGGAAAAGGGACATCTTCGCCTGCTCCACCTTCATTTTTTCAGTGCCTGGAGAGATGATGGAGCAAGTCGCACGCACGAGGATGCCACCGGGAGGCGGCATGGGCGCGGGAACCTCTTGGAGTTCGAGACGACCGTCTTGGTATTGGGCGAGCTGGAGCATGGTCAGGCGAGATTTTGGAGCATGTTATCAAACTTGTCCTGCCACGCTGGAACAGTGGTTTCCCGCAGCAGCCAGGCGCGGGCGTTCTCGCCGAATTGGCGACGCTTCTCGTTGGGCATGGATTCGAGAGTGAGGACGTCTTGGACGATGGCGGTAACGCTGCCGGGGTCGTGGAGCAGGCCGGTTTGGCCGTGCTGCACGGTTTCGATCAAGCCGCCGCTGCGAGCGGCGAGGACGGGCTTGGCGTAATCGTAGGCTTCGTAGATCATGAGGCCGAGCGGCTCCCACCAGATGGATGGGGCGACGAGGGCGCGGCAACGGCGGAGGACGTCGTGTTTGGCATCGCAGCTGAGGTGGCCGAGGTAGTGGATGCTCGGGTTTTCGGAGGCGGATTGCTTCACAAAGGTTTCCAAAATGCCATCTCCAGCGATGTGCAGAGCGGGGGTCTTCGCGCCGAGCTGCTGGCGGAGTTCGTGCCAGGCGGCGATGAGTGCGTGGAGGCCTTTTTCCGGGATGAGTCGGCCGAGGAAGAGGTAGCTGCCGTCGTCCTTGATCTCGGGGAGCTGGGGCATGGCATCCCAAGAATGACGGAGCACGTGGAGCCGCTCGCGAGGGATGCAGTGATGCTCGGCGAGGCGGTCGGCCATGAATTGAGAGATGGTGACCCAGGCCTTCACGCTCTCCAGCCAGCCGCTGCGATGCAGACGTTTCAACATGAGTGCACAGAGAGCGCTTTTGGTTCGGCTCTGCCAGGCTCCAGCACGCACCTCGCCGGAATAGTGACCGTGCAGTGGCGATGTCTGGACGCGTCCAGCGTAGAAGAGTGATCCGCCGACAGAGAAGGGGCGGTAATTATGCAGGTATTGGATGACGGGCAGGCGTTGATTCAAAGCGCTGCGGTAGAGCGATGGGGAGCCGATGGGGTAGATGTTATGAAAAAGAGCGGCATTCGCACGGGTCTCGCGTGCGCGCTGCTCGAACTGGCGGGCGGAGTCGGAATTATAGAAAAAGCGTGCGGCTTGACTGAGTGGATTCGGGGCTGCGGGGCCGGTCCAGGAGGAGCTTTCGAAGAAGCAGCGAGGGACGTCGTGACGGAGTGACGCGTGGCGCTGGATGCGATCCACGGACTTCTCTTCGCCACCAGATTGGAGGTAGCGGTTGAAGACCTGGAGGATGGTGGTGCGTGGTGTCACCGTGAGGCTTCCTGCTTCTGAGCCCAGGCTTCGAGAATGTAGAGCATCCAGACGCGCTGGCTGAGAGCCCAGCCGCGTTTGGTTTCGAGGGTGCTGGTGAAGTAGTCCTGGCAGAGGCGCTCGACCTCACGGGGGATAAGCCAGCCGCGCTGGCGGCAAGCGGTGGAGTGAAGGGTGTCCTCGATGCGGGCGCTCCACTTCGGGGTGCGCATCCACTTCATGAGCGGGAGGGTGAAGGTGAGTTTTTTTCGATCTTCGTAGATATGATCGGGCACGAGATCGCGGCAGGCTTCGCGGAGGATGAGCTTGCCACCGTGTGTGTTCATTTTGCTGTCAGGCGGCAGGCGGGCGGCGAGGTC
>Ga0075152_10002512_pt1 | contig 13010 bp, 8 predicted proteins | sample JI61114C2DNA_FD_70964 | JGI IMG/M metagenome (GOLD analysis project Ga0075152, IMG submission 70964) | Wastewater effluent complex algal communities from Wisconsin, to seasonally profile nutrient transformation and Carbon sequestration -... | ecosystem: Engineered > WWTP > Effluent > Algae...
GGCATCATTGGGATAGGAGCAGGGCGGCAGCACCACCAGAGGAGTCCAGCAAGTCCCAGTAGCGCGAGGATACCCAGAGGAATGCCAACGCCGAGTCCAATGGCAAGGGCGTTACTGCTTTTGGAACTGACACACTGACCGGTCGGAGTATCCCATCGGTAACCAGAAGCACACTTGCATACAGTACCGTCAACAACGCCAGTACCGTAGACAACAGTTGAACAGTTGACAACACACTTCGTAAGTACCCAGTTGTAACCGGTATTGCAGGTGCAGCTCGTGGGGTTAACACCTTCTGGTTGGCTGGTGTTCCATTGAGAAATGTTATTGGCGCAGTCGAGCTGGCAAGCACCATAGTGGTCTGGAGCTTCAGCGTTGTTCCAGCTCGCGTTCCAATAGTAACCTGCAGCGCAGCCGCAGCTCCACGGATCAGTGTTCACACCGGTCGAGCGAGCGTAGTTAGAGCAGTTAAGCTGGCACCGGCCCTTGAAAGCAGAGTTGGGATAAGTCCACGAAGAATTCCACACGAATCCCGCATTGCATTCGCACGTGTCGGAGTTGACGTTTTTTCCAGTCGAATTTCCCATGCCAGTACAGTTCTGATAGTAGGTGCATGAAGAGGTATTGTAGTTCCACTGGAAGCCGAGGTTGCACTCGCAGGAGAGGAACTCGTAGTTGGTGCCGTTGGAATTTGCAGTGACATTAGGGTCGCAGTTCTTGATGCAGATCAGCGCAGTCTCATCCCACTTGTAGCCTGCATTACAAAGGCAAGATTTGCTATTGTCAGAAGTATTGAAACCGTTGTAGTTCTTACCAGCGGCAGCCGTACAAGTCAGGGCCTTGCAGCCTCCCTGAATCCAAGTTTGCCCAGCTGCGCATTGGCAGCGTGTATTGTCAGATGCATTGAATCCGTTATCGCAGGCAGTGGCCCATAGCTGCCCAGTGACAAAGGCTCCTGTAGTATCACCGTAGAGCCCAATCGTGAATTGATTGTTCACATTGTCCCAATCACCAGACTGAGCCTTCAGATTATAGCCCGTAGGAGTGCCCCAATCGTCATTTTTTGTCCAAAGCGCAGCTTGTCCGAAGGGGTTGGTAGCGGCTGTGAGGAGATGCCATCCGTTGGAGGTTACGCGAACGAAGTTGATGGGAAAGACTCCGTGAGCAGATGCTGCAGGGATTGTCTTTCCGATGGTCCATTCGTAATTATCATCAGGGTGGCCGAGGATGTAGATGTCTCCACTGCTCTGACCCACGGCCACTCGCTTCTCGTTGCCTGAAACATGCATTGCGGAGACTGTATCGGTCGCAGTTCCGACAGAAGGAACTGTCCAGTTGCCAGTCCACTTGCCAGTGGTGGTGTTCAGCCAATAAACATTAATATTGTTGTCAGTGGCAGCTCCACCAGCACTGTAAATGCGAGATGTCGTTCCGAAGACTTTGGCTACTCCACCAGTGTGGTTGGTCGCGATAGACTGATTATTGAAGAACCTCCTGCTTTCAGCGTTATACTGCAGAAGGGAGATGTTCCCATCGGCAAGACCAACAGCTAAAGTGGGGACTCTCCTTGAATCATCGTAGGCCCAACCAAGGGAATTGGGGTAGGAACTGAGATTCACGGTATGGTCCAGGTAATACCTCCCAAACGCGTTGTTAGTAAAGTTCTGTGTCAAGAAGTAGATCAGATTTGATGATCCACCGCGAGCAGCTAGCCATGAACCTAGAAATGAACCGTCACTGCAATACCTCATTTGGGGAATGGTCTCATTGAAGACAATGTCGTATGCGGAGGCGTTATCATATGAACCAGCAACTTCGGGATAGAACCTCAAAGTGTTTTGAGCACTGGCCACGAACTTCGTTTGGGTGTCATCGGTATTGACGTAGCTGACTCTCCCAAGGTTACTGAAGGTGCCTGCTGGTGCCATACTGTAAGCCTTGCCATTCGTGAGTGTGACTGCATCGGCGGCAAGAGCAACGCTGAGCAATATTAAGAAGACGACAAGTTGACAGCTTCTCATTGTTGTAAATAAATTTTATAAGAAGAGGATACTCCCCTCCACTTCAAATCAAACATTCAGTACCTGATTCTTTTTATCGATTTGCTCGCATTACTGCAGTTATGAATCAATGAGTAGAGCTCCTCTCGCCTGCGAAACTATCTCGTATCAACCATGACATTCGCTGGAGTTCCCTCCTTCTTATATTTAAGCTTGCAGCAGTTGGAGATGGCTGCTGCTGGGTTCCATCTTCCTCGCTGCTCTGCAGCTTCTCACCAGTGAGCTTTCCTATGACTGGTTCCCACGATGAGAAATTTAAACTTCAGCAATATATTTTGATGATGGCCAGCTCATCGATTCAGCTCACATCTAACATTAAGGAAGGTTGGAGGTGGGTGTTGCTTGCAGTACTTAAGTTTGAGCATCTATCGTCCGGATGTTTTCAAAAGCATCTCTTTGAGACAGACATCGACGCAAATCTTACGACTGAGGTATGCTCCACTTAGAGAAAAACCTTGGTTATACGAGCTTACTATTGGATTCTCCTTTAATTTTTTAGCAGGCCTCCTTTCCTTTGGTAGTGGAATGAGGAAGCTGGCTTGGTTGTTCAGAGATGTGAAGTATCACGCTTCTGGCTGCGATCACGATTCTTGTTTTCAAAAGGTTATAAACCATTCAAGCCATTCTAGAATCGATGGAGAGATCAGCACGGTTTGGGGTTGTTGGGTTCTGTTAGTAGCACCATTCTAACCCTTGCTGCCTCCTTTTTATTTGCTTGTTGCCAGCCGAATGCTCACGTTACAATATCTGAAGTCCGGAGTTGCTTTCCTCTCATGGGTTGTATTCGATGTCCAACCTCTTCTTTTGAGTGCTCGCCGATATTTTATCCATGAAGGAGCTGGTCTGTCTGTGAACAGAGAAGAACCAACTACTGGGAACTGGGAAGCTTACGTCGATACGCAAAGCTGGAGATCTGTCTTTACGAACCGCTCAAGGGTGGGCTTTTTCCTGAAGATAGAGCAATGTTGAATCAAATTGAAGCAAAAAGAAGCTGATAATCGAGGATGCAACTCCTTCATGATCAAGACAAATAGTTCACTGTTCCTGCTTCACAGTACAGATCAAAAGCCCTGTTCGCCAACCCTTTGAAATGAGAACAAGGCAAAGGATCAACGATGTCACCGATTTTTTAAAAACTGAGCTGAGGATGTTTGCTTACAGATCGAGCATTAGTCCTTGGAGATTGCGGAGGGAAGCTTCTCTACTTGCTTCCGACGATGAATTTGAATGGGATGATGTTGCAATTCGCAAATCGGCTTTAAGTTGTTCGATCAAAACGACCCTGTCCATCCTTTCTCAGCCTTCTCTGCAGTTTACGATCGCTATTACAATTGACCCAGTTTCCAGCATTAATGTTGATGCTATTGCTGTAGAGCTCTTGTTACTATCATCGCTCTGTTAAGGTAAAATGATATAATACAGTTGACCTATTCGCGAAACTTCACAGCCTTCTCTTGGCTGTCTTTTTCACTGTCGGTAACGATACACCGATCCTTCCGTATGCGCAGTATCCTTGAAGATTTTTTCAATGCGACTCGGGCATGAAAATGATGGCAGGTAAACAATGTCAATGTCTCCGCTACTCGATATGGAGGATGAGATTGTTGCATACATTTCAAAGTTAAAGTGTTGCGGTTGGTCCATGGTCCATCTGGAATTTCATCATGAAGTGGTTGGAGTGCCTGATGAGACAGTTTTGAACTATCGGCCTCAGCCTGCAATGAAGATGAGATGTTCAACCTAATAGTTGTTCTCTTCGAGCCATGAAGTACTTCTAAGTTACTATCGGCATAAAGCTACTTTTTTCTGTTTCCATTCAAGTACTTTCCCCAGTCTCAGGAGAACGGCAGCATGTCTCCTATTACTGGCTTCATGTTGCCCATTGCCAATTCATTTGCTTAAGTCCCATGTCTACGTAGCTGAACTTGGAAGTGTGATTTAATTAATATCAATTTCAGAGAAGCTCGAAGTACCCACCTCGAAACTAGTTCTGCACAATCTGCATAGTCTCAGTGAGCAGTTTGGGTATCAGCCTCCTCAGTAGTTCACTCGACTCCTCTAGACAGGGGTTGCAGTTGACCTCCAGCAGCCAGAGCCTGCCCGTTGCGTCAAGCATGAAGTCATACCCGAACACTTGGAAGCAGTTCTTGCGGTACTTCGGGTATCCGAACACTTGGAAGCAGTTCTTGCGGGCTTCGGGTTCAAACTCCCACTTGCGGCCTCGAAGGTGAGCTTAATGGCTTTCCTCATCTCCAGCTGCTTTTGTGTGAAGTCGATGGGAATTTTGGAGGCCGTTAGGTACTGTTGGAATCTCTCAAATGACCATTGGTTCCCCTCCTCATACTTGCCGTATTGGTTTCCGTTCTTTTGAATCGCGTTGTTGGTCAGATGTACGTCAGCGTCTTGCTCTTGGATAGTTCGGTGAAGTCGATCCTGCGACTGTCCTGCACCCACATCAACGACGGGGCTCGTGACTTATCCACCGGCGTCCAATCCTGAGCCTCCAGCACGCTGCTCACCAGCTGGTGGTTGTTGCCTTTGGCCAACGAGAACGTATGGCCGTTATTGCTCGAAGCTCGCGTCTAGCCTTTACTGATGGGACGTTGCTGTGAACGTGCTGGTTTCCTCCTCACCACTCGGAAATTCTTTGGCGACGACTCCTTCTTGTTAAAGCCCTCAAACTTTATGGCCTGCATCTCGTAGCGACTGAGGATGCTTTGGGCGTGCTCCGTACGAGATTGTTTCCGCATGCTCAATATATATTATGTGTAGCATCATTGGCATCTGTTCGGATGTACAGCTGCTGGTAGCGGCTTGGAGCGACCTCACGGATTCGGTGCAGCAGCCGACGAAGTTTGCCGGTGGTAGCCCTCTCCGGTGTCGGTTCGGGTATGAGGGCACGGATGTGAGTGGAGTGCTTGTCAAAGACCTGCAGCTTTGTGGTGTTTGGCAACTCTGATTGTTCTAACTCGTTATCGTGCACATATTCGGTACACACTATGGGCTTGTGGTAACCTCCCGAACGCTCGATGGTGGACACCTTCACACTACACTGAAAATTCCGAAAGGCCTGCTTACACCACTTCTTGCGGTGGCGGTCCTTACCTCTTACCCTATCGATCTACAGCTCATCGTCCGAGGAGTTCTCGTCGTTTAGTTTTTAACGTGCAGCTTAAATGAGCTTGACCCCCTCCGTGAAGGCAAGTGAGTACGCCGAGCTGGAAACATCCTTGAGAATGGTATCCAAGATAGTGCGGTCCTTTTCCTTCGAGCAGGCTTCCAATCCATAAAAGTGTCTAGAGTGATTATGGTGGTAGGCAGCCAGCTCAACCGAATTATTTTTTTCCAAACAGATCGGCTGCTTACGGCGTGCAGGCGCTCCACTCTCAACCTGCAGTAAGCTTTCTAGAGGAGGTTATTAATTCAGAAGTTACTCTTCCTCAGAATGGCGAGCTCTTACTTTCTTTTTGCGGTTGCGCCGAGCAAGAGATAGGTTTCGTGGAGGGTTTCTTGAGTCAGTTCGGGTGCCCTCCGGGCGCTTGTTCATACGTGAGAAGTAACTCGACTTTCTTGAAAGAGTTCCGAAATTGTTTGTGATGGATGAGCTTATTTTTTGCATGCTTCGATCGAAATCCTCATCGGATTGCTTAACCAGAGATTCCAAATGTTCGAAGTGACCGAGCAGTTGGTGCTTCTTGGCAAAGGATGTTGGTGAGCGGGATAGTATCGTGGAGAGACGGCTGGAAAGGCTAGAGCGTGCACTTTCCGATTTTTACTTTTCGTCGTTAGCAGCATTGACTGTCTATTGCGACTGCTGCTTAATGAGGCTGAGTACGAGATCCCTACTTTCCCGATTGACAAATGTGTGACACATTGAGACACGATGTGCGAACTTCATCATGAGTTTGGATGATTCCTCTTTGAAGCCTGTGCTAGCCAGCTCCTGTGCTTCAGGATCCTTCCGCTTATCCATGTTCTCCAAGAACCGCTGAACGTAGTTGATTGAATTGTACAGCTACTCTGCAGCATTGTTGTTATTGCTGCTGTTATTGCTCGTGTTCTGTTCCTGTTTCTTGTGCTCAGACTGGCGGGTACTTGCAGGTAGCTTCTGTTGTGTGGGTTGCTGCTCTATCTGCTGCTTCGAAATATTTGCTGCATTGTTTTTCTGTGCTTGATTTGGCTGGCAGCTTTGATGTTGGGTTACCTGCTGTTTTTCAGGTGCTGGTAGTTCGTACTGTTCTTTGCCTACAATGGACAGCAGCTCGGGGCTGGGCCTGTTTTACCACCCCGATACTGCCTTGGTGGAAAGTCTAACTTCGGGTGGGATAGCCTTGGAATCGTCATGTTGCCTTTTCTTGAGGCCCCGAAACCCAGTTGAACTGTTGCTCGTAGTCATCCTCACCAAATTTCGGGGACTGCCCTGATGCACATACTTTGATTGCAACACCTCATTCGGCTAGGTCTGCAGAAATTCATAACTATCGTCGTTGGGATGACGTTGCTCCTTTCCCGATGATATTTTGTAGTTCAAGACTGATTCTGGCAGTTCAGCCTGGATTGCGATTGGTGCACACCTAACATTGTTGATTTCAGATGGTTTATTACTTGAAGAGTGATGCATCGTTGGCTTTGCGCTTGCCGATGGAACTGTCCGCAGACCGCCATGACTCTCGTTTCTGCAAAACCACTGATTTTTTCCGTCATTGAATTTTTATCTATCCCTGCCTTCGCGTATCTAGATTTGTTTGCTCTCCGTCCTCAACGGCATGGATGCTGGCGGAACGGCATGCCCTCCCGCAAGACTTGCATTGAAGAAGCTGCTACGCTTACCGACTATGGTTGGTCGCTTCTTTTAATGTTTAATCAACAGCTTCTTCTCCAAGCTGCCGAGGGTGTATTGCGCTTGCGAGTGATTCTGCAGAACTGTCCGTAGAAACTCCATTATCGAAGAATAATTACAACGTTCACTAGGGCCTCGAACAGATATTTCGAAGCAATGGCACCGGCGGAATGCTCCAGTTGATTTTCAGCAGAAGGTAGGACAGTGGGCTGCCATGCCACACCAACCCATGTTTCTTGCAAAGCTCCCAATACGTGTTCTCAAGTTAATTATATACCATATGGCGTGCTACAAGTTCTGCAACGAACTGTACACGGCAATGCAGCCGGGTCGTCTGTTCTGCAAGAAAGGTTGTGACACTGACTAACCCAACATGTACCTCAACTGCCAACATAGCGAGGACTGCAAGAACAACACGTGCAACAAGCTGTGCATCAAGGAGTAGCAGGGCGATCAGAAGCTACCGCTGAGTAGGATATAGCAATGACCACAGAGATGCTGTATAGAGCACCGGCCGACCCCATGCAATGCCTGGAAGCCTGCATGGAGGGCTGCAACAATACCGAGTATGCACCGGAAGACAGTCAACAATTCTGATAAACGCTACCAACAATGCTGCATATGCAAGTTCAGCAGTGCTCCGGAAATCTTTTCGCTGGGTTAAGTCAACCGTGTACTGAGCTGTGGACGTTTTGCAGGCTTGCTATTGAAGTCCTGCCGGATCTTCAGAACTCGTCGGGCCACGTAACTGTTCATCATGCTGCTGTTGCTCGCGGTGTTGCCCGCCGACTGCTGGTTCTACTTGTTGCTGCTATCCAGCACTGACAGCAATGAAGCGGTTGAACTGCTCTTCAGCGTCAGCAGAGTCTTGGTGCTTCTTGCTGATTCCAATGGCTGCATGGTTGCTGAATTGTTTCGCATATGGGCTCTATTTTCCAATCGTTTGAGCACCACGGGTACAACCCTCGAAGATTCCACGAAGAGGTTGCTGGTACCACCCGACTCGTTCCATAGCGCTTGCACTTCGAGTATGGTGGTTTCGTCGAGCTGTTGCTGGTACTTCCGATCGATCAAGCCCACCGCCTCAAGAAGCTGCACGAGTTCGATGTATTGAAGCTGTTCGGGATGACTGGCTACTTGCTGCAGTGCCCAGTGAATTTGTTGCTAGTGCTGCCGTTGCTCATGGGAATTCATAGCCGATACTTTTTTCCAAACTTAACCGTTTTAAAGATAAGCGTTGTGGTACCTCGAATAACTCCAAGCAACCCACCTAAAGTGGATGGAATGGGTACCGCAACAATGTTAGCAACCGAATTCGACAGGACTTCGACAGCTGACCCACACTGCACAGCCTTCAGAATTCCCGCATGAGTTTTGCACGGAAGACTCTAAAGTACGCTTCTAATCAGGCACCGCTATAATATATGAGCAACCTAGAACTAAAGTCAGAACTTACCCACGAGCTCAATAAAAGTCGAGAGAAGTACGTAGCAAGCTATCGGCGGCGGCTTCGCCAAGAACGCTTCTCTGAACGACGAAATCTCAACAACTAGCCGCTTTCATACTTCAAGGACGCCGATGAATGGCTACGAAAAGAAATCGAACAATCGCTTACAGGGCCAATCCCTGACCCTCTGCCTCCAATCACCACCACAACAATTTCCTACTACCGAAGGGCTGGCCGACCACGATACAAACCCAACCCCTTTGAAGACCCTCATAGCACGTACGAGTCGCTTTACATGTTGGCGCTTATCGAATAGGAGAAGTTTGCCAACTACCCGGAGGTAGTAAACGCTTTCGAGTCACAACTGAGCATCTTCTTAGGCTCCAAGTATCCATAGATCGTGGAGATGGCGGTGCTGGCAGCAGGCAATAAATGTCTGGGATCGTCATAGAACATCATGAAAATTTGTGAGCTCAACCCAGGCAATCTATGGGTTCTTGTTAACCACATTCTCGAAGAGAAGATGAGCTTTACCATAGTGCTGCATGGCTTCCCTGAAAATAATGTGGAGTGCTTCAAGTGTATCGCTGACTTGCTGCGGTAGCCCAATAAGTGCGATGTTGTTCTCGATGAGCTTCTAAAGAACGGTAATGAGAATATACTGGATTGCATCGTCAGGGGTGTTCTTGATGCCAATCGTGAAATCTGCTGCGCCAATTTGAAGATCCTTGCGAGTTTGTTCTGCAGCAGCAATGAAGAGAACCTTCGGAAGCTTGCTCAGAACAATTAAATTATCGTGAGATTGTACCACAAACTATAAGTGGAGGATTAGGAGGTCAGGAGGTTTGCGTGTTGGGCTCTGTCGAACTTTCCAGCGGAAAGTGAGGAACGTTCCACGAGAATCTTGCAATACTCGCCACTTCTCGAACGCATGTTGGAGATGGTTTTGCGGTAGCTTCCACCGATTCAACGTGAGATTATGCACTTCTTTCTCAACATCATCGAGAAGGGATCAAGCGAGGAGGTTCAGAAATTTCTGTACAACTACAGTTTCGTCTAAAGTGTACTGGCAACGTGCTTGGAAGTCGACTAGTAGTAGGTTCAGTTGGTTACCGTGAAGATCATCGTCATGGTGCTGGATCGAGAGAGCATGAGCTGGAACACAAAATCTTACTTCCGGCAACGAATAGAGCCATTGACCCGCAAGGTCAAATCTCTCAGCTACTCCATCGAGGACAACGAAGCTATCTTTGACCGCTTCGAGTGGTACTTCAAGAACAGTAGTTGATTCTACTTTAGCATAATCGTGTATGATTAAGCTGTTAAGTGCCCATGGGCGTGGGTTGGTGCAGTGCCTGCGGTTTCGTGTAGGATGTCTCGTGTTGCATCCCGTCTCATACCCCAAGTAGCAAGTGCAATGCATGTAGCAAGGGACCAATAGTCGAACAGTATCTCGCCGAGGAAGCAATCGGTCTCGCCAAGTCGCTGGGCTGGAAGGTACACAGCAACATCACCACAGATCATTGAAGGGCCCTTCTGGGCGAAGGAAGTGACAACCACCGCCGAAGCAACCACCGAGCCAATTCTCGAAGAATTCGAAATAAAGAAGTAGCCGCCTCGCGCTTACCGAGATGGCGACTACGTCTTCGACCGTAGCTTTGGCCACGGTGTTTACTACGTAAGCTTGCATCTTATCGCAGAAGGGAGGAATAATTTTCCAAGAATCAGAAAGCGAGTCGGACGGCGATCTCTACGACTAGTGGAAGAACAAGCTGCTGCGAAGTAGTCTTGCAAATAAGAGTTTGGTGAAGGTTCGACGAATCACTCAAAAGTTGTTCTTCACACGCGGCAAAGCGGAACTCATCGGTGACCACATCCGTAATAACAACGTGAAGTGCGTGTTCGTCAATGCCTAACTCACACCCGGACAGATTCGCAACCTCAAGAAACTGTTCGAAGCAAAGCTCAATGGTGAAGCACCACCAATTGGCTTCAATGCCGAAACCAACGAGTCTGATACAGAGTTCGAAAGTGATGGGCAGCAGGAAGGGAAGCAAAAGGTGCAACAGCAAGACCTTAAAACTATCAAGATCTTCGATCGTTTTTCGATTATTCTGCAAATCTTCGCTAAACGAGGTACTTTTAGAAGTAAGGTAGCCAAGACCACCACCGCTAAGCTTCAAATCGAACTCAATTTCCTACAGTACCTCAAGACCAAGTTAATGAGGGCCGAGGGGTCGACTTACAGTTCCTCGCATAACCTTTTTCGTGGAGATCTCATGAAAGCCGAAGAACTCAACCTTGAGATCGTCAGTGCCAAGCAGCGCAGGGCGCATGCTGCCATGTCAGGCGGTGGAGAGTCACAGTTAGAATTGGAAAAAAGGCAGATTAAGGACAAGTAAGCAAAAATCCGAAGATAGCTTGCCGAGCAGAAGACGATGCGGGACACAGCAAACAAGCGTAAAAGACTAGCATAGAAAGGCATGCCAATAGTAGCATTAGTGGGCTACACAAACGCTGGGAAGTCAGCCACGATGAACTACCTCCTAAGAAAGAAGGAAGTCGAGAGCGAGGATATGCTGTTCCAGACCTTGAACACAACCGCCCGATAGTACTTGATAAGCATCAACATAGGATAACCTTACCAAACGGCACCCGAGCGAGATTGCTAGATACTATCGGCTTCATCAGCAACCTACCGCACGAATTGGTGGAGTCCTTCCGAACGACACTGGAAGAAGTTGAGAATGCAGACATAGTACTGCATATTATCGACATCTCACACCCAAACTACGCCATGCAGCGCTAAACAGTATTGAAAATTCTGAGCGAACTGGGCTTTGGATAGAAATTCTCAGCTGGGAGGATGATAGAAGTGTGGAATAAGGTTGACCTGCTGACGAAGGAGCAGCAGGAACTGTTACCGTCTGCGACTGGCAACAACGTCTTCCATGTAAGTGTGCTCAAAGGCACAGGAGTGAAGAACCTTATGGAGCGAGTGGAAGCCATCTCCGATGAGGTCCTTAACAAGGGCACCTACAAGTTCAAGTATTCCATTGATTAGCACTACGATCGGTTGCGCTGGTTAAAATCGAATCTCAACCTCCCGAATACCCTAAACGAATAGTACGATTACACTCCCTCCAAGGAATTTCCACAGGGTTCTGTCGAATACACATTGAAGTTGGATGCTGCAAGCTACGGCAAGTATATGAAATTCATAGATGAACGCCCAGTTGTTCGAAAGACCGGCAAGGGCATGCCACCACCGGGCTGGTCCAACAAAGGCAACTGAACGTGATAGAGTATGAATTGTCACCTCACGAACTTGTATTTTTTCTACTCTTCCTTCTCCACCATATCCTTGCGGATCAGGCTGAGCCGGTGTTTTACCATGAAGCTGCTCCGGAACTTCTCTCTTTTGGTTGACTTCTCAACGGACTGTTCGCCACCCTGGATAACGAAGTTTAGCACAGGAAGCTATTGTAATGCGAACTTCAGCTATTGCTTCTTCCGGAGTAAGAGAGTATGTTGCTGCAATGTTCGTTAGGCTAGCCCCGAATTATAGCGGACACGAGCAAGGTTACATGCAGACTGACGCTGGCAGGTCATTTGTGTAATTGTCGTAGAATTCTATCGGTTGGATCTTAGAGGGGCTCGACTAGGCTATTTCTGCAATCGAATTCGTAGTTCTGCTGGCTAGTCTTGAGGAAACAGTTCCGACGTATCGTTCTCCCAGGGACTGAGGGTCTCGGTGGAGGGTTTGCGCCTTCCCGAACTGCCTTTTATCATTAAAATTAATCATCCCATGATTATTCCAAAACCAATTCCATAAGTTGTTCGAACGACACGATGTTATCAGATGCGCGTTTGATTGGTCTGCTTCCTATCGTTTTGATGCAGTCTCGCCCGAAGGTCTTCGTAGGAGAGTTGTTTGGTGGATTTGGGGCTAGGCCGGTTCGAAACACGGCTGTTCCGACCTAGCTTACGCTGCTCCGTGAAGATTATTATCGGTTCATCTGTTTCGAACTTCACGGTCTTGTGCTTGTTGGTATAGTTGTAGTTGCTGCTGGAACCTGTGCCTTTGAGTTCCTCCCTCCCACCAAACACTCGAGTCTTTTAGGATTCGTACTTGCTCAACAACCTCTCCAAATCGTTGGAGTAGCTTGGGTACTGCTCTTCATTGTAGCCAAAAGTGTAGTTGGATGAAGTACTGTGCAGTTCATTGTCGATGCGTCGATGGTGGTGACTATTGTAATCCCTGTGGATGGTTGTCTCCACGCCCACTGTTTCGTACCGACGCAGGATTTCGTCAATGTCCGACCGGTCAGCAGCAGGAATGTAGTGAAGAGTCTCCCCGCTAAAGTATCGCTACTTCTCGTACACTTCGGCACTTAAGATCAGCTACTTGGTTGGCTTATTGTCGATTGCTTCAGTATACCTTTCATACTCACCAAGGGTATTTTCGGGAAATTTATCTATTGTGGTATTGTGCCTTTCATGGAGATATCGAACGGCGTAGTCGTCGTTTGCAGGTTGGGTTGCTGCTGACTCGTCAATGACGGTCTCATACTTGCTCACTATCTTTTTCGGGTATGGGTACACCTCACCGTTGATGAGCACTGTCGAAGGGAAGTTGCTGGCACTCTCAACGCTCTTTGGC
>Ga0075152_10002513_pt1 | contig 13009 bp, 12 predicted proteins | sample JI61114C2DNA_FD_70964 | JGI IMG/M metagenome (GOLD analysis project Ga0075152, IMG submission 70964) | Wastewater effluent complex algal communities from Wisconsin, to seasonally profile nutrient transformation and Carbon sequestration -... | ecosystem: Engineered > WWTP > Effluent > Algae...
TAGGCCTCTTCCTTTGATTTAACGTCAGCCAAGTTACTTTCAGATGGGGTTCTTCGCTTAAATAGAACGGGAACCCCATCTTGACCTATGGGCTTAATATCTTGATCAATAATCTCCCTGATCATTGACTGAATTATTGATGATGCACGTTGGAATATCTCAGTCGCATTTCCATCGAGCGATAACTCCCTTTTTAAATACACGGGGCCCGCATCTAACTCCTTCACAACTTTTAATGCCGAGATTTTTGTTTTGTTATGTCCCCTTGTAATCAAATTCTGAAGTGGGCTCCCACCCCTACCATAAGGTAGATCTGTCATATGAAAAACTATGCAGTCATACTTCAAAAAGATTTCCTCCGGTATAATATAAGACCAATGAGGTATAAAAATCATATCTGGCTTCCATTGATCTAGATTCTCCAAATTGAATTTATTAAACTCTTTTAGTCTTATCCAAGTAGCTTCAACATTATCCCTAAGATCCTCAAATAATTTGTCATGCCAAGTTTTTGAAGACAAAACTACGAATACGGGATTCACAATAACTCCCATGTTAACGGTGTTCCTGCAACGATTTTTTGCCGAGCTGATTTCTTTAATATTAAATCATAAAATTTGGGGGCAAGACCGTAGCCAGGTCTAATTACACGGACATTCTCCGCAGAGAACTTTTCCCCAAGTTCGATATCTTTAACAACATAAAGCGACCTTTTATAGTCGAGGCTCTTAATTTCCGCTTTTTGTACACCATATTGAATTTGTCCTAGAGACTGGAAAGCTCTCTCTGTTTCGACAACAAGCATTTTGAGCTCATCGGGCTCAATAGAAAATGTGCTATCAACACCCCCATCTGCTCTACTAAGTGTGAAATGTTTTTCTATAATCCTGCTTCCCAATGCCACTGAAGCTACTGCAGCACCTATACCCATTGTATGATCAGATAAACCAACATGGCAATTAAACATTTTTTTAAGGTGAGGAATTGTAAATAGGTTAGTATTCTCAGGAGTTGAGGGGTATGTACTTGTACATTTTAATAATACAAGTTCTTCATTCCCATTTTCTCGAAGAGTTCTTACTCCTTCATCAATATCACTCACAGTGGCCACACCTGTTGACATAATAATCGGCTTCCCAGTTTGAGCGATTTTCCGTAACAACGGTGTATCTGTGTTCTCAAAAGAAGCGACTTTATATAGAGGAACGTTTAAACTCTCCAGAAAATCTACTGCAGTTTCATCAAAAGGAGAGCTGAAAGCAATTAGACCTAACTCCCTTGCATATTCAAAAATTCTTTGATGCCACTCCCATGGAGTGTAAGCTTCCTTATAAAGGTCATGCAACTCTCTCCCATACCATAATGAGTTCTTATCCTTGATAGTCAGAGCACCAGGAATGGTCATTGTATCAGCTGTGTAAGTTTGAAGTTTAATGGCATCTGCACCTGCATCGGCAGCTGCTTTTACAATTTGTAATGCCCTGTCGATTGACTGATTATGATTACCTGACATCTCAGCTATTATAAACGGCCTCTGGTTATCCCCAATTATTTTATTAAGTATACTAATGTCTTTCATTGCAAGTAAATTTGTAAAATGCTCCTCCCGAAATTTTAACTTTTTCTTTTTTAAAATTTAATTTTTCGAAAACTTTAATTGACGCTTTGTTTGTGTTTTTGACATATCCAACAAATTTGGTAGTGTTTAGGGGAAACTGCTTTATCCCATAGGATAAAATTAAGCCACCGAAGCCCTTAGATCTGAAATTAGGATCAATTGAATAATCAATTACCCAATAATCCTTATCATCTTTGTCGAACCTAACTTGCCCTACTGCTACCCCTCCTTGTTCTAGTATAAAAATCTTAGTGTTAACGGATAAAAGTTTTTCACTAAACCATCGCACATGGTTTTCCCAGGTTATAAAATTGCTTTGAATGGAATTGACTCTAACTCCATCCTCGTTAACCCATGTAAAAAGCAGTGCGCAATCCTCGGAATTAACCTCCCTAATTTGTAAGCTCTCTGAAAACACTGTCCAATTTGGGTTGAAATTCTAAATTTGAAAATTGATTATTCTTAAGATAGCTTGTTATAATGTCCTCTTCTTTATCATCACTAATAAGGTTCCCTAGACCGATAGATAAATTTTCCTTAATTAGACCGGAATATAAAAATTTCTGATTTTCGGTATAATATCCTATTAGAGGCCTTATCTTTCTTGTTAAACATTCAAGTGCTATTGTACTAGAGGATAGAATAGCATGTGAACAAGAATCGAACAGTTCGGAAATTTGTTTACTACTTAAATTATCTTTTAAAAACACTCTTTCAGGATACTTTCGTTTAACATCCAATAAATTGGCAACGCTTTTTTGTGAGAATGAATGTGTATAAATAACTTCAATAACAAATTGAGAGTCTATTTCCAAAACCTTATTTAAGATTTTTTCAGTTATTCCATAAAGATCGGTGCCTCCCATACTAATTACAAGGCGACAATCGCTAACTTTCCGGATAGGAAAAGGTTGATTTAAGAAAATCTTTTTAATAATCAAATAATCCATTCCTAAGCAGAGCTTTGTGTTCTCAGAAATCCTGTACACTGCTTTATCTATTCCAGGAGCGTGGTTGATAACGTAGTCAGCAACGAAAAAGAACTCTGCCAAATCATCGATACATATCAATTTACATCCTAGTCGTTTAATTTCCGATTGATAATGTGTTCCAAACCAGTATCCGTCTGTTACCACTATTTCCCCACCATTCAGGATACCGTTCATATCAAAAGGAATTTCATCACCAAGCTTTCTATCGCTTAGTGACCTGCTTATACCCTCTACTATTTTATAATGTAACCCCATTTTTTTAACTTCTCCTAGAATAAAATCGGGTAAAATTTGGGTAACTAGGAGAAAATCATAATCTTGGCCAAGAGCTTCAGCCACTGACATCATTCTGAATATATGGCCAAATCCAATTTCGAAAGAAGAATCTGCTCGCAAAACTACCTTTTGCTTATAGATGCATTCTGATGTTGATACCTGCATTTTTAATTTGTGACCTTGTTTGCATAAAGTTTTGATCCCTGTGAGCAAAAAAACTACCTGCGGCAACTGCATCTGCCTTGCCCTTTAAAAATCCATCAGCAAAATGTTGTGCAAGTCCGCATCCTCCGCTTGCAATTACCGGGATAGAAGAATTCTCTGAGATAGATTTAATAATCTCAAGGTCAAGGCCCTCCCGCATTCCGTCAAAACTTATATTACATAAAAGCAATTCTCCTGCACCCAGCTTCTCTGCCTTTAATGCCCAATCCAAAGGATGATAAGATGTCTTTTCCTGACCTCCGTTAATATAAACCCAATATTCCCCTTGTTCATCTTTTTTGAAGTCAATACTCACTACAACACATTGTGCACCATACTTCTCAGAAGTCTCAGTAATTAACTCAGGCCTTATAACTGCCGAAGTGTTGATTGATATTTTATCAGCACCATTGCTGAGAAGCTCCCTGAAATCATCCGAAGTTTTAATGCCTCCGCCAACAGTTATCGGCATAAAAATTTCTTCCGATACTTTGTTAATTATGCCTGAGAGTTTTTTGATGTCCTTGTTATGTCTATCAATATTAATAAATATTAATTCATCAGCAGCTTGTGCCTGAAAAATCTTAGCCTGTGAAACAGGATCTCCTATTTCAATAACTTCATTAAATTGTTTCGTAACAACCAGCACCATTTTATTGGGGTTATAACTGGCGGTTCTTAACTGGAGCTTAGGAATTAATCTTTTCTTTGACATTAAGGCTTCCAGTCTATAAAATTTTCAAGAATCTTCAATCCAAATTCCTGGCTCTTTTCAGGATGGAACTGTGTTGCAAAAATATTGTTCTTTAAAACCGAAGCAGTGACATCGTAAGTATAATCATAAATTGCTACCACGTCTTTAGGATCATTTGCTTTCATATAATAAGAATGTACAAGGTAAAAATCCGGCTCATCTGGTAAGCCCTTGAATAAAGGGACATCCTTATTATATTTTATCGTGTTCCAGCCAATATTGGGTACACGAAGGGTAGGATCAGAAGGTGTCAGCCTTACTATATCTGCATCAAACCAGCCAAGCCCGATAAACTCTCCGCCCTCAAAACTTCGCTTTCCCATGACCTGCATTCCTAAGCAAATACCCAAAGTGGGTTTTGCATTTTTTAAAACTTCCTCATTTAATGCTTCAAAGAAACCTGTTTGGTTAATTTTATCAATACAATCCTTAAAAGCACCAACTCCGGGGATTACTATACGATCTACACCAGCAAGATCCTCGGGATGCTTGCATATTGTGACAGCCGCACCAAGGTAATCAAAGGCATTGTAAACAGATAAGAGATTACCCATCCCATAGTCAACAATTCCTATCATTTATTGCGATCTTTTCCAGTTCTCAAGCTGCTTTTCTGCATCTTCCCTCTTCATTTTACCTTCCCTAGTCCATTCATTAAAATCGGGCAGTTTAGTTCCAGCCTCTTGTTCAAAAACATTTAATTTCCAAGGAGATACAGTATGACTTTTTGATATTTCAAAAAACTCATCTTCGGTTAAACCTACCATCTCAAGAAAAATTTCAAGGCTGGCCGGCTTTTTTCCTTCATACTTGGTCAGCATATCCATACCTTCCTCTCTTGTCAACCTGTCATGCCGAATATCAATTGAAGCAAGGTGTGTCGGACGTGTATATCCTCTTTTGATATACTTAATATAATCTCTGACACCTTGCATGTGGCATTCTATCTTCTCATAATTATACTGCTCAGGAACATTTTCCACAAGATCTCCCTGCCAGCCCAATTCATCCATAATAATACGTGACTGTGTTTTAACATCCCAGGGTATGTATGACCCCAGGCAAACACTTCGGTAATTCAATTGCCTCAGTTCCTTTAAAGGTGGATAGGTATATGGTTTAAAATCTCTTTCATCCATATCTCCACCCAACCTTACAGCCATATCTAAAGCTGTAATACCCAGGTTTACAAAACGGTTAAATCTCTTTTCATCCACCTCTTCAGGCTGATCATAACTATAATAAGATGTGTATTCTGCTGAAGGCTCTCCCCAAAATATCAGAGGAACTTTAAACTTTAATGCAATATGCATTGGATAGGAAAAAATTCCTGTATGGCAATGCCAGCAAAAGTCGCCCTTCTCAAGGAAGCTTTGCAGCATTAGCTTTTGCACAACTTTCCAATTAGGAGTAAATGATATAAAATCAGCACCAAGGTTTCGAAGCACTTTGGTGGTGTTATCGTTTAAATTTGGCCTTAGAAATCCATGATCAAAACGTACTACCAAAGGTTTGACTTTAAATTCCTTCATCAGGTAGTAAAGTGTCCAGACACTGTCTTTGCCTCCACTGAAAGGAACAATACAATCATAATCATAAAGTCCTCTATGACTTTCTATAAGCTCCGATAAATCTCTTTTTCTACTTTCCCAATCTATCTTACCCTCTTTAAATTCGACTTGCCTGCAGATACTGCAAACACCTGTTTCATCAAAAGTAATACTCTCATGTGTTTCAGGCAATAAACACTTAGTGCATCTTTTCAGTCTGCTCATGCTATTTAAAACTATATGTTAAATTCAATCTATTTCGAACAAAAATAACCAAATCCGGGTAATATCTTTGAAATAAGAGTTTTCCTGAATTGTGGTTTTACGTACTAACCTTTAATTTAATCTCTTAAATCCCGAATGACAAACAGGACCTTCCAAAAGACCCTGAACATCGATTAGACCATTTTCACATTTTGCAATAACCTTGTAAACTTCATCCAAAGCGGTAAAATAAGATTCAAATTTATCATCCGTATGAGCTGTACATGAATAAAAGCTTGTGCTAGCCAAAAAACCTTTTTTTAGCATCTCCTGAGTAATCAGAGTTTTATATTCCATGGCGTTTTTACTGTTGAAACTGTAGGTACTTAATGCTGGTATACCCGACACAGTAATAGAAAGATTATGCTGAGAAGCAAGATTTTGCCATTGGCGCTGCATTTGTTTGCCTTTATCTGTTATAATTTCCCACGATTTAATCCGCTCCATCACTTTCAAAGTGGCAAGAGCAGCGGTAGGACCTATTCTTTCAGTCCAAAAAGTGCTGCTAATGAAAGTTGTTTGTGCAGCCTCCATAACAGATTTTCTACCTACAATTGCCGTTAAGGCATAACCATTACCAATAGTTTTACCATACATGGCAATATCAGGTTCAACATTATACTTTTTATGGATGCCTCCAAAAGTTTCTCTAAAACCCGATGTACATTCATCAAAAACCAATACAATACCTTTCTTTGTGGCAAGATCTCTTACTTTCTGTAAAAAGTTATCTTCAGGCCCAAAATTTCTGACAACTTCCATTTTAATCACGCCGATTTCGTTTTGCTCAACGATAGAAAGCAACTCATCAAAATTATTATAATGAAATGGAAAGACTGTGTCTTTCAAGTTTCTTGGAACCCCTTTAGGGCTTAGTCCGGGTAACAAATGTCCAGAAAGTTCATCCCCCTCGTTATGGTTTGCTGATAAATACCAGTCGTGCCATCCATGATAACCACAAATCGCCACTTTATCCCGCCCTGAGGCTGCCCGTGCAATCCGTATTGCTATCGAGTTAGCTTCACCGCCACTTCTCGCAAAGCGTACCATATCTGCCCATGGATTTATTTCAACTAATTTTTCTGCCAAATAAACTTCTTCAGGACAATTAAGTGTGCTCATGTTCCCTTTTTTCACAGTTTCAAGGACAGCTGCATCTACCTCATCATTTCCATATCCCAAGGTATTAGTTCCTATTCCCATAATACACATATCGATCAACTCATTACCATCAAGATCCCAAACACTACATCCCTTGGTTTTAGAAAAATATGATGGCCATTGCTCTGGCAAAAACATCTCGGGTCTTTTTGATAGAAGCATTGTTCCTCCCGGAATCAAGGCTTTTGCTTTTTTGTATAATTCTTGTCCGCTACCCATTTAAATTATCGTCTTTTAAGGATTTTAGCATTCCTTCGTTTCTAATAATATTACTGTTAATTTTATTGTACTGATTTGAGATTATATGCCTGGTATATGTTAACCAGGATTCCTTAGTGCCAAGATCTTCAATTAACTTAGAGATCAGGTCAAAATCTCTGGGCTCATCCACTGTCATGCGTATGTCTGAAAAATCATCTAAGCAAGAAAAATTAGCTGAACTGAAAAGTTTACCACCATTGAAAGTACAGTTCTTACGCAGATAAGGAGTAACATGTTCTCTCTCTGATAGAAGTTCAGCTTCTTTCCAAGCTTTCTCCAATGCTTCAAATTTAAAAACTTCAACATCTTGTCCATCCGGAAAGCGTTCCAAAAGTATATTTGATGCATAGTCAGCTTCATTTACTTTTGCAAACTTTACTACTGCATCTACCAGTTCCGGATCGATTAGGGGGCAATCAGATGTCACACGAACTACCCATTTAGGTTTGAAGGGAAGCACTGACTGATAATACCTATCCAAAACATCATTAATTTGTCCTCTGCTTACTGCGACATTCCAGCTTTTGCAAAGACCGGCAATCGTATCGTCTTCAGGATCTGTTGTAGTTGCGATAATAATTTTATCTATCTCCTTACAATTCTGTAAACGTGTAAGCTGTATGTTCAGCAATTCTTGACCCTGAATTTTTAAAAGTACTTTTTTAGGTAACCTTGTACTACCTGATCTGGCCTGAGAAACCAAAATAGTCTGTTCTAATTCCATAATGAAGGGTTTAGCAAATCAACTTGTTGGACCGTGATCTCATCAACTTGATTGATTAAATTAGATGGTAATAAGTAGCTGGCGTCAGATAGGTTTTGGTTTAGCTGATCCAGATTATCGACGCCTATCAATACATTTTGAATCAAAGGCTGTTGAAGACAATAATTAATTGCGAGTTTTTGCATTGAAATATTATTCCCAATCGCCACTTTTTTCAGATAATCCAATTCCGGTTTTAAAGACCTTGCAATCTTATTGTCACTATCAGATTCAACAAAAAATAATCCTTGAAGGAAAGCAGACCGGGTATGGACTATTTTCCCTCTATCATTGATTTTACTCAACATTTCTCCCCGAAGATTAATATTGTCCAATAGGTTAAATGGCAACTGGATAATATCGATAAATTCGTCTTGCAATATCTCCTCTATTTGTAAATTAGTGTAAGCAGAAACTCCTATTGATTCGATCTGACCTTGAGCTTTTAAGGCACTTAATTTAACAATCTCGTCCTTATTTAATTGATATGATTCGAAAGAATGAAATAAAAAACCTTTTAAGCTATCTACATTCAATTCCTTTAGATAAGATTCAATTTTTGTAGTAATTGATCCATGAAAATTGCCTGGTATTTTTGTAATGATATCAAAACGGATATCAGGATACTTTATATGAAAATTGCCAATAATTCTATGGGCGGTTCCATATGCCTCTGCAGTGTCTAAACATCGAATTCCACTTTCATAAGCACGAACTAATATTTTTTCAACTTCACTCTCCCTTGGCTTCCCCGCTGGATTATTTATACCATAGTCTAATCCAAATTGTACCGTTCCCAGGATTAGCTTTTGAATCTTATCTGACATCAGTTGGATTAAAAATTGCCATTCGGATCAGATTACAAAGCTTACCATCATAATATCCATGATCCCTATAAACACCTTCTATTGAAAATCCCAGCTTTTTATATAAATTCAACGCCGCAGAATTATCCTCCACAACGCCCAAAGTGATTTTTCTTATTCGAAGTTCACGAAAGCAATGATCAATAACTATCTCGGAAGCTTCTTTAGCATAACCCTTACCCCATTCATCGGAATCACCCATCATAATTCCATACTCACCTAAGCCGTGTCGTTTATTTACAGGATCTATCTTTATATTGCCTATATGCTTTCCACTTTCTTTCAAATGAATCGCCCAAAATAGCATGGAATCATTAGCTTCTACACTTTCCAGATATTTTCTAAGGTCCTCAATTTTGTAGTTTCCGCCTGTTTCGAGATACCTAAATACCTCGTGATTGTTCATCCATGCAACATATTCAGTTGTACAATGAGTTGAATTCAAAGGCCTTAACCTTAACCTTTCTGAATTCAGCGTGGCAATCATTAGCTATTAAAATAATCCCTGATTGATGCTATAACAAATTCCTGCTCTTCATCTGATAATGTAGGGTACATTGGCAAACTCAGACACTGTTTATAATATTGCTCGGCCAATGGTAAATCTCCCTCTTTCCAGCCCAGATCCCGATAATAAGGCATCAAATGACATGGAATATAGTGCACCTGAGGGAAAATATCCCTTTCTCGTAAATGATTATACAATCCAAGCCGATCCTGAGTCTCAATCACATATAAATGGTATGCGTGTCCCTCTACATTGCCGCTTTGGCCCCTAATATAAGTTTTATCCGAAAAAAACTCGTTGTACCTGGAGGCAATTTCTCTTCTTCTTTTCAAACCAGAATCGGCTCGTTTGAGTTGACTTGAACCTAGAGCCGATTGGAAATCGGTTATCCTGTAATTAAAGCCTAATGTTTGCATTTCCATATACCAGCCTGGGTAAGAGTCAGATTCCTGACCAGTTGCAAAAGTAGGATTGTTGATAAAGATATCTGAATTGCGAGTGATGCCGTGCGTCCTAAGCATCAAAAGTTTGTTATAAAGCTTTTCGTCGTTGGTAGTAATCATTCCGCCTTCACCTGTTGCTATGTGTTTTACCGGATGAAATGAAAAAATGGCCAAGTCTGCAAAAGCACCGTTTCCAGAGTTATGTTGAACCCTGTCACTGTCCGTAAAGTATGCGCCCGGAGCGTGGCAAGCATCTTCAATTAACCAGCAATCATACTCATTCGCAAGTTTTTTAAATGCCTGAAGGTCGACCGCCCTGCCGGCAAAATCAACCGGAATAATTCCTTTGTAAGTTCCTTTAGGAGATGCTTGCAAAAGTGCTTCTACTTTGGCTATATCCAGCAAATAGGTTTTAGGATCTATGTCTGCAAAAACAACCTCAGCTCCACAATATCGAACGCAATTTGCTGATGCAGCAAAAGTGATGGGGGTGGTTATTACTTTATCGCCAGGTCCCAAATTAAGCGCCAGCGCTGATAGATGTAGGGCTGCAGTACCATTCGAGATGGCTACAGCATATCTGGCGCCAATATATTTCGCAAAATTCTCTTCAAATGTCTTTATGGCTGGTCCCTGAGTCATAAAATCTGACTTCAGAGCCTTTATAACCTCTTCTACATCCTCTTCAGTAATATATTGTCTTCCGTATGGTATCATATTCAGTTAAAAAAGGAAATTATGAAAAAGAAGGATCAACATGTTCCTTAATCAGAGCACGTAAGGTTTCAACGGTCTCCCATTCCTGATTATTTCCAGAATTGTAAGCAAAACCTTCCTCGACTTTTTTAGCAGTAAATTTTTGCTTAAAATCACTTAAAGACCATTTATGAGTTGCAGGCAATATCGTATAATACTTGCCAAGATCATAGGTATAGAAAGAATCTGAAGGTGTAATCATCTCTTCATGAACCTTTTCACCAGGTCTGATTCCCACAATTTCGTGTTTACATCCAGGTGCAATTGCATTGGCGACATCGGTAATTTTATATGACGGAATTTTAGGTACGAATATCTCACCACCCCAGGCATGTTCAAGTGCATGCATAACCATCTCAACACCACCATCCAGAGAAATGTTAAAACGAGTCATCTTCGGATCTGTAATCGGCAAAACACCATCAGCCTTTTTCTTTATAAAAAATGGAATAACCGAGCCGTTAGAACCCATTACGTTACCATATCTAACGACTGAAAAAATTATTGGATTTTCGCCTTTTATATTATTTGCTGCTACAAACAACTTGTCAGAGGTAAGTTTCGTGGCTCCATATAAATTGATTGGAGCGCAAGCCTTATCTGTAGACAAGGCAACAACACGCTGCACTGCTGTTTGAAAGCAGGCATCAATTACATTCTGTGCACCATTAATATTGGTTTTGATACATTCATCCGGGTTATATTCTGCAATCGGCACATGTTTCATCGCCGCAGCGTGTATCACGTAATCGACACCCTTAAATGCTCTTGTCAACCTCTCTCTATCACGTACATCTCCTATAAAAAAGCGAACTTGAGGATACAAATTCTCAGGATAATCCTGAGCCATTTGAAATTGCTTTTGTTCGTCCCGTGAAAAAATAACAAGTCGCTTAACATTTGGATATTTATTCAGAATATGAGATGTAAGTGCTTTACCCAGGGAACCCGTCCCTCCTGTAATAAGTATTGATTTATTATTTAACATAGTTATTAATTGGTGAGGCTTAGTTTTTTAAATTCTTTGCTAGTCTCAATAAGTTTATCGTAGATTCCCTCATCAACAATTTGCCCATCTTTTAATATGATTATATTATCGCATTTCTGAATGGTAGTAAATCGGTGAGCTATTATTATAATGGTACATGAGCCTTTAATATTATCAAGAGCCTTAATAATGTATGTTTCAGTTATATTATCAAGTGATGAGGTGGCCTCATCAAGTATCAGGACTTTAGGGTTTCTGTAAAGCGCCCTGGCAATACCTAAACGCTGTCTTTGCCCTCCGGAGAGTCTGACCCCACGTTCACCAACAATTGTATTGTACTGGTCAGGAAGATCGTTCATGATAAATTCATCTAAGCTGGCAAGCTTAGATGCGCGTTTAACATTGTCAAAATCAATCTCTTCAAATCCTAATCCAAAAGCAATGTTTTCCGTTATTGTAGCATCTGTCAAGAAAATCGTTTGGGGAACATACCCTATCATATTTTTCCAAGCATGTATATTCTCGTGGCATATAACACGGCTATCAACTGAAATTGTCCCGCTTTCAGGTTCATGAAGGCCCAACAACAGATCAACTAAAGTTGTCTTTCCTGCTCCTGTGCCTCCCACAATTCCAACAGTAGAATTACAATTTATAGTTAAATCCAGCCCATCAAGAATTTTACGGTCCGAGTTTGGATACCGATATACGATAGAATTAAGTTTTATAGAATTTGAGAATGGTATCTCTAATACTAATGACTTAATATCTTCTTGTGTTTCAGTACTTTGTAAATCATGTTGGATTATCTGAAGGGAAGGCCAACCTTGTTTTAGAGAGGAAACGCCCTGGAATATAATCTGAATAGCGGGAATTATCTTATATGCTGCAAAAGCATATACACCCAATACCGGTAATAAAGCTCCTATGTCTTTTAAGGTATATAACATAATCAAAGTCACCCCAATCAATAAACTGAACGCTACTGTTTCCAAAACGAATTTTGGCAACTGAGCTGTAGTAGTTGATTTCGCCCAGAGATTGGCATATATCTTATTATTCTTATTAAATTTTTCGATAAAGTTGTTCTCCCTTTGATAGACCTTTACATCTTTTATCCCTCCCAGAACCTCGTTTAATACAATATAGCTATGCTTAGCTGCTTCACCTCGTCTTTCCGCAGTATTTTGGCTTCTGTTTCTCAAATAAAGCCAAAAAATCAATGCGAATGATGATACCAGTATCATTATTGAAACGGCAACCTTAAATTGTACAAGGGATATCAGTATTAAAGCCAGAAATAGCAAAATTATGTTCGAAAACATTTGTAATAATGGAGTTACCCCATACCCAATAACGAATTCAATATCAGACCAAATGATTTTATTTAGTTCTGATGTATTTTTACTCAGGAAATATTTGTATGGTTGATTAACATAGCTTTTTAATAATCGGGATTGCAATGATTGCCGCAATGAAGCAGTAAAAAGGTTGGTATAATGTGCCGAAATACCCTTAACCAAATTGGAAAATGCTATAACTCCAATTACAGCTAACCCAATGAACATAATGAAACTTGAATAAGTTTCAAAGCCAAATGAGGCA
>Ga0075152_10002517_pt1 | contig 13002 bp, 10 predicted proteins | sample JI61114C2DNA_FD_70964 | JGI IMG/M metagenome (GOLD analysis project Ga0075152, IMG submission 70964) | Wastewater effluent complex algal communities from Wisconsin, to seasonally profile nutrient transformation and Carbon sequestration -... | ecosystem: Engineered > WWTP > Effluent > Algae...
TACTGAGAATTTATTCCAGGGGCAAACATCCTGACAAATATCACATCCGAACATCCAGTTGTCCATTTTCCCCCTGAATTCAGCAGGTAATTCATTCTTAAGCTCTATGGTGAGATAGGAGATGCAGCGGCTTCCATCAACTTTATATGGGGATACAATAGCTTCTGTAGGGCATGCATCTATGCAGCGGGTACAGGTTCCACAATGATCATTTGTTGGTATTACATCATATTCAAGCTCCAGGTCGGTAATCAGTTCAGCCAGAAAGAAAAATGAGCCGGTATTCTTATTGATTAGGTTACTATGTTTTCCAATCCATCCAATTCCTGCTTTTTTTGCCCAAACTTTGTCCAGAACAGGTGCTGAATCTACAAATGCCCGGCCGTTTACCTCCCCAATATTAGCTCTTATAGCTTCCATCAGGAGTTTTAGCTTATCTTTTATCACAAAATGATAGTCCATGCCATAAGCATATTTACTGATCTTTGGCGCACTTGCATCATCCTGTTCCTGATCAGTAAAGTAATTCAGGGAAAGTGAAATGACCGAACGGGCACCATCTACAAGCTTTCGCGGATCCAGACGCTTATCAAAATGGTTCTCCATATAGCTCATTTCGCCATGGTATCCATTTTTTAGCCAGCTTTCAAGTCTTGGGGCTTCTTCTTCCAGAAATCCGGCTTTAGAAATACCACAAAATTGAAATCCCAGTTTAAGGGCTTCAGCCTTTATGAATTTTGAATATTGTGAATTACTGACCATTATTTAGTCCAAAGATAGGTATAAGAATAGTTGCTTTATTAGTTCGAAATAAGCATAATTCTATTTAATAGGCTGATTTGTCTTTATGGTATAGCATTTGCATTATGCTATGAAATTAATTTAAAATTTATGAAAACACATTTTCTAAAACTATCAGCACTGGCACTCAGCTTAATTGTTACTGCCGGTGCAAATGCTCAGGAGAAACCTGAAAGCCCTAAGTTATTTGCTCCATCATCAGCATTCAATACATGGTCTTTTGGGATCCATGCGGGTATCCTTGCACCAACTGTAATAAGTGGACAGAATGATTTTACGAAGTGGAAGGCTGATATTGGATATGGAGCTACATTAAAGAATCAAATTTTACCTGCATTAGGAATTCAGGCAGACTTTTTAGCTGGAAAACTAAATGCAGACAATAGCAGAAATTGGGATAATGGACTGCCGCCTGTCAGTGCTTTTGATTCATATAAAACCAATGTTGCTTATGCAGCTAGTTTGAGTGCGAATTTAACTCTTGCTAATATTTACTGGATGAACCGTGTAAATGTAGTTAGACCTTATATGACTGCCGGATACGGAGTAATGGGTTATAAAGTAAGCCTAAAAGATAAGGCAGGAGTGGAAACGAAATTTAGGGGCGGTGAAAACATTAAAAATGCTTATGTACCAATTGGACTTGGAGTTAAGTTCGGTATATCCAATTCGGTTAATTTAGATCTGGGTTATACCATGAATTTTGTTGATGGAGATAACATGGATGGATATTATGCAGGCATTCAAAACGATAAGTTCTCTTATTCACATATAGGACTTGAATTTGCTTTAGGAAAGAGTTCAAAGACTCAATTGTCTTCTTACAACCCGGTTGCTGCCTTACAGGATGATTATATCACCAGAAATGCAGCACTTCAGGCAAGTCTTGATGCTGACAGAGCTAAACATGCAGCGCATATGGAAGAGATGAATAAGGAAAGGATGCGCTTTTTGAATGATAGTGATAAAGATGGAGTTTCTGACTACTTTGACAAATGTCCAAACACTCCGGTAGGAATACAGGTTGATGGTGCAGGTTGTGAAATTAAAGTAACCACCACAACAACAGTTGTGAACCCGGTTCGTGTTGTAGTTACCGAAGAAGATAAAAGAGTTGTAGCCGAGGCTATTCGTAACCTTGAATTTGATTTTGGAAAATCAACTTTACGTTCAAGCTCATATCCAAGTTTAAACAGAGTTGCAGACTTATTAAAATCGAAAGATTTCAGTCTTAAATTAGCTGGTCATACTGATAACGTTGGCAGTGATGCAGCAAATATGAAGCTTTCTAAAGACCGTGCTGAATCAGTGAAATCTTATTTGGTAAGTCAGGGAGTTAATTCTTCACGTGTTGAAGCAACAGGTTATGGTGAAAGCCAGCCAATCTCAACGAATAAAACTGCCAAAGGTCGTCAGGATAACAGAAGAGTAGAATTTACATTATACTAGAATAAATTAAAATAGAAAAGGGGCTGTCCATTAGGATCAGCCCCTTTTTTATTTAATGGGTTTATTTAATTGTCTTATTGAAAAGCTCTAACGTTCTTCCCCATGCAAGCTTTGCTGCATCGGCATTATAGCGTTCACCACCTGTATCATTATTGAAAGCATGCTGGACCCCATCATAGATAAACAGCTGGTAATCTTTGGCTGAGGCCTTTAATGCGGCTTCATAAGCCGGTATTCCAGCGTTTACGCGTTCATCCATACCGGCATAATGAAGCATTAATCTGGCCTTAATTTTTGGAACATCAGCCGCATCGGGTTGACCGCCATAATAGGCGACTGCAGCATTAAGGGTTGCTGAATTTACAGCAATTAAATTGGTCATTCTGCCACCCCAGCAGAATCCTACACATGCAGTTTTACCATTACTTTCCTTTCTGGATTTCAGGTAGTCAAGTGCCTTAAGGAAGTTATTCAGGTTTTTTGATGCATCTATTTTACTGAACATCCCCCGGGCTTCATCGGTATTTGAAGGTGTTCCACCAAAAGGAGATAGGGCATCCGGAGCCAGAGCTATAAAACCAGCCTTCGCAACACGCCGTGCTATATCCCTGATATGAGGATTTAGTCCACGATTCTCATGTATAACAACGACACTTCCAAATTTTCCCTTGCCTTTAGGACGGGCAAGATACCCTTTCATGGTACAGTCATCGCCGGTATAGGTGATATCTTCCAGGATCAGTTCTTCATCCTGTTCAGAAACAGTTTCTGCATTTGCATAACCCACTTCCAGCACGGAAAGCGCTGTCATAGCCAATGCTGCGCTTCCGGTAAGCTTTACAAGGCGATTCATAAACGACTTGCGGCTCAGGGGTTTATGAGTATATTCGTCGTAAAGATTAATAATTTTCTGATCCATATTGATTTATTTTTGATCTTAAATATAAATCAATATTCCTGTCAAAACAAGGTGTTGCTGCCTCCTGTTTTTAATCTGCCTAAATGTTTGTAGGCTGCCTCTGTACATTCCCTTCCTCTTGAGGTACGCATAATATAGCCCTCCTGAATCAGGAAAGGTTCATATACTTCCTCAATGGTTCCTTCTTCTTCACCAACTGCTGTAGCAATTGTTTTTAGACCAACAGGACCCCCTTTGAACTTGTCGATAATAGTTAGGAGGATCTTATTATCCATTTCATCAAGTCCATGTTCATCCACGTTCAGAGCGTTCAGGGCATATTTTGCTATGTCAGTATCGATATTTCCAGTGCCCTTTATTTGTGCAAAATCCCTTGTACGTCGTAATAAGGCATTAGCGATGCGGGGCGTACCACGGCTTCTTCGGGCAATTTCATAGGATCCTTCATCAGAAATCTCTGTTTTCAGAATCTGTGCTGAGCGCTGAACGATCGTGGTCAGTAATTTGGCATCATAATACTCCAGACGGCTGTTGATGCCAAAGCGGGCCCGTAATGGAGCTGTTAACAAGCCTGATCGGGTAGTAGCACCAACTAATGTAAAGGGATTTAAAGAAATTTGTACTGAGCGGGCATTGGGCCCGGTTTCAAGCATGATATCGATCTTGAAATCTTCCATTGCTGAGTAGAGGTATTCTTCTACCAGGGGACTTAAGCGGTGGATTTCGTCGATAAAGAGAATATCACCTTCCTCAAGATTGGTTAATAATCCGGCAAGATCCCCGGGCTTATCCAGAACAGGTCCGGAGGTGATTCGGATATTAACGCCCATTTCATTGGCAATAATATGTGAAAGTGTAGTTTTCCCTAATCCTGGTGGCCCATGAAGCAAGACATGATCCAAAGCTTCTCCACGTTGTTTGGCTGCCTGAACGAACACCCGAAGGTTCTCCAGAATTTTATGCTGCCCCGTGAAGTCCTCAAAGACCTGGGGGCGTAGAACTTTCTCGATCTCCCGTTCTACAGGTGACAGGTTCTCTTCTCCGGGATCAAGATATTCGTTCATAGGTTATGATAGTTATTGGGATTCTTCAGGAAGAAATTATAGGATTAAATATAAATCTTATCTGATTAATTTTTTAATATCCAGGAAAAAGTCTGATTAATTGTACTTCCTGAAAAAGCTGCTCAATTTGATTTGTATAACGCCCAAAAAGGCTTCTCTGAATATTTTTGTGCTCATTTTGGAGGTTCCTTCGGTACGGTCGGTAAAAATAATCGGAACTTCCACCACATTAAAACCATATTTGATTGTCGTAAATTTCATTTCAATCTGAAAAGCATAGCCAATGAACCTGATCTTATCAAGTGGAATAGTAGCAAGCACTACACGCCTGTAACATTTAAAACCCGCGGTTGCATCCTGAATATTGATTCTTGTGATCAGCCTTACGTACACGGATGCAAAATAAGACATCAGTACCCTGCTCATTGGCCAGTTCACAACATTCACCCCTCTGATATATCTTGAACCAATAGCCAGATCAGCTCCTTCAATACAAGCAGCTTTTAAACGGATCAGGTCTTCAGGATTGTGTGAAAAATCTGCATCCATCTCAAAAATATATTCGTAACTACGGTCAAGAGCCCATTTAAAACCATGTATATAAGCAGTTCCCAGGCCTAGTTTTCCTGATCGCTCTTCAATATGAAGCAATCCTTCGTATTCTTCCTGCAGACCTTTAACAATTTCGGCAGTGCCATCGGGCGAACCATCGTCAACAACCAGAACATGAAATATGTCCGGAAGCGAAAATACCTTTCGGATGATATTTTCAATATTTTCCTTCTCGTTATAGGTGGGAATTATGACGATGCTGTCTGATAACACGAATACAAATTTGATATTGCGAATATACTGCTTTAAACGAAGAGAGAGAGATTTCGGTATCTCTCTCTTCGTTTTTTATTCTGTAATAGTGCTTTATCAGGCTTTGGCTTTGGCCATGGTTTCCTCAGAGAAGTCCTCGGCCCCATGGGTAAGCCGTTTTAATGGCTTAAGAATGGCGATCACAATACCTCCGATAAGTGTACAAAATATCGCAATTCCGGTAAATATTTCAAGTTCGCCTGCAGTTTGAGACCAAACACCAACCCACCCTGCTACATAATTGCCAAGTCCGGTAGCTGCAAAAAATACCCCCATCATGATTGATGCATATTTCATTGGCGCAAGCTTGGTAATAAAGGATAAGGCAACAGGGGAGGCACTAAGCTCGCCAATGGTATGGAACAGGTAGGCGAGAACCAACCAGTACATTGCAGATGCTCCATCAGTTTGATATTGCAATGAAGCTGCCGACATAAAAAGAAATCCCCAGCCCATGATGATTACACCGATTGCGATCTTGAAGATCGAAGATGCTTCTTTTCTGTTTCGCTTCCGGTTGAACCAGAAAGCTGCTACAGGGATACCCAGAGTGATTATGAAGAATGAGTTTACAGATTGAAACCAGGTTGCAGGAACAGTCCAGTTCAGGAATTCAACCATTCGGTTGGTTTTTTCTGATGCGTACAGGTTCATTAATCCTCCCGCCTGCTCAAAGGCACCCCAGAATACAATAATCATCAGGAAAGAAAGCAACATTACTTTTACACGGTCTTTTTCAATACTGGTAAGCGGTTTTGATATAATTGCCTGATCTGCAGCAGATAAAGCCTTAGTTGCTTCACCAACTCCCTTTAAATACTTATGACCAAGCATAAATATTACAAGTCCTAAAGCCATACCAATTCCGGCAAGTCCGAATCCATAATGCCAGCCCATTGTCTCACCAACATAGCCAATAACGATACCCGCCAGAAAAGCGCCGGTATTTATTCCAATATAAAAGATCGTAAATCCTTTGTCACGCCGGTCATCACCTTTTGGGTACAGACCGCCAACCATGGTCGAAATATTGGGTTTTAAACACCCTACACCAGCAATGATAAGCCCTAATCCTATGTAAAAAGTAATTAATGACTGGAAAGCAAGGATACTATGTCCGGCGACTAACAATAAGCCACCCAGGATTACAGCCTTTTTTTGTCCGATCAGTTTATCTGCCAGAATCCCCCCGGGGATAGAAGATAAATAAACAAGGAAAGTATAAATTCCGTATAGCTTTAAAGCTTCGCTGCTGGTCCATCCAAATCCTGGATTCTCACCATTTACTGATGAAACAAGAAATAGAACGAGAAGGGCCCTCATTCCATAAAAACTGAATCTTTCCCACATTTCGGTAAGAAAAAGTATATATAACCCTCTTGGGTGTCCAAAAAGCTGTTTTTGCTGTATTTCCATACGATTTAATAATAATTGATTGTTTAGAATTTATAATTGGATAAGGTCTTACTCTTTATTGGTTAAAAAGGAGTAAAAAGTTCAATTATAATTAAAATTTACTAAAATTGCCGACTTATATTATTTGTACAAATTATAAATCTGCTCTAATGGTTGAAAAAACTTCATTAATTACGAATGATGCAGTTGTTTTAGGAATTCTTATGAGTATTCTGGGATTTGTTTTTTGGTCCTCACAAAGCCAGAATATATTTTTCAAAAAGCTCTATACCTTTGTTCCGCCAATCCTGTTATGTTATTTTCTTCCCGGTTTATTAAATTCAACCGGAGTTATATCAGGTTCTGAATCAGGTCTTTATACGATAGCTTCAAGGTATTTGCTGCCTGCCAGCTTAGTTTTATTTACACTGAGTCTTGATTTAAGGGAGATTTGGAAATTAAGAAACAAGGCAGGTTTAATGTTCATTTGTGGGTCAATAAGTATAATTATAGGTGGACCGATTGCAGTGTATTTAGTTTCTTTATTTTCCCCGGATGTTGTAGGTGGAGAAGGACAGGATGCAGTATGGAGAGGTTTAAGCACACTTGCTGGAGCATGGATAGGGGGAGGCCCTAATCAGGCCGCAATGTTTGAAGTATTCAAACCAAGTGCTGATGTTTTTTCAGCGATGGTAGCGCTGGATGTGTTTGTTGGATATGTTTGGATGGCACTTTTGCTTTTTGCTGCAGGAAAAAATACTGGGATCAATAAATTTCTAAAAGCTGATGATCAATCGGTAACTGATATAAAGGAAAAAATTGAGAAATATCAGTTAAGTATTATGAGAATTCCTAAGATGGAAGATATCATTAAAATTCTGGCTGTAGGATTTGGAATAACCGGAATTGCACATTTTGGAGCTGATATTATCGCACCATGGATAACTATAAATGCACCGCAGCTCAGTACATTGAGTCTGACCTCTGGCTTTTTCTGGATAATTATTATTGCGACAACACTTGGTATGTTACTTTCATTCACAAGGCTTAGAAACCTTGAGGGAGTTGGGTCTTCCCGTTTGGCAAGTGTTTTTTTATACGTTCTGATTGCCTCAATAGGAATGCAAATGAACATTTTGGCAATTTTTAAGAATCCAGGATTATTGCTTGTTGGCTTAATATGGATGTCAGTTCATGCTCTGGTTTTAATTCTAGTCGCAAAGTTAACAAAGACACCATTTTTCTTTCTGGCTGTTGGAAGTATGGCAAATGTTGGAGGGCCTGCCTCAGCACCAGTTGTGGCAAGTGCCTTTCATCCTTCTTTGGCTCCGGTAGGGGTATTGCTTGCTGTATTCGGGTATGTAATTGGTACTTACGGGGCTTATGTTTGCGGATTGATGATGCAGGCGGTAGCACCTTAAGGTAATTGATAGTTGACAGTTGATAGTTGATAGTTGACAATTGACAAAGTTGTCCATAAACTTTAGCACTAACCCTTAATTCTTAATTCGTAACCTTTAATTCGTAATTCGTTCTTCGTACTTCGCAATTCTTAATCAATTTCCCTTCATTTTCTTTGGATCATTGAAATTATCATCCTGATCTGTAGGGGTATTTTTGAGTTCCAGATCCTGTACAAATTTCCATCTTCCGTTAGTAAGCCGGTAGCCATCGTATGAGAAATCCGGACCATAGAGCTCAAACCTGCCTTTTAGCTTAGGATCCGGGGGGGCGAGATGGTCGAAAACTACTGTACTTATTGATGGCTCGTAATTTAAAACCATTGAAGCGCGACGGTCATATTCAAAGATTGCCCGCTTTTTTAAAGGCAGCTCTTTGTCACCATCGAATACAGGCATTCCGAAATAGGCTTTTCCATCTTTGAAATAAAGGATTTCTATTACTTTTTTTGTTGATTTTGGTGTATTGCCTTTCCAGCCTAGTAAAACATAATAGGGAATCTGAACATTGTTAAGTACTGATATAATGCGGTAATACTGAGCACCATACCATTTATCAGGTGTAGTAATTGTATCTGCTGCATTTTTTATTGCAGGTGTGTAATCAACCAGTGGGAACATCTGCAGCTTACCATCGGGATTATTCATTTGTATGGTGCCATAATAACGATAGCTGCCGTCATTATTCATCACATGCCAGCTAAAGATCCTGAACCTTTTATCTGAGGATGACTGAATAGAAATTGTCTTTAATGAATCAAATGGAAAATTGAAAGAATATGGGGTTTTTAAGGTGTTTACTAATGTTTTAATAAATTTGTAATTGGCATTGTATCGCTCTGGTTCAATGCTGTCATTGATCATTTTATAACTTAGAAACCGCAAACTATCCTGAAGATTTAACATGTTCTGCTTATTCTTATTACTATCAGAATGCTGTGCTAATACGCTGTATGAACAAAAAACCAACAAACCAAAAATTATAAAATGCAGCCTCATTTTCTGTTATTGCATATTTTCAACAATGATCGCACTTGCCCCACCACCCCCGTTACAGATGCCGGCAACACCAATTTTTCCGCCATTCTGCTGAAGAACATTCAGCAAGGTAACGACTATCCGGGCACCCGATGCACCGAGCGGATGGCCCATTGAAACGGCACCTCCATTTACGTTAACTTTAGCCGGATCAAGTTGAAGAATCCGGTTATTGGCTACTGATACTACTGAAAATGCCTCATTAATCTCGTAATAATCTACATCAGAAGCTTCGATTCCTCCACGTTCAAGGGCTTTTGGAATTGCTTTTGATGGTGTTGTTGTAAACCATTCCGGGGCCTGCTGGGCATCAGCATAGGATATGATTCTGGCTATGGGCTTTAGTCCCAATTCATCAGCTTTAGCTTTACTCATCAGAAGCAGAGCTGCCGCACCATCGTTTAAAGTGGAGGCGTTTGCAGCAGTGACGGTGCCGTCTTTTTTAAATACAGGTTTTAGCAAAGGAATTTTGTCAAATTTTACTGCATTGATCTCTTCATCATGTTCAATCAAGTTTATTTCTCCTTTTTTGTCCTTTAATTCAACAGGTACTATCTCGTTTTTAAATTTGCCGTTAGCCTGTGCAGATTGCGATCGCTTATAGGATTCTATCGCAAATGCATCCTGATCTTCACGGCTGATATTACATTCTGTTGCGCAAAGTTCGGCTGCTGACCCCATATGGTAATCATTGTAGACATCCCAAAGACCATCCTTTACCAATCCGTCAATAATCTGTCCGTTGCCCAGACGATAGCCATTTCTGGCCTTATCCAGATAGTAAGGTACATTGCTCATACTTTCCATTCCCCCGGCAATAACAATATCATTCTCTCCCAAGGCGATACTCTGGGCAGCAATCATAATGGCCTTGGTTCCTGAAGCACATACTTTGTTGATAGTTGTAGCAGGAATATCGGCTAAGCCTGCAAATTTTGCTGCCTGAGTAGCAGGAGCCTGTCCAAGATTGGCCGATAAAACATTTCCCATAAATACTTCCTGCACCTGATCAGCTTTAATGCCAGCACGTTCAACCGCAGCTTTGATTGCAGCAGCACCCAAAGCGCTTGCTGAAAGGCTTGAAAGCGAGCCTCCGAAACTACCTATAGGAGTTCTTACCGCTGAGATTATGTATACTTCAGTCATTTTTATCTTTATTTGGTTAGCAGGCGCAAGTTAAGAAATTAAGGTCAACAGCAATAAACACATTAATATTGCTTCGCTTACAGTTTATATCTCAGACAATTATAAATTTTACAATAGTCTGAGGTATTCCCAGACCTTTAATCCTGTTTTCCGATACGAATTTAACGTATTGATTATATAAATGTTTTGCTTAGTCAGATAGTATAGAGATATTTAACAAATGAAAAGATTCTTTTATCCGGAACGCACCATTGTAATCCTGTTATTGTTGCTTATTGCAGGATGCTCATCAAAACCGTATACGTTTTTCCAGATGGCAGATACGCAGTTTGGGTTTTTTAATGCAAACAAAGAGTTCAGTCGGGAAACTGTCAATATGGAGAAGGCAATTGCTGAGTCGAACCGTTTAAAACCTGCTTTTGTTGTAATCTGTGGCGATTTGGTTAACAAGCCCGGCGATCTTGCACAGATAGCTGAGTATAAAAGAATTGCTGCCAAACTCGATCCTTCAATTAAGTTGTATAGCGTTTCAGGCAATCATGATGTAGAAAATGTTCCAACGCCTGCCAGTCTTGAACTTTATAAACAGCATTTTGGAGAAGACCGTTATACTTTCCGTTCCGGAAATATGCTTGGGATAATAATTAATTCTTCATTAATCAAAGACCCCTCACTGGCGCCTGCTGAGGCCGCAGCCCAGGAAAGCTGGCTGAAAACTAATTTAGAAATAGCAAGAAAATCAGGAGCAAAGAACATCATGGTATTTATGCATCATTCATTGTTCCTGAAAGACCCAAATGAACCTGATGAATACTTCAATATTAATACAGAGCGGCGTAAATGGTATCTTGAATTATTTAAGCAATATGGAGTAAAGCAGGTTTTTGCGGGCCACTATCATCGTAATTCGTATGGAAAGGCTGGTGATTTGGAAATGATTACTACCGGGCCTGTTGGAAGGCCGCTTGGAGCTGACAGTTCAGGATTCAGGATTGTGAATGTAAAGGGAAAAATTGTCGACCATGATTATTTTGCACTCGACTCGCTTCCGGAAAGACTCCGCTTCAAAAGCAAGTAATTTATCTATCGCTTGTTTAAAGAAATGCTTGCTTTAGGCAATATTTTTGTTAAGTAATATTCCGGAGCTGATACTTTCCTTATTTTGGGTCAGGAATAACGTATTTCAGCTATTTATTTAATTCAGCTTTCAATGATCTTGGATACCTATCATATTTTAATTGTTTTATGTGTCGTTACGATCATATCCTATATTTTCAATATCATTTCAGATCGTTTGAAAGTTCCTTCTGTCATACTATTAATTGTTTGTGGAATGATCTTGAAATTCGTTGGAGACAGATATCAATTAAGTTTTCTGGTTCCAAGGACAGTTCTTGAGTTATTGGGAGTTATTGGATTAATAATGATTGTTCTGGAAGGAGCGCTTGATCTTAAAATTACTCCGGATAAAAAGAAACTGATTTTTAAATCATTATTAAGTGCCGTATCTGTTCTGCTCATCACCACAATTGCAATAGCTGATATTTTACATTTTGCTTTTGATATCCCGTTTAAACAGGCATTGCCATATGCTGTTGCAATGGGGGTGATCAGCAGCGCAATTGCAATTCCAAGTGTCAATAATCTGAGTGCAAATAAGCGGGAATTTATAATTTATGAATCGACTTTTTCTGATATCCTGGGAATTATGTTATTCAACTATGTGATTTCAGATAAACTTTTATCCCTGAATACGGGTTTTGTATTTGTTTGGAATCTGATTTTAATATGCCTCATTTCCATTATTTGCACAGTATTGATTCTGGTTTTATTAAAATATCTGAAAGGACACATTAAGGTCTTTCTTATTCTTTCTATATTAATCCTGGTTTATTCATTATCCAAGCAATGGCATCTGCCATCTCTGTTTTTTATTCTGGTATTTGGTCTGGTTTTAAATAATGCCGAACCCTTCCTTAAGGGCTGGATTACAGGATTTCTGGATCCGGGGAAATTGAATAGTGTAAACCGCGAATTAAAAGGAATGACGGCTGAACTTGCCTTTCTTATCCGAACATTCTTTTTTTTATTGTTTGGCTATAGTATAGATCTTTCTTTAATTGTTTCAATGCCGGTAGTAATAACCGGGAGCATTATTATTCTGGTTATTCTGCTGATTCGTTACGTATTTCTGCGGTATATCTCCAGGACGAACGTATTTCCGGAACTATTCATTGCACCCAGAGGTTTGATCACAGTTATTTTATTTTACAGTATCCCTGCACAGTTAACCTCTGATAAATTTAATGAGGGGGTGCTTTCCTTTGTGATTCTGGTTTCGGGCCTGATTCTGATGCTGGGAATCCTTTTCTCAAAGCAAAAATTCAAAGTGGAAAATGAGCTGCAGGCCTATTAATTATCAGTTTGCTTCCGGATTGACTTTGTTTTTTCTGGCCTTCTAAAGTTTATCCATTATGATCCGTTTGTAGCTCATTATATGACCTAAATGGAGTCCTTCATGAAATAGAAGGAAATTTAGTGCATCTTCTATAGAATTGATTTCTATGCCCGTACCGGTAGTCCATGAGGGATAATTATCAAATAAATTTTTCCCGAGATCAGATTCGAACCGATCCAGACTGCTGAAAAGGAGGGATTTAATATTTTCAATTTCTACAGCATTAAACTCCCTTTCTGGCCGTGAGCCATTACTGAATGAATCGAAAAATTCCTGTTCTATAGTTAGTTCAAGTTTAACCCTTAGGTAAAAAATTCCTTCCTGAGCAGCAATCAGATCTCCGAGATTCCAGAGAATATTATCGTTGAATCCTCCCAGAATTTTATTCAATTCAGATATGCTTAATCC
>Ga0075152_10002518_pt1 | contig 13001 bp, 15 predicted proteins | sample JI61114C2DNA_FD_70964 | JGI IMG/M metagenome (GOLD analysis project Ga0075152, IMG submission 70964) | Wastewater effluent complex algal communities from Wisconsin, to seasonally profile nutrient transformation and Carbon sequestration -... | ecosystem: Engineered > WWTP > Effluent > Algae...
GGGTTAATGCCAAGATTCAAGTCCGCGGCATAAAGGGTCGTCGGAAACGCAACACTAACTTCTCAGGCCTGAAATTACTACAAACAATACCCCTCAAATAACCCGTTTGGGTTAATGATCCTGTATTGGCCTGGTAGTTTAAACTATTCATTGTTAATAGTATAAGTGGTATTGAAATTTTTTACAAAAAAACGAAAAAAATACTGAAATCTGCAATAGTGAGGGGATAATATTACAATTTTTTAATACTGTTTTCTCATTGCAGGCCTTTTTACCACAAGCGATAATATCTTCTAAATCTGATCAGGCTTACAGGATTATACGTACCACTTAAGTAAATGATAATTGATTCTAAGCATCCCGACATTAATCAAAAGTTAATTTATTTAACAAAAAAGAGAGTTTCGGATTTAAGAAATTGTTTAGTTTCGTGACTGAGTCGATTAAACCTTCATCTCCTCCATGCTTAAATACTTATTCGCCATTTTCTTCTGTTTACTATATCTTCATTCCGGGGCACAAAGCAATCGGATAGATACGATCCCATTTACCCTTGATAAGCTCCTGCTTGTATTTAAAGGAACGGTGAATGGTGTGGAAGCTGATTTCGCTTTTGACACGGGTGCCGGCCTCACCGTATCCAATTCTAAGGCAGATTTGGCATTTTCTATTCAGGAAAAAGGGGGTAAAAAAGGAATAAGGGATGCTAACCAGAACACAAGTAAATTGCAGAATATCGTATTTGATGATTTGGGAGTTGGCAGCCATCATATTACAAATGTTAAAGGGGTCTCAGCCGATATGCCCTATCTTTATTGCGCCAACCTTGTGCTTTTGGGTCAAAACTTCATTAACAAATTCAACTGGAAAATAGATTTTGATCAAAATTTGATCTTTCTCTCTGAAACTCCTTTTACTCAGACAAATCAGATGCAGGTCTGGCCTATTTTTTATCGTGGAAACAGGCCTTATATAAATTTTAAGTTAAACAATACTAATTACTCCAACTGCCTTATCGACATGGGTTTTAATGGCGTGTTTGATATTCATATCGCTAATCCTGATGGGAAACTAATACTTGCAGAGAAAAAGAAACTGAACCAGATAAATCCATACATGACGGCAAGCATGGGATTGCACGGACTTAATAAAGCTACTGAGAAAAACAATTTCCTTCTGGATAGTGTCCAATTTACCAATGTGGCTTATCATAAGGTTTTAGCCTCCATGAGTGAGTCGGCAGAAACAAAACTGGGTATCAAATTCTTCAGGGATTTTTCCAGCATCATGATTCTGAACCATAGTGAAAGCAAATATTACCTCTTGCCCCGTAAAATTCCTGAACCCTACATTTCTTTGTTGGATGCCAGAGTGAGTATGAAAGAAGGGAAATTTACCGTTTCAGACATATTTACCGGTTCCAATTCGACGGCGAGTCCATTGAAGATTGGAGATAAAATCCTGTCTATAAACGGCAAGATTCCGGCTGATTTTAAAGACGATTGTGATTTTCTCCTCTGGATGTACCAGTACAAAAATTCTGAACTAACTATCAAAAAGACGGATGGGACTGAGGTACTGATAAAAAGGAGCAGTCTGCTACTTTAAGATTTAGATATTGTTGAAAATAGCTTAGAATGAAGATAGCAACCTGGAATTGTAATGGTGCATTGAGAAATAAATTTGATGCCCTGATGGAATTAAATGCAGATTTATACATCATACAAGAGTGTGAAAATCCAGCTGAATCAAAGGAAAAACAATATCGGGACTGGGCTAATAATCATTTATGGATTGGAGATACTAAAAATAAGGGAATTGGAATCTTTGCCTCCAAAAATATAGCTTTAAAGTTCTTAAACTGGCCTAAAACCTATAAGGATCATTCTGTTAAGCATTTTTTACCATGCTCGGTTAATGATGAATTCAATATTTTAGGAGTATGGACGCACTATAATAATTCACCCTCCTTTGGATATATTGGTCAGTTTTGGAGATACCTTCAAGTAAATAAAGACAGACTTAATAATACTGTTATTGCTGGCGACTTTAACAGCAATGTAAAATGGGACAAATTGAATCGATGGTGGAATCATTCAGACGTTGTGAACGAGTTGAATGAATTAGGTATTGAAAGTCTTTATCACAAATATACTAATGAAAAACAGGGAGAGGAGACTATGCCGACCCTCTTTTTACATAGAAATATTGAAAGGCCTTACCATATTGATTATTTATTTGCGCCAAAGCCATTTTTAAATTGTTTAACAAATGTTGAAGTTGGATTGCGTGAAAATTGGCTTAAAATAAGCGACCACCTGCCTTTGATATGTGAATTCAATACCTCACAATTGTAATCTCAAGCAGAAATCGTTTAGCTTATTGAATTCTTGGTGTCTTCGAAACAATGAAGTATCTTAATTCAAATCTAAAATAACCTCCTGATAATCAAGTAACCTATTTATTGTTTTAGCCAACATATTATTTAAATTGCTGAATATACCTAAATATCCTACAGCTATAGATTAAGGTAAAAGCAGGTATTTAATCTTAAAATCTCCCTACAACAAAATGACTGAAAAAGTTAAAACTGAAGCATCACTTAACAGAACATTAGGACTTTTTGCAAGTACCTTAATGGTGGTCGGAATAGTAATCGGGAGTGGAGTATTTAAAAAAATAGTCCCAATGGCTCAAACCGGGCTGAGTGAGTCTGCAATCCTGATGGCCTGGATTCTGGCTGGTGTAATCAGTTTATTTGCCGCGTTTACCGTGAGTGCTTTGGCTTCTCTTACCGAAGAATCAGGTGGCTTATATGAATACTTCCGTTTATCCTTTGGGAATTTTTTTGCATTTATTTCAGGATGGGCTGATTTTATAATTATTAGTCCGGCAGCAATTGCCGCACTCGCCTTCCTGTTTGGTGAGGTTATCAATTCCTTTATTCCCATTCCAAAACCGCTGGAAGCCTGGAAAGACTTTTCGATTGGGGGCTTCATTTTCCCTTTTGCAAATTCGGGTGTTAAACTGATCGGAATTATTGCAATAATCGTACTTACAGGAGTAAATTCTCTTGGATCCCGCGAAAGCGGTGTTTTCAACTCCATAATTACCAGCGCTAAAATTTTGGGTATATCAGTTCTCATTATTGTGGGACTTGCTTATTCCGGGCCCGAAACCCAAAGTTCAAACTCCATGCTTAATGCTGTAAACGCACCCGAAGGAATGCTGTTTTATAGTGCGTTTTTTGCAGCAATGCTCAGTGCTTTCTGGGCTTATAATGGATGGGAAACAGCTACGAATATTTCGGGTGAAATCATTAATCCTAAGCGCAACCTTCCACTTGCCCTAACTATTGGTTTATCTCTTGTAGCATTGGTCTATACACTTCTTAACTATACTTATATGAATGTGCTCAGTCTACAGCAAATCAGAGCGATTGATGTAAATCAGATTGGTGCATTTGTTGTGGCAGAGACATTATTGGGCACTTTCGGAAAAATACTTCTAATAGTTCTTCTGATTATCTGTGTATTCGGTGCATTGAACAGTAATATTGTTTCTTCTCCCCGTAAATTCTACAGAATGGCACAACAGGGATACCTGTTTAGCCATTTAAAGAAAGTCCACCCCAGGTTCAGAACACCTCATGTATCTCTAAACTATATGATGATTCTGGGTTGTATTATGCTGATATCCGGCTCCTTTGATACACTCACCAACATGGTCATCTTTCTGAATTTCGTGTTTTATGGATTTCTTGCCTTCGCAGTTCTTCGTATGAAAAGAAAAGGAATGATCCAGGCTAAGGTAACAGGGTACCCGTTCGTTCCCATAGTATTACTGCTATTCTCTATTGCTTTAACGATCAATACCATCTGGGTTCAGCCTCAGCAATCTTTGGTAGGAATTATGCTTGTTCTTAGCGGTGTACCGATTTATTACTATTTCAAGAAACGGAAAACAGCTTAAATACAGGAATCACTTCAAGGCCGATAATCTCAATTCAAATTTTAAAATAATTTGCGAAACTAAATTATGCATATATATATTTGCAACTAATTGGTTTCATAATAATTTAAATGATGAGAAGAGATGTTTTCCAAGCCATTGCCGACCCTACCCGGCGAGCTATAATTGCACTTATTGCCCTTCATGCAATGACGCCAAACGCCCTTGCCGAGCACTTCGACACCAGCAGGCAGGCTGTTTCCAAACATTTAAGAATACTGACTGAATGCCAGCTTGTAAAACAGAAAGTTCAGGGCAGAGAAATTTACTATCAACTGGAAGTCAGCAAAATGAAAGAAATTGATAAATGGCTTGAGCAGTTCAGAATGATCTGGGAAGGTAGGTTTAGCGAACTCGATAATGTATTGTTAACTCTAAAAAATAAAGAGAATGAATCCTAATTTACTTTTCGATTTTTCCGTAAACAAGGGAAACAAAACAATTAATGTAAAAAGAGAATTTGCAGCAAATCTTCATTTGGTATGGGATTGCTGGACAAAACCCGAACTACTTGACCTCTGGTGGGCTCCCAAACCCTATCAGACCAAAACAAAATCGATGGATTTCAGGGAAGGTGGATCCTGGTTTTATGCTATGATCGGACCAGATGGTGCTAAACATTGGTGCAGGGCTGATTATAAAAAAATAGAGCATCAGAAAAACTTTTCAGGCCTGGATGCTTTCTGTGATGAGAAAGGAAATATAAACACAGATTTCCCGCGATCCTTCTGGACCAACTCATTCAGCGCAAATACAGATAGAACCACAGTTGATATTGTCATAAAATATGAAGAGCTGGAAGATCTCGAAAAGATCATTCAGCTAGGATTTAAAGAAGGCTTTACAGCGGCATTGAGTAATCTTGATCAATATCTTGAAACACAAACACTCAGACAGAAAAAATTCAGAAAGCTGTGATTTTTTGAATTTCCCTGCGATTAATAAGTGAAACAAATTTCAAGCAATCACTGAATGAAGGGAACGGCGTTAAACTTTCAAAAACTTATTGAGGAGCATAAGGGCATTCTTTTAAAAGTAGCAAGAACCTATTGCCAAAATGAGGAGGACCGGGTTGACCTGATTCAGGAGATGAGCATACAGATCTGGCGGTCTCTGGATAAATACAAAGAACATTGCAAGATAAGTACATGGATGTATCGTGTCGCTTTAAATGTTGCCATTTCCTTTTACCGGAAGAATGCCAAAAGGAATGAAAATACTGGCCCATTAAACGAGGAATTGTTCCAAATTACTGAACCGGATAATAAGGAAAAGGAAGGCCAGCTGGTATTATTAGAATGCTTTATTCAAGAACTAAATGATCTCGATAAAGCACTTATGCTCCTCTATCTGGAAGACAAATCATATTTTGAAATATCCGAAATTTTAGGAATCTCCCCTAGTAATGTCGGGACTAAGATCAGCCGCATCAAAGGCAAGCTAAAAATTAGTTTCTCACTATTAAAATTATAGAAAATGAAGGAATCTGAACTAAAACAATACTGGGCAGCAGCTAATGAGAAATTGGAAATGAGCCTGCAAATCAGTAAAATTAATACAGATGAGCTTAATCAGCTGAAAGTATACCATTTCATCTCAGAAATGAAAGCAATTAAACTTTTCACGCTTATATGTGGGATTTCATGGGTTGGAATCGGTTCAGCAATTCTAAGCAGAATCTTTATTTACCAGTATACTTACGCGAACAAATTCTTCCTATTTTCTGCTAGCATTCAGATTGCTTTAACAGCAATTGCAGTCATAGTATATCTCTATCAGATCATTACCATTTATTCTGTTGATATAACGGAGCCCGTTCTTAAGACTCAGGAGAAACTCAGCAGATTAAGATCCTCCACATTATGGATCGCCCGTATTCTGCTCCTGCAGCTACCGGTCTGGACAACATTTTACTGGAATGAATCGATGTTAGAAAATGGCAGTTTGCTCCTTTGGATCATTCAAACCCTGGTTACACTTTTCTTCACTTTTGCTGCTCTATGGTTATTTTTCAATATAAAAATTGAGAACAGAGATAAAAAATGGTTTCGTCTGATCTTTGAAGGGAAAGAGTGGACACCCTTGATGAGAGCAATGGAATTGTCGCAACAGATTAAGGAATATACAATTGAGGAAGAAAGATAAAATAAAACATGTGTCTAGACTTTGACCAGATAAAAGCTTTCGTTCATTCAAAATATAAATCAAAATTCTGAAAAAGCATTTGACTTTGATTATCTCGAAGAAGTTAAAGAACCGGCAATTCTGATTTGTCAATCCAGGAACAAAATTTTACTTAACAGAAATATGAACATTTATAAAGTATCAAAGTAATTTATAAGGTAAATTTATCTTCAGGAATATAAGTTTGCATGCAAGCCAGAAAAAAAGCAATCCAATTAAAAACAATCCTGCTGATTGTTTTTACGCATATGTCTGCCAGCATTTTCGCACAGAATGACTCTCTGAAAAATCTAACCTTCAATGCTTATGGAGAATTATACTACAGCTATGATTTTGCCAAACCTGCAAATCATGAAAAACCGGATTTTATCTATAATCACAAAAGACATAATGAGGTCAATGCAAATCTCATTCTGCTAAAAACTAATTATTCTGCCACAAATCTCAGGGCGAATTTGGGTTTAATGGCTGGGAATTATTCAAGATATAACCTCAGTGCAGAACCTAAATGGGCCCGGCATCTGTATGAAGCCAATATTGGGATTAAATTATCTAAAGAGCAAAACATCTGGCTGGATGCAGGAGTCATGCCTTCCCATATTGGATTTGAAAGTGCAATCAGTGCCGATTGCTGGACTTTAACAAGAAGTATTCTGGCTGAAAATTCTCCTTATTACGAAACAGGAATCAAACTCGGTTATTCAACTAAAAAAGGAAATCTCAATCTGGCATTTTTTGTTTTAAACGGCTGGCAAAGAATTAAAAAACTAAATTTAATTCAAAAGCCTTCCTTTGGGATACAGGTAAATTATAAGCCTTCCGCAAAATTACTTCTGAATTACAGCAACTTCACCGGCACAGACATTCAGAATAATTTCAATTCTTTACGAACCTTTCATAATCTGTATGCACAATTTGAGCCCAGTGAAAAACTTGGCCTAATTGCTGGATTTGATTTAGGCAGCGACAAATACAACAGCACCGATTATGGAATATGGTATTCGCCGGTAGTTATTTTGAGATATTCAATGAGTGAGCAAGGCAAATTTGCAGTAAGGGGAGAATACTATAACGATAAAAACCGGATCATCGTTGCAACCAATAACCTCAATGGTTTAAGAGTATCAGGTATATCCGGCAATTTCGATTATCAGTTAAGTAAAAAACTTCAATTCAGAATAGAGGGTAAACTCTACCAGGCCGGCGATAGGGAGTTTATTAATAATTCAAGCAAAAACTATTCTATAACTTCAAATATGACTATTAGACTCTGATGCTGTGAATATTCAAACCATAAAGAAATAGTTTAAACCTACTCCTATCGAAATTTATACTACAGATAATTATATTCACTTATAATTATCTGATTATCAATTATTTTATACTTACCTTCTATAATATTTTTTTAACCTAACCGAAAGTATTATGAAAACTAAAACACAATTCGTGGCATTTTTTTTAATGGCAGCCTTCTTGTTGGCATCCTGCAATAAAACTTCACAAGCTCCGGAAGCTGCTTTAAATATGGACTCAGTGAAAGCTGAAATTCAGACCTTAGAGGATGCTTATGCTGCAGGAGATAAAGCCAAAGATGCAGATGCAATCGCTGCCTATTATAGCGATGACGCAATAAGTTATAATTCTAATGAAGAACCAACTGTTGGAAAAGCAGCAATCAAGGAAAGAATTGCTGCACGTATTGCAAAAGAACCTGCAGGACAGGTCTATGCATACTCAGTTGTTGATGTCTTTGCAGCTGGGAATGGGGCTGTTGAAGTTGGTACCTGGACAACCACTGATTCAGCCGGTAAAGAAGTAGATAAAGGACACTTTATGTCGGTTTTCGAAAAGCGCGATGGGAAATATGTTTGTATTCGTGACATGAGTGTGAGCTCCATGCCTGCAAAACCTGGTATGTAATTGCATTATTTATCCCATCCCTTCCAATATGTAGATTATACCTGGAGTCAGTTTCTACTGACTCCATTTTTTTTTTGCCGGCCAACAAGCATATAATTTTGAATTTGAGTCTTCATGACCACCTCAAAGACCGGTTTCCTAACACCCACACCCTCAAAGGTATCCGGGTAACAAATACCTGCTTTTGCAGTCCTAAAAAAAACAATTCTGATGAAAACGAAAGTCATATTCTATACTCTCATTTTAATATCTTTAATGACCGGGACTATATCCGCACAGGAAAAGAAAGTCGCTCCCACATCATTGGAATTATACAAAGAAATTGAAAGGGCCGATAGTATACTATTTCAAGCATTTAATAAGCAGGATATGTCTGCTTTCAAAGCTATGTTTACAGAAGATCTGGAATGGTTTCAGGATAATGGTGGACTAATTCCATATAAAACTGTTTTTGAAAATTTTGGATATACTTTCAAAAATGAAAATAAACTTAGCAGAGAGCTAGTCAAGGGCAGCCTGGAAGTATATCCTATTAAGGATTATGGCGCTATTCAGATTGGCAGACATCAATTCAAGCATATGGAGAATGGAAAATTAGAGATCGGAACTTTTAAATTTCTAATGATTTGGCAAAAAAAAGACGGCCTGTGGCGAATTTCCAGGGTAATAAGCTATGATCATTAATCTCGAATCAACAAAACAGCTTACTAATTCATAAAAATGCATTAGATTATCTTTATTTTTCCAAAAGATAAAACCCAAAATTGACTACCGTATGAAACGCTTACTAATTCTGCTTCTTGTCTTTATATTCCTGGCAACTGCACTTTTTGCACAAAAACCGGTACAAAAGCCTATTAAACCACTTAATGAGAACGAATTACCCCGGGGAACAGGAATCATAGCTATAATAGATGTCAATCTGATAGACGGGAATGGTGGAAAAGCCATTCCGAATGCTTCGGTAATAGTTAAAGGGGATAAAATTATAGCTGCCGGGCCCTCAAAAAGTATACAGATTCCTCAGGGAGCTGAAATTGTTCAGGGCAAGGGTATGTCGCTTTTGCCGGGCCTCATTGATTCGCATTTCCATATTGATGGATCTGATGCGCTTCCATCAACCTTCCTTCAAAATGGTGTTACATCACTTCGCGATCCAGGACTATGGATTGAGATGTACGACAAGGTACGGAAATCAGGCAAATACAACCCAAGGCTCTTTTTAAGTGGTCCGCATCTGGATGGTTCACCCCCTGCATATCCAAACGATGCCTATGTAGTTCGTGATGATGCTGAAGCAGTCAGACAAGTGAACGAAGTAGCAGATCAGGGTTCTACAGTTATCAAGATCTATTTCAGAACTCCACCGGGAATGATAAAAGCAATCAGTGATGCAGCACATAAACGTGGGATACCCGTAACAGGGCATCTGGAAATTACTGAGGCCAAACATGCCATTGAATCAGGCCTGGATGGGATTGAACACATTACTTCTTTCGGGTTATCACTTACACCGAAACGGGAGGCCGAAAAATATCGTCAAAGTATGCTGGCCGATAATAATTACCGGAAACAAGGCCGCTATGAATCCTGGGCAGCAATTGATTTAAACTCTCCGGCTGCAGACAGCCTGACCCGTTTTCTGGTCAAAAAAGGCACCTTTGTTAGTCCGACCTTAGCTATTTTTGAATACCAGCCCGGATCGGGAATTGTAGACAGCATTAAGCTAAAAGGATTCGATCAGATGATGAAACTAACAGCAAAACTTCATAAAGGGGGAGCAAAAGTTGTGGTTGGTTCACATGGCATGGTACCATATGCCAAAAAAGGCTGGGCTTATCAGCGGGAGATGGAACTCTTCGTCGAAAGCGGAATGTCAAATGCTGCGGTCATTCATGCTGCGACTATGGAAAATGCTCGTTTTTTCAGGGTTGATAATTACTTAGGCAGCATAGAGAAAGGAAAGCTTGCAGATCTGATTTTAGTAAGGGGCAATCCATTGGAAGATATCAAAGTAATGAGGAACGTAGAGAAAGTGATGATTAACGGAATCTGGGTAAAAAAGGGATCAACCCCAGGGTTTTAATCAATTAATTCACTACTGGAGTTAACCATTTATTTGAGGTCGCATTTTGCGACCTCAAATAAATGTCCTTTCCACCTACCAATAATACCATCAAACCTGCCGTTAACTCATTGTATTTATATCCATTTGAATGAGTGCGTATTTTTAGTTCAGACAGATCTTTATGTCGCAAAAAATAACACTAGCGGTAATCTCTGATACAATTATTGTAAACAAAATTTACGAGATCAGAGGCCACAAGGTCATGCTCGATAACGACTTGGCAGAACTATATGGAGTTGAAACCAAACGGCTTAATGAACAAGTCAAAAGAAATCCAGATCGATTCCCACCCGACTTTATGATACAGCTAAATGAAAAAGAATGGAGTATTTTGAGATCACAAAATGTGATCTCAAAACCAGGCAGAGGGGGAAGGCAATATTTACCAAATGTATTCACAGAGCATGGGGTACTGATGTTATCAAGTGTGCTTAATAATGAAATCGCCATTCAGGTAAATATTCAGCTCGTCAGATTATTTACACAACTACGCCGGATTGCAGGCGAAAACAATGAGTTAAAACTAGAAATAGAAGAGATCAAAAAGAAGCTGAACAATCAGGATAAAAATATCGAACTAGTTTTTGGATGCCTGGATGAGTTGATTGAACATAAAGAAAAACCTAAATCCAGAAAAAGAATTGGATATATGCCGGATGAGCTATAAGTAATTCATCTAAGAATTAAATAACTGACTACCAAATAATTATATAATTGTTATAACTTTATATTCACAAACAATTTCAAAATGCGTTACACTCTCTTTATTTTCCTGCTTTGCCTTTCAACACCATTGATGGCACAATTTCATGGTAATATCCAACTGCAATCAGCAACAGATAACATGCAATTCAATCTAGCTAAAGAAAAAGGCAAATTTGTTGCCCTCCATTTCCTGCTTAAAACTGAATGTCCCTATTGTATCCGTCATACCCAGGAATATTTCAGCAAATCAAAAACTTTGAAAAATGTAGTACAGGTATTTATTAAGCCTGATACCGAACTTGAAATCAGATCATGGTCTGGGAAATTAGCCGCTGAGGATCTGAAAAATTTCCCGATCTATCGGGATCCTGATGCGAAACTAGCAAAACAGCTTGGTATTCCAGATGGTTATAAATTTCACAACCAGATCGTACATTATCCTGCAACTGTCCTGTTCGGACCGGATGGAAAGGAATTATATCGCTATGTGGGAAAGAATAATTCAGATCGATTATCTTTTGATCAGCTTGTTTTAAAAGTAAATGAGTTAAGTAAAAAATAAGTCGATATTTGCTGTGAAGTTTCATCAATCAATCTGAAACTTGTTTAATCGATGCTGTAAATGCAGGAATACACATTTAATAATATCAGAAATAGCTACTCCAGACCCATTTTTTACCCTATTTAAGAATCCGCCAAATAAGTTGTCTTTGCCTGAGCGATTCACTTTTCTTGAAAATAACAAAGCTCATCCTTTATGCCAGGTCGCAGCAGAACAATTACAGGGCTATCTTCTTGATCAAAATGACTGGATTCATAACTTTGGATTAAAGCCAGGTCAGGAAGGAAGCATAATTGGGAAGATGTTCGGTGTTTTAGTTGTTCAGACTTCAGAAAATGAACTGGGATACCTGGCAGCTTTTTCGGGCAAACTGGCTGGTGGAAACCATCATTCCAAATTTGTACCCCCGGTTTTCGACAGTCTTCACCAAAACAGCTTTCTGAATAATGGAATGGAAGAACTCACCCGAATGAATGAAGAGATCAAAAAAGCAGAAGCATTAGAGGAAGGGGATCAGAAAGAAAGAATCAGCACTCTGAAAATAGCTCGAAGAATCCATTCCAAAGCCCTGCAAAATGAACTTTTCAATCACTATAATTTCCTAAATCAAAAAGGAGAAGAAAAGAGTCTGAATCAAATTTTCAAGGCTGCATCCTATAAAAACCCACCCGCAGGGGCGGGTGAATGTGCAGGGCCAAAACTTTTACAGTATGCTTTTCAACATCAAATGAAACCATTGGCCATTGCAGAATTCTGGTGGGGGCAATCCCCAAAATCAGAACAATGGAAACATGCCCTTTACTATCCCTGCTGTAAAGAAAAATGTGAGCCCATTCTGGCGCATATGCTGGATGGATTAGACTATGAAATGCAAATTTGATTTGCTAATTTGATATGAAATGGAGGATCTGCTCAGGGAAAATATTCAACGAACTATCGGGCATTCGATAAGCGATTCGGAATTTGAACAATTCTCCAAATTCCTGTTTCCAAAATCATTTGATAAGAAAGCCATTCTCTCTGAAGAAGGAGAGCATTGTAAATATGTCTATTTTATTCTTAAAGGATCAGCTTACTCTTATTTTGTCAATGAACATGGCGACAAACATGCCATACAGTTCGCGCTTGAAGGATACTGGATCACGGATCATTACAGTTTTTTCTCTGGTAAACCCGGCATTTATACCATAGAAACTCTTGAGCCCAGTCAGATCCTGGTTTTGAATCAGGACAATTACGAGAAGATCTGCAGGAGCAATCACGTGTTCGAACATTTTTTCAGGATTCTCATCCAAAATGCATTCATTGGCCTTCAATATCGTCTTGCAAAAACTAATAGCGAAGATGCCGAACACCGCTATAATGAGTTTTCAAACTTACACCCCGCATTTGTGCAACGCATACCGCAATACCTCATCGCCTCTTATCTGGGTATTAAACCTCAGTCGCTCAGCCGAATACGCAAAGAAAGTTTCGGTAAAAAATAATAGG
>Ga0075152_10002519_pt1 | contig 12999 bp, 21 predicted proteins | sample JI61114C2DNA_FD_70964 | JGI IMG/M metagenome (GOLD analysis project Ga0075152, IMG submission 70964) | Wastewater effluent complex algal communities from Wisconsin, to seasonally profile nutrient transformation and Carbon sequestration -... | ecosystem: Engineered > WWTP > Effluent > Algae...
AGATAGTCACCAGCTAAGAAAACCTCTAGAAGGATGGGTTGGAGTTAGAAAGTACCAAGAAGAAATTGGAGTATGAAACTGCAAGGACTTAAGAATTGGAGCGGGAAATTGAGCAAAACGAGGCAACATTGAGGGAAATGGCTTCAAATGTCGCCGACAAAGGAGCAACAGATATTCTCCAGAGGCAGCTAGCCGAATATGAGAACAAGCTCAAATCTCTCAAGTCCGAAATGAAGACGCTTTCGGATAAACGTGATATGCTCCAGTCCTAGAAGGAGAGCGAACAGTCCTTGGAGAAATAGATGGAGCAGGGAAAGGACAAGATGCAACAGTAGCGTAAACAGTTGCTAGCACAGCTGGAAATGCTTAAGAACATGGAACCCCCTGCAGCAGTGGATGCACCCGAGCACATTGAAGGTCAGGTTAACGCTCTCGAATCGTAACTCAACAAGCTATACCAAAATACTCCCCAGATTCGGTTTAAATATGCTGATCCGGTGGCTGGATTTGCTCGAGCTAGTGTCAAAGGCAGGTTATTCATGTTATTCAAGATCCGTGATAAGAGACACGAAAGGGCCATCGAAGTGGGTGTTGGTGGTCGGCTTCAGAACGTGGTCGTAGACAATGAACAAACTAGCAAACTGCTCATTGATAAAAACACTTTCGGTTTCACAACCTTCATCCCCAATGAGAAAGTAGTTTCCAAACCGATAGCCAGGGAAATTCGGGAATAGTGTGCAAAAATTGCCAATCAAATGGGCGGACAGGCTCAACCAGCCTTTGAACTTACTGATTACGACAAAGAGTTGGAACCGTCGATTCTGTTCGGATTGGGTGGATTCGTGGTGTGCTCCAGCAACGAAATCGCAAAGAAGATAGCCTTTAACCCCAACCGTAATCTTCGCATTAAATGTGTGACTTTCGACGGAGATATCATTGATCCTGCGGGAACACTAACGGGTGGTTACTACTCAGCCAACAACTTTGTGTTGGGTAAGTATGATGAGGCACGGAGGCTTTAGGAGAGGCTCATGGAGCATCGAAGTGACTTGAACAAGGCTAGGACTAGTTATGACGAATACAAGAGGAACCTACGCAATTATCAAAATGGACAAACCGAAATCGAAGCGAAGCAAGAGCGTATTCGCAAAATTGACGAACGGCTGAACAAAGCTAGTAACCAAAACCGTCAAAAGAACTATGAGCAACAGCTAGCAGATATCGCTACCAGACTCAAAGCCCTACAGGTGGAGGAAGTGTCGATTAAGGAGAAGCAGGAAAGTCTTCGAAAGAATCTTAGCAGTGGTGCCGGAAACGAGGCCAATATTCTGAAGCAACAGAAGAAAGAACTGCAGAAGGAAATTAACGAGAAGCGCAAAAAGGTGGATGAGACCAAACAGGCAATCGGCAAGATGGAAAGCTTTTTGGATGAGAAAAAGTCTTAAATGCGATCCGATAAGAAGTCCTTGGAAGAATCGAAGGAGGAGGTGAGAAAGCTCAATGAAAAGCAACGCTAGCTGGCGGAGGAGATTTCTAATTTGAAGGGCGAGTATCAGAAGCTCGAGGAAGAATATATTCGACAGGAAAGAGAGACGCTCAAGTCCGCTAATCGCCTAGCTGTGCTTAAGAAGGAGCACGACAGTTTGGTTCGAATCTGCGAAGAACTCTCCAGTCAAATCAAAAAAGCTGAGTATCTCACTCACGAAGGAGATAAGGAACTAAAGGAGCTTACCAATAGCGTAGCATCTTTGCTGAAAGACAACCCCTGGCTGTAAGTCGAAAAGGCTTCAGAGATGGTGACCAACTATGACCCTACAACTTTCCGCTATGAGGATGCCCTCAAGGAGTACAATAAATTCAAGTCTGAACAGTAGGTTCTAAAAAAGGGCATCAACTTCAACGTAGAGAACAACAACGAGCGAACTGAAAACTACTTCAAAGAACTCATGGGCAAGCAGCAGATACTCGAAAAAGGTACAGCCCTATAGTTATTCAGACAAAATGACGCTTATTACCAACATCAGCAACCTCGACGAAAAGCGTAAGGAGACTCTTGAGAAGTGCTTCGAACAAGTCAAACATAATCTCTCCAAGATCTTTACTGACCTGCTTCCAGGTGCGGTGGCAAGGCTGAAGCTGGTTGACCAGTCAGATGTCACCCAAGGATGCGAGATGTCCGTCGAGTTTGATAAGGTCAAGAAAAGCCTCAACTAACTGTCCGGTGGACAGCGCTCTCTATTAGCACTTTCCTTCATTCTGTCGCTGCTGCTATACAAACCAAGCCCCTTTTACATTCTGGACGAAATTGACTCTGCACTGGACCAGTCACACACCGAAAACATCGGCTCTATGATAAGCCAACGCTTCCCACAGTCGCAGTTCATCATTATCTCTCTGAAGTAAGGCATGTTCAGCAACGCCAATGTCCTACTCAAGGTTAGCTTCATGGACGGAGAAAGTAAAGTGGAGAGGCAGCAGCTACGCATCAAGAGAAACTGATCGTATGCATACATGGTGTGAAATCAGCCGAAGTTGAGCGTTTTTTGCAGTGAACTCTTCGCGAAGCCGAAAAGAGAACTGAGAGTGCTCTTCTGCTACACTGGTTTCTCAGGCGACATTGGTTCGGTGTCCTTCATCTTGATGCGGCTATAGATGAGTTCGGCATCGAGGGTAACCAGTATGCCCTCGTCGATGATCTCATCAATCACCAGCACGATCTCCTGGAGCACGTTGTAGATATTGTTACTAGTGAGTTTATCCTTGCTGACGAAGCCCATCACCTTTTGAATGCAGTTGAGCACTTCACCCAAGAGAATTTCGTTTTCGTCCTCATCGGCCACCACGTATATTTGCACCTCCCCAATGAGCTTGAATAGCACCACAAAGCGCTTATAGCTGAAGATTTCGACTGAGTTAGCTGTTGCTTACTGTCTTCCGGCTTCATGACGCCAAGCACTTCCATGCGCTTGGCCTTATTCAGCAAAGTCTTTTCGAAGCCACGTTGGAACTCAGGACGGCTCAGGTCATTCTCGCCTATGCAGCTTACCTTCTTACTGAAGTGCTTGGGGAAGTACTTCGAGTAAAACAATACCCCTCCTTCGCTCTGCAGAATAACTGCAAACACCTTCAGAAAGTTGTCCGACCTGTCACCCATAATACGCTCTAAAACAAATTCCAATAAACAAAGACTTTAAATACGTGGGTCAGTGGCTGTTGGAGCATGAGCTCTCACTCGAAGAAGAAGAACTCGAAGACGAGCTCGAGCATGAGCTGAGCTTGCGCTTCTTGATCTTCTTACGGTGCACAGTGTTAACAGGTGCCTTGCGTTAGGGCTCTTCGGAGGAGGTCGACTTTTATTTTTCAACTGGCGATTTTTTCTTGACTTCAAGCTTCTTGATTGCTGAATTGAAAGCAGTATCCCACCAGTTGTCGTTCCAATTGAAGTTCTTACGGTCCTCCTGACCAAGGCCGAGTCCATCTTCCCGACGTTTTTGTTGAACGCAATCTGTAATTCCACTTTCTCCCTTTCCGAGTCCCTTCCCTTCTGTCCAACCCATCTTCTTGAGCATCTTCATGCCGAACTAACTCTCGAATTTGCGGTTGCTAATTCCTGAGCCCTGCAGCAATGCTTCCTTGTATCGCTGCCCCATTCAACAACACGAATTATTATAGTTCAGGCGGCCATCGATAGCCGCATGAAGGTCGCTGTCCACTCGAGCGACGTCGAAGAACTGCTGCCCAGCGCCCAGGTCGATATGTTTCGGTTGTCACCGAACCTCGAGTACCTGGCCGTTGTGATCAGCAACCGTCTCACGCTGTTCCAGTTCAAGAAAAGTCTCAATCAGTTCATAGAGGTTGAAACTGCGCCCAGCCAAATCGAGTTCATCGGTGAGGTCATGGCAGTCAGGTTCATCAATGCTTCGGTGAACTTCTACCAGCTCAAAATTGTAGAAGGCAAACCCCTTGAGCTTCAGATTATCCGGTTCGGACCAACCAATGTCTTATGCGAGCTGATGCAAGCTGATACAACGGGGAGGAAGTTCGTGATGCTAGGCAAGTCTGAACTGAGCCTTGCTGCCGTTGGAGCAACCGAAAAGTCGCTTGTACTAACGAACTACCCCGTATAAAATTGCCGACTGACAGCGAATAGTCAGCTTGCTGTGCGATACCCTTCGTTATTCTCAACTTAGAGTGTCGTGCTATTCACCGGCGCCTAGCAGTTAGTGGCAGCCAATTTGGTGAGCTTAGAGGTGATACCTGGTTCCAACTAACCTGTCAAGATGGTGGCTATACCGACCAAACTCAGTAACATAGTTCGCGTGCTTTATTGTCAGAGCGGGTATTTGCTGCTCATCAACAACCAGCTCGAAGCTGAGATGATTGCTTCGCACTGTACTGTTTTGAGCAAGGCAATTAAGACCATCGCCAACTCTAACAAAATGATCCTCAGCCAGGGTATTCAGCTAATGAGTCGACCTGGCAGGGATGTGCTGGTAGTGTACGTGGAGGCAACCAACAGTGTGTACCAATTTGAGATGGGCGCAATCATCTCTGCTGAGGATGCCAACCCGATTAAGGCCGTGCGTCGCATCAAAATCAAATAGAAGATTTGGAGGTTTGAGGTAGGGTGTGATCTAAACACCTAATTCATTATGGTTGTTAACGACAAAGGCATCAAGAATTTGAAGCTCCGGCAGCAGGACGGTATTCAATCTGTAGATGTACCGAAGGCACAAAGGTTGTAGTCGACTGAATTTCCAAAGCCGAAGCGAGTGCTTCAACGTTAGTCGAAGACACTGAAGCCTGCAGCGGAGCCTGTCGCTGCGAGCTCAGGTGTTACCATCACCAAGCCGAAGACTTAAAAGGAGGAGATACCACTGAAAGAAAAGCTGAAAGAAAAGTTGTAAAATCCAGCAACCGACACCCCGGTCTACAACCCATTTTTGAGTGCCCTCACGAACCCCGAATCGGCCACTGTATAGCCGAAAGAAGTTGAGAAAGAGCAGGCGGTTAAAGTACCGCCTTAGGAACCAAAAGAAGTTGAGGCTCCTCCTTTGAAGAAAATTCCATACAAAGACCAAACAGAGAAGGTCCAAGCGAGAAAGGAAAAGAATCTCAACACTCTATCCGATCTGTTCGATAAGCACTTACAAGCCTACGAGCAACGGATGATTCGAGTAGTCAACGATCAGATAAATATTGTCGGTGAAACACTTACCCAAACTTCAAAAGAACTGGCTGAAAGCATTCCCGGTGCTGTTACAATTTCCCTCCGACCGAGACTAGTCTCATTTCTGGAAAGAGACTTCGCTGACCGGCTATAGCTGTACTTCCAAGAGATCTTTAAGCGAATCGGGGAAACGCACCAGCAGGGCATTAACTACATCTCCGAAATGCATCGGCTCGGCAAGGAGAAGATTGATAGGATCGACCAACAGGTTGTACTAGGCAATCTTGCTCGGCTGGAGGCGGTGCTTGGGGAGATCAAGGCCCATCTGAGTACGAATCCCTCTGAGACGCTCAAAAAGATCGTAGAGGAAGCTGCAAGCAAGCTGGAAGCAATCGGCGTAGTGATTCAGGAAACACTTCGGAGGCAGACCGAGACGATATCGGAGGAGGGGAAACACTGTGAACAGCTCCTTGAGCGGTTAGAGACTGTACGGAAGTTGGTCAGTTCTGAGATGTCTCATTCCGATAAACGAAAGAGATACCTACGGATCCGGAGAAGTAGTGACTGATCAGCGGATTGCATATACACATGTGGGTTATAATTTATGTAAAATTGCTCGTTCCCTCTGGAGTAAGCACAAGACTCTTTCCAGCGATACGTCGACACTGCATTATCAAAGTGGCACACCCGCTACAATGAGGTACGTGAGTAAATCCGAAATGGTTCAATGCCAATGCGCCGGGAAAGCTGTCCGTTACGCTACCTCACAGACTAGCGACCACCAAAGTATCGCTACCTAAAAAACATTTCAAGCCTACTGACGAAGCGAAAGGTAAGTGTTGCTGAACCCCCGCCTCACACCTTACTTCGTCAAACTAGTATAATATTCAGTTCGGAGCAACAACCAAGCCCAGAAAAAACCCGCCGAGGTTTTCGACCGAACCCACCAAAAAAGCCGTTTGTGCGGCAGCCTCTGCCACAGCTTCGACCGTCGTGCAGTTGATAATAAATATTTAAAATGGAGTTCAAGAAGAATGTGGTGTACTACTACGATGACATGATCGGAACCTTCAACTATTCGGTCGGACATCCCATGAAACCGCTCCGCGTCGCTATGACTGACGAGCTAGTACGCAAATACGATCTCTATCCCAAGATGGATGTGATTGTAAGTCTTCATTGCGAATTAGGACCGTTCCGTAGCTACGCTCTACGCTAAGGAGGCCAATGAAGCCGTGTTGACCACCTTCCACAGCGATGAATACATCGATCTCATCAAGAACCTCACGCCCGAGAACAAATCGAACTACGAAGATCAGCTTTACCGCTTTAACTTTAAGGAAGACTGTCCAGTGATGGAAAGGCTCTACGACTACTGCCTGACCTATGCCAGTGGGTCATGCGGTACACTCTCCATCCTATATAGTTACGGCAGCACTGCTGGCCGAAGGACGCCATCAGTACGGGTTTAATTGGAGTGGTGGACTACATCATGCTAAACAGTCTGAAGCTTCAGGGTTCTGCTATGTCAATGATTGCGTGCTTGCCATTCTTGAGCTGCTCAAGGTCTACCAGCGAGTTCTTTACATTGACATCGACATCCATCACGGAGACGGAGTTGAGGAGGCTTTCTACCTCACCGATCGGGTGATGACTTGCAGCTTCCACAAGTTTAAGGACTACTTCCCTGGTACTGGCCACATCGAGGATATCGGAAAGGATGCTGGGCTCTATCATGCTGTCAACTTCCCCTTGGATGAAGGACTCGACGATGAGTCCTTCATTTACATCTTCAAGCCTGTCATCAATAAGATCATCGAAAATTTCCGTCCAGAAGCGATTCTGTTACAATGTGGCGCTGATAGCTTAGCTGGAGATCGATTGGGATGCTTTAATCTGTCAGTGAAGGGACACGGAGAGGCTGCTCGCTATATAAAGAGCTTCAACATTCCAACTTTGCTGTTAGGAGGAGGTATACCTTATATCAATGCAGGTGGATACACACTGAGGAACGTTCCAAGGTGCTGGACCTACGAAACATCTGTTATCCTTGGAGAGGAGTTGCAGAACGAAATGCCTTAAAACGAGTATCGCATATATTTCGCGCCCGACTACAAGCTACACCTGCCAATCAGCAACATGGAAAACCAGAATTCCAAGGCCTATTTGGACAAGACTATCGAGCAGATCGTCGACAATATCGGTCGGTTGGTCAACAGACCGGGTGTGCAGCTTCGGATCAATGGCGGCGAGGTATTCACCCACTAATAGTTTAGAGTGCTCCACGAACCAATATTACGGAAATCATGCGTCAACGCAACGACATGGTGGCCGAAGAAACGATCGATGCTAGTGGCGACCGATGAGTATACGTTATAAATTAATCGTTAATGAGCGAGTTCCCAATTCGAAGTGGCTATCTTCTCGAAACAGCCAAGGGAGTGATCGAGTTGTCCAAGGGCATGTGGCTATCGTTGTTGAGGCGCAGGGGCCTTCATGGTAGGTAAACTCAAAAGCGTCAACGCTAGTGCCAACAGGACCAGACCTTGACCACAACCAAATCTCAACTCCTCAACATCCGGAAGACTATAAGCAAGGTACGCACCACCCGCAAGGCTGAGCTACCTCAGCGGTCCTATGGTATCCATCGCGGTCGCACGGTATCGCTAGTAAAAGGTCACTTGCGCCGCCGGTTCGATTTGTTTTAGGACCGTCGATTGTTCCCATAGGAAATCCAAAAGTTCCAGGTACCCCGACCGTGATATATCAGATAACCCAAAGCTTCGACAACGATTGCTAGTCAGACGACGAGGAGATCAGCAAGAGCCTTAACAACGTGCTGATGTCACTATGCCTTGCTGTCTACGACAACCGCCTGGAGAGGTCATGACTCATCTTCGTTAGAGTTTAAGTTTGGAGTCAAAAGCTAATACACTTCAGGAGTTGCGGCAACCTCCAAGCCGTCGTCGTCGGTATGACGCTCCCAGTGCCTATAAGTGCAAGCCGATCGCAAACTACAACTATAATTGTTTATTTAAAGTCCTCCATGAACAAGACTCTTCTCGCTGTCGTAGCTGCGCTGTTCGCAGTTGCCATCGTTTCCAGCTTCCACGAAAGGTACCTGCCGTTTAATATTTAGCTCTGGCGCCATTCAGAGTGTCCGTGCCGATGAATGCCCCGAATCTCTTGCTGTGGAGTGCGCTGTCGACATTGAGCGCACAGTGAAGGCCTGCTCTGCTGCCTTTGAGACTGGAGGAAGTGACATCATCGCTGACATCAAGTGCACCAAGGACCTGCTTAGCGACAAGAAGCATTGCTGGCCATGCATCTGCTACGAGGCTACCAAGAGGGGTTGGAAGATCGTTGGCTGCTGATTATCGTCAGAGGAACATTATAATTTCTCAATGATGGGTTTGACGACACTCGCATTTCGACTGCTGTTTGTTGTTACGTGTCTGCTCTATCGAGTCTATTCCTGGTTCAAGGTACACAGGCGGTGATGCAGTATACCCTAGCGCTACTCGCGAACCTGTTCTACAACCGGCAGTCAAGGTTGAAGGTGCTTCGGTTCCTACGAGTGGACGAGGATGAGGTTATTCAGAGAATACGGCTACTGGAGAAGCTACCCAGTCAAATAGTGTTGACGGTGTCGCTGAGGCAAGAGGAAGTGGAATCGGCAGCAATCGTATTGCAGAACGTCGTAGTTTGGGCTAGTCGGCTTCGCTTTCCTGAAGTGGTGATCTTCGTTTTGGCAAGGGAAAGCGAGAAGGCTTGCCACACTATTCACCAAAAGGTGCACGATCTATGTAGCGACCCCAACCAATAGCAACTCTTGGTTGATCATACAAGAGTAACGGTGGAATCGCTGGTGACCTTCCACCGTGGATTCCTTCAGAATATCAGACAGAACAGCACTGTTGCAGGCCTTGAACGCTTTCGGAGCCCCTTAGTGTTGCTGTTTAATCAGAGCAAGAGCGTGGCTGGTACCCCCTTTCCGTACTTGCTAAGCGGATAGTTACTATTCGTGCCGACTCACGAAAACTACTCGGTGCTGGACTTTGAATAGTACAAGTTTGGCCAAGCCTTAGAAACCTCAAGGACTATTCAGAGACCAGACAACGCTGCGGCAAATGACCTAGTCTTCCCGGCTGCGCATCCCAATATCAATAATTAATAAATTGTTTTACGAACAATATGAGAGCCCCCAGAAACCGTAGCGTCGATGAACCAGAACCATCGCTAGAAGTAATCGATGAGCCTGCCATCACCCGCTCGTTCAACACTCTGATGCGACGGTTGGAAAGTACCCCTCACACTCTAAGTTTGGAGGACTTGGAGGACGATTACAGTATATCGAGCTTTCATATCGACAACCTTACGAATGAGGAGGTACGCAGACTGCACAGCGACATTATTGAAAAGTACCGCAGATGAGATTAAGGTACAAGGTTCGCAAACTGAAGCGTAATTGGTGTGAAAACGAGCTGAAACTGTTTGTGTGGGCGCTGTTCCACTACTAAGCAGTTTGTGGTCGAAAGCTATCCAACTTTGTACAACTTCTTGAGAATTCAGGAACTCGGGGATTGGGAGACCATCTCCAGCATCTTTGTGAATAAAAAGGTAGATGATTGCAAGTTTGAGTGGCTGTCGTTACTGAAGGTGGGTCCACCCAACGAAGACTGGAAGGAGTAGGAGGACAAATTGTTGGAAGAAATTATCAGGTACTTGTTGGATAAATTTCAGCAAACAGCTACTGGAAAATAAGTGGAATGACGTTGCTAAGGAGCTGTACAGGGAGAGTGAACAGCAGTATTTCCGGCGTCCCAAGCAATGTCGGGAAAGATGGCGTAATTACCTTGATCCAGATATTAGCAAGGGGGATTGGACGCCAGCTGAGGATAATACCTTGTTAGAGTACGTGCTGGAGATCGGCAAGAAATGGTCAGCCATAGCTAAGTGCATTCGTAAGCGAACGGAACACGCAGTCAAGAATCGGTTTAAGAGCTTGATAAAAAAGTATAGGAAGGACAATCCGAAACGATCACGAAAGGGAAAAGGTGCAGACAGTTAGAGCGACATCATCAAAAACATACTAAAGAACAACGAACAATCCTAACCAGAATCAGAAGTCTCAGCAGTCCAACAGAACCTACCTGAAAAAAAGAAAGAAAGGCCTCTACGCGCCGCAACAAAACCTTCGAAGCCAGCTTCTCAGAAGAAGCAGTAGGCCGAGTTCAAGGAATAACTTCCAAAAAGCCAGAAGTAATAGGTCCCCATAAAATTTCCAGGATTGCTGCCAACGCCCCGCTAATTCACGAAATAGGACTTCAACGCCAACGAGATGCAATGGATGTGCTCGCCCATGACTCCGTGGAACTACCTCGATAAGGGCAAGCAATTCAGCAATTTGGTCATGGTGACGAGTCCCCGCTCCACTTTAAGCCCCCGCTTCCGAAGCCTCGGCTGGCCCGACTTGGACAAGGATCACTTTATCTGAATTGCTATGTAAAATGTCACTCGGCTGGTTCTGGTGGTGGTTGCTGACTTTTTTCGTGAGTTTCCTTGCGGTTGCCGATGGTGTGGTTATTTATCAACCTTTCCGCCAAGGTTTACATGCCGCGCTTCTGCAACGTTGCTATCAAGTCATCGTGGGTGTAGTTCTTCTTAGTCTGGAAGGCTTGAAGGTAGAAGATGAATAGTGACAACGCCTTGGAGAATTCCTTGCGAAAATCAGAGCTAATAAGATGGTCTTTGAGCCGTTCCTTGCAGAAACGAGCCACAAGTGAAGGTTGCAATTCGATCATTTTGCCTTCGTCTCTGTTCTGTTATTGCTCCTTGCCTTCGGTGTCCATGTTATATATGTTTATGGCGGGAGTTCCGAATTTGAAGAACCGACACACCCAACCCTATCCCGGCTGAGCTTATACAATTTATCATCAAGAATGCGAATTCATTTGTACTTGGTTGTCCTCGCTCTCATGCTGAGCTGCGTAATGTCAAAGAAGAACAAACAGCGACGCGGGGTCGCTGAAGATAAAGATAGTAGCAGTCAGCAGACCTTCAACGTGAGCGAGTGCGAATCAGTATCGCTCACTGAGAAAACACTCGTAAGCTTCAACCCGATGCTATTCGGAATCCCTGTACGAAGCGAAGAGGATCTACGACAGATACACAAAGGCTTTGGAGGCATTAGCTCAATTCTTCACGTATGTCATCCACTTCGAATGACAATAGTTGGCGAAATGTCAGACAATAAGATCAGCCTCTTGCGGCTTACAGTATACTTGACCCACGATGTGGATCGTCTTGAACTCTATCTCAACATCAGTAGTATTCAGAGAGAGCCAGTCAAGGATACTTATATTTTGGTACAGACGAATGCGAACGGGTTAATACGCAGAATACGGCCATTCCGTACTGATGAGTGGCCAGCCTTCTTCAACGTAACTGTGGACAATCCTGTCACCCGGGTTTAGTTCGAAATGCCCAAGGAACTCTCAAAGTAACTCAACATCCCACCACAGATCATTAAGCTTGCTATGGTTAATGATGAAAGCAGAAACGTTTGGCATTTTGCAGCGATTTCTCTATTTCTAGTCGAAATTCTGCTGGCATACGTCCAAAATCGGAGCAGAGTCGAAGAGGGCTATCTGCGACTTTTCATTAGGAATAGGGTGGCCACTTCTTCTATGTGCTGCCTCGCAGTGAAGATTAGCGTGGGTTCCTGGTTGATAGTTAAACATCTACTTCTATTGAGTACTCGCTGGTACGAACAGGTCATTGTTGTGTCTCTGCTACTGCTTCACCTCTATCATTCCTACAACGCTTTCAGACTTCTTCTTCAGCATCAAAAGAACCACAACACCTTGATGATCGTATTGTTTATCGTGATACTCGAGGTCTTCGAAATACTGCTTGGAACTGTCAATCTGTACGCATTCGTGAGCACATTCACCTGCATAACAATGCCTCAACTGCTGCACAAGCATACCACTGGCAGGCATGGCGAGGGAAGGTCGCAATACCACCTCTTCTACTTTGTGTTGGCAGTCATTATGCTCTGGAATGGAGCTATCGACTTCCGCCAAGCAATGGATATGGAGCTTTGCATCGGCACTCTCATACTATTGCTTGCTAATGTAATTACACTGTAAAGTAGGAAATGGCTCTGTGTGGGATTCTCTCTACCCCTTATGTATCAGTCATGTCGGGAGAGGACTGTCCGATTTGCCTGTAACCAATATCTGACACCGATCTCTACCGGACAGCATGCGACCACATCTTCCATAGGGACTGTCTTGTGATGTCCTTCACGACAGTCAATCACAATTGCCCATACTGTAAGACCTTAATCGCGCTACCTGCTGAAGCCGAATGACCACTTGCATACATTCCACACATGAGAAGAATCACACCAGATCGTTATGATCTGAATTTTCAATCGTAGCGTTGCTCTATTCGAAGAGCTGCACCTTGCTTCGGTTCTTGCTCGATTCCGCTACTTTCGACTTTCTGCGCAGTGCCCGCCAGAATATTCCATCCACTGCAGCGCAGACTGCGATGGTGATGAGCTCTAACAGCTCACCACATACACCGAACACCGAGACCATTGCATCATAAGGGGTGGAACTCACAAACCCACCCATACCGCGTGTTCCCAACCCAGCGATGTACAGGATCATCAGAATGATCCACACATAGTTGGGAACATCCTTACGTTTGAGGAAGCAGGTAAAGTAGATGACCCAGATGTACGCCACCAGCAGCCCGATGTACTGCCAGATGTACAGCAAGACGAAGGTACCAACCCACCCCGAAAATAGTTTCTG
>Ga0075152_10002521_pt1 | contig 12993 bp, 9 predicted proteins | sample JI61114C2DNA_FD_70964 | JGI IMG/M metagenome (GOLD analysis project Ga0075152, IMG submission 70964) | Wastewater effluent complex algal communities from Wisconsin, to seasonally profile nutrient transformation and Carbon sequestration -... | ecosystem: Engineered > WWTP > Effluent > Algae...
CGCCCTCCCTGACCCAGCCCGGCGCCGTCATGGGCACCCCCGCATACATGGCCCCCGAGCAATTCACCGGCGCGCACGTCGACGAGCGCAGCGACCAGTTCAGCTTCTCCTGAGCGCACCCAGCTCCCGCCCCTTCCGACAGCTCACAAGCAAGCTAGACGGGCGGAATCGCTGGGTTTTTCCGCGCGCGGCTAACGGGCCGTCACCCCCGAGTCCCCGGCCATGCCCCCCAGGCTTGGAGAAAACCAGGAGAAGGGACAGGCGCAAACGACGGGGCACTCATTCACCCTCGGGGGCTCGCGGAGGCTTCGCCCGGTACAGGGTCATTCGCTTACTTCAACAATATTCAGCCAGGCGTGCACAGACGGGTGCGACATGTGGAGGACACTTTTGACCACGTAGATTCCGCCCAGCGCCGTGTCCTTTCCTCCTTCTGTTGCGTGGGTGATAGACACCAACTCGTCAACGCAAGGGACGCGCCGGGGCTGGCTTCCACGGCCGTCCCAAGGGGACCAGGGCGAGCGGAGCCCGGGGCGGCGCCGCGTCGCGCTCGGCCTCCATCTCGATCACCTCGCGCAGGCGCTCCGCGACCATCGCCATGTCGGAGAGCCGCTCTGCCGGGTATTGGGTTCAGCATGGCCATGAGCACATCCTCGACGCTGCGACCCAGCGGGATGTACTGGTCACGGGCCTGCGGCGCGTAGGAGCAGGCGGTAGAGCAGGGCGTAGACGTCGCTGCGCTCGCTCCAGCACCGATCGGCCCGGACCTCGGGCGCCGCGAAGGGCAGCGTCGTCGCGGAGGTTGAAGAAGCGGTTGGTGAGCAGACAGCCGGTGAAGTCGATCACCTTGACGCGACCGGGCGGCGCAGCTTGCAGTGGTAGGCGCGGAAGACCTCGGCCTCGGCGCCCCAGTGCAGAGCTGATAGAGCGTGACCCCGAGCGCGAAGATGTCGGTACGCGCGTCGGGCTCCTGCAGGCCAGCGCTGGGCCAGCAGGCGCCGCCCAAACGCGCGGCCTGCTCACCTGTCACACCGAAATCCGGCTGGTGAGCAAGCGCACGCTCAGAGTCGCCGGCTGTGGAGAGCTTGAACTGCCGAGCCAACGTCGCGGACACCCCTCACCGTGGCGGGCGTTCTCCTTCACCCAGAACGGTTTCGCTGTTACCCTCTCCTCTAGTATGACCCACGATGCGCCGGTTTTTTATCGGGCAATGCGACGAGCGAGCAGTGGATTTCCCGAAGTCGGAAACACTGCCCGGTGTCTGGGTGCTCGTCCGAAATATGAACAGGAAGAGGGAGACATCCCGGTCGATGCTATTGGGTATGTTCAGCCGAAGACGGGCGGCATGTCGATGACGTTCAAAGACCCGCATCATTTGCCGCACCATCGTCGGCCCAAGTCCCTAGGCGGCATGGGTAAAGATCCGGTGTTCTGCTTTGTGGGGCCATCTCCCGAAACGCTTATTCCGCGGCAAGACACGCGAGCCAACCCTCATCATTTTGTACTTGAGCCCGCTGGACGCTGCCTCTTCACCGAATTCACTCGCAATATAGCGACCACGCAACCTAAGTGGGAGGAGGTGCCGTGAACACAAAAGTCGCCTACTATTGCGCGCTGCTATTCAAGCTTCTCGAACTCCGAGAGCTTCAAAATGCAGGGCAAGATCTTGATGAAGAGGAGGACACCCTTCTCGAGGAGATGGATCGCGCTTGGCTCCGACTCGATCTTGACGAAGTTAATGCCGTTGAGGAAATGGCAAAACTGCTGAAACGACCACGTCGTCCGCGTCTTGGCCATGGCATTTTCTCCTTCACCGAGGCGGCGCGACTTACACGTCTTACACCCAACCGGATCCGGGAGTGGTTTGACTACAAAACGCGCCCGTCAATGTTCACTAGTGACTACGATTCTGTTGACGGTGACCGGACCCTGAGTTTTCTGGATTTAATCGACGTTTTGATCGCCGGGAAACTGCGCGGCGCAGGCGTTTCACTGCAACGCCTGCGTCGCGTCTACGATCGGATGAAAGAACAATTCGGCACACATCCATTCGCCCGAAACATCCTCCTAACTGACGGCGTCAGGGTGTTCATGAAGGAGGCCGCGGGCGAGGGTGAACATGTCTTTGACGTGCTTAGTCGGCAAGAAGCGTTTCCGCCCATTATCGAGCCTTATCTCAAGCAACTTAGATATAGTGAAATTACCCAACTGGCAGAGCGATGGGATATCGCTCAAGGCATTGTCGTCAATCCGCGGATTTTCTTCGGCAAGCCTGTCATCCTAGAGTCTGGCCAGCCTACACACATCATCGCTCGTGCCTATCACGCAAACGGATCAAACAAGCGAGCCGTTGCTGCGTGGTATGGAGTATCCGAAAGCGATGTCTCGGCAGCGGTGGACTTCGAGCAGGAATACGGTGCGGCGGCATGAGATTCTGGTTCGACAGAACAGTTCCCAAGAGGTTGGCTGCCCTTGTCAGGGTCTTTGACACCGACAGCGAGATCTGTCATTTCAGCGAAGATGCTCGGGTCACTCAGTCGACCACCGATGTCGAGCTAGCAGCCCTGTTAAATGGCGACGGCGATACTTCATGGATAGTTGTTACGATTGAAATAGATCAACGACGCCATCGCTCTTTTGGGGCCGCCATGGCCCTCACAAACATCCGCCACGTAGTTCTCACCAACAAATGGTCTGAGAAAGACTTCTCTGAGCAGACGTGGCGTTTGCTTCGCCTATGGCCGAGCATAACCAGGGTTTTGAAATTCACCGATGTTCAGATGATCTCAATATCAGCAATTCAGTCGCCCAGTGCATTTGAAACGGCCTATATTTTGGGCGCACAGGGAGTCTCCGTCGACCCCGATAGCGAGGTCGACTAGAAGCCTGCGCGAGGTGAGCGCGACGCGGTGCCGCCCCGGCCTCCGCTCGCCTGGTCCTCGGAGCCCGACCATGAGACGGCCGTGGAACCAGCCCCGGCGAAGCCCGCGATGACTGCTGGCGACGCCCGACGCTCGACGCTCCGCGGTCCCCGCGCCGGACCCGGGAGGCGTGGGGCAGTGTGGGGCGGCCGCTGTGCGCGCCACAAAATTTCCCACCGCATCACACGCCACCTTCACCTGAGATTCGAGTCCATTCGTTGATCGGCGCCGCTGCCGCCGCCGACTTAGCGTTCGGTTGAGTCGCCGTTTACGCTATGATCCCATAATTGGGGCTGGTTCCAGAACGCCCATGCGGCGCTGTCAGGCGGATGGCTATTAATCTTAGATATCACCGATCGTCCTTTTTCCTGAATCTGTAGTTCGTCGGGCGTCAGGGGTAAAGCCGCACAACTCTGAAGGAATGCCGTTGCGTTCATGTCTTTGCATTCGACACGATCGGCAAGATGTAAGAATGCAGCAGGAACGTCGCTGCCAGGGCCCACAATTACGAGGCGTTTGTCTCGGCTCAACTCCAGCCAACCCCTGATGAGAAGATTAATGTGGATATCCCCGAAACTGTACCCAATGCAGATCAGAGTGTCGAGATGCAAGAGGCTCGTCTCGAAAATTTGCAAGTAGTCCATGGGAAGGACTTGGGGATGTCGTGCATCGAACTTGTGGGCGCCTGAGACTAGTGACGCTTGGAGAAACAGGTCGTTTCCGTCTGTGTCAGTGGCAAAGTGCCCCCCCGGAATCCGCGGCGGTGGCGTGGGAGGCATCTGTGAGTTAAGATTGTATAGAGCCTCCAGGATTCCGTCCGCCCCGTCGCCATGCGGAAGGATCCTCAGCACATCATTTCCTTCATTGAAAGTGAAAATGTCGAGAGCTCCATGGATTTTCAGAAGGTTGATCCCGATCGTCCCCCGCCTAAAGAAATTGAGCATTCTAGATTTCAGATGCGCATTTCTGATCACCTCGGCGGAAAGGTGGCGAGATTCGCCGCCGGGCGCGGGAGCAAGTTGAATATGGAGTTTTTCGTCGGAAAAGCCTCCTGAGACTGGGAGACTCAGGCGGGCCGCAATAAGTTCAATCATGACATCGTGGTTTAGCGTAAAGATCCAGAGGGGAGAGTTCGCTTGGGCCAGCCCAAGCAGACCGTCATAGAATCGCAGCATCTCCATAGTGAACCCCGCGAGCATGATGTGTCGCCCAATCAAGATGTTGTTGATGGTGTCCGTGAAAAGTGCCTTTAGAGTGTGAGTCCCACGGTCTGCCTGCGCACGCAGAAACCAATCTTCGCTTTCCAAGTGCCCCAGGATGCTCTCATAGTTCGGGGTCCGAACGTGCGGAAGTGTCATGAACTTGCACAGGCGCTCGACATGCTCAGACAATTCGCGGCCACCTTGGGCCCATATCTCATCCAATCGCCTCAAGCGCTCAGGTGCTAGAATCTCAAAAATCTCCTTTGTCAGAGTGGGGCCTAGCGGCATTCCGAGTTCAAACGAAAATCCGGCGCCGAGAAGTAAACCCGTGCAGTCCTTGATGTCGGTACTCATGTCCGGAATCAACACCCATCCGGCGTCACCGTCAAGTCGTCGTGTCCGCGCGGGGCGGTGAAGGAGCGCACGCGGGCGTGCCGCGCGGCATTGACACACGCGAAACCGATCTTACGTTGTCATCCATGCCGAAGAAGATCGCAGACCTCCTCGCTCCCCCTACCCCCAAGGCACCATCGCCACCTCCCCCGACGCTCGACGAGAAAATAGTTGCTGCACTCACCGCAGCGAAGGAAGCCGGTGACGCGCTGTCGTTCCAGGAGGTCCACGAGAAGGTCAATTTTAGAGCTCAGCTCGTCTCGGCTATGGGGGTGGCCGGCGTCCTACTAGATCTGGACAGCAAGCTCGACAAGTCGCCGTGCCAGACAGCGCTTGATCGGCTGTGTGAAGCCGGCACTGTTGGCCGCAAGAAGGATAAGGACAAGGAGTACTTCTATCTTCCGTGACGCCCACCAAGCGGTGCGTCGCCCAGCTCGGCGAGCCACCCCGGGAGCCGGACACGCGGCAGGCTCGCGTAGAGGTCCTGGACCTTGTGTACGTCGGACCCGGCAAGGCCGCGTCGTGCTCATAGTGCTCGGGCCCGCGGTCCCGCAACTTCCGCCGCGTGCCCGGGTGCCTGCTGTTGTAGCTGCCGCGCGGCCATGCTCGCCACGCGGTCGGCGGGCTCGCGCGCGGTGCCGTGGCCACACCGAGTAGATGTCGCTGCGGGGTCCGCCCCCGCCATGTTACCAGACACATCACACCACACCGGCTAAGCTGGCCCTCGTGGACGCCGACGCCCTGTTACACCGGCTGCTTTTCGACCTCTTGCAAGACGAGCTGGCGAAATGGCCGTCGCCCCGCTTGCTGGAGCTCTTGGAGGAGACTGGCGCGAGTGATGAACAGGCCAGGGCACTTCGGGTCCGGGCCGTTCAGATGCAAGGCGAGTTTTTCGTGGCATGGACCCACGCTGGGGCCGACCGTGACTAGCGATCGGGCTCGAATCTCAGGGTGAAGGTCGCGGGTGATGCGGTGGGGAATCTCGCAGCGCCCACAGCGGCCGCCACACACTGCCCCACGCCGCCCGGGTCCGGTGCGTCGGGTGCGAAGCCGTTGATCGACTCGACATGTCCCACCCCGCCCGCGACGCGCAGCTTGAGCGCGAGCCACTCCGCCGTGCGGCAAGCCCTCATGCCCGGTGCCAGAAGCCTCTGGACCACCGCTTGTCGCAGGCGGGGCCGCGGGGTGTCGGGCGTCGCCGGCACTTCCTCGGGGGCGCCTGGCCCTCGCTCCGGGGGCGTCTGTTCGGGGGTCACGATCGCATGGGCCGGGACTGTCGGCGCGGGGGCCGGGGGGTCATCTCGAGCGGGCTGGAGCGTCAGCGGAACCGTGTGCGCGCTGGCCATCCACACCCCGCAGAGCAAGGCGAGCGCCAGCCCGCCGCCCACCAGCGCACGACGTAGGCCGCGCCGCGAAGTCGCTGGCGGTCTGCTGGTGTTGGTGGTAGCGACGAGGCCGCCGGCTGGATCGGCCTCGGCGGCCGGGGCCTGCACTTCGGTGACGATCGCCACCGGGGCGACCGCGATCGGCTCGTCGATGGGTCTGGCGACGGTCTCGCCGGGGCCGGCTTCCACGGCCGTCCCGTGGTCGGGCTCCGAGGGGACCAGGGTGAGCGGAGGCCGGGGCGGCGCCGCGTCGCGCTCGCCCTCCATCTCGATCACCTCGCGCAGGCGCTCCGCGACCATCGCCATGTCGGACAGCCGCTCCGCCGGGTCTGGGTTCAGCATGGCCATGAGCACATCATCGACGCTGCGACCATGCAGCCCCGCCGGCAGCGGGATGTACTGGCCCCGGGCCTGGGGCGCGTAGGGCACCTTGCCGGTGAGCAGGCGGTAGAGGAGCACGCCTAGAGCGTAGACGTCGCTGCGCTCGCTCCAGCACCGATCGGCCCGGACCTCGGGCGCCGCGAAGGACAGCGTATGCAGGGGCCGGTCGCGGAGGATCGTGAGCGCGTCGGCGGGGCGAGGCTCGTCGCGGAGGTTGAAGAAGCGGTCGGTGAGCAGACAGCCGGTGAAGTCGATGACCTTGACGCGAGGCTCGCGGCCCGCCTCGATCAGGACGTTCTGCGCGCTCAGGTCACGGTGGATGACGCCGATCGCGTGGACCGAGCGCAGCGCCTCCGCGACCTGGATCCCGACCTGCAGCACCTCGGCCAGCCGCAGGCGGTTGTCGTCCTCGCAGTAGCGTTGCGCGGGTCGGCCCGCGCACAGCTCCATCACCGTGTAAGGGCGCCCGTCCGCCGTGCCGCTGTCGAGCACATCCGGGAGCCCCGGATGATCCAGGGCCGCCAGCACCCACGCCTCGCGCTCGAAGCGGGCGCGATCGTCAGGGTTGCCCTCGAGGCGCTCGAGCGGTCGCTTGAGCGCGACCGGGCGGCGCAGCTTGCAGTGGTAGGCGCGGAAGACCTCGGCCTCGGCGCCGGTCGCCAGGTGTTCGCGCAGCTCGATCCGCCCGGCGAACAGCCCGCCCTCGTCGACCGCCGTGGCATGCACGGCGCGCAGCGCCGTCAGCTCGCGGCGGAGCTTCGCCGCGGTCGGCGTGCGCTCGTCGGCGTCCCACCGCAAGGCGGCCATGATGACGCGCTCGAGATCCTCGGGGATCTGCGCGTCCGGGTTCACCGCGCGGACAGGCGTCGGCGTGAGCGGATCGTCCGGCAGCTTTCCGGTGCAGAGCTGATACAGCGTGACGCCGAGCGCGAAGACGTCGGTGCGCGCGTCGGGCTCCTGCAGACCGGCCTCGGGGGGCATGTACTCCCGCGTCCCGACCACGGAGCCGACCGCGGTACCCCGGGGCCCGCACACGGGCGTGAAGCTGCGATCCTGTCGCCCCCGGAAGCGGAGCGAGGTCCGGGCGGCCCCGAGATCGATCAGCTTCACGAACACGCGGCGCGAGGTGTGGTGCGTCCACATGATGTTCTCGGGCTTGACGTCGCGGTGCAACACCCCCGCCTCGTGCAGGCACGCGAGCGCGTCCGCGACCTGGATCCCGATCTCCACGACCGTCGCCCACGCCAGCGGCCCACCCTCCACGAGACGAGTGTTGAGATCCTCGCCGGGCAGGAAACGCAGCACCGTGTATGGCATGCCCCCCGGCTGGACAGCGCCGCGGACGACGACATCGACGAGGTTCTCGTGATGGACGTTGCTCAAGACTTCGGCCTCTCGCAGGAAGCGCGCGCGCGAGTCGGGCGAGTCGTCGCGGAGGATCTTGATCGCCACGCGGCACCGCAGGAGGCGGTCTGCCCCGAGGTACAGGTCCGCCATGCCGCCCTCGCCGAGTCGGCCCTTGACCTCGAAGCGGTCATCCAGCATGGCGCCGGTCAAGGCCGGCCGCGGCAGCTCACCGAGCGGGTGTTCGGTCCATCCCTTCGGCAGCTTCGCGGGGTTGTGGGCGGGGCGCGTGTCGGCACGTTGAGGCGTGTCCATGCCTGCATGGTGCCACACCCTCGCAATTCACATCTGCCGTGGCCCGCGAGCTCGCCGGTCGGCCCACGCGCGGCAGGCCGCCTCACAGCCCCTATATAGTGGATGCTCCGCGAGCACGACTCCGCGGCGATCGGCATGATCGGACGCGGAGGGGTCTGGTATCGTGGCGCGGATGGCCTGCTTCACCTCGCTCATGCTCACCGCGGCCATGGTCGCCGCCCCGACCCCCGTGGCGGCGGCGGACCCCATGGGCGACCTGCTCAAAGCGATTCAGCAGGAACAGGATCGCAGGCAGTTCAAGCGCGCGGCGGACCTCGCCGCACCCGCGTCGCAGCGCACAGACCTTCGCCCGGCCGATCGCTTCCTGCTCGCGGGGCTCGCCGCCGAGAGCTACCGCGAAGCCTTCAAACACGGCGGCGCACCTCGGCAGCCCCGCCGCGATCCGGCGTACCTGTGCGCGCAGCGGGCGGTGCTGCAAGAGGCGATCGCGCTGACTGAGGGCCCAGGCAAGCGCGACACGGTGAACGACGCGCTCGGCAAGGTTGCAGCACAGCTGGCTCAGGTCGCGGCGAGTGGGCGCGACGTGCCCTGCGCGCTGGCCCCCGTCGTTGCCGAGCCGCCCGCCGAGACGCCGCCCGCCGCGACCCCGCCGCCCGCCGAGACGCCGCTCGGTGTGGCGACCGAGGCGGCAACGGTGGCGCCGCCCGGTGTGGCGCCGCCCGGTGTGGCGACCGCAAGGGCCCCAACGCGATCACCGGCCGACACGCGCCGGGTGCGGGCCGGGGTCGGGACGCTGGTTCCGGGCCTCCTCCTGTTGGTGCCGGTGGCCGCCGTGTTGGCGCAGCGCGGCCAGGTCGAGCGCAGCCTCAGGCAGCTCCAGGCCGACACCATGGGCCGTGCCCTGACCGACGCGGAGCTCCAGCGGGCCGCCTCCCTCGACCGCCAATTCCGGGGCACCACGACCGCTGCCGCGGTCCTGGGGGCCGCTGGGGCCGCGCTGGCCGTGACCGGGCTCGTCTTGCTGGTGACGCGACCACGGCAGTCGCAGGTCGCTGTGGCCCCCTGGGGCGCACGCGGCGTCGGTGGCCTCGTCCTCGGGGGAAAATTCTAGTATGCGCGATTTTATCCAGACCTGTACCATCAACGCTGTGCGACCGCTCTCCGCGACAATTCTGGTGCTGGCCGTGGGCTGTCACTCGCCCACGTACCTCGCCATCACGGCTGCGCACGATGCGTATGACTCGGCGACCACGGGCGACGTGGATCCCACGACGGAGGCGGCCGCCAGCGGTGCGACCGACACCGGCGGCGAGTCACTCGGCGAGAGCACGAACGCCGGGACCGACACGGGCGACGCGGGCGACGCGAGCGGCTCGAGTGACACGGGCGCCGTGAGTGCCACGGGCGACGCAAGCAGCACGGGCGAGGAGACCAACGACACCGACACGGGCGAGCCGGCGGCGCTGCCGAGCATCGTCTCGTTGTCGCTCCCGGCGAAGGTGTACGCGGCCGGGCCGGTGCCGCTCGAGGTGCTGACGGAGCACACGCTGCAGGTGACGGTGCAGGTGGACGGCGTGGACCTCGGCGAGCTGGTGGACGCGGGCGACGGCCTGTTCGTCGGCGCGCTACCAGTGCGCGGCGCGGTCGACAACGGCCTCCATTCCGTCACGGTCTTCGCGCAGCAAGGGCCACACGAGGTCAGCGACGGCGCCAACTACGAGGTCTCCACGCCCAAGCCCGGCACGATGGCCTGGTTCAAGGCCGGCCCGCCCGGCAGCCGCACGAACCGCGTGGCCCTCACAGCGGAGGGTGACGTGCTCGAGGCGGGCCAGGTCGAGATCAACAAAATCAAGCGGCCGGGCCTGCGCAAGCGCTCGGGGCTCAAAGGCGAGGAGATGTGGTCGGTGACGCTCGACACCCGCGAGGGCGAGGTCGCGGATCTGGCGGTGCTGCCGGATGGCCGCGTGTGGGTGGCCATGAACGTGCGCAAGCCGGGCGACCCGTCGCCCCAGCCGCGCATCGCCCTGTTCGATGCGGCTGGCAAGTTTGCCGGCGTGGAGGCGCTCGGGGACTTCGGGCATGTTGTCCGCAGCATCGCGGCTGACGCGGCGGGCGGCTGCTTCGCGGGGGGCTACGCCTCCGCCGGCAAGGACCTCGACATCGCCTACTGGCGGATCCCCGCCGCGGGCGTGCAGACGCTCGGCGAAAAGTGGGACTACCAGCCATACGATGAGCCGCACTCGTTCTCCGAGTTCGCCATGGACGTTGTGATCAAGGACAACGTCGCGTGGATCATCGGCGCGAGCAACGGGAAGCATGATCTTTTCACCGTGGAGACGCGCGGCGTCCTCGTGCCGATGGACCTCAACACCGGCATCGTCAACGATCCGGTGATCGTCGCCTCCAAGGGGCCCTACTACACGCAGAGCGTGTTCTTCGGCGCCGGCCATCATCCGCTTGGTGTGCTCGTGACGGGATACGGCTGTGACGCCGGCTGCACCAACTACCAGATCGTGTCCGCGCTCTACGGCCCCACGGGTCTGCGCCTCTGGCAAACCCCTGACGTCGCACCCGGCTCGCTCCGTTACGGCAATGACATTGTGCTCGACTCGCAGGGCCGTGCGCTGGTGGCCGGCATCGTCACCGAGAAGGGGACGCCGCGCGGCTACGTCTCCGCCCATCGCGTCGGCGGCGAGGAGATGTTCCCACTCCTTGAGCACTGGTTCCCGGCGTCCGCCGCCCCCTCGGAGGCTCTGGGCGTACTCGTGGACGCCTACGATCGCATCTTCGCGGGCGGGTACATCACGGCCAACGGCGCGACCCAGGCCCGCCTCGTGCTGATCCACGGGTGAGCAGGCGAGCACGTGGGGCCAAGCCCTGTGTGCTCACTGGGGAACGAACTTCCCGCACGCTTCGCCGATCTTGTCCGCGGCCTGGTCGAAGAACGGGGCGTAGCTGGGGGCGCAGGTGTCTCCCTCGACATGGTAGGGGAACATGTTGATCAAGTCGCGAACCTTCGCGCCACCGTTGTTGTAGGTGCAGGTCTGCTCCGGGTCCTTCATCGGTTGAGGTGTGACGGCGAGTGCAACGATCGCGTTCGGATCCCCGCCCTTCGCGTCCACGACGGCCTTGTACTGTTGGTACGGCCAACTCTTGGACTCGGTGTCCTCCGTGTCGTTGATGGACGCGACGACGAGCAACGCATCGTCGCGCAGGAACCCCGCGTTGCAGCCGCCCTCCGCGTTGATCTTGGGGTCGAGCGCGGCGATCAGGGCGTCGCCCATCGGCGGATCGCCGCCGGACGTCCCGACCTTGGCGATGCACTCGAGCGCGTCGGCCAGGTCAGGCTCGCCGTTGATGATGTAGCGGTTGCCGCCGAACAGCTTGCACTGCCTGTTGGCCGCATAGCCCCCGGCATTGAAGGTCAGCCCTGCTCCGAGGGTGTAGTCGCAGGGCGTGATCAGCTTTGGATAGACGTTGCACTGGTAGCCGTCCTCGCCGCAAGCCTGCGGGTCGTCGTTGCAGCTCTTCTCGCAGGGCCATCCCGTCCACGCGCCAGTGGGGTTGGCGACTATGATGTGGACGTCGAAGTCGGCGAGTTTCTCCTGGATCGTGGCGACGAAGCCCGGGAAGCTCGCAAGGAGTTGCGCCTGCTCCGTCTTCATCGTGCCGAAGCTCGAGATCAGGAACAGCAGGTCCACCTTGCCCTTGCAGCCTTCCGGCTGTGTCGGGCCGAAGTCATCATCGGTCCCCACGTCGCGGAGCACGCCTGTGCTCATGCCCTCCGCGCTGCTTGGGCCCGCCGAGTCGTCGGCGGTCCCGGTTGTCGAGGTACTACCGCTTGTCGAACTGGTGCCCGTCGACGGCGCCGACGTGACGCCGGGCCCGGTCGAGAAGCCCGGCGGCGACGGGTCCCCGCAGGCGGCGAGGACCAGGGCGGCGAGGGTGGTGCTGCGCATCGTCTCGCAAGCGTAGCCCTCGCCGCCGCCGCTGTCAGCGGCTACAGGGGGCCCGACTTCCGCTTGTAGACCTTGCTCATGGCCCACCCGGCGGCGAACAGGGCGCCGAAGCCCCCGATCCCCGCCACCACGGCCCGCTCGCGGGTCCACAGCGCCGGGCGCTCGCCCGCCCCTGCGTCGCCCATCACCTCGGGGTCGGTCACGATGGCCTCCCGGCCCACGCGGACGGGCCTGTCATCCTCCCATGCCGGGGGAACCGGGTTGGCGACCCGGAGCGGCGGCACGTCCGGCTCCGGCTCTTCGGGCTTGCCGTCGCCCGCGCTGAGGCGGGCCTTGACCCCGAACTTCGGCGGGAACTTGGGGACGCCGGACGCGAGGAGCTGGGCGCGCCAATCCTTGCCCCGGTGGCGCTCATCCTCGGGGACATCGAGCATGTTGATCGCCTTGCGCGCCTCGCTCGTGAGCAAAAGGTCACGCACGTCGTCCAGTAGGGTCTGCAAGGCGGGGTCGCCCGCGAAGGCAGCGTCGGTGCGCCGCACGTACGCGGAGACGAGGCTGTACTTCAGGTTGTGGCGCTGCCGCTTCTGGAGCGCGTTGAGCGTGTCGCGGATCGCGGGGTTGCGGTAGTAGATCGTCCCCAGGCAGTTCTCAAAGCCCTTCGACGGCTCGTCGAGGATCGGCAGGAAGCCCCCCGAATAGCCGCTGTTGCGAAAGAGGTTGTGCGACTTCATTTGCTCGCGGGGCCGGCCCGATGGTTGGTCAAACTTCGTGTAGATGGGGCGCATCGTCGTCCCCCCGAGCACGCCGCAGGCCCACGATCCCACGCCGTAGTAGACCGCCGATCCAAAGAAGCCCTCGAGGTTGCGGCTCTGGATGGTGCCGTCGGGGTTGAGGTTCTTGCTCCACCACGGGAACACGCGCTCGCGGAGGTAGTCGATCCCCGCCTCGCAGTAGTCGAGCCAGGCCGCGTGCATGCGGGCGCAGTCGAGGCGGTAGAGGTACGGCGAGCCCGGCTTGGTCGCCCACTCCCAGGCCAGGCCGGCGAAGCGCGCCGTGGCGGGGTAGAAGCTGCCGGTGTCGATGACGTAGTTGG
>Ga0075152_10002523_pt1 | contig 12990 bp, 10 predicted proteins | sample JI61114C2DNA_FD_70964 | JGI IMG/M metagenome (GOLD analysis project Ga0075152, IMG submission 70964) | Wastewater effluent complex algal communities from Wisconsin, to seasonally profile nutrient transformation and Carbon sequestration -... | ecosystem: Engineered > WWTP > Effluent > Algae...
TGCATGAAGGCACGGTGCGGAGTGTGGTCGAGTGAGCGTTTCTGCGGCAAGCCGCAACCTCTCCCGCAAAACTGCCGCTTTCTCCGCCAGCGTGCGCTGCTCTGATTCATACTGCACGCGGCCTTCTGGTGTCTCGATGAAGACCGGCTCATAGCCCAGGTGGCGGAGATCGTAGGGGCTGGCGCGCATGTCGAGATCACGGCCTTCACAGGCGAGCGCGAAACATTCACCGACGAGGTCGCTGCCGACCCAGGGCCAGAGTTTGGCGGCCCATTTGTAGAGATCCATGTTCGCGTGCAGGCAGGCGCTTTGCTCCATTTCGACGCGTGTTTCCAACACGGGCTGGAGGGCGTTCATCGGCTTCGCGGCGGGCGTGAAGAAGCGGAAGGCATCGTAGTGCGAGCAGCAGATGGACTGCGACTCCACGAAGGTGGCGAGAGCCTCGGGGGAGAGTCGCAGCTCATGGCCCTGATGTCGTACCTGCTCGCGCGGTTGCTGATAGACCATGGCCCATTCGTGCAGGCCGTAGCAGCGAAAGCGCGGCGCGCGCTGAGCGATAGCGGAGCAAAGCGTGGCGACCCAGCGGGCAAGATCGCGATTGCCCGGGGAGAGTGTCGCGTCATCGAGCTGGCAAACATTGCCACTGCGTCGCATGGGTGCGGCGGCGAGCCATGGCATCTCGCTGAGATCGGAGTCTGTGACTTCAATGCTCACGCCGAGAGGTGGCAGCCAGCGCTTTAGCTTGGCGGGAGAGCCGTTGTAATAAGTGAAGAGGAAGTCATGCACCGGGTGCTTTTCACCACGGCTGCGGCGCTGGACGAAGGCATCTGCCATGGCCTCCACGCGGCTGAGGTGCGCAGCCATCCGCGCCTGCCAGTCTTGGCGAGTGAGGGTGATGGCGGTAGTGGCGGACATGGGGCGGCATCGTGTCGCCATGATCTCATGGTTTTCAAAAAGAAATCTGCGCGGCCTCGTGCTCCAGGATTGATCTCACGAGCCCGGGCCGTTTGAATCAGCCACCATGTCCCGCACCCTCCTACCCGTCCTGATGACCACCGCCCTCCTCCTCGGCGAAGACTTTGCCGAAGCTCAGCAAAAGACCGCCAACTACGACGAATCAAAAATCGCCCCCTACACACTGCCGGAGTTGCTGAAGTCCGCTGATGGCAAATCGGTGACGACCGCAGACGAGTGGACGAACCTGCGTCGTCCCGAAGTGCTGGCGCTCTTCGAGCAGCATGTCTTCGGCAAGACGCCCGCTCCCGCGACCTGGGGGAAGGTGGAGATGAAGGTGACGCAGGTGAAGAAGGACGCGCTCGGCGGCAAGGCGACGCGGAAATTCATCCACATCTCCCTGCCCGAGCACCCGACATGGCAGGGCATGGAGGTGATGCTTTACACGCCGAACGGACTCGGCAAACCCGCACCATGCTTTGTGGGGCCGAGTTTTGGCGGAAATCATGCGGTGAGCCTGGAGAAGGATGTGCCGCTCTCCACCCGCTGGCTGCGCCCGAGCAAGGAGAAGGGCATCGTCGATAATCGCGCCACCGAGGAAAGCCGGGGCAATGAAAGCAGCCGCTGGCCGCTGGAGATGATCATCGATCAGGGCTGCGCGGTGGCGACCTATTATTATGGCGATATCGAGCCCGACCATGCCGACGGCTGGAAGGAAGGCCTTCGTGCGGCTTTGAGCAAAGAGGGCGCGGCGACGGAGTGGAAGGACGGCCAGTGGGGAGCGATCGGAGCCTGGGCCTGGGGCCTGAGCCGCATCGCCGACTATCTGGAAACCGATGCCGACGTGAATGCGAAGCAACTCGCCGTGATCGGCCACTCGCGGCTCGGCAAGACCTCCCTCTGGGCAGGCGCGCAGGATCAGCGCTTCGGCGTGGTGATCTCGAACAACTCCGGTGAAGGCGGTGCCGCCATCATGCGCCGGAACTTCGGCGAGACGACGGCCATCATCACGAAAGCCTTCCCCCATTGGTTCACCAAGACCTACACGAGCTACGCTGGCAAGGCCGCCGCGTGCCCGATCGACAAGCACATGCTCATCGCCCTCGCCGCGCCTCGCGCCATCTACATCGCCAGTGCCGTGGAAGATCAGTGGGCAGATCCAAAGGGCGAGTTTCTTTCTGGCCTGAATGCTGAGCCTGCCTTTGCTCTCTTTGGCAAGAAAGGCTACGGCGTCAGCGAGCAACCGGGCATCGATTCACCTGTCGGGGACGCCATCGCCTACCACGTCCGCACCGGGAAGCATGACGTCACGAGCTACGACTGGGAGCAGTATCTGAAATTCGCCAAGCGGCATCTGTAATCACCATAAGCAGGGCATCCGCGCGGAGTTTATCTGCTGACGGAGGCGACCTTGGTCTTGGTTCCATGCCCTGCTCCGCACTCCATGCTCCAGAGAGTGGATTTCAGTGAGGTGAAAGTGGAAGGGCGGGCTTGAGAAGTGAGCGCCAGTTTCGTTCACTGGGCTCGTATTCGTTTAATCTCACCGCACTGACCGACCATGCCCACCATCGCCATCCTAGGCACGTTTGACTCGAAAGGCCCCGAACACGGCTTCCTCGCCGAGTGCATCCGCAGTCGTGGCATTGATACCCTGCTCATCAATGCCGGAAGTCTCGCCGCGCCGGGCATCACGCCGGACATCAGCGCGGATGAAGTCGCTGCTGCGGGTGCGGATGACTGGAAGGCAGTGCTGGCCCGCCAAGATCGGGGCGAATGCGTGACGCTCATGGCGAAAGGAGCTGCGAAGGTCGTGGCCGACCTCGTGGAAAGCGGTCGCGTGCAGGGCATCATCTCCCTCGGCGGCGGAGGTGGCACGGCCATCTGCACGGCGGCGATGAGGGCACTGCCCATCGGTTTCCCGAAGGTGATGGTGAGCACGCTCGCCAGTGGCAACACGGCCCCCTACGTCGGCACGAAGGACATCGTCATGATCCCGGCCATCGCGGATGTGGCGGGCATCAACCGACTCACCCGGGTCATCTTTGAAAACGCTGCGGGAGCCATTTGCGGCATGGTGCAGGCCGCCGAGGGTCGCAAACAAGCCCCGGCGTCCGACAAGCCGCTCATCGTCGCCAGCATGTTTGGCAACACCACGGCCTGCGTCACGGCGGCGAAGGAGCAACTCGAACAAGCGGGCTACGAGGTGCTCGTCTTTGCCGCCACGGGCAATGGCGGACGTGCCATGGAGGCGCTGATCGATAGCGGCATGGTCGCCGGCGTGCTGGACATCACCACCACCGAGTGGGCCGACGAACTCTGCGGCGGCGTGCTGAATGCCGGCCCCGAGCGACTCGATGCTGCCGCCAAAGCCAAGGTGCCCGCCATCGTCACGCCCGGCTGTCTCGACATGGTGAACTTTGGTGAGCCGCAAACCGTGCCCGCCAAGTATGCAGGCCGCACCTTTTACCAGCACAACGCCCAAGTAACCCTGATGCGCACGAATGCCGAAGAGTGCGCCCAGCTCGGCAAGATCATCGCCGACAAGGTCAACAGCTACACCGCGCCTGTCACCGTGCTGCTGCCGACGAAGGCCATCAGCGTCATCAGCGCCGAGGGGAAAGCCTTCCACGACGCCGCTGCCGACACCGCGCTGTTTGCCGCCCTGAAAGCCAACCTCAAGCCCGGCGTGCCCGTCATCGAGATGGAGGTCGAGATCAACGACCCCGCCTTCTCCGCTGCGTGTGCCGAGGCATTGTTGAAGAACATGAGTATCCAGCCATGACCGCAACCACGAGAGCGCCCGCCTCGACGCCGCAGACTTTGGAGTGCGGTGGCTTGACACCGCTTTCTCCAGGCGGCTTGCCGCCGTCGCCTACCCCAAGTTCACCTTCGCCATTCGATGCTCTGGCGGCTCCAGCGGCGGCAAGCCGCTTCTTTAAAGCGGTGGCGAGCCACCGCAGTCCAAAGAGCTTCGCTCACTGACCATGACCCTCGGCCTCTTCATCCCCTGCTACATCGACCAACTGTATCCCCAGGTTGGCAAGGCGACGCTTTCCTTGCTGCAAGGGCTCGGTCACGAAGTCGTCGTGCCATCGTCGCCTTCCTGCTGCGGGCAGCCGATGTCGAACTCGGGCTATGCGCATCTCAGCGAAGGCTGTGTGACGGACTTTGGCGATGCCTTTGCCAGCTTTGACCACATTGTCTCGCCGTCCGGGAGTTGCGTGCTGCATTTAAAAGAGAGTCTGGAGACACGGCATCATCCGCTCACTCATCGTGTGCATGAGCTGTGCGAGTTCCTGCACGACATCGCGAAGGTCACGAGCCTGCCGGGGAAGTTCCCACATCGTGTGGGGCTGCATCAGAGCTGTCACGGACTGCGTGGACTCGGCCTCGGCAAATGCAGTGAGTGCATGGTGCCCGACTTTTCCAAGCCTGCGAAGCTGCTCAGCCTCGTCGAAGGTCTCGAACTCGTGCCGCTGGATCGCTGTGATGAATGCTGCGGCTTCGGCGGCACCTTCTCCGCCTTTGAAAAGGATGTCTCCGTCTCCATGGGCCGCGACCGCATCCGTGATCATGTTTCCCATGGGGCTGAATTCATCACCAGTGCGGACATGTCCTGCCTGATGCACCTCGGCGGGCTGCTGGCCCGCGAGGCACCGCAGGTAAAGGTGCGGCACATCGCGGAGATCCTGGCAGGCCTGTAGGCATCAGAGCGCCGGCACGTCCAGCCAGCGGCGCTCGGCCCAGCTTTGCAGGCCGAGTTCGGCGAGCTGCACGCCTTTGGCACCTTCACGCAGGCTCCAGCGGAAAGGCGTGTCGAGAGCGACGTGCTTGATGAACATCTCCCACTGCACTTTAAAAGCATTGTCATACTCCGCTGTGTCCGGCACTTCCTGCCAGTGGGCGAAGTGATTGATCGGGGAGTCGATGTCCGGGTTCCACACCGGCTTCGGCGTGCCGGCGAGTGACTGGAACCAGCACTTCCTCAGACCGACGATGGCCGAACCATGAGTGCCATCGACCTGCATGGTGAAGAGGTCATCGCGGCGCACACGCACGGTCCATGAGCTGTTGAACTGGCAGATGATGTTCTGATTCGTCTCAAAGGTGGCGTAGCAGGAGTCGTCGGTATCGCAGGGGTAAGTCGCGCCTTTTTCATCCACGCGCTGGGGGATGTGTGTGGCTCCCAGGCAGCTCACACCAGTGACTTCGCCGAAGAGATTGTCGATCACGTAACGCCAGTGGCAGAGCATATCGACGATGATGCCGCCGCCATCGACCTTGCGATAATTCCACGAGGGGCGCTGCGCAGGCTGCCCCTCGTGCTCACCGGTGAAGACCCAGTAGCCAAACTCCCCGCGCACACTCAGGATGCGGCCAAAGAAGCCCTGCGACTGCAGCAGTGCCAGCTTGCGGATGCCAGGCAGCCAGAGCTTGTCCTGCACGACGCCGTTTTTCACGCCTGCCTTTTCGCAGATGTCCGCCAGTCGCAGTGCCTCGACGGTTTCCACCGCCGTCGGTTTCTCGCAGTAGATCGCCTTACCAGCCGCTGCTGCCATCTCGACAAAACGTGCGCGATGCAGCGTGCCCGAGGCATCAAAGAAGATCGGGTAAGCCGGGTCCGCCAGCACGGCGGCGAGGTCCGTGCTGGTCTTCAGCGGGCCGGTCTTTTCGCAACTGTGCTTGGCTGCGAGAGCCTGGAGCTTGCTCGCGCTGCGTCCGGTCAAAATCGGGTCCGGCATGAGCGTCAGTTCGTCAGAGATACGGATGCCGCCCTGCCGCATGATGGCGAGGATGGAGCGCACGAGATGCTGGTTTGTGCCCATGCGTCCGGTGACGCCGTTGAGGATGATGCCGATGCGTTGGATGGTCATGGTGTGGCGAGTGGGTCGGGTGGTTTAAAGCTGGCTGCTGGCTAGGTGGTAGATCATATATGATCGGCGGCAAGCGATATTTCTGAGCATGCTGGCGAGATGACTCAGAACTGTTTGCGCCCCCCGCCATCCTCCGGCAAGGACGCCGTCCCCTGCCCTGACCGTGTTTACCATCCGCTACCCCGAAGACCTGCCCATCACCGCCCGCCGGGAGGACATCCTCGCGGCCATTCGTGGGTATCAGGTCGTCGTTTTGGCGGGTGAGACAGGCTCGGGCAAAACGACCCAGCTTCCGAAGATGTGCCTGGAGGTCATGGGCGAAGCTCGTGGCCAGATCGGCTGCACGCAGCCGCGTCGTGTCGCGGCGATGTCTGTCTCCAAACGTGTCGCCGAAGAGCTGAATGTGCGCTGGGGCGGATTGGTGGGCTGCAAGATGCGCTTCTCAGACGACACGAGCCGCGACACGAAGGTGAAGTTCATGACAGACGGCATCCTGCTGGCGGAGATCCAAAGTGATCCGCTGCTGCGCGCCTACTCGATGCTCATCCTTGATGAAGCGCATGAGCGCTCGCTGAACATCGACTTCCTGCTCGGCTACCTCAAAACCCTGCTGCCGAAGCGCCCCGACCTGAAGATCGTCGTCACGTCCGCCACCATCGACACGGAGCTCTTTAGCCAGCACTTCGGCGGCGCGCCGATCATCGAGGTCTCGGGCCGACTTTACCCGGTGGAGATTCGCTACCGACCTGTCGGCGAGGATGATGAAGACCCAACTCATCTCGATGCCGCCATCCGAGCAACGGAGGATGTTTTGATCGAGACACCGGACGGCGATGTGCTGGTCTTCATGCCCACCGAGCGCGACATCCGCGAATGTCGCGATGCCTTGCAGGGGCACCTTGGCAGCAGCTTCGAGGTGCTGGCGCTCTTTGGCCGCATGGCCTCGAACGAGCAACAGCGCATCTTTTCCCCAGGGCCAAAGCGGCGCGTCATCATCGCCACCAACGTCGCCGAGACCTCCATCACCGTGCCGCGCATCGCCGCTGTGGTGGACACGGGGCTCGCTCGACTCAGCCGCTACAATCCACGCACTCGGACCAAGCGACTGCCCGTGGAGGATGTCTCTCAAAGCAGCGCTAACCAAAGAGCTGGCCGCGCCGGTCGTGTGCGGGATGGCCTCTGCATCCGCCTTTTTGCCGAGGACGACTACCTCAAGCGCCCGAAGTTCACCCAGCCCGAGATCCAGCGCAGCAACCTCGCCGAGGTCATCCTGAGGATGAAGGCCTTCAAGCTGGGCAACATCGAGGACTTCCCTTTCCTCCAGCCGCCGAGCAGTGCCAGCGTGCGTGCAGGCTACGACCTGCTGCATGAACTCGGAGCCCTGAGCGATACCCAAGCGATGACCGAGCGCGGTCATGAACTCGCCGCCCTGCCGCTCGATCCCACTTTGGGAAGAATGCTGCTGCAAGCACGGCAGGAAGGTTGCCTTGATGACATGCTCATCATCGCCGCTGGCATGAGTATTCCCGATCCTCGCGAGCGCCCGGAAGACAAGAAGGAACTCGCCAACGCCGCGCATAAGCGGTTCGCCTCGCCGGAGTCGGACTTCCTTGGCTTGCTGAAGATTTGGAACGCGGCCCCGGAACCTCAAGGCAGCGGGAAGAACGCCCTGCGCCGGTTCTGCCGGGAGAATTTTATTTCGTTCACCAGGATGACGGAGTGGCGGGATGTGTGGGGACAGTTGCGTGATTCATTCTCCTCCCAGAAAACGGGAAGAAATGACGAAGCCCGAATGACAAATGGCGAAGGCAAAGCCGCTGCTGAAGATCGTCATTCGTCATTCGGGAATTCGTCATTAACCAAGTGCATCCTCGCGGGCCATCTCGGCCACATCGCCCTGCGGCAGGAGAGGAACATGTACAAAGCCGCAGGCAATCGCGAGGTCACGCTTTTCCCCGGCTCCTACCTTTACGAACGACGGGACAAGAACGCCAAACCCGGCCAAGCGGAGAAGACGAAGCAGCCGCTGTGGATCGTGGCGGCGGAGATCGTGCAGACCTCGCAGCTCTTTGCGCGCACTGTCGCAGGCATCAATCCCGAGTGGGCCGCTGAACTAGGCGAGCACCTGCTGGAGCGCCGCTATGCCGAACCGCACTGGAGCGCCAAAGCAGGCCGCGTGCTGGTGAATGAGCGCCTCATTCTGCATGGCCTGGAGGTCATGCGGCGGAAGATCGACTTCGGGAAGATCGATCCTCTCGGAGCCACGCAGATCTTCATTCGCGGAGCCTTATTGGAAGAGGGCGCATTCGTCGCGCATCGCTTCTTTGAGCTGAATCAAAAGCTCCGCACGCGCCTCGAAGCCGCATTGACCCGAGTCCGCAGCAGCCGTGTCTATGCCATCGAGGAAAAGCTCTTCGAATTCTACCGCGTGCGGCTGCACGGCATCTCCGTCTCGTCCATTCATGACCTGAGCAAACTGATCAACGAGCGTGTGAAGACGGAGCCAAACTTCCTGGTCGCCCGCGAAGAAGACCTCACGGGCGGTGACGACCTCAGCGCCGACCTCCAGCAGTTCCCGGATCAAACCACGCTGCACAACGGCGTGCTTCCCATCGCCTATGCCTACAAGCCTGGGCAGGAGGACGATGGCGTCACCGTGAAGGTTCCGCTGCCCATCGCGAACCAACTCACGACCGCCGAGGTGCAGTGGCTGGTGCCCGGATTGCGAGAGGAGCTGATCCTCACCCTGCTACGCGCTTTGCCGAAGCAGAAGCGCAGCCTCTTCATGCCGCTGGAAGCCAGCGCGAAGAAGATCACCCGCGAGTTCAAACCCAAGCGCGGCGACTTCCTGGAAGCTCTGGCAGAGCATCTGCAATTCATCTTCCGTGCCGACATCAAAGTCGCCGACTGGCCCGCCGACTGCATCCCGCCGCATCTGCGGCCGAGATTGGAGGTCATCGCCAAAGACAACCAAGCTGTGGTCTCCAGCCGCGACCTCCGTGAAGTGCAGGCCAAGCTGAAGAAGGATACTCCGCGCAGCAATGCCTGGGCTGATGCGGTGAAGCGACACGAGAAGTATGGCCTGCCAGGCTGGACCTTCGGCGATCTGCCGGAGTACCTCGTCATCGAGGAGATCGCCGGAGTGCCCGTGCTGGCCTATCCAGGTTTGAGCCTGCGCACCCCGGATCGCGAGGTGGACATCCGCCTCTTCCGCACTCGTGAGGAAGCCCTGCGCGGCTCACCTCCCGCCATTCGTGCGCTCGCCGAGATGGCTTTGGGCAAAGACATCGCCTGGCTGCACAAAGAGCTACGTAGCATGGACAATGGCCGCGCCATCCCCGTCGCCAAAGGCTTCGATGCCCTCTCACAGATCCAGGCCAAGCCAGCCGCGACCGTCGCCCCACTTTCCCAGCAAGCCCAGGAGCACATCCTAGCGCACGCCTTCCGCTTCGATCCCGTGCTGCCGCTGACCTTGAAGCGCTTCACCGCCATGTGCGAGACGGCGAAGCGAGACTTCCCCCTGCTGGCCCAGCGTGTGCGTGATCTGCTGAAGACCTGCGATGACCTGAAGGCAAAGATCCTCGCCTCAAAACATCGCTACGCCGGTCTTGAACAAGACCTCGCCCGGCTCCTGCCGCCGGATGTCCTGCTCGTCACACCTCACGCGCAGCTTGCGCATCTGCCGCGCTATTTGAAATGCATCATGATCCGCGCCGAGCGTGCCGTTTTAAACCCCGCCAAGGACAAGGACAAAGCCGCTGCCGTGAACGACTTCGCCGACTGGAAGCGCGAAGTCACCGAAGCCAACCGCGAGTCCTTCCGCTGGCTCTACGAGGAATACCGCGTCTCCATCTATGCCCAGGAACTCGGCACCGCCCAGCCTGTGAGCCTGAAGCGTCTGGAGGCGCTGATCGGGTAGTGGTCCGCACAGTCCTCAGTGCGGTGCGAAGGCCAAGTGACGATCGTTCCGCACAGAGGACTGTGCGGACCACTTTTCACGGCTCCGCGCTCACCGGCTGCCGCACGAAGGTCGTCTGCCTAGCCAAGAGGTAGAAATACCCGCCCACGCTGCCGAGCACCAACAGGAACGCCAGGATCGCCCAGAGACCTGGGATCAGCGGTGGCGTGAGTCGGCGGCGTGACATGGTGGCTTTAAAGTGTCGTCGCGAGATGCTCGACACTGTTTTTCAGTAGCTTCAGGCCGATCTCCTGACTCTTTTCAGGATGGAACTGCACGGCCATGAGGTTCGCTTTCGCAATGCCCGCCACGAAAGGCACACCGTAGTCGGTGGTGCAGAGTGCGAGGGATTCATCCGCCACATCAGGGTAGTAGCTATGGACAAAATAGAGGTGCGCTGGGTTCGGGATGTCCTTCCACCACACGGGCTTGTCTGCCGCCCAGGTGACTTTGTTCCAGCCCATGTGCGGGATTTTCAAACCATGCGCGGCATCGAACTTCCGCACCCGCCCCGGGGCCACGCCGAGCCCCTCCACTCCAGGGCATTCCTCGCTGGATTCAAAGAGAAGCTGGTAGCCGAGACAGATGCCGAGGTAGGGTTTCTCCGCCTTCAACCAAGCTCGCAGAGGCTCCCAGAGGCCGGTTTCTTTGAGGATGCGGACACTATCGCCAAAGGCGCCCTGGCCGGGGAAGACGAGGACGTCGATGTCATCGAACTGCTCCGGCTTGGTGACGAGCTTGGCCTTGTGGCCGATGGCGGCGAAGGCATTCAGAACGCTGCGTAGATTGCCAGCGCCGTAGTCGAGCACTCCGAGGTTCATGAATTAAAGAACCTCCTTTGTGCTGGGAATGCCGGTCACGCGCGGATCATGACGCGTGGCCACATCGAGCGCGCGGGCCAGACCTTTGAAGATCGCCTCCGCCATGTGATGGGCATCGCGTCCGCGCCGGATCTCGACATGCAGCGTGGCGAGCAGGCTGGAGGAAAACGCGCGAAGGAACTCCTCCACGAGCTGGTAGCTGAAGCGGTTCACCCCGCCGATGGCCTCCACACGCTCCGGCGCGTGGTAGCTGAGGAAAGCGCGGCCACTCAGGTCGAGCGCCACCTCGGCCAGCGTCTCGTCCATGGGCAGCAGCCAAAAGCCGTAGCGTGTGATGCCAGCCTTGTTTCCCAGCGCCTCACGGAAGCACTGCCCGAGCACGATGCCCGTGTCCTCCACCGTGTGGTGATAGTCCACCTCGATGTCACCCACGACCTTTACCTTCAGGTCAAAGAGCCCGTGCTTCGCGAAAAGCGTGAGCATGTGGTCAAAGAAAGGAACGCCAGTGTCGATCTGCGACGTGCCGGAGCCATCGACGACCAGTTCGATCTGGATGTCGGTCTCAGCCGTCTTGCGGTGCTGTTTCGCGGTGCGGGGTGTCTGCATGGAAGGTGGTATTAAACCAGCGGTGCGGAGTCTGGTCAACGTGGGGATGGGACTTTGGCGGTCGCTTCCCAGGGTTTGCTCATCAAAAGCAAAAGAGGGCAGCGCCACAGGATTCACAAGATTGGCAGGATGAACAGGTCTGAAAAAATCCTGTTCATCCTGTGAATCATGAAATCCTGTGACTCTCAGGGGGGCGATTCAAAATCAGATGCCACCTCGCCCGCTGACCACGAAAAAGCCGCACCTGTCTCCAGATGCGGCTTTTGAAGATGAACCGGAAAATCACCGGCTCAGGAAGGGCTTATTCAGCCTTCTTCTTTTTGCCGACGGCGCTGAACTCTTCCTTGGTGAGCTTGCCGTCCTTGTCCTTGTCCTTGCCACCGAAAGCCTTCTCAGCCTTGGCTGCGTCTTTCTTGGCCTGGGGGCTGGCGAGGAATTCTTCCTTGCTGAGGGAGCCGTCGCTGTTGGCGTCGAGCTTGGCGAAAGCCTTGGCTGGATCGGCCTTTGGCTTTTCCTTCTTGGCGTCGCCTTCAGCGGCGTTCACAAAGCTGGCGAGGGCCAGAACGGAGAGGATCGTGGTGATAACTTTCATGTCGATGATGTTGGGGTGTGGTTTGGTTTGGGCCTGGGGGCGTTGGCTAAAACCAATCCCTTGCGCGCCCCCTGTAACGCGGAGCCTTCCAGACAGTTTCATAATTTTTTTGCGCCTCATGCCGCCGCTATTGTGTCTGCGGCCAGAATTGACTCTCCGTTTACAACGAACATCCCAAGGCCGCGTCTTGTCTCCCGTGCTGCCTTCTGGTAAACCCACTCCGTGGCTATGAAAAATCTCCCCTGGCTTCCCGCCCTCCTCCTCGCCGTGCTTCTCCCCACCCTCAGCCACGCCCAAACCGCCGCTGAATCCCTGGCCCAGGTGAAAAAGCTCTCCGAGCAAGGCAACCACCGGGAGGCCGCCGACCTCGGCAAGGCTGCGCTGGCAAAGCCGGATGCGACGGGGGAGCTGCTGGAGGCGACGGTGATCGCTTTGGGAAAATTAGATGAGGATCGGGAAGCGGCTGATGTTGTAGAATTGGCAGTGAAAGCACATCCTCTAAAGTGGGATGTCCTTGTATCAGCAGGTAAGGCCTTTTCTCCAAATGAAGTGATGTATCTTGTGGATCGAAGTTTTGATCCTGCGATGCAGTTAGAACATTCCGGCAGAGTTCTAGATGGGAGATTCTATCGAGGAAATTCTGCTAATGGAGGTGAATACAAATCCGTGAAACTACGTGACCGAGTACGTTCAATACAACTCCACGTCGCAGCCTGGGATCTTGTGAAATTGGAAGGAACCAAGATCCAAAAAGTTGTAGTTCTCTGCGCCTTGCACAATTCATTTTTAGCGGGACAAGATTTATCTTCTCCTACTGCCCTCCTGGCGTTGACAGACATCAGCAAATTGCCTGATTACGATGACCAGAGCGGACTTGATGAGCCGTCCAAGGGCTATCCAGTCGATGAAAATGGCGATCCAATCTTTTTCAAAGCAGCATCAACTTGGGAAACCGCCAAAAACGACGGCGAACGTCTGCTTTGGATCAATCATGCCCTCAGCGAACTGAATCCGTCAGATACCGATGAAATAATGTCCAGAGCAGAAATGGCGGCAGGCTGGTTCTCGCTGATCGTGACTTGAATCGAACTGCCCGCGAGCTTGTTCGTGTTCAGCTTCGGATCATAGCCGACGAGGCGAGCCCAGGCCTTCCACTTCACTTCCTGATTCGGGCGATACACCGGG
>Ga0075152_10002524_pt1 | contig 12987 bp, 7 predicted proteins | sample JI61114C2DNA_FD_70964 | JGI IMG/M metagenome (GOLD analysis project Ga0075152, IMG submission 70964) | Wastewater effluent complex algal communities from Wisconsin, to seasonally profile nutrient transformation and Carbon sequestration -... | ecosystem: Engineered > WWTP > Effluent > Algae...
AGATCGATGGCCTCCAGCGTGGTGAGGTCATCGGGGCGCATGGAGACGATCTGGTCGCGATTCGGGCGGCCGAGGGTGCGCATGAGGAAGTCACTCTTCATCAGGCTGGCGCGGATGGGCTGCTGGCTGCCGAGCGCGGCCTGGGCGAGCAGGGCTGGCGCTTCGCGGTTCACGGCGGCGGTCCAGACAGGCAGGGCTGGCACGATGGTGACGGGCTTCCAGCCTTTCGGTGGCAGGGCTCCGAGGCGGCCTTCTTTGCCAGCGGGCGCGGCGGTGTGGAACTCCCAGCTCGCGTCGGTCAGGATCGTTTGTTCGGGCTGCCCTTCCAGTCGGATGCGGGATTCAAAGAAGGCTCCGGCGGCATTCGGTCCATTGCCAGCGTTCTTGGCGATGATGACGATGCTGTTGGCTCCCTTCTTCAGCGCGGCATGGAGGGGCACGGCTTCGAGCTGGTTCCAGTTGTCCCCGCTGCTCACCTTCCGGTTGTTCACGAAGAGGTCGAAGCTGTTGTCGGCGGTGACGACGGCGCTGGCGCTGGCAGGTTCGGCATCGAGCTTGAAGGTCTTCCGCAGCGTCACGGTGTCCCCGGCAGCAGGCGGGCCGGCTTTGGCGCTGTCACCCCAGATCCACTGGGCGCTGATCTGGATGGCTTTGGCCGCAGCGGGGTCGAGTTTGCCGCGCATGACAGGCGCATCCATCTTCGCGGGTGCCGTGCCGGTGAGCTGCCAGATGGTGTCAATGAACTGCTCGGCACTGAGGCGCTTGCTGCGCGGGCCGGTGTAGGTGTAGCCGTGGTCATCAGCCCCTTTCTCCACCACTTCGGCGCGGCTTTGATACGCCTGGCTGGTGGCGATGTGGGCCAGCGTCGCCCGCAGGTCGTAGCCATGTTCACTCAGGTAGGTGGCGAGGTGGTCGAGCAGGTCGCTGCTCCAGGGCTCCGTCTGCATGGCATCCAGCGGGTGGACGATGCCGCGCCCCATGAGGCGGTGCCAAAGACGGTTCACCAGGGTGCGGGTAAAGCGGCCATTGCCCGGATGCGTCATGAGCGCGGCGAGCTGCTTCAGGCGCTCTGGCTGCGCGGCTTTGGCGTCGATCTGGCCTAACTCAGGGAATAACCACGACGCGGTGGCCAGCCGACCCGTGGGCTTGTCACAGCGGGCGATGTCCAGCGGGCGGGTGGAGTAGATGGCGGCCAAACCATAAGCTTCGTCGAGCTTCCAGCGGTCAATGAACGAGTCATGGCAGGAGGCGCACTTCATATTGATGCCGAGGAAGCTCTGCCCCACGCTCTGGGCGAACTGGATCTCCACGGTCTGCCCGGCGCTGACATCGCCGCGCCATTTGATGCCGTCGATGAATCCCCGGCTCTCGTCCCCAGCCGGGGCGATGAGTTCACGCGTGAGCTGATCCGCTGGCTTGTTCGTGGCGAGTGCTTCGTAGAGCCACTTGCTCACCTGCTTCCGCCCGCCGGTGATGAAGCCCGTGCCGCCGTAGTCGTTGCGCAGCAGATCATTCCAAAAGGTCAGCCAGTGCTCCGCGTAGCCGAGATCATCGCTGAGCAGTGCCTGCACGAGCTTGGCGCGTTTGTCCGCGGCCTTGTCAGCGAGGAACTTCTGGAGCGCCTCCGGCTGCGGCAGCAGTCCGGTGAGATCAAGATGCACGCGGCGGGCAAAGGTGGCATCGTCGATGGCTTCGGGCAGAGGCTTTTGATGCTTTGTTAGATAGGCATCGAGGATGCGGTCGATGGCATGATCGCGTCCCGGAGCGGAAGCGGCGGGCAGCTCCGGCTTGCGCGGAGCCAGCGTCGGTTCATAGGCGGGCTTTTTGAAGGCGAAGCCCTCTTCCCATGGCACGTCAGCGGCCACCCAGCCTTTGAGCAAAGCGATCTCCGCCACGCTGAGGCGGTCGCCCTTTGGCGGCATCTGGTCATCGCTATCCGTGGAGAGGACGACCTCGATGAGGCGGCTCTTTTCCACGCTGCCCTTGGTGACCACCGGGCCGTTTTCACTGCCCTCCAGCAGATCGGCGCGGGTGTTGAAGGAGAAGCCGCCCTTCTTCTTTTCCCCCGCATGGCACTCGGCGCAGTGCTTTTTCAGCAGCGGCACGATCTCATGGGAAAAATCCATCGCATGGGCGGTGATGGAGGTCAGGAGCAGGAGGGACAGGAGGCGGGACATTCGCGGAGAGAAACGAAGCCAGCCCGCACCCTTCTTGCGCCCGAACATCGCAGCACCTGCCACACAGCGCTTGCGCAACCCGCCGCCAGCCCTGCGTTGAGTGAATAGATCCGGCTCGCGGATGTCTCACCTTGTACATGCGGCTTCTGCTCACATTGCTTTTCCTCACCGTCGGCACACTCCGTGCCGACTACTGTCTTGTCATCGGGGACAGCCTCACGAAGGAATATGAAGTCGAGTTCGTGGGCCTGTATCCCGACAACCCCGCCGCCTGGCAGGCGCGCAACTGGACGGAGATCCTGCACCAGCGGCGCTCTGACTGGTTTGGCACCGGCAGCTTCAGCGCCTACGCGCCGCCGCGTCTCACGGGGCACAAGTACAACTGGGCCTTCCCCGGTGCCACCAGCACGGAGATCAAAGCGCAGATGACCAGCATCACGAGCTACCTTTGGATCGAGGAACTGGAGGACCACCTGCACACAGAGGTGGACCGCGTGGTCATCTTCATCGGCGGCAATGACGCCGACAGCTACTACGCCAGCCTCTACAACGGCACCGCCACCGCCGCCGTGACGAACACCACGCTCAGCAACATCCAGTGGCTGGTGAACTACGTCCGCTCCGAGAATGCCACCCTCCCCATCGCCCTGGTCAGCGTGCCGCATGTGGGCTGCACGCCGCAGGTGCAGCAGGGTTACCCGACCGATCCCATCAAGACGGCTCGTGTCACCGCCGCCATGGACTTCCTGAATGCCAATCTCGCCGCCTTTGCCCAGACGAAGGGCATCGCCTTTGTGCCCGGCGTCTATGAGTTCACCAAAGCCATGATCACCCAGCCGGTGCGCATCCGCGGCATTGAGTTCTTCCGCCAGGCGGATGCCGACTGCCGCCCGCGCTTCCTTTTCTCCGGCGATGGCTTCCACCCGAGCACGAATGCCCAGGCCAAGATCGCCCAGATGATCGTCGCCGCCTTCAATGCCAAATATCCGGCCACCGCCTGCCCGCCGCTCGGGGATTTGGAGATCATCACCAGCGTGCTCGGCCTGGACCCCGACATCCCCTTCCAGGAATGGATGGCTGGCAAAGGCTGGACGGGAGGCTTTGAGGAGGACTTCAATCAGGACGGCATCGCCAATGGCATGGCTTTCGCTGTGGAGCAGCCCATTCTGCCAGCCCCCAGCGTGCAGGGCGGCGCACTCACCCTGACCTACCAGCCAAACGTCATCTTCAGTGAATGGGGTGTGCTGAAGGCCCGCAGCTCCCCGGATCTGCTGAACTGGACGGATGTGCCCGCCGGGCAGACCGTGGCGAATCCCGATGGCTCCATCACGGTCAGCGTGCCCTTCACCGGGCGCGGCTTCCTCCGGCTCCAGGCGACGAAGTGAGGGTGGGCGGCGGGGCGGGGGATGTTCATAAACGCATTGGCAGTTCTGCCAATAGGCGGGGGAGCTGTACTTGGCTAGATAGTGCCATGCCAAACACACCACAAACCTGGGACTCTGATTCGATCACGTGGGATTCTCCATCTGGGAAATGGGACTCTGATGTGGTGCCGACGGCAAAAAAGAAGAGGCCTTTCCATCGGAAGGCGAAGGTAACGAACAACGAAACAAACTACATCCATCCAGTTATGCCTGCCTTTAAATACAACACACGCCAGGGCTCCCAAGGGGGCTATACGACCAGCGCCGTGAAGGATCAGCCGATCCCGGACACGGACCTCCTAGCCCACGTCGCGACATGGGCACAGACGACTCCGCAGATCACGGAGGCGGTGCTGCGTGGCTTCGTGCACCACATCACGCAGTGCAGTGCGGGCTGCGTTTACTCGAACAATTTTCTGGGGCTGCTGCGCTTCTTCCCGACGAGCGGTGGCAGCTCTCCCTCGCCGGATGGCTTCCAGAATGCGGCGGACATCAATGCGGACATCGCCATCACGCTGACGGCGGAGGTGATCCGCAACTGGCAGGCGACGCTGACGCTGGAGCACATGGGTGAGCTGGGCCGGGTGCTGCCGCTGGTGGACTCGATCATCAGCCAGGTGAACGGGGCGCTGAACAAGTACACGCCGGGAGACATGATCCAGGTGCGTGGGAACAACCTGAAGTTCGACCGCGGTGACGTGCAGCAGGGGCTGTTCCTGACGCCGGCGGCGGGGGCGGAGGTGCGCTGCACGTCGTATTCAGACATCGAGCCCCTGAGCTTCACGGCCATCGTGCCTGCGGCGCTGAGCGGTCCGCTGACGGCGCGGATGGTGGCGAAGATCAATGGCAGCCTGCGCACCTTTACTTATGGGACGGTGATCACCCAGTAGTGGGTGGGCGACGGGGCAATGACGAATGCCGAAGCCCGAATGACGAATGCCTGTGGGGGCATTTGGCTGGTGGGGTGGGGGGAGGTGCCGTGAAGGCGGAGGGGTGGTGCCACGAGGGGTGGCCCCAAACCGGCACGAGCCCCGCCCCCTGACGCCATAAGGGGGCGGCCCTGCTGGCAAGTGGGGTGGCTCATGGCACTAAGTGGTCTGGGGGCAGGCGGTGCGAGGAGTGGCCGCTGGTGGCAAGTGGGGTGGGGGCAGGTGGCGTGAGGGGTGGCCCCTTTCGTCGAGAGCTGGGAGGGCACGCGGTGCGAGGGGTGGGGGAAAATGACGAATGTCGAAGCCCGAATGACGAAATAAACCCGAATGCCGAAGCCCGAAGATAGCGGCGGCACGTCAAAGCCTATGGCAGTTAGTCATTCGGACTTCGGCATTCTTTCGTCATTCGGGCTTACTCATTCGTCATTGCCACTGGCCTTCTCGACCGTGACTTGACGGCCTTGTCCTTTTTGACGATGGCTCTGGCCTCATGGAACTCATCAACAATGCTCCCAATGTCCCCTCTGCTGTCGGCCCCTACTCGCAGGCGGTGCGCAGCAGTGGTTTTCTGTTTTGCTCCGGCCAGATCCCGATCAATCCGGAGTCGGGGAAGATCGAAGCGACGGAGGTGGAGGGGCAGGCGGTGCAGGTGCTGAGCAATATCAAGGCGCTGCTGGCCTCCCAGGGGCTGGACCTGACGCGGGTGGTGAAGGCGACGGTGTTCCTGACGAGCATGGCGGATTTCCCGAAGGTGAATCCGCTCTATGAGGCGGCTTTCAGCGGGCACAAGCCGGCGCGCTCGACGGTGGCGGTGGCGGGGCTGCCGCTGGGGGCACTGGTGGAGATCGAGGTGACGGTGGAGTTGCCGTGAGGGCAGGGGGCGGTCACTTCTCGGCGGACTTTTTCAGGCGGAAGCCCTGCACGCGTCCGTCGCCACGGTACATGTACACTTTCTCGACGTCCTCTTTTTTCATGATGAGCCATGGGGAGAGGAGGTTGCGGCCGTTTTTGGTGAAGACGAGGTCGTCGGCGAGATAGACGCAGGAGTGGTAGGCGTCGCCGGTCTCCTTGCTGAGGAAGAAGAGGATGTCCCCGTATTTGTAGGGGGGCTCGACGGGCTCGAATTTCTCCAACACGGCACTGGTGGCGAGACGTGCGTCGAGGAGGTATTCGTGGGGGTCGTAGTTGAAGAAGTTCAGGGAGGACCAGTGGCAGTCGGGGAGGATGCCATTTTTGCCCATGTCGAGGCTGGGGTAGGTATAGACGAGCTTGCGGACGAGGGCGGGAAGCATGTGGGAGAGGGGGAGGGCCTCGACGCCGTCGGTGTCGATGATGGACTGGACGAGGGGCTCGACGTCCTTGCGGCGGAGGCCGATGCCGAGGGTCCAGTAGTTGACGAGTTCTTCGATGTTGGTGGTGTGATCGACTTCGATCTTGATCATGAGTCCGCGGGTGCGGGTCATGGCTTTGAAGATGCTGCGTGCTTCGCTGTCGGACTGGGCGTAGCTGAGGAGGGCGGAGATGTCGCTGAAGGCGAGGGTGTCACCGCGCTTGTAGGTGAGCTGTTCGATTTTGCGGATGAGTTCGGGGCGGAGTTTGCTGGTGCGGTACCAGTCGGCGACGCTTTTTCCGACGATGAGGACGGGGTCGGTGTGGTATTCGTTGGAGGGATATTTGGCCAGTTCGGTGTAGATAATGGCACGTGCTTCGGGGGTGATGGCCTCAAGGTCTGGAATCCTGGGGAAGAGATAAAGCAGGCCGTCTGCTGCAACGGCTGTCTTGGGATCCAGGATGGTATGAATCACCGCCTCTGAGAGGCCGGCTTTCTGGAAGAAAGCGGGCAGATCTGCACGCATGGACTCTGGAAAGGCCCAGCGTGGCATGGTGTTGGGCAGGGGGAAGTTTTCGATGAGGTTCTTTGGAGCCTCCAGGAAGATGTAGGCGCAGCGCAGCCGCCCCCATGGGCCGGGGTTGGCGTAGAAGACGTTGGGATTGACACTTTCCTTGACGGCGTCTGGTGCGGGCGAGGTCAGGAGGGTCGAGTTTTGCGTGGTGAGGCGCTGCTGGAGGTCTTCCAAGCTGGTGATCTGTGCTGAAAGCGGGCTGCTGGAAAGTAGCTGTAGAGCAAGACATCCAAGGAAGACTGGCAGGCGGCTTCGGGGCTCGGATGGACAAAGGGCTTCGCAGAAAGGCATGGGATCAGTGTGGCGGGAATCGCTACAGCGCTAAAGCGTGGGATGCACTGCAATTCTTAGCCTCTTCACGGAAAAAAATGCTTGGGCTGGCAGGGCAAAGCTGATAGTCCTGACAATTAGAGACGCTATTCGGCTCTGTTTTCTCGATGCTTTCCCCCTCTGTTTCGCCTGCCCTCCGCTTCTATCGACCGCTCCTGCTCGTGGCTGCCTGCCTTGCAGCCTGTGGGCTTGGGACGGTACTCGCGGCTGACACATCCACGGTTAGTCTTGCTGAAAAGGAGATCCAGCGGCGGATGCAGCAGCTGGGCGGCCAGATGCAAAGGCTGGAGGAGGCGGACAAGCTGCTGCGAGAAGGCCAGTCGGCGGCAGCCTACACCACTTATGAGTCGGTGTATCAAGCGGTGCCGGACATCGAGACGGCGCGGGCCATCCGTGCGGTGGCTCTCGAGGGGTATCTGCGCTCGGGTTTGATCCAGGCGCGTGAACGGGTGAATGCGGGTGATTATCCTGCGGCCACGAAGATCCTCGACACGCTTGATCGTGAAGGTGTGGCGAAGGGGGATCGTGGGATTCTTGAATTGCGTGCTTTGATGAATGATCCAGACCGGTTCCCGCCTGCGCTGACGCCACAGCATGTTCAGAATGTAGGAGAGGTGCAGAGGCTGCTGACGCTCGCCGCTTCACAGCATGAAACAGGCATGTATGACCGTGCGCTCGTGACGTATGAGGATGTGCTGCGCATTGATGCCACCAACTCTGCCGCACGGCGCGGCATGGAGCGTGTCGAGCGTGAGCGTGAACGTTATTTTGAAACGGCGAAGGACCACCAGCGCTCGCGGATGCTGGCTGGGGTGAGTGAACTCTGGGAGGATAAGCCCAGGCTGCGTCAGTCTGACATCGCCGCGATGTTTGGTGGTGCCACGGCAGGTGGTGCACAGCCCAGCGCTGGCAAGACGGGCAAGGACACCATCGCCGCGAAGCTGCATGATCTGCGTGTCGAGAAAGTGGATTTCACCGGTGCGACTCTTGAGGAGGTGATCGAATACCTGAAGGTGCGCTCGCGTGACATTGATCCGACGGGGAAAGGGATCGATTTTGTGCTGAGTCTGCCAGCGGACACGCCAATGCAGCCTATCTCCCTGAACCTGATCGATGTGCCGGTCGAGGAAGTCCTTCGTTACGCCACCGAGGTGGCTGGAGTCAGTTATCGGATCGAGGAGTTTGCCGTGCGCCTCATTTCCAACACGGAAACGAACACCTCGCTGGTATCGAAGACCTACCGAGTGCCGCCGAACTTCCTCTCGAATGCGGCCGTTGACCCAGCCGCCGCCCCTGCGCCTGCGGATCCCTTTGCGCCTCAGGCAGCTGCCGGTGCCACGGGGATTCAGCGCCGAATGGGTGCCAAGGAATTCCTGGAGAGCCAGGGGATTACTTTCCCAGAGGGCAGTGGCGCGAATTACAATCCGGTCTCCAACATGCTCATCGTGCGCAACACGGTGCGGAATCTGGAGTCCGTGGATGCCGTGGTGGAGCAATCGCTGAGCGCCTCGCCAAAGATGGCAGTCATCGAGGTGAAGCTCGTGGAGATCAACAACACCAAGCTCGACGAGTTTGGCTTTGACTGGATTCTGGGTGGGTTTGGCTCTGAAGTGCGACTCGGCGGTGGCACGACTGGCAGTCAGTTGGGGAATGGTTTCATCAACAGTGAATTCCCAAGCGTGGCAGGTCTCGATAAAACAACCATGGGGCCGGTCACGGCGGGCTTGAGAAGCTCCACGGACTTGATTGCCAACCAGACTATTGAGGATGTGCTCTACGGTGCCGTCAAATCAACGGCCGACCGGTCTCCCGGCACTTTGTCCCTGGCCGGCGTTTTTACGGAGCCACAGTTTCAAGTCGTCTGGCGTGGCATGAGCCAGAAGGGCGGGTTGGATCTCATCTCCAAACCGTCTGTCATCGCCAAGAGCGGTCAGAAGGCGACGGTGGAGGTGGTGAGGGAGTTCATCTACCCCACTGAGTTCGACCCACCGCAGATCCCGACGAATATTGGAAACAATACGCGGGTGTTCATCAATGGCGTTCTGCAGCCCTCCCCGCCACTTCCTCCTATTCCGGTAACTCCCACGACACCTACAGCCTTCGAGACACGACGCATCGGCATGGTGTTGGATGTTGAGCCGCTGATCTCGGAGGATGGGCGCTCGGTCGATCTCACCATCACACCGGAGTTCACGGAGTTCCTTGGCTTCGTCAATTATGGCAGCCCCATCTATAATGTGATGCAGCAAATCCAGACGGAGTTGACGCCGAACACCATTCTCCAGCCCATTTTCACCACGAAGAAGATCGTGTCCGCAGTGAAGGTCTATGATGGTGCCACGCTGGTGCTCGGCGGTTTGATCAGTGACAACACCATCATGATTGATGATCACGTTCCAGTGATCGGAAAGCTGCCTGTCGTGGGCAAGCTCTTCCAGAGCAAGGTCAAGCAGCGCCGGATGAAGAACATCATCATGTTTGTCTCCGTCAAAGTCGTCGATCCTTCCGGCAATCGGGTGAATCAGTGATTTGATTCGGCTGACAGGTCACAGATGTGGCAGCGTTTGGGATTTCTGCCATGCGTGCTCTTCTTTGTCTGATCGTTGTTTCTCTTGCCCTGCTGTCCACGACGCGTGCGGCGGACCGCCCGAACATCTTGTTCATCTTCAGCGACGACCAGTCCTACAAGACGGTGTCCTGCTACCCAGAGGCGCTGCCAGGTGTGAGTACACCAGCCATTGATGCTTTGGCAAAGACGGGTGTGCGCTTCACCCATGCCTACATGGGGGCGTGGTGCATGCCCTCGCGTGCGAGTTTGCTCACGGGCAGGCATCCGCATGGCATCGAGTCCATGCGCATGGAGGGAAAGTATCCCGCCAGTGAGTATGATCCGCAGCAGTGCCCCTTCTGGCCCGCTGTGTTTCGTTCCAAGGGCTACCACACCGCCCACATCGGCAAGTGGCACACGGGCACGGATGCGGGTTACGGGCGCGATTGGGATTACCAGATCGTGTGGAATCGTCCGAAGCATCCCGAGAACGCGGGCAACTACTATTACGATCAGATTCTCGCCTTCAATGGAGTCGAGCGCACGGAGCCAGGCTACTCCACCGACAACTACACCGACTGGGCCTGCGACTACATCAGTGGCAAGAACCGCCCTGCGGACAAACCCTGGTATCTCTGGCTCTGCTACGGCGCTGTCCACGGCCCCACCACGCCTGCCAAGCGCCACCTTGGCACCCACAAAGACGATCCTGTCAAAGTCCCTGCCGACATCCTCCCACCGCGGCCCGGAAAGCCTGACTACCTCAATGCCACCCAGTCCTGGGCGAAGTCGGCTGACGGCAAGATCATCGCGGGCAAGAGCGGCGAATCCTTTGGCGATGAGACAGGCAAGAAGAGCAAAAGCTACGAAGCCTACATCCATCAAGTCATCGAGTGTGTCGCCGCGCTGGATGAAGGCGTGGGCCGTGTGATGGCCGCGCTCAAAGAAAGCGGCCAGCTCGAAAACACCCTCGTCGTCTTCACGGCGGACCAAGGTTTCGCCATGGGCGAGCACGGCTTCCGCACGAAGCTCGCGCCTTACGATGCGAACTACCGCAGCCCGCTCATCATCTCGCGTCCCGGCACTTTGCCGGAAGGCAAAGTCTGCGCGCGTCCGGTGAATGCGCCGGACCTCATCGCCACCTTCAGTGCCACGGCGGGCATTCCGATTCCTTGGGAAACGCACGGTCGCGATCTCACGCCGCTGCTGCGTGATCCCGAAGGCGCGGCGTGGCCGCATCCCTGCTTCTTCGAAGCCACGGGCGACCACTACGGCAGCGCTGTCACTCGCGTGATGAAGGAGTCCCCCGACCTCGCCGAGCATCATCACGTGCCATGGTATGCCGCCATGAATGACGGGCGCTTCAAATACATCCGCTACCTGAAGCCCGGCGTGCCGGAGGAGCTTTACGATCTCAAGACTGACCCCGAAGAGCTCACGAACCTCGCCACCGATTCCGCTCATGCCGCCGATCTCATCCGGCTTCGTGACGCTGCCGTCGCCGAGCTGCGCCGCACGAAAGCAGGTTACGCCGATCTTCTGCCGAGCGTCACCCGCTGAAGCCTGTCGCCCTCGTCGGCGAAGCGCGTGTTGCCATTCCGCCACTCGCCGCGTATCACGGAGCGTGAACATCGTCCCCAATCTCGTCCGCTACGGCAGCATCGCGCTCGCCATTCTCGGAGTGCAGCAGATGACGCAGGTCATGGGAGTCATCCGCGCGCAGGACACCCCCATCACCCCGCCGCCCGTCGCACCGCCGGTGAAGCCTTTCCCGAAAGGCGTGGCCGCCACAGGCATCCTCGAGTCCGTGGATGAGAACGTCAGCATCGGCCCGCCACTGCCCGCGCTGGTCACGGAGGTCATGGTCAAAGTTTGGCAGAAGGTGAAGAAGGGAGACGCGCTCATGCAACTCGATGACCGCGAGCTCCAGGCTCAGCTCATCAGCCAGGAGGCCACCATCGTCGTGAATCAGGCGAATCTCGACATCGCGAATGCCCAGCTCGCGAAGCAGCAGGACATGCTCGACCGCCTGAAAGCCGTGACCGATCAGCGCGCCATCACGCAGGATGATCTAAAAAACCGCATCAGCGATGTCGCCGTGGCCAAGGCGCAGTCCGCTCAGGCCCAGGCGCAGCTCTCCGCCGCTCATGCCGCCGTGAAACAGACGAAGCTCCTCATCGAGCGCATGACCGTCCGCGCCCCTCGGGACGGCAGCATCCTCCAGGTCAATATCCGCTCCGGCGAATATGCCTCTCCGCAGAACAAACAGGCCGCCATCATCCTCGGCGAAGTCGATACCCTCCAGGTCCGGGCCGACGTCGATGAGCAAAACGCCATGGCCGTGCGCCCAAACATGCCCGCCAAGGCCTTTCTCAAAGGCGACAGCCTCACCGCCTACGACCTCACCTTCGAGCGCATCGACCCCTTCGTCATCCCCAAGCAATCCCTCACCGGCGCGAGCAACGAACGCGTGGACACCCGTGTCCTCCAGGTCATTTACCGGCTGAAAGTCCCGGCGGGGAAAAGCCTCTACGTCGGCCAGCAGGTCGATGTCTTCCTCGGTGAAAAGTGACGGCATCCCGCCCTTGTGAATTTTTTCACAAAGCCGCTTGCCGCCCTCTTTCGTCGCTGAATACTGCCCCCAGCGAACACCCCCCTCATGGCGATCACCTATCTCCCCGGCAAAGAGCCACACTCCCGCGAAAAACGGCTCATCTTCAAGAACATCGACCGCACGGGATACACCCCGTCCATCGACAGCTTCCTCGCCGATGGTGGCTACGAGCAGCTCAAAGTCGCCCTCAAGATGGAGCGCAGTGCCATCACCAACGAAGTGAAGGCCAGTGGCCTGCGCGGTCGTGGCGGTGCGGGCTTCCCGACCGGCGTGAAGTGGGGCTTCATCCCACCCACGAACACCAAGCCCGTCTATATCATCTGCAATGCCGACGAGTCCGAGCCCGGCACTTTTAAAGACCGCTACATCCTGCATCAGGACCCGCATCAGCTCCTCGAAGGCATGATCATCGCCTGCTTCGCCGTGAATGCGAAGCTCGGCTACATCTACATCCGCGAGGAGTTCCCCCAGGCCGCCATCATCGTCGAAAAAGCCATCGCCGAAGCCCACGAAAAAGGCTTCCTCGGCAAGAACATCCAAGGCAGTGGCTTCGACTGCGAGCTCTTCGTCCATCGCGGCGCTGGTGCCTACATCTGTGGCGAGGAGACCGGCCTCATCGAGTCCCTCGAAGGCAAGCGCCCCTACCCGCGCATCAAGCCGCCGTATTTCCCCGCCGCGCTCGGCCTCTACATGAGCCCGACCATCGTGAACAACGTCGAGTCCCTCTGCCATGTGAAGCACATCATCCAGATGGGCGGCGCGGAATACGCCAAGCTCGGCACCCCGAACAACACCGGCACCCGCATCCTCTGCGTCAGTGGCGACGTGCAGAAGCCCGGCTACTACGAAGTCGAAGTCGGCAAAGTCACCATGGGTGAAGTCATCGACACCCTTTGCGGCGGGCTCAAACCGGGCCGCAAATTGAAGGCGATCATCCCCGGCGGCAGCTCGTCCAAAGTACTGCGTGCCGACGAAAAATTCAAACTCAAGGACGGTCGCGAGATCGGCATCATGGACATCCCCATGGATTTCGACACCATGGCCCAGTGCGGCACCATGGC
>Ga0075152_10002528_pt1 | contig 12982 bp, 19 predicted proteins | sample JI61114C2DNA_FD_70964 | JGI IMG/M metagenome (GOLD analysis project Ga0075152, IMG submission 70964) | Wastewater effluent complex algal communities from Wisconsin, to seasonally profile nutrient transformation and Carbon sequestration -... | ecosystem: Engineered > WWTP > Effluent > Algae...
GCTCCAAGCACCATGAAGATAAACGTGATTGATCCACCTGAAAGAAAGTTCAGTACCTGGATGGGAGGCAGCATCCTCGCTTCACTCAGCAACTTTCAGCCTATGTTCATCACCAAGGCTGAGTATCAGGACGGTGGAGCCAGCTTCGTTCACCGCAAGTGCTTCTGATTCACTTATATTCCCAAATTATCCAGCGTTTAAATGTTAAACGGCTTGACTCCTCCAAGCTACCCCAACGCACGTCATAATCCCTCAAAAACATCGTCAGCGGATCGAAGCCAGCAAAAAGAACCACCTGCGAGGGATGGCAAACAGAAGGGTTACCGAATCCCAACAGAAACAGCCCAGGAACAAACTTTGAGGTCAAGCAGCAGCAGCTCAAGTGACCATGACCGTGACGGACATCAATATGAGCTCGATAAGTAAACTACAGTCTTACTTAGACTACGCAAACGTATCCGCGAATTGCAGAAGAGAGAGGCAACGCTGAAGATGGAGATTAGTTCATTGGAAAACCAAGTCGATTTCTCGGAGCAGAAATGCACGCGATCAGAGTAGAAAAATAGGGAGTTGATCCAAAAGCTGTCCTTTGAGCAGGTCGAATCGAAAAAGCTCAGCTATGTGATCTGCCAGCTCGAGCAGTACAGGTGAGGTCACTCAGGGAACAATTGGACTATCAGCAGGAAGCCGAGGAAGCACGAAAGGAGTTTATGACACTGCAAGCAAGCCATGCTAAGCTGAAGGAGAACCATACCAGTCTCACAGTCATGCTTCGATCTATTCTTGAACTACTTAATCGGTCCAAGGCCGATTCTGTCGATCGTGCTATTACTAAGATCAAGGAGGTGTTGGAGCGAGGAGTGAGGTTCATTGACGATAACAATGGTGAGGCACAGCAGCTTCAGCAGTTGATCGGAGGAATGAGAAAGGATGAACAACAGCACGATATCAGCACGAAATCTGTCACGAAACAACTCGAAACAGAGACTGCAGAACTCAAACAGGAGGTAGTTCGTTTGAAGGAGCTTCTTGAGAAAGAGAAAGGAGAGAAAAAGAGAATCTTGCCAGCCTACAATGATATTCTTCACAAGCTCAGGGAAAGTTGTTCGTCTCTCAAGACAAAAGTTGATGAGATCTACAGCCGCTCTGAGAGAGATAAGCAAGGTCTCGAGCAACTCGTCACTTAAAAAGACTAACTAATCAACCACTTGCAGAGCAAGAACGAGTAGCTTTTGGATCTTCTCCGCAAATCAGAGGACCGCGAGCGAGCCCTGCTCGCACAACTTACCAATGGTTCAGTGCGAAGTAGTCGAGCTTACTAACGCCCATCCTTCGAAGCTCAATCAGAAATGACACTGCAGTAGATCGAACCGGCCCCCAATAACGCCCACTCAAAGCGTAGCCATAACCAAGCTTACATTGGTGACTACAAAAAGTCGAAGATGAAGATGGAAATGCAGAACCTAAACAGTGAGATAACTCACATCATCGAACAGATTCAGCAGATACAGCAAAAGTGACTTTCCCAAGTGCCTCTCGAATTTCACCATGGTTACAGTCTCGACTTGCTAGCGAGCTTCACTGGCGGTAGCCGTTGTCGACCTTTCTGCCCTTTTCCTTGGGTGGCTCCATCATGTGAACTTTCGTACTTCAGTTTGTAATAGTCCACCACTTGGTTTGACTCTTCTTTGACAGACGATGATTAGTCATGCACCTACAGGCTTCCCGGTTGGCTTTGGAAGCTCGCTCTTCGCACTACGCAAATCTTGAGTTGACTCTCGATACTTTTACGAGCTGCAGGTGATTGCGGAGACCCACAGGGCTCTTTCTTAAACCTTCTCAACCTAGCTTTAGTGAGCCAAAAGGCCTTATATCTCTCGGCACCGATATTGATGTCTGGAGATATTCGTCCAGTTGACCTAAAGGCACTCGAATCTCGGAATTACTCTTGACTTTGGTGTAACTTGCGCTGCACCGATACCGCCTCGAGCGGAAGACAGATCTCCCTGGAATCCTGTGCCTGTACTTTTTCTCTTACAGGTGTGACCAGGTGCTTCTTATCAGTTCTGGACTGATATCTCTCCCTCAGAAGGTTATGCCGCTTTTCCTTCCCATTGTGTGACCCGAGCAGATTGAGAACAGTGTCAATTGTGCCTGGCTGCACATTTACAACCGAGAAACTCATATATTTTATTTGCCCATGCGACCAATCATTGACTTGTGCAGCAGTTGTTCCTTCCGGCTTTTTATAGCTCTCTCGTTGATCTTGTCCAAGTATTCCTTGAAGGTGACTTCTCGCTGAAGGCCGTCAGGTGTTTTCTCCTATTCTCCAAAGATTACTCTTATTTCTTCCTCGAGTCTATATCCCTCGTCTACTTTCTTCGCAATGACTTCTGGTTCCTTTTTCACACGCACAAAAAGCAGCTCAAGAGTGTCCTCCACTGTGATGGTGTACTTGCCAGGCCGACAGTACATTAGGAACTGGGTGAAGTGGAAGATCTTCTTTGGTTCAATACCAGAGCTTTCGAAGACGCTCTTCTTGTACATATTCACGAACTCCTTCTGAGTTATCTTTTGGTCGAGATGCTAGTCGATTTCCCAGATCATCAACTCGATTTCCCGGTGGCTCAGCTTCATGTTCATCTTCTTCAGCACTTTTTCGATGTCCTCGACGACGAAGTAAGCGCCTTGATGCTCTGCCGATAGTTATCGAAACACGTTCAGCAGGTACTTCTACTCCGTCGCATTGAGCTTGAACTCCTCTAACTTTTCTTCGATGGTCTTCTGCTTCTCCACCTTTTTTCGTTTCAGGGCTTCAGCATTGAACTGAAAGGTTTCTTTGGGTCGTCTATTCTCGACAAATAGTTCACTGTTCTTGTACTTCTCACGAAGGTGGGGTGGCAGGTCCTTGAGTTTATAGACCTTCTCAGTTTTCTATTTTCCCTCTTCCATAATAATACTGATCTTTGCAGCTGTAGTTCAGCAAGGCAAGCCTCTCATATGTTTAGTATCACTTATCGTGAAGATCTCTCTCCCCGAATCCGATCAATAAAGTGAGCACCCGCAGGTGATATAGGAAACCGTTCTTCACAAGGATAGAATACAAGAATTTTTAAAATTCATGGCTCGCGATGGTTATGAATGTCGCTAGCAACTGAGTAAATGATGGATCATTGTCAGAGCTTTGCAGCTCATAAAGTCCTTGACTTAATGATGTCACCGCTTTGCAACTGCTCTATAAGGACTTATAATCAGAGATGCTAACAGAGGCCGATATAGAGGTACGAGCACCTGCACAATCTCGTCAGATCGGCCACTACATTATCGGCAAGACCATCGGATAGGGTACCTTCGGAAAGGTCAAAATGGGAACAAACACACTCACTCAAGAACGTGTGGCCATAAAGATTCTTGAGAAGGAGCGAATCGTGGATGTTGCCGATGTCGAGCGAGTTGCCCGTGAAATACACATCCTCAAGCTCATTCGGCATCCCAACATCATCCAGCTGTACGAAGTAACCCCTATTGCTACGCAGATAATCGAAACGACGAAGCACCTGTTCCTAGTTATGGAGTACGTTGAGCAGGGAGAGCTGTTCGACTACATTGTTGCACGCACGAAGTAACACTTGGTGTAAAGCAGCCAGGCTCCCCGAAGAGGAGGCATGTAGGTATTTCAAGAACATCATCAGCGGAATCGCATACCTGCACCGCCTAAACATCGTCCATCGTGACCTGAAACCAGAGAACATGCTGCTCGACTGGAACTTCAGCATCAAGATAGTTGACTTCGGTCTTTCGAACACATACAAAAAGGAGTAGCTCTTGAAGACAGCCTGTGGATCTCCCTGCTACGCCGCACCAGAGATGATTGCCAACAAGAAGTACAACGGGCTTCAAGTTGATGTGTGGAGCTGTGGTGTCATCCTATTCGCAATGGTCTGCGGCTATCTCCCTTTCGAAGATTCGAACACTTCCAACCTCTACAAGAAAATTCTATCAGGGTCCTACGTGCTCCCGCCCTTCGTGTCTGACGATCTCAAGGATCTCCTCGAAAACATTCTGTGTGTGGACCCCGAAAAGAGATATAACATTACTCAGATCCTGGCGCACCGTTGGTGTAGATTGGCTGGCTCAGCAAAGGTCCCACAGGGGTTGGTCGTGGGATTCCATCGTATGCCCATCGACAACAGTATCCTCGAGCAGCTCAAGATTCACGGCTTTGATTTAGAGTACTCTTCGAAATGCATTGATGCTAACAAGCACAATCACATCACCACTGCCTACTACCTTCTCCTAAAAAAGCTGCTCAAAGGAGGAGGAAAGAGCCCAGCTGATATCAGCAGTGCTGACTTTGACTACGAATAAGTGAAGCCTTTGAAAAGAGAACCAAGTGCAAGATAACGCTATAAGAGTATCGATCGGTAGGTGATGATGTGCGCTGATCACAATCTGAAGACGAGCCCCGCTCAGCTACTTACTCAACCCCACCATCATCGCTCGAGCGAGAAGACTCGCGATAAATATGCTCTAAATATTCGCGAATCGGAGATCGACCTAAACCGCAATAAGATGAGCGTACCGAGCTCAAACAAGATGCACAGCAACAGCAAGTTGGATACCCGATCGGGACCTCTCAAGAATAAACGAGAGCCTGACCTAAACATGTACTTGAGATCAAACTATCGAAAAGAATTCGTCTCGGAGACCAGAAGGAAATACGATAGCTTTACAAAGAACAGCAATAGCCGACATAACCACCAGTCGAGCAACCATAATAACAGCCACATCAACGATTCAGGGCTCAGTGAAGGTACCATCCAACTAACCCAAGAAAAATCCAACCATATTCGTCAAACTCAAGGCTCTTTGTCAAAGGACAAGCGAGTGCCAAACCTCTCGCGTCACCGTTACCTCCGTAAACCGCCACCCCAAGAAAACGGGATGAATATCTTCGTCAAGTACAGTGCTGAAAAAGAACGTCGAGAGCGCATTGCAGTCCACCACCCCTACATCAATATTCGAGCCGAACGCGACTGAAATCAATTGACTTCTGTGTCACATAGTTTTCATATTTGTCAATACTCGAAACAGATGGATGCCGAACTGCTGAGACCTGCCCTCGAGGTCAGCCGAAATACTGCAAGCAGGCTCATCAAAATTCGCAAGAAGGAGGATTCAACCGACTTGTATGCAGCGTACGAGGACGGTCAGGTGATTCTCTTCGACCTCAGCAAGAAAAAAGTTAATCGTGGCATTCCACTGTACAAGAAAATGCCTGTCATTGACTTCACCATAGCCGACGACTGCATCGTCTCGTCTACTCACACCTAATTAACCATCCACAACATCGAAAAGTCCAAATCTGTCAGTCTCAAGGGCCACGAGTCCACTCCATTTTTCCTCACGGTGCATCCGATCTGCCCTCTTGTGCTGAGCTGCTCCAACTTGTTGCTACTGCACGACATACGAGTACAGAAACCAGTCAACGTCCAGTTCATCACACCTCCTGCTTATGGACTGGAGTACTTCCCAGACGGACAGTTCTTCTTGCAAAGCGGTGAGCCCTGTAGGATCGGCAACACCCGCTGGGTAAGGACTCTCATGAACGGAATGGGAAGCGTATCACGAAGTGGAAAGCATATAGTCACTAATGATCTTGACGGAAAAATATGCATGTGGGACTGGCGCGATAGCACAGAGGTGCTAAGCCTCACAGGCATAAAAAATAAAGAGGTCTACCAACCAGTTTACTTTGGAACGGTAGAAAACAGGACACGAAATATACTCTTCCTTGACGAAGATTGCGAATTCATGGTCTACGATATCCTCAAGGAGACGACAAGGACCAGCAGCATTCAGCCAATGGATAATAGCAAGCTCTACGTTGACCAGAACCCAGCAACCACTCAGGAATTCTTTCGATATACTCACTGCGGCACCATCCAATTGTTCCGATTCGATGCATGAAGGTGGAGCCACCTTACGCAGAACGATATCCTTCTGATAATGGTCTGTCCTTTTGATTAAAGTTGGACTGTTGGTTGACCAATACCAACAATCAAGCGGCCTTGTTGAAAACTAGCACCAAAGCGCGCCGGAGGGATATCCCACTAATTAATTTTCAACAAATGTTTTTCGCGACTCAGCTCAAGGAGGGAACCACCTACAAGTTTGACGAAGCGGAGGCTGAAAAGGGAGATGTTCTGAACATCACCAATATTTGCCTCAGCTCTGAAGCCAACACGGTACCAAAACTTTTAATATTAGTCTGCACAGTTCTTCGTTCGAAAGGATGGAGTCGACTATCTTGTCTACCCACTTACAGCACAGCGCAACCAGCAAACTATCAACCTGTTCTTGAAGTTTGAGGACGCTGCTGAGCTTGTCGTTAAGGGCAGCGGAAAGGTTACCGTTATGGGATACTTCACGATTGATGAAGACGAGTTCGGAGTTCCTCCCGGAGCAAGCGACTCTGAGGAGGAGGAAGAGGGTGAGGGAAGTGAAGAAGAGGATGCGTCTGAAGAAGTTCAGGTGAAGGGTCAGGCCATAAAGCCAGTTCAAGCAGCTCCTCAAAAGCAACAACAAAAGCCTCAAGCAAAGCCCCAAGCTGCAGCTCCACCTGCTGCTAAGCCCAAACATCAAGCCCCAGTTGTGCAGGACGACGAAAGTGATGGAGCTGAGGATGAAGATCTCGAAGAAGAGGATGGAGATGATGTTGAAGATGATGAAGGAGAAGAGGATGATGGAGACGACGGAGAGGATGACGGCGATGCTGATATGGGAGGAGAGTCTGACGATGATGAGGATAAGGGCCCTCGCAAGCAAGTTTTTGGAAATGATCGTCAGCCCCACCAAGGAGGAGTCCAGCGAGAACGAGGAGGATTCCGTGGAAACCGCGGAGGAGATTTCCGAGGAAATCGAGGCAATAGAGGCGGAGATTTCAGAGGAAACCGAGGCGGTGATTTCAGAGGAGGAAACCGAGGAGGATTCAGAGGAGGAAATAGAGGAGGAGATTTCCGTGGTGGAAATCGTGAAGGAGGATTCCGCGGAAACCGAGGTGGAGATTTCAGAGGTGGTAGCCGTGGAGGTAGCAGAGGGTTCCGAGGTGGCAACCGGGGAGGTAATTTCCGCGGAGGAAATCGCGGTGGAGATCGCGGAGGATTTAGAGGAGGTCGCGGTGGCTTCAGGGGTGGCAACTGATTTTGAATGATGTTGTAATAGATTCAGTGTGTATCCCGATGAGAAAAGGTCATTCGTCCGACGATGTTGAGAGCATCACGAAGGATCTCAGAACTGATAAAGACCTTGTTCGTTTGAACAAACTTAAATATAAACTGAATAGAAAGTCGGGGCGGCAAGGAAACAAACGATTGATATTTTATCGCAATTGTTTGTGGGGAACGAATACCTGCAAAGTCAAAGAGTATCCGATCCAAAACTATCAAGATTAGAGCGGGTTATAAGTGTGAACGGATGCCCGCCGATTCTAAATCGAAGGTACCGAACAACTACAATTCTTAAGTGAATTGCAAATTAATGAGCTGCTCCTAAGACGATGGGACCTCTCCAACATTGCTTCTTTGAAATCAACGGGCAGGTAGGATGATATGACTCCTTCAGTTCACACAGCATCGATCGTGAGTCGATAGCAGTCAGTATTTAAACAGGCTTTTACAGCGCTGAATTTATTTCATAACTGAATAATACAAATAATTTGGTGATCATGAAGGGCCGATTCCTTCTCGTCATTGCTCTGCTCGCGGCTGTCTCCGCGAACCAGGGCTTCAACTGCCCACAGTACGCACAATGGGGTGGTTCAAGCTGCCAATGCTAGCCTTCCCACTGCTGGCTGGGTGGAAGCTGCGTACCCAAATGCCCAGGTGGATCGCAATGGAACGGTTTGAGCTGCGTATGCCCCAGCAACATGGTGCTGTTAAACGGACTGTGCGTCTGCGACTACGGCTTCACAAACCAGAACGGAGTATGCGTCCAATGCAACAGCTGCGGAGGATCAAATGGCCAATGTCCAAATGGTTACATCTGGACTGGCAGCTCTTGCATTCTGAACTGGAACGTTAACAACTGCCCCAACGGTCTGTTTTGGAATGGTATTCACTGTACTGCTTATGAAAATCCCGTAACCTGCTATCCAGGCTACACATGGAACGGGCAATGTTGTACCCAGGCAGTCACCTCACAATGCCCTCCAGGATTCTACTGGGACGGTAGGAACTGCAACTTTATGTCTAACCCCCCAACCTGTTCAAGCGGTTATCAGTGGAATTCTTTCACTCTTTGCTGCGTTTACCAGGCCGTTAGCTCTAACTGCCTCCAAAACACCTATTGGAATGGAGCTCAATGTGTTTCAAACAATGGACCCAACGTTTGCGGTGCTGGCTACTTCTGGAATGGTTACACTTGTGTGCTACTTGGCAACACTCCCTACCCTACCTGCTCGAATGGATGGTTCTGGAACGGACAAACTTGCGTTGCCCAAAGCGGAGGCAACCCCAATTGCGCCAACGGCTACAATTGGTATGCTCCCCTTTCCTGCTGTATCTACCAGACCCCACAGACAACTTGCCAGTCAGGCTACTTCTGGAATGGTCAGGGCTGCATCCCCAACTTCCCCAGCAATAACAACAACGCTGTTCTCAACTGCCTTCCAGGTTATATTTACAATCAGTACAGCGCTTGCTGTGTTCTTCAAAGTTCTACAATTACATCATGCAGCACGGGCTACATCTGGAACGGTAACGCCTGCCAGAGCTCTGGAGGTCAAGTTATTCAGACCTGCACTTCCGGATATACTTGGAACGTCGCCGTCAGTGGATGCGTTCAAGCCCCAAGCACAAGCAACACTTGCCCAGCTGGCTACGTTCTCATTGGTCTGACTTGTGTCGTTGCCAGTATTACTCCTACTTGTCCTCAAGGATACACTTGGAATGCTACTCTCAATACCTGCGCACTCGGAAGCACTGGTGCAGTTACCTGTTCTCAAGGACTCTTCTGGAATGGCGCTAATTGTATTGCCATTGACAACTCGAACTCTGTCGTTCCCACCTGCCTCGCTGGATACGCCTGGGACAACCGCATTAACGGTTGTCTTTCTCAAGGCATCACAAGCTGCCAGCAGGGCTACTTCTGGAACGGTCAACAGTGTGCTTACTATGGATCTTCGACCACTGTCCAGTCATGCCTGTCCGGTTACTATTGGAACGGTCAGATTTGCATTATCGTGAGCAACTCGAACCCCACTCCAAGCTGTAACAGCGGATACTACTGGAACCCAGCTACTGCTTCGTGTTGCGGTCTGAACAATGTCATCTCAACTGGAAGCTCCTGCCAACAGGGCTACTACTGGAATGGAATAACCTGTATCTTCTACGGTCCAACTTCGGTCGCCACTTGTGCTTCTGGTTTCTACTGGAACGGCCAGACCTGCCTGTACGGAGTTCAAGCTCCTTCCAACTGTATCCCCGGCTACAATTGGAATGGACAGACATGTGGTTCTAATTCTCCTCAAGTTAACTGTCCTCCTGGAGGATATATTTGGAATGGTCAACAGTGCGTCTTCGCAGGAGCTTCTGCTTCAAGCTGCCAGTCTGGTTATATTTGGAATGGGCAGTACTGCGTCTACAACGGTGGCAGCTCATCATGTCAATCCGGATACGTTTGGAACGGATGCATGTGCGTCTACTACGGAACCAACACTGTCGCTCCAAGCTGCGCTAACTCCTACATTTGGAACGGTCAGCAATGCATCTATTGCGGTCAGTTGAATTTCACCCCAACCTGCGCCACTGGCTGGCAATGGAACGGTCAATCATGTGCCTATACTAACCCAGTCTCCTCTTGTTCTCAAGGGTACATTTGGAATGGACTGACCTGTGCCTTCCAAACTTCAGTGAATTGCCCAACTGGCTACGTTTTTAACGGATACACTTGTACCCCTACTTCTACCAACTGCCCCACCGGCTATACTTGGAACGGCTACACTTGTGCCACTATCAACGTGGACTGTCAAACTGGATTCGTATGGAATGGCTTCACTTGTGTCTACTCTGCACCAGCACCATCTGGAAACTGTAACAACGGTTGGATGTGGAGTGGTATCTCATGCATTCAATGCTATTCGTCCTGTGGAGGATACTACTGCTTCAGTGGATATACTTGGAACGGAGTTTCTTGCATCGCCCAAAATTCAGGATGTGTTGGAGGATGCCCAGCCCCAGCACCAGCTCCCATCCCATATCCTACCCCCATTCCTACTCCTGCTCCTTGCGTCAACTGCAACCCAACCCCGTATCCCCTTCCTGAGCCATATCCAACCCCATGCGTTGGGTGCCACAACAACAATAATGGAGGATGCCCTGCAGGATTTTCTTGGAATGGACTTGTCTGTGTTCCATTTGGATCGAATGATGGAAGCTGTAATACTGGTAACATCTGGAACGGTGGAAACTGCGTACCATGCTTAGGTACCTGCAGCCATCTTTGTCTGACAGGATACTATTGGAATGGCGTTAACTGTGGTAAATTCTGGGACAAATCTAAACCGGCTCCTTGGGGTGGACATAATAACTCTAAAGGAAACTGGGACCGCACTGATAACGGAAACGGTCGTGGCGGTCGTGGCAACGACAACAACGGAAACAATTGGAACAACGGCAACAACGGCAACAACGGCAACAACGGCAACAATTGGAACAACGGAAACAACGGAAACAACGGCAACAATTGGAACAACGGAAACAATGGCAACAATTGGAACAACGGCAACAACGGAAACAACGGCAACAATTGGAACAACGGCAACAACGGAAACAATAACCAGTGCCCAGTCGGTTGGATCTGGAGTAATCAACAGAATAGCTGCATCAACCCCAACTGACCTTGATGAATTATTCCCAAAACGCATTTAAATTAGTCATTTATAACTACTATCAATGCCTGGCCAGTTGCGTTGGATCTTCCTGGTGCTTTATGTTGTCTCGATAAAGGGACTGGTCCATCTCTTTTCTCTGGAGCTACATTCTCCTGTAAAAGTAATCGTCCTTATCCTCCAAAGTTAATTTCGGGTATTGCCGTAGCACTTGCTCGTGCTCTCGGGGCTTCAGAGTGATAATATTGAAGCGCTTCTCTTGCTTTCGATAAACTTCATCCTCATTGAAAGCAGGCATAAGGTAGTCCCCTTGGTTGAGAACACTTGCGCCGAGTTGCGAGAACCGCGAGTTTTCTATATGAGAGGGAACTGTACGACTGAGGCCTCGTGAAGGGGCTCCTGCTGGTTCGCTTCGTTTGCTCATTGGAGTGGAATGATCAAGAGACTGGTTGATCTTTCTTTATTGCCTGAGTGGTGTATGTGCTTACATTGCAGGAGGGTAGCGGTCTTAGGGGTTTTGTGTATTCATATGCTCTGCCTGCACTGGCTCAGCGTGATAGTTATTTCTGCTTTGTTGCTATGGTTGTCTGTGCTCTTGGTAGGCAGCTTCGTGATGCATTTCCTGTTGCATGGGATGGTCAGGTAACTGCAATGGACGATGAGCAAAGTATGAGAGGCTGTTGCCTACACTGGATGACAAACTAATTGAGGACAGATAGTACTAGGTGGGGTTGCTGACGCGGGGTCGACGATAGTCGTAGGTATAGTGTCGATGGTTGATCATTAATTTTATGTAAGTGCATCATCAGTTAATCAGCTCAGTTACGGGACAATTTGTTCGCACGCCGTCTCCTTGGGATTTTTGTTTCGTTTTCCAAACTGAAGACATTCTGCAGAAAATCGTTCCTACCGATTGTGGCTTCCATCTCCTCTTGCTATCGATGCATGCTTAAGGTCCGATGCGTCTTCGGTTGTGGATCATCCTGCTCGTGATCCTCAGCTGTGAGAGCTGGCTGCTCTGGTTGCAATATTACTTCGTGAGAGGGAGGGCGTTAGCTTCCGTGGAGGTATTGTATCGATTGCACGCGGGTATAGTAGCCGATAAGCTTCCAGAGTAACACCAGGAGACTACAGAGAAGAGCTGCGCACAAGAAGATGAGCAAGAGCATTTCACCGGGCTCTATTTTCCAGCCTTTCATGAATTAAATGCAGCCGAACAATTTGGTATGCCAAAGATTTCCAGCCGGGATGTAATAATTGATACGAAATGGAGCAATAAGTGGACAAGGGAGTAGAGTCCCGCACCGCCATGACTCAGCAACTGGTTAAGAAGTACGGGATGACTGTAGATGGAGTGGAGATTCAGCGATCGAAAGATGGCTATTTGTTAGCTGCAACAAAAGACCTTCCTGCGAACCTTGGGTTTGCAAGTGTCCCGTTTGGCAACGTCATCAACCTTACCAATCTCATGAAGGCAAACAGTCAAGTCCAATCGGTACTCGAGGACAACAAATAGCTGATTGACAAGGAGGGCGACCAGCTCGGAGTAGTCCTATATCTGATGCACATGAAAATGTTTGAGAAGCAGGAATAGTGGTTAGAGATATCCTGCTCGACTTTCTTGGACTTCGACTAAATGCATATCGTACAAACAGGAGATGAATAGCTGCGAATGGACTACCGAGCTGCAAAGGAGGCGCAGTAGAAAGAGTTCAAGATGCTATGGCCAATTATAAAGGCCAACCAGCGAGTCTTCGGAGAAGGAAGCCAGGAGGAATTCAGAAAGCTGTATAACTGGGCAAGCGGCTTTGTCACTACGAGGGCCTTCGGATACGGAATGAAATAATTGGCGATAATCCCGCTGTTAGATTGCCTCAATCATACCTACGACTAGACCAAGCAAATTGTGCAGTTCCTTCTGATAAACTTGGACCTTGAAAGAGAGGCACTGCATACGAATTCTCCTCTCGAAGATAACAACGACTTGAAGACAAGCTACAAACACTGGAACCAAACTGTGGATTTACGTATCATCGGCCTGCAGACAAATCTTCGAAGCTAAAGCAAACCTCCTGAAGTGAAGGAAAACAACTC
>Ga0075152_10002532_pt1 | contig 12974 bp, 12 predicted proteins | sample JI61114C2DNA_FD_70964 | JGI IMG/M metagenome (GOLD analysis project Ga0075152, IMG submission 70964) | Wastewater effluent complex algal communities from Wisconsin, to seasonally profile nutrient transformation and Carbon sequestration -... | ecosystem: Engineered > WWTP > Effluent > Algae...
CCCGACGCCAAACCCGGCAACTTCTATGTGCACACTTGCGGCGGCTCCCGCCTCCTGCTCAGCGACACCGAGATCCCAACGGAGCTCGGCGACGGCAAGCCTCCGCTCCCGCCACCCGACCCGCCACCCACCGGGTCCACCTCCGAGCTCCCCCCTCAAGCCAGCCCCGAACCCGAGCTCCCGCCCGCTCCCCCGCGGGCCGGCTGCGCCTCCTGCTCGCTCACTGGCTCCTCTCCGCTCCCCCTGCTGCTCATGCTTCCGTGGGCGGTGAGAACGCGTCGATACAGACCTCGTCCGCCGCCGCCCATGCGAGGATAACGTCGTCGACAAAACCTTACTGCGCCGTCCACCCGCCGTCCATCGTCCACGCCACCCCACGCACCTGGCTCGCCGCCTCGCTGCACAGGAACCCGACCATCGCCGCCAGCTGCTGCGTCGTCACGAACTCCCCCGACGGCTGCTTCTCGCCCAGCAGCGCCTGGCGGGCCGCCGCGTGCGAGCTCTCGTCCTGCAGCGCCCGCGCCTCGACCTGCCGCTCCACCAGCGGCGTCTGCACCCAGCCCGGGCACACCGCGTTGCAGGTCACCCCGGTGCGCGCCGTCTCGAGCGCCGTCACCTTCGTCAACCCGAGGAGCCCGTGCTTGGCCGCCACGTACGCGGCCTTGTGGGTCGACGCCACCAGCCCGTGCACGCTCGCCACGTTCACGATCCGCCCCCAGTCCCGGCGCCGCATGTGCGGCAGCGCCAGGCGCGTCGTGTGAAACGCCGAGCTCAGGTTCACCGCCAGGATCGCGTCCCAGCGCTCGACCGGGAAGCTCTCGATGCTCGCCACGTGCTGGATCCCCGCGTTGTTGACCAGCACGTCGACCCCGCCGAACTCCGCCGCCGCGTACTCGAACAGCGCCGCGATCTCGTCGGCCCGGGCCATGTCGGCCCCGTGAAAGCCGACCCGCGCCCCGCCCTGCGCGCAGCCCAGGACCTCCGCCCGCGCCGCCGCGACCTCACCGAAGCCGTTCATCACCACGTTCGCCCCGCTGGCCGCCAGCCCGCGCGCGATCGCCAGCCCGATCCCGCTGGTCGAGCCCGTCACCACGGCTGTCTTTTGGGCCAGCATCACGAGCCCCGCCGTTCGTGCGCCGCGATGAACCCGCGCAGCACCGGATAGATCCCCGCCCGCCAGCGCTGCCCCGAGAAGATCCCGTAGTGCCCGCAGCCCGGCGCCGTGTGGTGCTGCTTGCGCTCGTCGGCCACCCCGCGGCACAGCTCCAGCGCCGCCTGCGTCTGCCCCGGCCCCGAGATGTCGTCCAGCTCGCCCTCCACCGTCAGCAGCGCCGTGTCGGTGATCGCGTCCAGGCGCACCGCCTCGCCGTCGATCGCCCAGGTCCCGCGCGCCAGCGCGAACTCCTGGAACACCAGCCGCACCGTGTCGAGGTAGTACGCCGCGTCCAGGTCGAGCACCGCGTTGTAATCGTCGTAGAAGCGCTCGTGCGCCGCGCGCGGCTCCGCCCCCGCCGCCCCGCGCAGCGCGTGCAGCCAGTAGCCCGCGTACGCCTCGAGGTGGCGCCGCCGGTTCATCGCCACGAACGCCGACAGCTGCAAGAACCCCGGATACACCCGCCGCCCGCGCCCGGCGTAGCTGCCCGGCACCACGTGGATCATGTGCCGCTCGAACCACGCGATCGGCCGCTCCGTGGCGAGGCGATTGACCGCCGTCGGGCTGCGCCGCGCGTCCACCGGCCCGCCCATCAGCGTCAGCGACCGCGGCGTCGCCTCGCCCGCCGCGGCCATCCGCGCCACCGCGGCCAGCACCGGCGCCACCGGCTGACACACCGCGACCACGTGCAGCGAGCGCGCCCCGAGCGCACGCACGTGGCGCTCGATCGTCCGCACATAGTCCGCCAGCGCGAAGCTCCCCGCCGCCACCGGCACCTCGCGCGCGTCGCTCCAGTCGGTCACGTACACGTCGTGCTCCGCCAGCAGCGTGCGCACCGTGTCGCGCAGCAGCGACGCGTGGTGCCCCGACAGCGGCGCGCACACCAGCACCCGCGGGTCCTCCCGCAGCCGGCTCGCCACCCGCGGATCGTCGCTGCCGCGCACGAAGCGGACCAGCCGGCAGAACGCGTCGTCGACGACCACCTCCTCGCGCACCTGCACCACGCGCCCGCGCACCTCGATCCGATCGATCGCAAACGCCGGCTTGTCGTAGCGCCGCGCCACCCGGTGCAGCAGCGCCTGACTCGCGCCGACCAGCCGCGCCGCCGGCACGTACGCCAGCGGCCCCGCCGGATCACAGAGGAGCCGCGCCCCCGCCCCGGCGAGCTGCGCCACCGGGTCGAGCACGCGGCGTTGAATTTCGTGGAGACGGTACAGCATGGCGAGGCCGGCCGACCCCCGCGAGCGCGGGGCCGGATCCCGGAAATTGTGCACCGCACAATACACCGATCGACCAAGGATGGCAACAGCCCGCGTTCCACCGCGACGGATGCTGCGCCGCACAACCGTCGGCCGGGCGCCCCGCGCCTCAGCGCTGGAAGGTCCAGGCCAGGATGCGGCTGCGCTTGTGGCCCTGACCCATCTCGACCACCCGGTGGGCGGCCCCGGCGACCCGCAGCGCCGCGAGCAGGCCCGGCAAGCTCGCGGCGCGCGACACCAGGGCCGTGAACCACCCGCAGACCTCGGCGTGGCCCAGGCTCTCGGCGATCAGCCGGCCGAGGAAGCCCGCCTCGCCGCCGGGGCACCACAGCTCCGCCGCCTGGCCGCCGAAGTTCAGGACCGGACGGCGCCCGCCTCCCCGGCCCAGGTTGCGCCACTTCCGCTCGCTGCCCGCCCGGGCGTCCGCCGCCGAGGCGTGAAACGGCGGGTTACAAACGCAGGCCGCGAAGCGCTCCCCGACCTCGACGACGCCGTCCAGGATCGCGGCCTCGCGCGGCTGATGGCGCAGGGTCACGGCCGCCGCCACCCCAGGGTTGACCGCGAGGATGCGCCGGGCGGAGGCCAGCGCCCCTGGATCGATGTCGGTGCCCACAAACGACCAGCCATACTCGCGGTGCCCCAGGAGCGGATAAATGGCGTTGGCGCCGACGCCGAGGTCCAGGATCCGCACCGCCGCCCCCCTCGGGATCGCGCCGCCGCGGCCGCGTGCCAGCAGGTCCGCGAGGTGGTGCACATAATCCGCCCGGCCCGGGATCGGCGGACACAGATAACCCTCCGGGATATCCCAGCCCCGAACACCGTAGTGCGCCGTCAGGAGCGCCAGGTTCAAGGCCTTCACCGCCCGCGGGTCCGCGAAGTCGATCGACAGCGCCCCACCCGGGGTCCGCAGGACGAAGGGCCCGAGCTCCGGCGACGCCTCGACCAGCGCCGCGACGTCGTAGCGCCCCTGGTGGCGGTTGCGCGGGTGGAAGCCCGGAGCCTCGGCGGAACACACCGCCGACCTGTATCACGCCCCGGCATATCCAGGACGCATGGCCTCCCCCGGCTCAAGTCCGCGGTCCTCGGGCCTTGGCCGCGGCGACCCCGAGCCCCGCAGATAACGGATTATTAATCTGACCGTCATTCGGCGCGGCCCCAGCCCGTGCTACGCCGACCCCGCGATGTCGCTGGCGCTCACTGCCCTCGTCGTGGCGACCGCGATGCAGCCCCCGGCGCGCGACGGCGACGGCGACGGCATCCCGGATCACATCGAGGACCGCGACCACGACGGCCGGATCTCCACCGGCGAGACCGACCCACGGCGACGCGACAGCGACCGCGACGGCGTGCCGGACGGCGTCGAGGATCGCGACCGCGACGGCCGCGTCGATCCCGGAGAGTCCGACCCGCGCGTCCCGGGCCTGTTCCCGGGCACTGGTCCGCACATCCCGGAGCCGCTCGCCTTCGACATGGTCCGGGGCCTCGGGGCGCGCGCCGGCGAGGTCGAGATGAACGCGCTCCTGCTGCCCCGATGGTCGCGCGCCGGGCAGACGCTCGACTGGGCGCCCGAGCTCGAGTGGGCGCCGCGCGACGACCTGGCCCTCGAGATCGAGCTGCCGATCCAGGGCGGCCATCTGCACGCGCTCAAGGCGGCGATCCAGGGCACGCTGCCGCGACGCAGCCGGCGCTTCATCGCCGGCTGGCAGGTGATCGGCGAGCTGCTGCCCGGCGAATCGACGCTCGCCACGACGGCGCTGTATCTGGTGGGCCTGCGCCTGGGTCGGCCCTGGAGCGTGCTCGGGATGAGCGGGCTGCGGCTCGACTGGAGCCGGCGACCTGCGCGCGTCCTGCCGGCGCTGCTCGTCAATCCCAGCGTCTTCGTCGACCTGCGCGAGCGCGTGACCGTGGGCGTCGAGCACAACCTCGCCGTCGACCTCCGCGGGCGGGCGCACGCGATCGTGTTGCCGCAGTTCCACTTCCAGATGGCGCGCCGCTGGCGCCTCCAGTGCGGGATCGGCGGCGAATTGCAGGGGCGCAGGTTCGCCGCGCTCGGTGGAATGCGCGTGGTATTCGAGCTGTAGCGGGATCGACCGCGCCGGCTACTTGTGCAGCTCGCCGCGGCGCAGGCGCTTATACAGGTCCAGGGCCTCGCGGATGACCTGGAGCGCCTCCTCGGTGCCGAGCAGCTCGTCGATGACGACGGTCTTGTTCTCGAGGATCTTGTAGTCCTCGAAGAAGCGCCGGATCTCGCGCATGATGTGGTTCGGGAGCTGGGACTGGTCGGTGTAGTCGCAGAACCACGGGTCGTGGATGCTGACGGCGACGATCTTGTCGTCGATGCCCTTGTCGTCGCGCATGCGCATCACCCCGATCGGGCGGGCGGTCACGATCGTCAGCGGATGCACCGGGCTCTGCTGCAATACCAGCACGTCGAGCGCGTCACCGTCGTCGCAATAGGTCCGCGGGATGAATCCGTAATTGGCCGGATAATGCACCGCGCTGAACAGCACCCGGTCGAGCCGCAGGAAGCCCGTCTCCTTGTCGACCTCGTACTTGTTCTTGCTCCCCTGCGGGACCTCGATCACCGCCGGGAGCGCGTCGGCGATCTGCTGCTCGTCGACGTAGATGTCGTGCCAGGGATGCATCGCCGCGAGACTCACGGAGCGGGGCGCCGCTGTCAACCAGCGACACCCCGCCAGAGCGGCCGCTCAGGCCGCGCGGCGACGACGGAGCAGGCCGAGCAGCAGCAGCGCCAGACCAGCGAGCGGCAGCGGCCGCCGCTCGACGTTGCAGGCCCCCCCGCCGTCGTCCTGACCGTAGCCGGGCGGCAGGCCCGGATCGCCGAAGGTGGCCGAGTCCGGCGAGGGCTCGCCGCCCTCCGCGGAGCCGCTCGTGCCCCCCCCGTCGCCCTCTCCACCTGTGGACTCCGCGCCGCTCCCGCTCCCGCCCCCCGTCTCACCGGCCCCGGTGGTCGGCGGGTCCGGGTCCGGCTCCCCGGTCGTCGTCGCCGGATCCGGCTGGCTGTTTTCGGTGACCGTGACGCAGACCTCGCCGCTGTCGGCCTTGTTGCCGGAGTCGTCGAGCGCGCTGGCGGTGAAGCAATACGCGCCGGCCGGGGTGTTCATGGCCTTCGTCGAGAACGGCCCGACGTCCCAGGTGGTCGCCAGCTGGCCGTCGGTGAACAGCTGGACCTCGGCGACGCCGACATCGTCGCTGGCCTCGACGATGATGTCGAAGTCCGGGCCCAGCACCTGGCCGTCGCTCGGCGATGTGATCTGGACGGTCGGCGGCTTCATGTCCGGCGCGGACGCGCCGAACAGCGCCATCAGCTCTTTGTGGGAGTTCTGGCCCCCGCCGCCGCAAAACTCGCTGTGCTGCCCGCACTGCGCGTCGATGAGCGAGAAGCACTGGTCGAGGAAGGCCGCGTCGCCGCCCGCGTTGTACGGGTTCATGACGTCCTTCGGCTCCATCACGTGCTCGAGCCCGAACGCGTGCGCGACCTCCTGGCTCATCGTCGTCGCCTGGGTCGTCGCCGAGAACTGATCATTGGCGCTGTGATAGGCCCACACGATGTTGCGCGCGAGCTGGTCGTCGCAATCCAGCGGCGCGACCCCCAGCACCCCGCCCCCGAACGGGTTGGTCGGCGAGAACACGCCCATCAAATAGTTGCCGGATTGCGGCCGCTGGTCGGTGATCGTCACCTTGTACTTGGTCCAGTCGGCCTTGAACGCCTGCAGGCTCGCCGCCCGCTTCGCCCCCTCCCCGTAGGGCGTGTACGTGAGCGCGAAGTCCTGGAACATGCTCACATTCTGCGATGAGTCGTCCAGCCCGCCGGTGTACTTGATGGTGACACCGTCGTAGTTCAAGTAGAACACGTTGCTCTTCGCCGGCCCCAGATACAGCGGCTCGGGCAGCTCGGTCGTCAGCAACCCCGCGGGGATCGGCCGCGGCGTCGCCCGCACCCCGAAGGGCTCCGTGCGCGCAGGCTCACCCGCGCGAGCAGGCCCCGCCGCGAAACCAACGCTTGCGAGTAGCAGCCCCGGCACGAGCCAGGTACGAGGAAGATCGTGGGTCAGCGTCGGCATGTCGGGTCCTCAGCGCTCAAGACAGGGGTCGATTTCAACCTAGCCCCATCGCGCGGGCCACGACAAGCACAAAGCTTCCTCCCCCAGATCCCCGGATGAGTCCGGGTGCAACCACAACAGCGGCGTGAACAGCGTGAATTGCGTGACACAGCACACAAATCCGCGGCGTTCCCGGGCCCGGGCGCCGCCCGGGCAGCGCCACGCGTGATACAAGGCCATGCCGACCATGCGTGAGGTCCTCGTCATCGGCGGCGGCGTCGCCGGGCTCACCGCCGCCATCGTGCTCGCCGAGGCGGGCTACGTCGTTCAAGTCGCCGCGCGCGAGCTCGGCGAGGGCACGACCTCGGCGGTCGCGGCCGCGTTCTGGTACCCCTACCACGCCTATCCCGAGGACCAGGTCACGCGCCTCGCCGCCGTCAGCCTGGGCCGCTTTTCAGCCCTGGCCGGCGCCGAGCCCGGGGCGGGGGTGCTGCGCCTCGAGGCCCTCGAGGTGTTCCCGGCCCCGGTCGCGGCGCCCGCCTGGTCGAGCGCCGCGGAGGACTTCCAGGCGGTCGATCCCTCGGCGCTGCCCGCCGGCTTCCGCGGCGGCTATCGCTTCCGCACCGCGGTGATCGAGACCTCGATCTACCTCGAGTGGCTCCGAACCCGCGCCCTGGCCCGCGGCGTCACCATCGTCCATCGCACCCTCGCCAGCCTCGACGAGGCCCTCGCCGCCTGCCCCCAGGTGATCAACTGCGCCGGCCTCGGCGCGCGCGAGCTCGCCGCGGACCCGAGCCTGCACGCCGTCCGCGGCCAGATCGTCCGCGTCGACAACCCCGGCCTCGAGCGCGTGATGATCGACGAGCACAGCGGCCCCGCGATCACCTACATCGTCCCGCGCAGCCGCGACGTCGTGCTCGGCGGCACCTCCGAGGCCCACCAGGAGGACCGCAGCCCCGACCCCGAGCACACCCGACAGATCCTCGCCCGCTGCGTCGCGCTCGAGCCCAGGCTCGCCGGCGCCCGGGTCCGCTCCGTCGCCGTCGGCCTGCGCCCAGCCCGACCCAGCCTGCGCCTCGAGGCCGAGACCCGCAACGACGGCCTCGTCGTCCACAACTACGGCCACGGCGGCGCCGGCGTCACCCTCTCCTGGGGCTGCGCCGAGGCCGTCCTGGCCCTCCTGCGAGCCACGCGATGACCATGAACCTCACCCACCTGCGCCAGCTCGAGGCCGAGAGCATCCACGTCATCCGCGAGGTCGTCGCCGAGTTCGAGCGCCCCGTGCTGCTGTTCTCCGGCGGCAAGGACTCGGCCTGCATGCTGCACGTCGCGCGCAAGGCGTTCTTCCCGGCGCGCCCGCCCTTCCCGCTGCTGCACATCAACACCACCTGGGACTTTCGCGAGCTGCTCACCTACCGCGACGCGTTCTGCAGCGAGCACGCGCTCGACCTGATCGTCTACACCAACGAGCAGGCGCTGGCCGAGGGCATGAACCCCTTCGACTTCCCGACCCCGCAGTACAGCGCGGCGATGCAGACCCAGGCGCTGGTCCAGGCGCTCAAGGCCGGCGGCTACGACGCGGCCTTCGGCGGGGCCCGCCGCGACGAGGAGAAGGCCCGCGCCAAGGAGCGGGTCTACTCGTTTCGTAACAAGCAGATGCAGTGGGACCCGAAGAACCAGCGGCCCGAGCTGTGGAGCCTCTACAACGGCAAGGTCAACCCCGGCGAGAGCATCCGGGTGTTCCCGCTCAGCAACTGGACCGAGCTCGACGTGTGGTCGTACATCCACCTCGAGCAGATCCCCCTGACCCCGCTCTACTTCGCCAAGGCCCGCCCCTCGATCGTGCGCGACGGCACCGTGATCGTCGTCGACGACGAGCGCATGCGCCTGCGCCCGGGCGAGGTCCCGACGCCGCGCACGGTCCGCTTCCGCACCCTCGGCGACTATCCGCTGACCGGCGCGGTCGAGAGCCCCGCCGCCACCGTCCCCGAGATCATCGAGGAGATGCTGGTCGCCACCCACTCCGAGCGCCAGGGCCGACTGATCGACTACGACGAGTCCGGCAGCATGGAGCAGAAGAAGAAGGAGGGCTACTTCTGATGCGAAGCCGTGAACTCGCCGAGCTCGAGAAGGTCGACATCGCCGCGTACCTCGAGCGCCACCAGCAGAAGGAGCTGCTGCGCCTGCTGACCTGCGGCAGCGTCGACGACGGCAAGTCGACCCTGATCGGCCGCCTCCTCCACGACACCCGCCAGATCTACGAGGACCAGCTCGCCGCGGTCAAGCGCGACAGCGTCAAGCAGGGCACCACCGGCGGCGCCGTCGACCTCGCGCTGCTCACCGACGGCCTGCGCGCCGAGCGGGAGCAGGGCATCACCATCGACGTCGCCTACCGCTACTTCAGCACCGACCGCCGCAAGTTCATCATCGCGGACTGCCCGGGCCACGAGCAGTACACCCGCAACATGGCCACCGGGGCCAGCAACTGCCAGCTGGCGATCATCCTCATCGACGCCCGCCACGGCGTCATGCCGCAGACCCGCCGCCACAGCTTCATCTGCGCGCTGCTCGGCATCAAGCACCTCGTCGTCGCCATCAACAAGATGGACCTCGTCGACCACAGCGAGCAGGTCTACGAGCGCATCAAGCGCGACTACACCGACTTCATCGCCAAGCTCGAGGTCCACGACCTCGTGTTCATCCCGATGTCCGCGCTCACCGGCGCGAACGTCGTCGACGCCGCCGCGACCACCATGCCCTGGTACGTCGGCCCGCCGCTGCTCGCCCACCTCGAATCGGTGCACATCGCCTCCGACCGCAACCTCGGCGAGCTGCGCTTCCCCGTCCAGCTGGTCCAGCGCCCGAACCTCGACTTCCGCGGCTTCGCCGGCACCATCGCCTCCGGCGTGCTGCGCCGCGGCGACGAGGTCATGGTCCTGCCCTCCGGCGCCCGCACCCACATTCAGAAGATCGTCACCTTCGACGGCGAGCTCGAGACGGCCCACAGCCCGATGGCCGTCACCCTCACCCTCGCGGATGAAGTGGATTGCAGCCGCGGCGACATGCTGGTCCGCCCCGACGAGCTGCCCCTGCAAGGCGACGAGGTCGAGGCGATGGTCGTGTGGATGGCCGAGAGGCCGTTCGTGCCCGGCCGCAGCTACCTCCTCAAGCAGACCACCAGGGTCGTGCCCGCCGAGCTCGCGCAGCTGCACCACGCCGTCGACGTCAACTCGCTCGAGCGCCGCCCCGCCAGCAGCCTGGCGATGAACGAGGTCGGCCGCGTCACCCTCGCCCTCCACCGACCGATCGCCTACGACCCCTACAAGCAGAACCGGACCACCGGCGCCTTCATCCTCATCGACCGCAGCAGCAACGGCACCGTCGGCGCCGGCATGCTGCTCGAGCGCGGCGACAGGCCGAGCGAGGACCCGTGGACCGCCCCCGGCGTCGACGAGGGCCCCGAGGACCCCGGCAGCGCCGTCACCACGGCCGAGCGCGCCGTCCGCTTCGGCCAGCGCGCCGTCACCCTCCTGCTCACCGGCCTGCCCGCGTCCGGCAAGGCCACCCTCGCCTACGCGCTCGAGCGCCGCCTCTTCGACGCCGGCCGCGCGGTCACCGTCCTCTACGGCCCCGCCATGCGCCGCGGCCTCTCCCGCGACCTCGGCTACTCCGTCGACGACCGCAGCGAGAACCTGCGCCGCAGCGCCGAGGTCGCCCGCCTCGTCAACAACGCCGGGATGATCTGCATCTGCGCGTTCGTGGCCCCGCACGCGGCCGTCCGCCAGCGCGTCCGCAATCTCCTCGGCGACGACAACGTGATCGAGGTCCACCTCGCCGCCCCCCTCGAGGTCTGCCGCCAGCGCGACCGCACCGGCATGTACGCCCGCGCCGAGCGCGGCGAGCTCAAGGCCTTCCCCGGCGTCAGCGCGGCCTACGAGCCCCCGGACGCCCCCGACCTGCTCCTGCCGACCGACATCCTCGCGCCCGAGGAATGTGTGGAGCAGGTCCTCGCCCTCCTGCGCGCCCGCGGCGTCCTGCTCGTTTAGAGCATCCAGTTACGTACGCCCGCGCCTCGCCGGGCGCAGGTCGCCGTATCGATAGCCTCGCCGTCGCGGGCGTAGCCGGCGGTGGTGAGGATATCGAAGCTCTCGGCGGCGACCCGGCCGCCCGGCTGGCCGGGCCGAAACTGCGCAGTTAATATTTCCTTCGCGCGCGGCGAAAAATCTCCTTGACAGGAAATTCGGCGCGGGTAGATTGCCTCTCCGCTAATCGAGGTACCCATGCTTCCCGTCCACGACTATAACGCTCGCACAAGCACCCAGATCACCGCCCCCACGGGCGTGGCGTCGATCCTGCGTGCGTGTGATGCGAGCGCGTCGGGACCAGGTCGCTCGGCGCTGCTCGATTCGCTCAAGCCCTTCGGCATGGCGCTCGTCATGCCGTCGCTCGGCTCCCTGCCGCGCTTCGCGGCCTGATTCACGCCCTCGGGCCGGATCAGCGCAGCACCGTCGTCAGGCGGCAACCGGGCAACCGGCCGCCGGACCCTCCGGCGTCGTCGTCAGGGCGACTGCCCGCACGGGCCGACCGCCGCGACGAGCAAACGCCGCGAAGGACCTGAACGCGTCCCTCGCTGAAAGGCGCCGTCTGCCCACATTCCCGCGCTGACGCGTGATGCGGCGGCGGCCGCCGTGGGCCGCGCCGGACGCCCACCATTATCTTCCTTTCACCTCTTACAACAGAACGATCGCGGTCGTCCGTCGTCCTGCCTCGAATACAGCGAGGCGCGGCGCCGACCGATGTCAGCGAGGAGAACGATCATGCGTACCATCTATGCCGATCTGTCGTGTCGCGCCCCGGACCGTCAGTGCATCCTGCTGCCCGCCCAGCGGCTCGTCGAGCTCCACGTCGGCGCCGGCGACCGCGTCCGCGTCGCCAACCGCGGCATGGAGGTCGAGGCCGACATCGAGCTGCGCGACGGCCAGGTCGTCGCCGTCCCGCGCTGGAGCACGCTCACCTACACCGATTGACGCGGCGTCACGCGTATGTCGCATGAACCTGCAGCGGGGCCCCGCTGCCAGAGAGAGGAGGTATCGTCATGTGCGAGCGACTCAAGCACGAATATGACACCATCACGAGCCGCCCGGAGCGCGGCCCCGAGTTCTACCTGGCCCGTCGGCTGCGCCGCAGCGGACGGCGTCAGGGGCAGGGCGACGGGCGTCTGGGCCGGCTCCGGGAGACCGCGAAGTACAAGCCGGCGTCCGTCGCCGATGTCATCCACGATCGCCTCGATCCCTGTCACACCAGCGAGTTTCGCCATTACCAGTGGCACGTGGTGCCGCTGTGCACCTACTGCAGCGCGCGCCTGTGTCGACGCAGCCTCACCCGCGACCACGTGATCCCCCGATCACGCGGCGGGCGGAGCACGCCCGACAACCTCGTGCCCTGCTGCGGCCCGTGCAACCGCCAGAAGGCCGCCATGCCGCTGTGGCGATTCCTGCTCGAGCGCGAGCGGCCCGAGCTTCGGGCCGTCCCTGCGCGGCGCGCCGCGTGACAGCGCATGAAGAGGCGAGCGAACCCGCGGCGGCGCGTGCCCTGATCGAAGGATCGGCCGCGCCGCCGCGGGCCGTCCGAAGCGTCCGCCACGCGTGAGCTTTGCCTGCCACCCAGGTCGGGCCAAAAAGCCTTTGACAAGCGTGCGCGCCTCCGATAAACACCGGCTCCCTCGGGGCGTAGCGCAGCCTGGTAGCGCACCTGGTTCGGGACCAGGGGGTCGGAGGTTCGAATCCTCTCGCCCCGACGATTGTTTAAATAACTTAACTACTTCCGACCCGAAGCTGTCCCGACGCTTCGGGTCGTGTCGTTTTTGCCGTGCGACCCGCGCGGCTTGCGACGTTGCAGGTCGCTGCGCGCTGCCCGCATACTGGCGAGACGATGTCTCGCGGCACGCCGTCCCTGCTCATCCTCCCGGTGCTCGTCTCGCTCGTCGGGGCCGCGTGCAACCAGGGCCCCCGCGGCTACGGCCCGCGCCCGCCGAGCCCCTCGACGCCGAGCCCCGCGGGCACCGCCCCGACGCAGCCGGGTCCCGCGGCCAAACCTACACCTGTCCCTTCGGCCATCTCAGGGCCGATCCTCGAGCTCGCGGCCGGAGGCGACCACGCCTGCGTGCGCCGCCAGGCCGGCGGCGTGCAGTGCTGGGGTCGCGGCGGCAGCGGCGAGCTCGGCGACGGCAACCTGCGCGACAGCCCGCGGCCCGTCACCGTCCGCGACCTCACCGACGCCGAGGAGCTCGCGCTCGGGGCCCAGCACAGCTGCGCGCGCCAGCGCAGCGGCACGGTCGCGTGCTGGGGCAGCAACGCCAGCGGCCAGCTCGGCGACGGCGAGGGCCGCCCGGGGGCCGCCAGCGCCCGCCCCGTGCCCGTCCGCGGCCTCAGCGACGCGATCCAGCTGCGCGCCGGCCGGAACCACACCTGCGCTCTGCGTCGCGGCGGCACGGTGCTG
>Ga0075152_10002533_pt1 | contig 12974 bp, 9 predicted proteins | sample JI61114C2DNA_FD_70964 | JGI IMG/M metagenome (GOLD analysis project Ga0075152, IMG submission 70964) | Wastewater effluent complex algal communities from Wisconsin, to seasonally profile nutrient transformation and Carbon sequestration -... | ecosystem: Engineered > WWTP > Effluent > Algae...
AAAAAGTAGTTTTTGTGAACTTTGGAAAGGTGAAATTAACGGAAAAGAATACAGTCATAGCAGAGTTTACAAAATTTCAGGCGACCAATTCTATGCATTACTTTCAGGAAAAGAAAATGCACTTTTTCAACTATATAAAAATCTTCCAATTGCAGTAAAAGACTATCTTAATTCAGTTGAAAAAAGTGAACTTGCAAAAGAAAATTCTGCAATAGATGAAATCAAAATTGAAACTGAAACTTCAAAAAGAACGATATTAGATCAAATTACATTTGAAAATTACAGTTACTATTTAGGCTTTGATAAATTGTAATAGCTATTCAAAAACTTAACAATTGAATAACCAACTTCTTTTCCTAAATTAACTGGAACAGCATTTCCTATTTGTTTATATTGCTGAGCAACAGAACCTTCAAATTTCCAATCGTCAGGAAAAGTTTGAATTCTTGCATATTCTCTTACCGTGAATGGTCTTGTTTCTTCGGGATGACATCTTTCTGTTTGTTTTTGAGCTGGACTGCAAGTCAAAGTTAGGCAAGGCTCATCCCAACCAATTCTTCTTGCAATTCCAGTTTTTCCACCTCCAAGATGAAAACTTCCTCCCATAAATTCCTTTTGAATATCTAAAGGTAAATCTCTCCAATACCCTTTTTGTGGAACTAAATCCAAAACGTCAATTTTGCTTTTTGGATATTTTGAACCTTCTGATTTCGGCACATCACAGTCGAATAAATCTCCTTTTTTTAAGGCATCTTTGAGGTTGTAAATCTTCTTATATGGTTTTGGGTACTCATATTTTAAATCAATATCTTTTCTAATTCCAACTAAAATCAATCGTTCTCTTTTTTGAGGAACATTAAAATGAATAGCTTTTAAAACTTGAATAGGAACAACATTATAACCGATTTCATCTAAAATAGAAATCATTCCTTCAAGCGTTTTGCCATTTTCATGACTTAACAAACCACGGACATTTTCGCCAATACAAATGGGTGGATTCACTTCTTTTACAGCTCTTGCAAACTCGTAAAACAAAGTTCCTCTAGCATCGGCTAAACCTAATTTTTTTCCAGCATAACTGAATGCTTGGCAAGGAAATCCTCCAGTTACAATATCAACTGTGTTTTTATATTCAGTAAAACTAAAAGATTTTATGTCGCCTTCTAATACATTCCAATTTGGCCGATTTTTCCTCAAAGTATTACAAGCCCATTTGTCAATTTCGTTTAAAGCTACACATTTTAGCCCAGCTTTTTCCATTCCGACAGCTAAGCCTCCAGCTCCAGCAAATAATTCTAGAACAGTATATTCATTATGGGGTTCAACATAATTTGAAATTGTTTCTTGAATGTTTTCATCCAAAAAATCAGCAAATAATGTGTCAACATCAGATTTTCGGTAAACCCTGTAATTACTCATTGGTTCACGAACAGCAGTCAATTTGCCTTCTTTGTCCCAGCGTCTTAAAGTTTCTTTGCTTTTTCCAATGTATTCAGAAGTCTCCGAAAGCGTCATATATTCATTCATAACCAAATTGTTTAACCTTACACAATGGTTACAAATTTAAAAGAAAAAATAGAATAACCAAACAAATTAAAATAATATAAATTATTATTTTATTCGTATGTATTTTCTAAACAAAAAAAATCCCTGCAATGCTTCACATCACAAGGATTCTTTTCAACCAAATAAACTTAAAACTAACTTTTATACACTACTCCCAAATCTTCAATTGAAAATTCTTCTGTTAGTAGGTGTAGTAATTTATCTCTTAACTCAATATATTCGGCAGTTTTTACAAATTCGATTTTGTTTCTTGGTCGAGCCAAATGAACTTCTACAATTTCCCTGATTGTCGAAGCTGGTCCATCATTCAACACCACAATTCTGTCCGATAAAAACAAAGCTTCTTCGATGTCGTGCGTAATCATAATGATGGTTTTGTCGCGGTTGTTGAGATTCCATAATTTCAACACTTCCAGTTGCATCGAACTTTTGGTAAAGGCATCCAAAGCGCCAAATGGTTCATCCAACAATAAAACACCTGGATTGATAGCAAAAGCTCTAGCGATGGCAACACGTTGTTTCATACCGCCTGATAATTGTCCTGGTAATTTATCTCGGTGCGAAAGTAAATTCACCATTTTCAGATTGTAATCTACAATTTCGTGTTTTTCTTTCTTAGAGCAATCCATAACCGAATCTACCGCTTGAAAAATATTTTCATGAACCGATAGCCAAGGCAAAAGAGAGTAGTTTTGAAATACAATTCCTCTGTCGGGTCCTGGGCCTTTTATGTTTTTTCCGTCTAATACGACGGTTCCTCCAGTTGGTGTTAGCATTCCAGCAATGGCATTCATAATAGTCGATTTTCCACAACCTGAGTGACCAATTATAGAGATGATTTCTCCTTTTTTGATAGAAAGATTAATGTCTTTTACTGCAATATATTTTCCTTTTGGAGTTGGAAAAGAGATTTCCAAGTCTTTGATTTCTAAATAGCTCATATTTTTTTAGTTTAAGTTTTTCAAATTTTGTTTAAAAGTTTAAGAGTTTAAATTTGTTTAAAAGTTTAAAGATTGAAGTTTTGCAACCATTTTAAACAACCTTAAACCATTTTAAACTCATAAATAAATTAAGCTTTATAAGCTACTTTGTTTTCAATATAAGTGAATATTCTGTCGAAAAGTAGTCCTACGATTCCAATGATAAGGATGGCAGAAATTACTTTTTCGAGACTTAAAGCGTTCCAACTGTCCCAAACAAAGAATCCAATTCCTGCACCACCCGACAACATTTCGCCAGCTACAATTACTAACCAAGCCACACTAATACTTAAACGTAAACCTGTAATAATATGTGGTAAGCTATACGGAACCAATATTTTAGTTAAATACCTCTATTTTGAAAAACCAAAAGCTTTGGCTACGTTTTTATGATCTTGAGGAATCGATGCTACTCCAAAAGAAGTATTGATTAGTGTTGACCACAAAGACGTAATGAAAACTATAAAAATCGTTGCCATTCCGGTATCTTTAAAAACAACTAAACCAATTGGAAACCAAGCCAAAGGCGAAACTGGTTTCAATAATTGTACAATTGGATAAAAAATTTGTTTGCAAATAGTACTGGCTCCCATCAAAATTCCGATTGGAATTGCAATTAATGAACCCATCAAAAATCCCATAAGAACGGTCTTGATGGAAACGAATAATTGTAAACCAATTCCTTTATCGTTGGGACCATAATCATAAAACGGATCGCTCAACATTTCTTTCAAAACGGTTAGAGTGGCTACTGGGCCAGGTAAAGCGTCTTCGGTGTAGATACTCAACAAGCTCCAGAAACCTCCGAAAGCTATTAAACCAATCGTTGCAAAAAGCACTGATTTTGATTTTTCAACAATGATGTTTAAGGCTAGTTTTAGTTTTATATTTTCTTCAAGAAAACTTTTTTTGATTGCTGTTGAAATAGTATTTTCTGAATCAATAGTATCAATTGTTAAGGTGTTTTTATCAGACATGGCAATATAATTTAGTTTAGTTAAATTTGGTAATTCTAATCTTGAATTTTGGTTAAAGTCATCCTTATTCCCTCTTCAAATAAAGAGGGAAAAGAATGGTATTTGTTTGTTATCTTTTTACAACTTTCAAATATGCTGCTGGATTTGACGGGTCGAAAACTGTTTTGTCCATAGTAAGAGAGAACGGTTTCATATCGTCATTAGGAATTTTTACATTCATGCTTTTGGCCACTTCTTCGTATAAATCTTGAAGAATCAATTTGTCGGCAATGGCTGCATAATTTGGAGCATCTTTCAAATATCCGAATCTAACGAACTGTGCCATAGCCCAAATTGCGTGTGATTTACGAGGGAAATTGACCATTCCGCCTTTGTGAAACAACATATAATCGTTGTCATAAATTTCAGTTCCTTGGTTGCAACCCAAATCATAGTTCCCCATTAATCGGTTTTCGATTACATCTGCAGGAGCATTTACATAAGGCGCTTTTCCAATGATAGCAGCCGCTTTTTTACGATTGGCTGGAACGTCAAGCCATTTACATGCTTCCATAACGGCTTTCATTACTTTTACCAAATCGGCTTTGCGTTTTGCACTAAAATCTTTGTTTACAACCAATGCTTTTTCTGGGTGATCTTTCCAAATATCTTGTGTAGCTACTTGAGTAAATCCAATTCCTTGTTTTACAGCAACACCGCCCCAAGGTTCTCCAACGCAATAGCCATCCATATTTCCCACTTTCATATTAGCAACCATTTGTGGAGGAGGAATAGTGATTATTTTTACCGCTTTTTGATTCAATCCTGCAATCGACATCCAGTTTCTTAACCATAAATCGTGAGTTCCACCAGGGAAAGTCATAGCGATTGTTACTTCTTTTTCGGCTTTTAATTTGGCTGCAACTACTGGAGTCACTTTGTTCATTTGTTTGAATCCTACTTTGCCACAAAAATCTTTTGAAAGTGTTATGGCTTGTCCGTTTACGTTCAACATCATAGCAATTTTCATTTCAGAACCTGCTTTTCCGCCCACTCCAGTATAAACTGAAAACGGCATAGAATACAAGCAATGTGCTCCGTCTAGTTCGCCTGTTAAAATCTTATCACGAACATTGGCCCAAGAAGATTCTTTGGTTACAATCACTTCAATACCATATTTTTTGAATAATCCCAATTCTTTTGCCATTACAATTGGCGAGCAATCGGTTAGTGGAATAAATCCTAATTTTACTGGTTCTTGAGCATTTACAGTTGAAAAAACAGAACTGATAGCTAGTAACAAGACAAAAATAGATTTTGTTAGTGTTGTTTTATTTAGTTTTAATGTTTTCATATTTAATGTTTTAATTATTTTTACTTAAATTATTTTTTTGCTAAAAAAATCTGGTTTAATATTTAGAGTAACATAAGCCCATTGTGGAGAAAGATTTGCATTTGAAACATTCTTTACCTGAGCTGAAGCCATTGTATTAGTCGCTTTCATGTAAGAATAACCCGCTTCAATATTGATTAATTTTGTAAAGTTGTAAGACATTTTCAAATCTAATTCGGTGCCTAAGTAAGAAGTTTGTGTTCCTCCAGCTCCGTTTGATACTTTGTTTGCCGATTCATAACCGTGAAGTTCTGCGAAGAAAATCAAGTTGTCTTTAGCGTTGTATTTTGCTTTCAAGAAATAGTTCATCAAACCTTGGCTTCCGAAACCATTGGCTGCATAGAAATAATCCATTCCTCCCCAAAATTTGTGTGGTGTTCCGTAAAGTGGGTCAAAAAGATTGCTTCTTGAATCTCCTGTAACAGTTTTAGTCCCATCAGTTCCAGATAAATAATCAATCCCAGGACCTACAAAAAGTTTGCGACTTACTTGAACAGTTGATGTGATTGAAGCTAAGTTTGCACTCAAAATACGACCGTCTTTGTTTCTGCCTCCTTGGTAGTAGTAACTTCCCGTTAGGTTGATTTTTCTAGTAAGATTTGCATTGTAATAAAGTCCCGTTGTAGTGCGACTCCAAACGCCTTGAACCGGAGTTTTAACAGCGGCTATAGTAGTGTATTTGTTAAAATCATCTTTGAAAAACAAGAAAGATAAATCTCCAAAGAAGAATTTTTTCCCCACATACGCATATTGAAACGATTTGTACATTGTTCCAATTCCGTTGGTTCCCGCTCCATAAGCCGTTGGAATCCCATTATAAACAGTACCCACTGCTTTTTCTGCATTTTGGTTGAATGCTGCTCCAATGTCGGCAATCCAGCCTTTGTTGGCAAATTTTAAGACCACAGCATCGTGTCTTCTCGCTTGTTGCAACCAGTCTAAACCACCAATTACTTTTTGATCATCATAAGCAATTTCTTGGCGTCCAATTTTTAAGGAAAGATTTTTGATTTTGCTAACAGTATCATTTAATATGATTTCCCCCCAAGCTTCGTGAAGCATCAAACCATTATTGGCTTCTGTAGTAGTTTTGTTGACAGAAGATTGATCTTGTCCCCAAACGCGAACGTCTTGCAAAGCCATAAAAACTTTAAAACGATATCCAGTATATCCTGCATTAAGCCGAGCTCTTTGCGAAGTGAATAAAGCAGCATCGTCTCCCTTTTTTTGCAAAGTTCCTTGTCCGTCTCTTAGTTCAGTTCTAGGTCTTAATTGTCCAGTTAAAGTAAATTGGGCTTTTGCTTGACTGTGACTAAAAGCCGTCAGAGCAACACCAAATAATAACGATTTTGAAAGACTAGTTTTTAAAATTGTTTCTTTTTTGAAACCTTGAATACTTAGTAATTTGTTCTTAATTGTTTGCATAATGGTTTGTTTTAATTAGTACGATGCAAATATATGTAAGTATTAATACTTATGTTTATGAAATAATACATACAAAAAACCTCTTTTACTACACAAAACAGAGGGAAAACAGTAGGGTATTTTATGGTTTTTCGCAGGAAATGGCGATGAAGTCAATAATAGTAAGGTTTTAAAAACTAAGTAGAATACGTAATATAGAAGAAAAAGCGTCGGCTAGTGTATTAATCTATTGTAAATTTAGCCAAGAGAAGTAGTAATTTCGATAATTATTTGTGTTCAATGATTTCTAAACGCATTTTTTCAACATTCAAAAGACCAATTTTTTTGCCTACAGTTTTAATAAGTAATTCTTTTTTTAAACTTGAAATTACCCGAATGACTTGTTCTTCGGTGGTTCCGGCAAAATCAGCGATATCACGTCTGGATAAATTCACTTCAATAACGCCTTTCGATTGACCAAATTTTCGGTGTATATATAATAAGGTATCAATCACACGTTCTCGAACATTCATTTGGGCAATTTTTCGAATATTATTTTCGCTTTTGTTTAATTCTTCAGCATAAAATAGCATCAAATCGAAAGTGAATTCAGGTACATTTTTGAGAATATCCAACATATCGTCGTTGCTAAAATTACATAAAATGGTATCTTCTAATGCTGAGGCTCCAATAAGGCAACGTTTGCTGGTGGCAAATCCCCGGAATCCCACCACATCGCCATTTGTAGTCAGTCTGACAATCTGTTCTCTTCCGTAAATACCTGTTTTTAAGGTCTTTACTTTTCCTTTGTAAACAAAATATAAACCTTGAATTGGTGCACCTTCAATGATGAATTGTTGCGATTTTTTGCAAACAAAACTATTTTTTCTATCGATATATTGTTGCATTTTTTCTAAATGAAGATGCTTTTTGATAAAACAATTTTCATTCAAACAGCTGTCGCAAATGGGTGTTTCTTTCTTCATACTAAAATGGAATTAAGGGTAATGAAAAGCAACCCCATTAATTTATTTTGTCAAACGTATAAAATATTTTTCAATTTATACGTATTTATACGTAAAAATACTTATTTTTACATTTTTAAAAATGATGTACTCGGTTTTTCAATCATAAAGAATTTAATGATGCAAAATTCAGAAATTAAAACTACGTGTTCCTATTGTGGTGTAGGATGTGGAATTGTTGTAACCCATGATGCTAAAAATGGTGTGTCATTAACGGGAGATATCGATCATCCTGTAAATAAAGGGATGCTTTGTTCGAAAGGAATGAACCTACATTATGTGGTAAACGATACTTCCGATAGGATTTTATATCCAGAAATGCGTTGGAGCAAATCACATCCCAAAGAAAGAGTGAGTTGGGATGCAGCTTTAGACCGAGCAGCTGCTGTATTTTCTTCAATCATCAAAAAACACGGTCCTGATAGCGTTGGATTTTATGTTTCAGGACAATGCCTTACTGAAGAATATTATTTGGTCAACAAATTGGTCAAAGGATTTCTTAAAACCAATAATATCGATACCAATTCCAGATTGTGTATGAGTTCGGCGGTGGTGGGTTATAAAAAAACGTTTGGCGAAGATAGCGTTCCCATTGCTTACGATGACATCGAATTGGCGGATACGTTTTTGATTACTGGAGCCAATCCTGCTTGGTGTCACCCGATTCTTTTCAGAAGATTAGAGCAACACAAGGAGAAAAATCCGAAGGTAAAAATCATTGTAATCGATCCGCGTCGCACTGATTCGGCAGCCTTAGCCGATTTGCATTTGCAAATTATTCCCGGAACCGACATTATTCTCTATCACGCCATTGGAAAACGATTAATCGAAAAAGGATATATCGACAACGATTTTATAAAAAATAACACCGAAAATTTCAAAGCATACAAAGACTTAGTTGTATCTAGTTCATTCGAGAAAGCGTCAAAACTTTGTGGAGTTTCTGTAAGCGACATCAAATTAGCCGCAGACATCATTGGTAAAGCCAAAGGATTTATTTCGCTTTGGGCAATGGGACTCAATCAAAGTGCTATTGGAGTCGATAAAAATACCGCTTTACTCAATCTTTCTTTAGTTACTGGACAAGTTGGAAAACCCGGTTCAGGACCATTTTCATTGACTGGTCAGCCCAATGCAATGGGAGGTAGAGAAGTAGGAGGGTTGTCCAATTTATTGGCCGTTCACAAAGAATTAAACAATCCGACGCATCGAAAAGAAGTAGCTGAATTTTGGGGTGTCAACGAAATTTCTGAAAAACCGGGATTATCGGCAACCGAAATGTTCGACGCTTTGGAATCTGGAAAAATGAAAGCGATTTGGATAATTTGTACCAATCCATTAGTAAGTTTACCCGATTCTCGAAGAGTGGAAAAAGCCTTGCAAAACGCGAAATTTGTTGTAGTTCAAGACATTTCACACAATTCCGATACTTCGAAATTTGCCGATTTATTGTTGCCCGCAGCGGGTTGGTTGGAGAAAGACGGAACAATGACTAATTCCGAAAGACGAATTTCATATCTTCCAAAAGGAATAAACGCGCCAGGCGAAGCCCTTTCGGATGTGGAAATTTTGATTCGTTTTGCACAGAAAATGAAATTCAATGGGTTCAATTTCAACACCACCGAGGAAGTTTACAAGGAATATTGTTTGATGACCAAAGGTACCAAAATGGATATTTCTTTCTTGAATTACAATCGACTCAAAAATGAAGGTACTTTTCAATGGCCGGTTCCCGATTATGGACATCCCGGAACGCCACGATTGTTTACCGATAAAAAATTCTATACGCCTTCACAAAAGGCAATTTTCAATATTCCGACGTCAATTGAAAATACTTCGGAAGCACCCAATAAAAACTTTCCATTTATCTTGACAACGGGCAGAATTCGCGATCAATGGCATACGATGACAAAAACGGGAAAAGTGTCGCGATTGATGACGCATATTCCAAGTCCGTTCCTCGAAATAAACCCGATTGATGCCTATAAATCGGCTATTCATACAGGTGATATTGTTGTGGTGACGAGTAAAAATGGTAACGTTAGAGTCAAAGCAAAAGTTACCGATAGCATCAAGGAAGGCGTGGTTTTCTTGCCGATGCATTGGGGAAAACAATTGGAAAACGACTTGAACCGAACCAATAATTTGACCAATACGGTTGTTGACCCGATTTCAAAAGAACCCGATTTCAAATTCACGACGGTTTCCATAGCAAAATATGTAAAACCATTCGAGAAAATTGCAGTCGTTGGAGCAGGAGCAGCCGCATTTCGATTCATACAAAACTATCGCGAAATTAATACCAGCGATGAAATAATTGTATTTTCGAACGAGGAAAATCCTTTTTACAACAGAGTTTTGCTTCCGGAATATATGACTGGCGAATTTAGTTGGGAACAACTTCAGAAAATCAAAGAAGAAGCTTTGAGCAAGTTGAATATCACGATGAAATCGAATGTGGCTATCGATTCGGTAAATACTCAAGAAAAAACAATTTTGGATAGTCAAGGTAGTCTTCACACATATAATTCCTTGATATTAGCCACAGGAAGTCGCCCTTTTGTACCAGAAGATGCGCAATTGCATTTGCCGGGACGATTTACAATGCGAAAAAAGAGCGACGCCGACCGCTTGAAAAAGTATTTGGACAGTACTAATTTACCAACCGAAGAGCAACACATTGTGATTATTGGTGGCGGTTTATTAGGCTTAGAATTGGCCGCAGCCTTGAAACATAAAAAAGTAAAAATCACTATTATCCAACGTGCTTCCCGATTGATGGAGCGTCAATTAGACCGAATTTCTTCTAAATTATTGGCTGAAGAAGTACAACTTCGGGACATTCAAATTTATTTTGACAACGAAGTCAGTACTGTTTTTGAAACTGACAATCCTAATGAACTAGAAATTGCCTTGAAAAGTGGTAGAATCATTACAGCCAATGCTATTGTTTACACCATTGGAACCATTCCAAATATTGAAATAGCCAAAGAATCTGGGATTGCCTGTGGCCGTGGTGTGAAAGTAAATCAGTATTTGCAATCTTCGAATTCTAGTATTTTTGCCATTGGAGAAATAGCCGAATTCAACAACCAATTGTTTGGAATTACCTCTGCTGCCGAGGAACAAGCCGATATTTTGGCGAATTATTTGGCTGGAGACATTAGCAGTTTTTACAAAGGCTCGGTTTTGATGAATATCTTGAAATTAGAAGACATCAATTTGTGTAGCATTGGTCAAGTTGAAATTCCAGAGAATGATGATACCTATGAGGAAATCGTTTTTGCCGATTTAAGACAACGCTACTATAAAAAATGTATCGTCAAAAATGATTTATTGGTGGGTGCGATTTTAATGGGCGATAAAAATGAGTTTGCCGAATTCAAAACCTTAATCGAAAGTAAAATAGAACTAGCCGACAAACGAAATTTGTTACTTAGAGGAAGCTCAAATGCCAAGCCAGTTCTAGGAAAACTCGTTTGCTCTTGTAGTCAAGTGGGAAGCGGTAATCTAGAAGAAGCGATTAAAAGCGGAGTAACCAACTTCACCGAATTGTGCAAAACCACAGGCGCAGGATTGGGTTGTGGCAGTTGTAAAACGGAGGTGAAGGATATTTTATCAAAATGCAAATAGTTTTTGTTTCAAGTTTAAGGTTTCAAGTTGCAAGACTTAACTTTAAACTTGAAACCTTAAACTTGAAACTATAAAAATTATGAAAAACACACGATTAATAGTAAAAGGAGGCGTGATTTCGCCAGGTGAGTTGCGAGAAATTGTCAATATGAGTTTGAATCAAGGACAGAAATCTATTTCTTTTGGTTCACGTCAAGATATTATTTTTCCAGAAGGTTTATTGCCTATCGAAAAAGAAAAAATGGATAAACATCATTTTGTTTTTCCTGACGAAAAAAGTGGCAACAACATTGTTTCGTCTTATGTTTCGACCGATATTTTTGCCAATACGCCTTGGCTTACCGGGAATAAATTTCTTTATATTTTAGAGCAATTTAAAAAAAATCCAGAATTAAAAGTCAATATAACCGATCCAAAACAACAGTTAGTCCCTTTGTTTACGGGGCATATCAACTTTATAGCTTCGCATCACGAGGATTATTGGTTTATGTATATTCGTTTGCCCAAATGGAACAAAATGGAAATGTATCCTGTGCTGATTTACAGTTGGAATATCGCCGAAGTCTATTATGCCATCGAAAAAATCATGATTGAAGAACCTGATACTGTGGATATGATTTTTCAATTGGTCAACGACTCTTTAGATACTAATAATCGAACTATTGACCAACCTTTGCAACTTCCGTTTTATCCTTTTCCTTATTATGAGGGAATGAATAAATTAGGAATCGACCAATATTGGTTGGGATTGTATTGGCGAAATAACTTGTACGATTTAGACTTTTTGAAGGAAATGTGCGATTTGTGTTTTGATTGCAAAATCGGAAAAATTTGTATCACGCCTTGGAAATCCTTCATCGTAAAAGGAATTCCAAAAGCCCGAAAATTAGATTGGGAAAAATTCTTGGGCAAAAAAGGAATCAATGTGCGTCATTCTTTGTTGGAACTCAATTGGCATTTGCCCGTGGCTACGGAATGGGCTTTGAACCTTAAAACATTTCTAGTTCGAACCTTAGATCAATACGACATTAGTACGTACGGACTCACCTTTGGAATATCGGAGTACAATCGTGATGGGCATTATTTTACTTCGATTGTGGTCGAAAAAAATGAAACGCCAAAAGCCTTGGAATCTATCAAAATTAGAGCAACTTATAATGTTTTATACGCTAAGAATTTTGACCCGAATACCAAAGAATACATCGTTCTGGCACAAGATGTTGACAAGCAGGAATTGCCAACCATTTTGATTGAATTGAGTAAAAAATATTTTGAAGATTTAGGCAATACCGTTCTCGAAGTCAATGCACCAACGGCCAAAAAGGAAGTTCAAGAAGCCGATATTCATCAATGTTCGGAATGTTTGACGCTTTACAATTCTGAATATGGAGATGTTACTCAAGGGATTGAAAAAGGTGTTTTGTTCAAAGATTTACCTGAAGAGTATTGTTGTTCGCTGTGTGAAGCTCCAAAAAATAATTTTATAAATTATCTGGAAAAGGTCTAATTTTATAGTTTTTTATAATTATTCTCCAATAGTAAACCATTAAGGAAATTAAGGTTCATTAAGAAAGATAATAAAACTTAATTTTTCTTAATTTCCTTAATGGTTCCATTTTTTCAACTGTTTTGTTTTTCCAATAAATAGGGAGAACCAAATGTAATATTTTATCTAAACTATGAACACTATTTTCAAAACTGTAAGTTCCTCACATATTAGTATTTCACAATTGATGTTGCCATCACATACTAATTTTAGCGGCAAAATTCACGGTGGTTTCATCTTGTCGTTGCTTGATCAAATTGCGTTTGCATGTGCCTCTAAATTTTCGGGAAATTATTGTGTAACCGCTTCTGTTGATACAGTCAATTTCTTGAAACCCATTGAAGTTGGTGAGCTAGTTACGATGAAAGCCAGTGTGAATTATGTAGGCAAAAGTTCTATGATTATTGGTATTCGAGTAGAAGCTGAAAACATCCAAACTGGAGTTGTCAAACATTGCAATTCTTCTTATTT